>ORJL011524959.1_pt1 | contig 15158 bp, 20 predicted proteins | sample 1779941 | NCBI WGS metagenome assembly ORJL01 (sample SAMEA104232317, study PRJEB22302) | groundwater metagenome | biome: forest; feature: aquifer; material: groundwater | place: USA | collected 2011-08-07 | depth 5.8 m | reverse complement strand
TATTACTAATTATGCTTACGACTACCTGCCTGTATCTCTAAAAAATCATATAAATATTTTTTATCTTCAGGGTTAACATCAGAAAACTCAACGCCTAGATGATATTTATTAGAATGCGACAATGAAGCCGCCCAAGCAAGCTTTCCTCTAAGATATAAAACCCGCGACAATAACTCAACTTCAAGGGATAACTTTGTCATCGGAGGAATAAAATTATCATTAATAAAACCTATCCCACCTAAACTTATATTCTCGAGAACCGTATTGCTAAATCCTTGGGCGCCAATGAGTTGGTAGCGTAACGGGGCGTTTACTCTAACGCGAAGGAAACGCCTTCTATCTTCTTCCCTCATTAATACGGCCATATCTCACCTTCGTAATTTTAAAAAACAGGCTAATTTTGAAAGCCCTTTCTTTACGTTACAAATATAACATATAATCACAAAGATGTCAAATATTTTGCCAAATCCAATTATTTTGCTATAATAATACCTATGTACTGCCAATTCTACGGTTTAAAAGAACGTCCCTTTAACGTTACCTCGGATCCGGAATTTTTCTTCTTTAGCCGCAAGCATAAAGAAGCCCTAGCGCATCTTGCTTATGGCACAACGCAAAGAAAAGGGATTATGGTAATTACCGGTGAAATCGGCACCGGAAAAACTACGCTTTCGAGATTCTTTTTAAATAAAATGGATAAAAATGTACGTACTGCTTTTATACTTAATCCCTCTCTTTCCGACACCCAATTACTCCAAGCAATTATTAATGATTTTGGTGTCAGCGTAAAAGATAAAACTAAAGTGTCTTATATCGCAGGATTGAATAAGTTTCTCCTACGCGAATCGGAATCCGGTAATAACGTTGTCCTTATTATTGACGAAGCGCAGAACTTAAAAGCCCAACAATTGGAACAAGTGCGCCTACTCTCAAATCTTGAAACCGAAAAGGATAAACTGCTGCAAATTGTATTAGTTGGACAGCCCGAACTAAACCAAAGATTAGACCTCTATGAACTACGCCAACTCCAACAAAGAATTATGGTACGTTATCATATCGGACCGCTAGATAAAAATGAAGTACGCGATTACATTGCGCATCGCCTGTATATCGCGGGTAGCTCTCTAGAACGAATTAGATTTAGTCCAGAGGCATTTGAAGAAATATATGACTTTTCCTACGGCACCCCGCGTTTAATCAATATTCTCTGCGACCGCGCACTCTTGGCCGGATTTACGCTAGAAACAAATAAAATAGATTTAACTATGGTTAGAAAATGTTGCGAAGAATTAGGCAGCTATTTTAGCGGGAAGGTTTAAGATGAGTATTATTTATGACGCCTTAAAGAAAGTTGAACGTTCAACAACCAACCAGCTTCCCGTCCAACGAGTTGAGTCGAAATCTAAATTAAAGATTTATCTCTTATATGCACTAGTAGCTATTGGGGGAATTTTTATCGCGAATGCCGTATTTAAAACTATCGAATCCTCTAATAATACCCAAACACCACCATTACAAAACCTAACTACCCCTACAGTTGAAACCATTAAGCCCGTACAAGAATTAACTCTACCTGTTAGCAGCCAAGAGACTCTACCTGCTATTACGCCTCAAACTAAAGAAACCCCAGATTCTCCAGACTTAATCTTAAATGGAATATTTTTCTCCAACAACGATGGTTACGCCCTTGTAAATAATCAAATTGTTAGGATTGGCGATACTGTGGCAGGCGCGCAAGTGAAAAAAATAACTTCTAACGAAGTAGAATTAGATCTACGTGGACAAACGATAAAGCTCTCTGCAAAATAAAATTCTAAAAATTAACCAACTATTCTATACCTTAAGCATTCCCTAATTACTGACTCTGGAATACCCCTAATTATCTTAGACTTACCAATCGCTTCAATCAAGACAAATTTGTTTCTAGCACCAATGAACTTTTTATCATAATAATGCGCCTTAATTATTTTTTCAAGCGAAACCCCTTCGATTTTTATAGGTAAACCCATTATTTTTATAAGCTTCTCAATCCTCTCCAAGACTGCCTTGTCTATTAACTCCAAACGCTGACTGATATCGCAGGCAACCAGGATCCCTAAAGCCACCGCCTCACCATGATTATATCCTTTAAAGCTACTTGCTGCCTCAATCGCATGTCCGATAGTATGGCCAAAATTTAGTACTGTACGCAGCCCCCTTTCCTCCCTTTCGTCTTTCTGGGTAATCTGGGCCTTGATCCCAGCGCAACGGGCAACAATAAATTCTAAATCTTTAGCTTTTAATTGAAGAATATTTCGGTAATTTTTCTCTAAATAACTGAATAGTCGCGCATCTTTGATTATCGCGTATTTTATTACTTCTGCAAGGCCTGCCCTAATTTGCCGAGGATCAAGGCTCTTTAAGAAATTAATCTCGGCTAAAACTATTCTAGGTTGGTAAAAAGCTCCGGCTAAATTTTTACCTTGGCTTAGATCTACTGCTGTTTTCCCACCAATACTTGAATCTACTTGGGCTAATAGCGTAGTGGGAACCTGAATATAAGGTATGCCACGCTTATAGATTGAAGCTAAAAATCCCGACATATCCCCTACTACCCCGCCGCCAAAGGCGATGATAAAAACTTCTCGTTTTTTATCATAAACAGCAACATCTTTAAGCACGGAAGAAACAACTTCTAAAGATTTACTACGCTCACTATCAGGGATAAGTTTAAACTTTATATCGAGATGCGCGGATTTAAGCGCCTTGGTTAGAACAGCGGCATATTTATTCTTTATTAGCGGATTAGTAATAATGTAAGCGCTCGATCCAATATTTAATCCTTTTATATATTTACCGAGCTCTGGAATAATGCCGGTACCGATAATTATATTATAGGAACGTCTGCTTAAGTTAACTTTAATAATTTTCATTCTAAAAGGGAAGTAAAATACCTGCGGCTAATTTAACCATCGGCCAAACAATAATATCAAGTAGGCCCACTCCCACCAAAAGCATCACAATAATGAATCCATATGGCTCGATAGCCGCATATCGAGAAGACAATTCTTGCGGCAATATCCCCATAAGCACGCGTGATCCGTCTAAGGGCGGTATCGGGATTAAATTAAAAACTCCTAAAACAATATTTATCATAATCAACTGCCTAAAAATTAAACTTAACATTAAATCTGAAGGCAAAAAACGCCAGAATAGCCCGAGGACAAAAGCAAAAATAAAATTTGCTAATGGGCCGCTTAAACCAATCCAAATCATATCCCGTTTAGGATTTTTTAGAGCCCAATAGTTAATCGGAACTGGTTTGGCCGCGCCAAAAACAAATTGTCCGCGTGTCGCGATAAAAAGAAATAGCGGCAGAAGTATCGTCCCCATAAGATCGATATGCGCCAGCGGATTAAGCGTAAGTCGGCCCGAGAATTTCGCAGTATTGTCACCTAGCTTATAGGCGACGAACGCATGCGCAAACTCATGCACAGTCATAGCGACGATCAGAAAAGCAAAAGATATCAAAAGCGCGAATAAATTCATTCTAGTTTTTCTATTTTCTCGACTTCAATAATAGGATATTTTACGCTATCACTAATTACAAGCCGGCCGGTAACTTTCACCTTGCGTTGATTCAAAGCATCTAACATTGCCTTATCGGCTTTTAACAAAAATATTTTATCTTGGTCCACTTCCAATCTATGCGTTGTTGGACGACGAAAAAATATCCCGCAAGGCTTAATCACGCCCTCTAAAGTTACCGTCTCTGCCTTGACCTCATCCGCAACCACCTTTGCCGGTTCCGGCAGGTTACCAGAAACCTTATTGACAAATTTCTTATTTATCCAACCGAAAGTATTTAATGGCGCTTCAACACGCAACCACTCGCCTTTATCATCACGAATCGCTAGAATATCATCTACCGTCACGCGGCCTAATATCCGAGCAGACTCATTAGGGTGTAGGCGGATATTTACATTTTCTTTCAAAACCTTTGCGCTACTAGAAGAGCCACTAACTAAAACCAGGTTCTTTTTAACAAAAGCAGGCGCATTCTTTGGCAGCCGTACTTTATACCAATCATAGTGTTCCAACACTACCTCTAAGCGCCTACCTTTATTTACCGTACATATAACTTCGGCACTAGGAGTCGAATCAGAACGAATATTGATATTATTGGCGTTAATCTCACCGGTAAAGTTTTCTGCGGCAAAAAGAAAAGTAGTTACCGACAAAGAAAATAATCCGATAAAAAAAAGAAGTGCTCTACGGCGGGAATGCATCCTTTTAAATTATTTCTTCTCTGGTTTAGCGGCGGCTTTAGGAGCAGCAGCCTTAGGCGCAGCTTCCTTAGCAGCACCTGCGGCTGGCGCGGCAGCGCCTTCAGCAGTAGTCTCGGCTTTTTCAGCTTTTTCCTTCTTAATCTTAATTCTGATAGTTTTTATCTTAGGGAGACCATAGACATCGTCCCCTTCTTTCCACTGGCCTTTTTCTAACATCATTCTGATACGCTCTGTGCGTTTCAAAACAGACCTAACTTTTTTATCTTTTTTAGACGCGCTTAATGACGGATGAATAGACATGAGCTTACAACCTCCTTATAATGCAGTCACGATAATGCTTCTTTAATTGAGATAACATTAACTCTGCGGTTTTTTTATTGGGAAATTTACCCAAACAAACAAGATTATATTTACCCTTGAGAATTAATACCGGGGTAAACCCTTTTTTCTTTAATTTACTTATTTCAACTTGCGCCTTAGCCTTACTTTCGTAACTGGCCAGCTGAATTGTATATTTTTGAGCCTGCGTCGCTTGTAACGGATTAACTCTGGGCTCGGCAATAACCTGATTCTTAACTTCTACTTTTATTGGCTGACTAGTTGTATAAATTTCTCTATTTACCGCGACTGGCAGAACTACCCTTGGTTTAAGTAGCGCCACATCTACTGCTTCAGAAACACTCTTTACGGCAGTAATACGTTTACCTTTCTCAACTCCTAGCGAATACGCAACAATACTGATAACTACGCATCCTATAGCTACAAGCAGAGCTTTTTCATAATTACGTAGGTAACGTAAGAACGACTTGCTTGGTTGGGGTAAAGGCGTAGAATCAGAAGAAAACAGCTCTAATTGTGAATAGTTTTCTTTTTCCATAAAGTGGCTATTATAGCCTGTTTATCTATTATATTGCAAGTATTTTTTAAGCTTAAGTTTCTTGGTGGCGCGCAAAAATGCCTCGACTACCCGAGGATCAAATTGCGTCCCACTTTTCTTTTTTATTTCCTTAAGCGCCGCGCTGATATCCATTCTCTCGCGATAAGGCCGGCCATACACCATCGCCTCGAAGGCATCCGCCACTGCCATAATCCGCGCGCCTAAAGGAATCTGTCCTTTTTTTAATCTTGACGGATATCCCGTACCATCAAATTTCTCGTGATGATGCATAATTATGGGGATCGCTGGACGCAAAATCTGTAACGGACGTAAAATCTCGGCACCCTTAACCGGATGGCTTTTAATAATATTATATTCTTTAGTAGTTAATTTGCTAGTTTTAGTGAGTATCTTTAAAGGAATATCTACCTTACCCGCATCGTGAAGTAAGGCGGCATATTTTAAACTTTCAATTTGTTTTTCATCCAGACGCATTTCTACTCCGAGGGCTGCAACCAACTTACTAAAATATGGTGAATGCGTATATTCTTGGGGTACCCGCGTATCTAAAAGACTGACCAAAGATTTTATACTGCCAAAAACTATTCTTTGCTGCTCCTCGTACAACTGCAAATTCTTTATCCCAATTATCGCCTGTTCTGTCATTGTGGCAAAAAGCTCTTCATCAAATTTATCGAAAGGCAAATCTCCAGTATTACGCTGAATAATAATCAGGCCCATTACATCTTCGCAAACTAAAGGCAAACCCAAAAGATTATCCTTTTTAACAAAAGCCAAATTCTTAGCGATTTTCTTTTCTATTCTATTCGAAATCTTTGTCTTTTTATCTACAATATGTCTTTGATTATCAGAAACCGAACATTTAAATAAAGAATACTCTCTAGTTGGATCCAACATAATTACTACACAGGAATGCGCATGAAATATCTGGCAAAAAAGCTTCGCTAGGCGTATAACCATGTCTTTTACTTCAAAAGTAGAATTAACTAAGCGATAAATCGTGTGTATCGCCGAGATTAATGTCTTATACTTTTTCGTATGGGTCAAATAATTTTTTGTATTCATCGAGCGCATACCTATCCGTCATTCCTGCGATATAATCGCAGACTGCCCTACGTGTTCCGTCTATAGCTACCCTTTTCTGGATCGCCAACGGCAGAGCCTGTGGCTTATTCATATATAATCTAAACATTTCCTGGATAAAACGCTTAGCCTTATCGCTCATCCTGATCACGCGGTAATGATGATATAGTTTATCCATTAACAACTCGCGTAAAGGCTTTCTTAAATTAAACATCTTCGGACTAAAAGAAATAATCTTTTTGTCTAATTTTTTTGCCCCTAAAGCAGATTTAAGTTTATATTTTTCAATCTGACGCTCTGCCTCAAAAATCATATCCGTAACCTGCAGATTAATCAAGGAACGAATAATTAAATACTTTCTTTTATCACTATCTATTTTAGCATATTTTTTACTTATCTGCCCGTAAATATTATTCCAAATTTCTAGTTTCTCGAGGTCTTTTTCCTTAAGCAGCCCAGAGGTTAAACCATCATCAAGATCATGATTATCATAGGCAATTTCATCGGCGATATCGGCAACTTGAGTTTCTAAAGTAGGCATCTGATGCGGGTCTAAACCTTTAATCTTTACGCCTTGATCAAAAGCCGAAGAATGTTTCACGATTCCCTCGCGCACTTCCCAGGTAAGATTTAAGCCCGGAAAATCTGGGTATCTTTCTTCTAAAACATCTACAACCCTTAAACCCTGTAGATTATGATTAAAGCCACCATGCTTAATCATTAGCTCATTAAGCGCGTCCTCGCCTGAATGGCCAAAAGGCGTATGCCCTAGATCATGAGCCAACGCAATTGCCTCAACTAAATCTACATTTAGACGTAGCGCCAAAGCAATCGTACGCGCAATCTGCGCCACTTCGATCGTATGGGTAAGCCGAGTACGATAATAATCTCCCTCGTGATTTACAAAGACTTGAGTTTTATATTCTAAGCGCCTAAAAGCCGCGGAATGTATAATTCTATCCCGGTCGCGCTGATAAACAGAACGATACGGATGCTCATTCTCCTCGTATACCCTGCCACGGCTATCTCGACAATGCATAGCATAAGGCGCGTAAGACCTATCTTCAGATTCCCTAATTTGTTTTTGCGTAAGCATCGATTAGTTTCTTTTGTAATTCTTTAAGTGATTGCGAAATAACTCTAGTTGAAAATATTGTAGGCATAAAATTAGTATCGCCAAGCCAGCGCGGGACAATATGTAAATGTAAATGCCCGGGGATTCCCGCTCCGGAAACCCCACCCTGATTCATCCCAATATTATAGCCGTGCGCTTTCATCACTTTATCTAAGATTTTTTTAATTTTCTTTACAGCCCGGAACATATCCATTGCCTCTTGTTCGGTCAAAGAAGATACATCTCCAATATGCCTTAATGGCGCGACCATGACGTGCCCATTATTATAGGGGTAGATATTTAAAACAACCAAAGAATATTTTGTCTTAAAGATAACATGCTGGCTCTTGGGAGATTTGGCTGCCTCGCAAAAAACACATTTCTTTTTCTTCTTTCCGGTAACATACTTAACTCGCCAAGGGGCCCAGAGTAAACTCATATTAGATCCTTATAATTTTTGCTTTAATTTCGCCATTAATTTCAATTAATCCATAAGAATTATACGGGGCATACACCTTATCCGTTGGGCTGCCGGGATTAAAAAATAATATTCCATCTTTATTCTCGTTATACGGCGTATGCGAATGCCCAAAAATAATCACATTTACCTTATCTTTTTTAAAAGCTTCAGTTAATACGCCAATTAAATTAGCCGGAGCGCCCCATCCATGCATAACCCCAAGCTTAAACTTACCGATTTTGATAATTTCCTTCTCTGGTAATTTATCCTTAATCTCCTGGCCATCCATATTCCCAAACACAGCCCGAACATCAGGACATACTTTTTTTAACTGCTTTAAGACAGCCAGATCGACGAGATCGCCGACATGAATAACCATATCTACGCTCTTAAAAGCTTCCAATATAGGCTCGGGGACGCTATCGGTTTTTACGGATATATGCGTATCTGAAATGACGCCTATCTTCATACGATTAAACTCGGTTTAGAAAATAAATCAAAAATCTGGTTTATGCTATTAAGATCCCAAGTTAAAATCTTTTCATCTAAGGCCCTTAAGCGGGCATTGGTATCTACCCCTCTAAAAGTCACAATAATTTTTCGCTGTAATTTATGGCGGTATTTTTTACATTCCTTAGCGAACTCCGCAATATCTTCCTCGGTCAACGGATCATGCTTAAAGCCCATGATCCAGAGGCTATCGCTTGAGCGGCCGATAATCCCGCTCTTAATACAACGGTTATTAAATTCCAAAGGCTTTATCTCTCTAAAATGATCCAACCTGATTTTTTTTCTTTCGATCTGTATAAGATCGTCCTGAAAGAGACGAAAAATCTCGGTCATCCTCTCCACAATTGGCTTATCCACGGTAACTAAGAATTCGTTAATTTCATTTTCGATATTTTCCTTAAATAATTTCTGCTGGTTACGCGCATCAAAAGTTAAGGAATTCATCTTTTCACGGTATACGGATTTTAACCAAAAACTAAACACACGGTCGTTAATCTTTAGGAAATCTCCGCTACGGGTCAAAGTATCCAGCTCTAATAAATGACTAATTTTCGGACTTAATTCTTTACTGGTTTTATGCATCAGGTGAGTAATATCTTTAATTTTATTATGCCCACTGGCAATTAAATAAAGTATAGAAATATACTCCTGGCTGTTACTTAAATCTAAAAATCGCTTCAGATAATTGGAAAATCTCTGATTTAAAAGACCAGGGGTATCAAACAACATATTCTCAATAATGTCGGATAATTTCAGAAGATCTCTTTTTAATAAAGAATCCGCGATAACCTCTAGATAGAAAGGATAACCCCCGGTAAATTGAATAATAAAATTGTTTAATCCCGGGTTAAGCCCAAGATTGCCCAGCCTGCGCTTTAAATATTTCTCACTGGTATCAATATCAAACGGCTCAACGGTTATAATTTCAAAATTGCCGAACAATAAAGACAGATTCTTAGCTAAAATTGATTTAGCCTTAAACGTCATTGAGCTAATAATAACGTACATCGTATTCTTCTGGGCGATGAGCAATTTCGACCATTCACGGTATAAACCCTTGACCCCAAGACTTTCCAGATTATGAAATTCATCAAAAATTACTACACAAGATTTCCCTGTCTCCTCATGGATAGACTCGCATAGCGCAAGAAGCTCCAAGAAAATTCCTTCTTTTTTCCGCTTATTCAAAGAAGCTAATACCTGTTTTGCCCTAATAATCGTCTTAGGGATATACTTTTCAGATTTACTAATTAGGAAATCTAAATCTTCTTTTAAAGTAATTCCGCTATTAATAAGAAAATTATACAAAAGCGCCGCAATAAAACGCTTAACAAAAATATCTAGTGATTCCGGACGAACCTCTACATATAAAGTAACTACTCTGTTATCGCAAAATTGATCTAGGAGTTTGGAAATCATCGAAGTCTTACCGACGAGCTCATCACCAAGAATAGCAATATTTTGCCGATAGCCATCTTTTAAATCGCTCATACGCTTATGCAAAATTTCTAAATAATGCCCGCGTCCGAAGAATTTATCTTTTTTCATCTTTAACTCTGTCCGCCCAAGAAAAATGCCGGATTTTGGGCAATCGAGCCTTTTCTAATCTCAAAGTGTAAATCATTATTACCCACCCGAGCTATAACTGCACCCTTAGACACTTTATCACCGGGTTTAACAAAAATATCAGTACTTCTAGAGTAAACCGTTAAAAATCCATCTCCGTGATCAATAATTACCGTCTTACCAAACCCTGCAAAATTATTCGTACAAAAAACTACTCTGCCGGCACGGCTGGCTAAAACATCAGAGGCCCCATAAGACTTAATATTCAACCCTTTATTAAGCATGCTCCCGGAAACCTGCCCAAAGCTAGTTACAATCTTACCACGCACCGGCCAGCTAAAATCTTCAAAACTATTTTGTGTTGTAGCGACATAAAGCTGTTTCTGCCGACGAGGAACAAAAATAAGCTGCCCAGTTTCGATGTTTGAGGCGTCGGTAATGTGATTAATTTTAGCTAAATCATCTAATTCAACATTATACATCTGCGATATACGCCAAAGGGTCTCTTTCTTCTGCACACGATGATAAATTCCAGGAACGCCGGAAGTAGCAGGCGAACTGACTATGGGAGTTGTTCTGCAGCCAGAAAGAAACAGTAGGTAGCATATAGTAGGCAGTAGATAGGGAATTGTTAAGAACTTAAATTTAAACATTTGTTTAATTTTTTAACCCAAAAGCGGGAGAGGGGAATCGAACCCCCATCTACAGCTTGGGAAGCTGCCATTCTACCACTGAACTACTCCCGCAATAATATTTAAGATCAGACAGCGGCTTGTGTTCATTTCGTTCCACAAGCCGCGTCTTCACTTACTTTAATAGAACAATAATCACCGCACATCGTACAGACATCTTTTTTTTGCGGTTTAGATGACGCGCGATATGCTCTCGCTTTTTCCGGGTCTACAGAAAGCTTAATCTGCGCCTGCCAGTCGCGTTTCTTGCGCGCCTCGGACATTTCTCTATCCCAGTTTTTGGCAGAATCATATTTTACGATATCTGCGGCATGCGCGGCTATCTTTGCAGCCACCACACCCTCCCTTACATCTTCTACGGTCGGATGTCGCAAATGCTCGGCTGGAGTCACATAACACAAGAAATCTGCCCCGTAGCTTGCCGCTAACGCGCCTCCAATTGCCGAAGTAATATGATCATATCCGGGGGCAACATCAGTAACTAACGGCCCTAATATATAAAAAGGAGCGTCGTGGCAAAATTTTTTCTGCAGCTCAATATTTTTCTTAATTTGATCTAACGGAACATGCCCTGGGCCTTCAATAATCACCTGAACAAATTTTTTCCTGGCGCGCAAAGTAAGCTCGCCTAAAGTTTTTAGCTCTGTAATCTGCGCTTTATCGGTTGCATCAAGAATAGAACCCGGGCGCAAGCCATCGCCTAAACTTAAAGTCACATCGTACTTATAGGCAATATCCAAAACTTCATCAAAATATTCATAAAACGGATTTTCTTTTTTATTATGTTTCATCCACGCGGCCAATATTGCCCCGCCACGGGAAACTATACCCATCAGCCTTTTCTGCTCTTTTAAGGCATTAATGCTTTTTCTGGTTACACCAGCATGTATCGTAAAGAAATCTACTCCCTCTTTGGCTTGATTTTCTAAGACTTCCAAGACATCGCTAGAGTCAAAATCTAAAAAGCTTTTATGTTTACTTTTCGCGTTTACCGCTACTTCATAAATCGGAACAGTACCAAGAGGAAGAATCGAATGTTTCAGAATTTGTTTACGTGTTTTGGCGATATCTTTTCCCACGCTTAAATCCATTATTGTATCCGCGCCGTATTTAACTGCCGCTTTTAATTTTTCTAATTCTTTATTTATTTGTGACCGATCAGGAGAGGTACCAAGATTAGCGTTAATTTTAGTACGTAAGCCTCGGCCTACACCGCAGGGCTTTTTTATAACGCGGTTTTTATTGGCAGGAATAACAATTTTACCCTCCTTAATCATTTTTAGAACGAACCCCGAGCTTACCGATTCCTCGGAGGCGATTCTTTTCATTAAGGAAGTTACGGTGTTATTTTTTGCGGTTTCTAAAAGCGTCATTTAATTTTAAAGCGCCAGCGCGCTCTATCTCGTAAATACTGTAACGTATTCTTTTAAAATTAAGGGCTTTTTGGGCATTAATAATTTTACTAAATTCCTCCAGAACCCTTACTGATTCTTTTGCGCGTTGAATATTTGCAAAGAAAATTTCGCTATAATTATTTCTTTTTAATTCGCCCTTCGAGATCTCTCGACCCACGTCTTGAGCGCTATCTCTTGCCGATAAAAGATCGTCTTTTTTAATCCGCTTAAATATTGCGTCGATCTTATGCCTTGCGTCTTTTAATTTACGCGTTAACGCCTGGTCATTAAGGATAAAACGCGTAACTTCTTCCGCAACGCGCAAACCTTCTTTGGCGCGATTAATATTTGCGTCGATTATACGATTAATAACTTGAGAATCAGTTTGTTTTAACAATCTTTTTTATTATATTTGTCGTTGAGCGGCCAGGGGCTAACTTTATAGCGTAAACTTTCCCGCCTAGTGACTGCACGATATCCGCGCCCACAATATTACTTTTATCCCAATCAGAACCTTTGACTAAAACATCGGGTGCAAGTAATTTTATAATTTCCCAAGGAGTATTTTCGTTGAATATAGTTACAAAATCAACACTTTCTAAAGCAGCGATAACTTTTGCGCGGTCACTTTCAGAAACTATCGGCCGAGATTTTCCTTTTAATCTACGCACCGAAGCATCGCTATTTAGAGCGACAACTAGAATATCGCCTTTGCGCTTGGCATCCTCAAGATATTTTGCATGCCCATAGTGCAGGATATCAAAACAACCATTGGTAAAAACTATTTTTTTACCTCGAAGTTTAAGACGAGTAATTATATCTTTTAAAGCCTTGCGGCTCTTTATTTTTGCGTTGAGCAAACGGCTTCCTCGACTAATTCGCATACAATGTGCCCTATAGTAATGTGTGCTTCCTGGATTCTCGCTGTAATCAACGATGGGACAACTAAAGATGTATCCGCGAGTTTTGCAATTTCTCCACCGTCTCCTCCGGACAAGGCAACGGTCCTAATTCCCATTTTCTTTGCCTGTCTTAACCCCGCGGAAACATTTTTCGCCTTACCGCTGGTCGAAATTCCAATCGCCACATCATCTTTTTGCCCTAAAGCTTCAATTTGTTTGGCGAAAACTGTCTCGTAACCGTAATCATTGGCAAGCGCAGTTAAAATCGAAGTATTAGTAGTAAGCGCAATTGCCGCTAGAGCATTTCTATCTTTTTTAAACCTGCCAATAAATTCCGCCGCGATATGCTGACTATCGCTAGCTGAGCCACCATTACCAAAAACAAGCACTTTGCCATTTTTTTTCAAAGCTTCAATTATCAGATCCGCGATTTCTTTAATTTGTCCGATATTATTACGTAAAAGCTCTTCTTTTACCTGGATACTCTCAAGTAAAATTTCCTTTATTCGATCTCTCATATTTTTATCCTTTTTAAGGCTTAACCAAAAAATACTTCCGCGACTTTATAAAGATCATCATCAACTGTTTTTAGCGCGGCAACTGCTTCTTCTAATGACACGTCAATTATTTTATTTGCCGATAAAGCTACCATGCGCCCAAACTTCTTAGCCGTAATCAATTCCACAGCTTTAATCCCGAATCTCGTTCCTAGAACACGGTCGAATGCCGTAGGCGAGCCACCTCTTTGAATATGTCCCAAAACACTAACTCTCGTCTCATATCCGGTTCGCTTCTCGATTTCATGCGCGACCATCTCTCCAATTCCGCCTAAACGCACATGACCAAATTCATCTAACTTTTGTTCCTGCAGAACCATCGTGCCTTCTTTAAATTGCGCGCCTTCAGCTACCACAACAATACTAAAAGTCTTACCGCGATCATGCCGATGTTTAATTATTTTACATACTTCATCAAGATCAATCGGTCTTTCAGGAATTAAAATTATGTCCGCGCCGCCAGCGATCCCAGATTCAATCGCAATCCACCCGGCGTGCCTGCCCATAACTTCCGCTACCATAATACGATGATGACTTTCCGCAGTAGTATGCAACCGGTCAATACATTCCGTGGCTACATTTAAAGCCGTATCAAAACCAAAGGTATAATCTGTACAGCCTAGATCATTATCAATCGTTTTAGGCACGCCGACAATTTTGGGAATACCGTCTTTAACCAACCTGGAAGCTACGCCAAGCGTATCTTCTCCACCGACAGCAACCAAGGCATCCAGCCCTAACTTTTTAAACGTTTCCTTAACTTTTTCTACACCGCCTTCTTTTTTATAAGGATTAGTCCGGGATGTACCCAAGATTGTACCGCCCTTAGGCAAAATACCTGAAATAGTATTTAAATCTAATTTCATAATGTCATTTTCAATCAAACCCTTCCAACCATTTTTAATACCGACAATTTCATAACCTTCATTATAACTTTTTCTCACTACCGCCCTGATTACTGGATTCAAACCCGGGCAATCCCCGCCGCCTGTTAAAATACCTAACTTCATTTTTTATTTCCTCCTTAAATAATAGCTTCGACCACATGTCAAAGCAAGTCTAACCTTAAATAGTTTAAGTACGGCCGTAACCGCTAAAAGGTATGGCTGGCCTTTCTTTTTCGCTATACTTTTTATCCTTATCATCGCCTGCAATAATCTTTGCCACATGTATTTTAATAATAATTTGCTCCTCTAAACCTAAAACTTCCTGAATTTTGGATCGCGTTATATCTTGAAGCCGCGAAGTTAAATCCGGGATATTCGCTTCCGATTTTAAAACTGCGCGCAAATCAACCACGATGCCTTTTTTCGTCGCGATTACATCCGGGCGTAATTCTTTAATCTCCGGCATTAAACCAGAGATCCTCCTAATTAAATCCTCGATTGCCGTTAAAGCAATCGTTACTTCTCCGGAAGCAGTTGTAAAAGCAATAGTTTTCTCGCGCTGAAATCTGCCTAAAACTAGCTGCGCAAAAAATGAACTAATCACAATCAATAATAAACCCGAAAGCCCTAAGATTATCCTTGAATTAACACTCGAAAGAAGGTAATTTGAAAAATCGTTAATCGCTTGCGCAGGCAAGAGATTTAAAGAAAAAATTATTACGGCAATGCCCACTAATACGAGGAATGCCGCATAAAACCTAATGATTATCGCGGTAAAGAAGCGCACCTGGTTAGCTCCTTTCTATGGACTGAACTATAATGTTAAT
>ORJL010050383.1_pt1 | contig 15161 bp, 18 predicted proteins | sample 1779941 | NCBI WGS metagenome assembly ORJL01 (sample SAMEA104232317, study PRJEB22302) | groundwater metagenome | biome: forest; feature: aquifer; material: groundwater | place: USA | collected 2011-08-07 | depth 5.8 m | reverse complement strand
CGCAGATGCGACTTGGCGACGATGCCGACGCGTGTCATGACGACATCGTACAACGATCCATCGCTGTGATGATGGCCACCAGGGCGGCGTTCACCGGACAGGCGATGCCGGCCCGGCGACCGAGATCGACCACGGCGCCGTTCAGGTGATCGATTTCGGTCGGCTTGCCGCGCATCAGATCCTGGCGCATCGAGGCGATGTTGCGCGAGGGCCCGAACACCTCGGCGATGGTCGCGAGAAAGTCGATGCGGAAGTCGACGCCCTCGCTGCGCGCGACCGCGAGGCATTCGTCGATGACGAGCTGCTTCAGCGGGTCCAGGCGCGCATCCGCGATCCCGCCGACGTCGGATCCGGTGATGGAGGTGATCGGGTTGATCACGCAGTTGAAGATCAGCTTCCGCCACACCTCGGTCGTGATGTCGTCGGACACGCGTCCGTCGAGCCCGCACGCCGTGAACATGCCGGCGATGGCGCCGCTAGGCGGGCTCTGCTCAATCAGCGTGTAACCCGACGCCGTGAAATTGATGACGCCAGGCGACTGGACGATCGCGCCGAACTGCGTGATCGCGCGCAGCACGAGACAGCGCCCGCGCGCCGCGCGCCGCGCGATCGCTTCGCTGTGCAGGCCGTTCTGCACGCACACGATCACCGTGTCGTCGCGCACGAGGTCGGCGATCGCGCCGACCGCCGCCTCGCTGGCGTTCACCTTCGTCGTGAGCAGGACGATCGTGCCCGCCGCGATCGACTCGACCTCGGTGACGGCATCCACGCGCGCCGTCAGCGTCTCGCGTCCGACGAGGCGCAGGCCGCCGAGCCGAATCGCGTCGACGTGCTCGCGCCGCGCGACGACGGTGACCGGATGGCGCGCCGACAGCTTCGCGGCGTAGAGGCTGCCAATCGCGCCGGCGCCGAGAACGAGGACGGGCTCAGTCTCTGGCACGGAGGTGGAGGAAGAATTCCTGGTTGCCGGTGGCGCCCGTGATCACGGACGGCGCCATCGCGATGCGCGCGAGGCCGCACGCCGCGGCCGCCTCGGTGACGCGCGCGATCACCGCGTCGTGCACCGCGGGGTCGGAGACGAGGCCGTGCTTGCCGACCTCTGCGCGGCCCGCCTCGAACTGCGGCTTCACCAGCGCGACGATGTCGGCGGACGGCTCGAGAAAGGGCGGGAGCGCCGGCAGGATGTGACCGAGCGAGATGAACGCGACGTCGATCGTCACCAGGCTCACCAGGTGCGGCACATCGTCCGGCGTGAGCGAGCGGGCGTTGACGCCCTCGCGGACCAGCACGCGCGGATCGGTGCGGAGGCGCCAGTCGAGCTGCCCGCGGCCGACGTCGAGCGCGATCACGCTCGCGGCGCCGCGGCGCAGCAGCACGTCGGTGAAGCCGCCGGTTGAGGCGCCGACGTCCAGCGCGCGGCGTCCCTGCGGGTCGATCGCGAACGTGTCGAGCGCGTGCGCGAGCTTGACGCCGCCGCGACCGACGTAAGGATGGTCGGGTGTGACGAGCTCGACGCGTGCGTCAGCGGCCACCGGCGCGCCCGCCTTGGAGACGACCTGGCCGCTCACGGTGACCTGGCCCGCGAGAATCAGCGCGCGCGCCCGCTCGCGGGACGGGGCAAGCCCGAGGTCGACAAGCAGCACATCTAGACGCGTCTTGCTTTTGCCCACGCTTATCCAACACAAGGGAGACGAAGGACACAAAGGATGGGTCCTCTTTGGATCTGAACCTTCGTGTCCTTTGTGTCCTTTGTGTCCTTTGTGTTGAGTACACGCATCGAATCAGCTCTTGCGCGATACGACCCAGTCCGCGATCGCGCCGAGCCAGCCGTCGGCCACACCGGCGGTGTCGAGGACGTGATGCGCGCGCGCCAGGCACTCGGCCGCGAGCGCGCGGGAGCGGTCGAGCCCGAAGAGCGCCGGGTACGTGGGCTTCGCGCCCGCGGCGTCCTTGCCGGCGGATTTTCCGAGCAACGCCGGATCGCCTTCGACGTCGAGGATGTCGTCGACAATCTGAAAGGCGAGCCCGACATCCGTGGCGTAGCGGGCGATCGCGTCGATCAGGTCGTCGGTCGCGCCGGCCATGATCGCGCCGCTCATGGCCGAGGCACGGATGAGCGCGCCGGTCTTGCGTGCGTGCATGGCCCGCAGTCCCTCGGCGTCGAGCGTCAGCGCGTGGCCGGGCGCCTGTCCGGCGGCCTGCAGATCGATCGCCTGTCCGCCGACCATGCCCATCGCGCCGGCGGCGTCGCCCACCACGCGGATGACGCGCAGCTGATGGCGGATGATCGCGGGGTCGTCGCCCTCCAGCGCGCGCGCCAGCAACGCGAAGGCTTCGGCGTGCAGCCCGTCGCCGGCCAGGATGGCGATGCCTTCGCCGTACACGACGTGCAGCGTCGGCCGTCCGCGGCGCAGCGTGTCGTCGTCCATGGCGGGAAGATCGTCGTGAATGAGCGAATAGGTGTGGATCAGCTCGATGGCGCATGCGGCCGGGAGCGCGAGCTCGACCAGGTGACCGAAAGGCGCCCCGGCCGCTCCGCGGGCGCCGACCCCGGTGTCGGCCATGTGCCGCGCGACGGCATCGGCGGCGGCGAGCGTGAGCACGGGGCGCAGGCGCTTGCCGCCGGCGAACACGCTGTAGCGCATCGCCTCGCTGACAATCGCGGGACACGCCGGCGGGGCCGGCAGATAGCGCTCGAGCGCCTCGTCGACCCTGACGCGCGCGCGGCGCAGAAATTCCGAGAGCGGCTCGGCGGTCACGGTGGAATCAGCCGCGCTCGGGATCCTCGGCCGCGAACGACGCGGGAGCCGGCTTGAGCTCGTCGCGCTCGTTGAGGATCTCGATGCGGCGCTCGGCCTCCTCGAGCCGTGTGTGGCAGAAGCGCGAGAGCTGCACGCCCCTCTCATACAACACGAGGGACTGCTCGAGGGCGAGGTCCCCTTCCTCGAGCTTCCTGACGATCGACTCGAGCTCGGCGATCGCCGCTTCGAAATCCTTTATCGACGTGTCAGCCATTATCGCTCTTGTTCTACCTCTGTGTCCTTGGTGTCCTTGGTGCCCTTTGTGTCCTTGGTGTTGAATCAGCCGCGGAACGTACCTCGCATTCGAGCTCGCCGCGGCTCAAGGTCACGCGGACCGTGTCGCCCTCGGCGACGTCCGATGCCGCCCGCACCACGCGCGTGCGGTCCTGGTTCCAGCACACCGCATACCCGCGGCCGAGCACGGCCAGCGGGCTGAGCGAGTCGAGCCGCCCCGCGGCAATGCCCAGTTGCGCGGCCGCGCGATGCTGACGCTGTCTGACGGCGCCCTTCAGCCGCCCCTCGGCGCCCACGAGCCGTGTGCGAATGTCCGCGAGCCGGCGGCCGGCGTCGAACGTGGTCAGCTGCCGCTCGAGCTGCTGGCGGCGGCGCTCGCGCGTGGCGATACCGGTGCGCATGATCCGGGCGAGCGCGTGCGAGAGCTCCGCGGCGTGCCGGCCGCGCATCGCCACCCGTCCGGGGAAGCCCGCGAACGATGGCCGCCCGCTGACGATGTGCACGCGGCGGCTCAGGGTCTGGACGCGTCCGCGCGCCGCGGCCCGCAGGCGATCGTGCAGCCGATCGATGCGGCCGCGGAAATCGTCCTTGGCGGCCACGACGATCTCCGCGGCCGCCGACGGCGTCGGCGCGCGCAGGTCGGCGACGAAATCGGCGATCGTGACGTCGGTCTCGTGGCCCACGGCGGAAATGACCGGCACGGGGCACTGCGCGATCGCGCGGGCGACGATCTCTTCGTTGAACGCCCAGAGATCCTCGATCGAGCCGCCGCCGCGCCCGACGATCACGACCTCGACACCGGGGACGCGCCCGATGGCGCGCAGGCCGCGCGCGATCTCGGCCGCGGCGCCCTCGCCCTGCACGCGCGCGGGCCGGATCACGAGGTGCGCGTTCGCGTAGCGCCGCCCGAGCACCTTGATGATGTCGCGGATCGCCGCGCCGTCCATCGACGTGACGATGCCGATCTTGCGCGGCAGCGCGGGCAGCCTCCGCTTGCGCGCCGCGTCGAAGAGCCCCTCGTCCTGCAGGCGCTGCTTCAACTGGTCGAACGCCAGCTGCAACGCGCCGAGCCCGTGCGGCTCCAGGTGCTCGCAGACGAGCTGATACTCGCCCTTCGGTTCGTAGACCGAGACCCGTCCGCGCGCGACGACGCGCAGGCCGTCGGCCGGCTTGAACTTGAGAGAGCGGAGCGCCGACCGAAAGATGACCGCGCGGATCTGCGACGCGCCGTCCTTCAGCGTGAAGTACATGTGCCCCGTGTTCCACACGCGGCAGTTCGAGAGCTCGCCCTCGACCCAGACCTCGAAGAGCTCGGCCTCGAGCAGATCGCGGACCCTGACGGTCAGCTCGGTGACCGACAGCACGCGGCGCGTCGCGACCGGCACGGCGGGCGGGGGTGCCGGCTCGGGCGCCGGGTCGTCTTCAAACGGAAGATCGAACAGATCCGACATGGGAAAGGTGTTCGAGCTCGTCGGCGCTGTAGCCGAGCCGCTCGATGTCCGTGGCGCGGCCGGTCTGTTCGTCCGCCTCCACAATCACCGCGTTGAGGCGCGGATTGCCGGTTGCGGTTTCGAGTTTCGCGGGCAGCGCCGTCAGGAACCTGCCGAGCGCCGCCTCCACCTCGACGCCGATGATCGAATCGTGCGGGCCGGTCATGCCGACGTCGGTGAGAAACGCCGTCCCGTTGGGCAGGATGCGCTCGTCCGCCGTCTGCACGTGCGTGTGGGTGCCGACGACCGCCGTCACCTTGCCGTCCAGATGCCACCCCATGGCCATCTTCTCGGAGGTCGCCTCGGCGTGAAAGTCGACGAACACGACGCGCGTGCGCTGTTTCAAGGCCTCGATCTCGCGCAGGACGACCGCGAAGGGGTCGTCGATGTTCGCCATGAACACGCGGCCCATCACATTGACGACCCCCACCGAGCGACCATCGCGCGTCCGCGCCAGATAGCTGCCGTTGCCCGGCGCGCCGGCGGGGTAGTTCGCCGGGCGCAGCAGCCGCGGTTCCGTGCCGATGTAGCTGAGCGCTTCCTTCTTGTCCCAGATGTGATTGCCGGAGGTCATCACCTCGACGCCATAATCGAGCAGCTGATCGCCAATCTCCCGCGTGATCCCGAAGCCAGCGGCGGCATTCTCGGCGTTGGCAATCACGAGATCGACCTGGTGATGGTCGACGAGCGCCGGCAGGTGATCTCGGACGAGATCGCGCCCCGGACGGCCGACGATGTCGCCGATGAAGAGGATGCGCACGACCTACAGCTTACCGCTACATGACAGCAATCTGAATCGCCTTGCCGCGCTGGTCGGCAATCTTCGGGAGGGAGATGCGCAGCTCTCCGTTCTGCAGGGTCGCGCGCGCCTTCGAGGCGTCGCACGCGCGCGAGAGGCGGACGACCCGCGCGAAGCGGCCGTACCCGCGCTCGACGAGATGGAAGCTCGATTCGCCGCGGGCTCGCCGCGCCGATTTCTCGCCTGCAATCAGGAGGCTGTCGCCTTTGGCGAGCAGGCGCAGCGCGCTCGGGTCGACGCCCGGCAGATCGACCGCGATTTCGAGCGTGTCGTCGGTCTCGTAGACGTCGATGGCGGGGGAGCACTCGCCGGCCAGCGACTCGGCGCCGAAGGCCCGGCCGAGCTCGAGAAAGACGCGGCGCACCTCATCCGCGAAGTCTCCGATTTCAGACGGCAGAGCGACGGCGTGCACGCGGGGTCGCATACCGAATGATCGCATAGCAGACCGTTCCCCGCCAGCCATCCCCGGTAACCTCAAGATGAAGTGTGAGATAGCCCTGTCCAATGTATGAGTGCTATCAACTAATATTTAGTGATTTACATACACTAAGATATTGTCTATACTGGGTTCATCTTAGAGGAATCGAGGACCATATCAATGGCTGGCAAAGTGATTGGAATCGACCTCGGCACGACGAACTCCGTTGTCGCGGTCATGGAAGGCGGTCAGCCCACCGTCATCGTCAATCAGGAGGGCGCGCGGACGACCCCATCGGTCGTGGCGCTGACCAAAGAGGGTGAACGTCTCGTCGGGCAGGTCGCGAAGCGGCAGGCCGTCACCAACCCGGAAAACACGGTCTTCTCGATCAAGCGGTTCATGGGCCGCAAGTTCGACGAGGTCACGAGCGAAGCGTCCCGCGTGCCCTACAAGGTGGCCCGCGCGGAGAACGGCGACGCGTGGGTCGAGGCGCGCGCCAAGAAGTATTCGCCGCCGGAAGTCTCGGCGATGATCCTGCAGAAGCTGAAGCAGGCCGCTGACGACTATCTCGGCGAGAAGGTCACCGACGCGGTCATCACCGTGCCGGCGTACTTCAACGACGCGCAGCGGCAGGCCACGAAGGACGCGGGCCGGATTGCCGGGCTCAACGTGCTGCGCATCATCAACGAGCCGACCGCCGCGGCGCTCGCCTACGGCCTCGACAAGAAGAAGGACGAGACGATTGCCGTGTACGACTTCGGCGGCGGCACCTTCGACATCTCGGTGCTCGAGGTCGGCGAGGGCATCGTCGAGGTGAAGGCGACCAACGGCGACACGCATCTGGGCGGCGACGATCTCGACGATCGCATCATCCAGTGGCTCGCCGACGAGTTCAGGAAGAGCGACGGCATCGACCTGTCGAAGGACCGCATGGCGCTGCAGCGTCTGAAGGAAGGCGCGGAGAAGGCCAAGATCGAGCTGTCGACGGCGATGGAGACGGACATCAACCTGCCCTTCATCACCGCCGACCAGGCCGGACCGAAGCATCTGCAGGTGAAGCTGACGCGCGCCAGGCTCGAACAGCTCGTCGCCGACCTGTTGGAGCGGACGATGGCGCCGGTGAAGCAGGCGCTGGCGGACGCGGGCGTCGACCCGACGACGATCGACGAGGTCGTCCTCGTCGGCGGCTCGACCCGCATGCCGAAAGTGCAGCAGATGGTGCGCGAGTTCTTCGGGAAGGACCCGCACAAGGGTGTCAACCCGGATGAGGTCGTCGCGATCGGCGCGGCGGCACAGGGCGGCGTGCTGACGGGCGACGTGAAGGACCTGCTGCTGCTCGACGTGGCGCCGCTCTCGCTCGGCATCGAAACGCTCGGCGGCGTCATGACGACGCTCATCCCGCGCAACACGACGATTCCGACGCGCAAGAGCGAGATCTTCTCGACGGCGAGCGACAACCAGACGAGCGTCGAAGTGCACGTGATGCAGGGGGAACGTCCGCTGGCGCGCGACAACCGCACGCTCGGCCGCTTCCACCTCGTGGGGCTGCCGTCGGCGCCGCGCGGCGTGCCGCAGGTCGAGGTCGCCTTCGACATCGACGCCAACGGCATCGTCAACGTGACGGCGAAGGACATGGCCACCGGCACGGAGCAGAAGATCACCATCAGCGGCTCGAGCGGCCTGTCGAAGGACGACGTCGATCGCATGGTGAAGGAAGCGCAGAGCCACGCCGCGGAGGACCAGGCGCGCCGCGACCTGATCGACGCGCGCAATCAGGCCGACTCGCTGGCCTATCAGGTGGAGAAGACGGTCGTCGACAACCGCGAGAAGGTGCCGGTCGGCGAGCTGTCGAAGGTCGAGGCGGCCATCGCGGAGGTTCGTCGCGTCAGCCAGGCCGACGATCTCGCTGCCATCAGGAAGGCGACCGACCAGCTCCAGCGCGCGTCGCACGCGATGGCGGAGCATCTCTACAAGGCCGCATCGGGCGCGCCGGGATCGCAGGCGGCGCCAGGCGCTCGAGGGACCAACGTCCAGGACGCAGAAGTCGTCGACGCGGAATACGCGGAGACTCGGTAACACCGGTCAGGTAGGCCGGGTAGGGCGGTAGGTCAGGTAGGGTGGGTAGGCCGGGTGGGGCGGGCAGGCCAGGTAGGTTCACCCACCCGACCGACCAGACCCACCCGACCCACCCGACCGACCTGACCCACCAGACTCATGGAGGACTGTATGACTGTTGTTCGTTGGGATCCATTTCGTGACTTCGGGTTCACCGCGCCGAACACCTGGGTGCCGCCGGTGGACATCTACCAGAACGGCGATCAGGAGCTCGTGCTGAAAGCCGAGCTGCCGGACATGGCGCGTGAGGACATCGACATCACCGTCGAGAACGGCGTGCTCACCATCAAGGGCGAGAAGAAGCTGTCGACCGAGCTGAAGGAAGAGCAGTTCCACCACGTCGAGCGGCGCTACGGCCCGTTCAGCCGCTCGTTCTCGTTGCCGCAGACCGTCGACGCCAGCAAGGTCTCGGCCGAGTACAAACAGGGCGTCCTCACCGTGCGGCTGCCGCTGCGTGAGGAGGCGAAACCGCGGTCGATCAAGGTCGACGTCGCTGCGTAACCATGAGGTCGGGTCGGTCGGGTGGGCCAGGTAGGTCAGGTAGGTTCACCCACCCGACCGACCAGACCTACCCGGCCCACCAGACCTACCAGACCTACCGGTCCGCGTGCTACTGTTTATGACCGACATGGAAGAACCAAGCCCGCTCCAACAGCACCCCGATACGCCGAAAATCCCGGCCGAGCCGCTGCCGCCGATCGAGAGCCGGTTTCTGTTCGTGGACGTCGCCGCGCTGCGCGCCAAGCAGTTGCGTCGCGGCGCCCGCCCGCGGTTGCGCGACGATATGCCGGTGCTGCCCTACAAGGCCGAGCGTGTGGCGATGGAAGAAGTGAAGCGAGGGCTCGTGTACTACGACGTGCCCGCCGCGAAGTCCGCCCGGGAAGAGACCGAAGCATGAGCGACGGCCTGCTCCATCTGCTGCTCGGTGCGCTGCAGGGCGTGGCGTCGAGCACCGTGTTCGTCCTGGTGCTCTTCATCGGCTTCTGCGTCGTGTTCGGCTTCATGAAGACGAAGACGACCGCCGGCGGCAGCGCGTCGGTCGTCAAGAGCCTCGACGAGCGGATCAGCCATCAGCCGATGATCTACCTGTCGCCGTCGGCGCCACGCGGGCCGGCCGATCAGCTCAGAGCCCCGGAACTACTGGAAGCCGCCGCTCGTAAGTGATCCTCAGAGGCACGGCCTCAGCCGTGCCGCGGAGGGTCGGATGGCCTGCCTGCTGACGCTGCTGTTCCTGCCGTTCATCCTGCTGCGTGTGCTGATCAAGACTGCGGTCGCGCTCGTCATGCTGCCTCTCGTGCTCCTGACCGTTTTCGTCGGCGTCGCGTTCGTGCTGTTCGCGGTGTCCTTCGCGCTGCTGGTGCCGCTGCTGCCGATCGCGTTTCTAGTCGGATGCGTGTGGCTGGTCGTCAAGCTCGGGTCCCGCCCCGCGCTCAGCCATTAGAGCCGTTTTCACGAGCGTGTAGTGTCCGCCTTTGGGCGGCCCGCCGCAGGCCGGCTGAAGCCGGCCACTACGTGGTGGTGAAAACGGCTCTAGCGTGTTTTTGACCTGCGTGTATCGCCGTGGTGGCGCGCCGCGATCGTACCGGCCGGCACGACCGCGGCGCTCGATCGGCGGCGGGACGGCGTCGGCTGCGGCCACCCGTGAGAGGGCGGCCGGTCAGGATGCGCAACCGTGGCTCTCAGCTCTCAGCCCTCAGCCCTCAGCCCTCAGCCCTCAGCCCTTAGCCCTTTCAAGCGACGCTCTCCGGCTGCCAGCGGAGTCCGAGGTTGATGATCCGCTGCAGGACCGCCTCGTAGCTCAGGCCAACCTTCGCGGCTGACGCGGCGAAGTCTTCGCCCCGCGCGATCTGCGGGTTCGGGTTCGCCTCGATCACCCAGACGTGGCCGCTCTCATCCATCCGCAGATCGATTCGGGCGTAGCCGCTCAGCTCGAGCGCGCGATAGGCCCGCTTGCACAGGTGCTGGATCGCGTCGGCCTTCGAGTCGGGCAGATCCCGGGCCGGTCCGCTGTCGATCCCGTATTTCTTCTGATACTTGACGCTCCACTTCACGCGGTCGGTCGCGATGCGCCTGGCGCCTTCGGGCATGTTCGTGAAGAACAGCTCCCACACCGGCATCGCCTGCAGCGTCTGGTTGCCGAGGATGCCGACGTAGAGCTCGCGGCCCTCGATGTACTGCTCCACGAGCGCGGCGGTGCCGATGCTCTCGTGGATGAACGCGACGCGCTCCTTCAGCTTCTCGTCGCTGTCGACGACCGACGCCTGGGAGATGCCGATCGACGCTTCCTGCGTGAGCGACTTCACGATGAGCGGGAACGGCAGCCGCTTGGGCCGGCGGATGGGCCGGCCGATGCGGACGACCTCGAACTCCGGCACCGCGATGCGGTGGTAGGCCAGCAGCTTCTTCGACAGCGACTTGTCGCGGGCGAGCAGCAGCCCGCGCGGGTTGCATCCCGTGTAGGGCAGCTTGAGCAGCTCGAGGTGCGACACGACGTTCTGGTCGAAGATCGCGATGTCGTCGAAGCCCTCGAGCAGGTTGAAGGCGATGTGCGGCTTCCACTCTGTCGCCAGCCGCCGGATTTCGCCGAGGTCGTCGTGGACGCCGAGCGTCTTCACCTCGTGACCCATGGCGGTCAGCGTCGAGATGACGTCGTACTCGGTGCGCCAGGGCGCGGAGATGATGTCGGTCCCTTCCTCGACCGTGTCGGGCGGAATCAGGTGGCGGTGCACCAGCGCGAGCACCCGGAGCTTCACGCTCACAGCGCCACCCGGTGTCGTCCGCTGTGCAGGTAGTTCATCGTCTGCACCGTGAGAAACACCATGAAGTCGATCTTCGTGGACTCCTCATCCTCGGTGAGCCGCAGGTTGAGCTCGCGGCAGCGCTCGATGATCTTCTCGAGGAGCTGGTCGATCGTGTACTGGTAGCTGTCGGTGAAGCTGGCGACCGTGCTCCGGACGTCCTTGCGGATGCGGCGGACGAAGCGTGCGGCCGACGGGCGCCTGGCGTACTGCGGCGCGTCCGAAAACAGGTTTCGGAGGTCGCTCTCGTAGAAATCGGGATGATCGAGGCCGTAGTGCTCGCGCTTCCTGCTGTAGTGTTCGCCCAGCGTCTTCCTGAGCCGCGGCAGCGGATCGACCTGGCGTTTCGACGTGACGCGCGGGCGCGTGCGTGCCAGCTCGCGCATCAGACGGTCCATGTACTCGAGCTTGCGCTGCGCCGGCCAGCCCGCGAAGCGCGTCGCCCACATCGAGCGCGGGTCGAGCCAGACGGCGAACGTCTCGGCGAAGTCCTCGTCGGGATGACTCTGCGCGTACCAGTGATCGAGATGCTGGACGAAGCTCTTGCTGTACGGCTTCGGCGTGTAGTACTCGGGATACTCGATCCCGGGGTGGCCGAACAGGCGGCGGCGCGTCGGCCGGCGCCGCAGGAGGTAGGCGTTGTCGATGGCGTGCCCTACCTCGTGACGCAGAATCCGCAGGCACGAATCCGGATCGCCGCCCTCGACTTCCAGCATCTGCGCGAGCTCGAGTTTCGCCAGGCGCGGATGGGCCAGATAGAACGGGATGGCGATGCCGGGGATGCCGTCGGGCGTGAACCACTCGTCCGACAGCCAGTAGTGCGGGCGGAAGGCGAGGCCGCGGGCGTCGATCTCCGCGTTGAGCTGCGCGATGCGCGGCTCGAGATCGGTGCCTTCGATCGACAGCCCAAGGTCGCACATACGGACCTCGAGCAGCTCGTCGTCGCTGAAGGTCGCCCAGTGGGTCAGTGGCTCGTGATCGGCGGAACCTGTTTCGACCATTCGGTATCGCGCTCGTACGCATCAGCGACGCGCAGCAGCGTCGCCTCGTCGAACCGTCGCCCCGTCAACTGGAGCCCGATCGGCAGCCGAAGGGCGGTGAAGCCGCACGGCACGCTGACGGCGGGCAACCCCGCGAGGCTGGCGCTGACCGTGAACACATCGGCCAGGTACATCTGCAGCGGATCCGCGACGCGCTCCCCGAGCGGGAACGCCGGCGTCGGGCTCGTCGGCATCGCGATCACGTCGACCGGGCTGACGCCCGTGAAGGCGCGTTCGTAGTCGCGCAGAATCAGCGTCCGCACCTGCTGTGCCTTGAGATAGTACGCGTCGTAGTATCCGGCGCTCAGCACGTAGGTGCCGAGCATGATCCGGCGCTTGACCTCGGCGCCGAAACCCTGCGCACGCGTTCTCGCGTACATGGTGCCCAGGTCGGGATTCGGGATTCGGGCATTGGGATTCGCCCCCGCGCGGAAGCCGTAGCGGACGCCGTCGTAGCGCGCGAGGTTCGAGCTCGCTTCCGCTGTCGAGACCAGATAGTAGACCGGGATGGCGTAGCGCGCGTGCGGCAGCTTGACGTCCACGAGCGTCGCGCCGCGTGCCCGCAGCGTGTCGAGCGCCGTCGCGAGCGCCCGCGCCACGTCGGGGTCGACGCCCTTCTCGACCAGCGCGCGCGGCACGCCGATGCGGACGTCCCGCACATCGCCCGTGAGCGCCGCCAGGTAGTCCGGCACCCCCTCCGGCGCGCTCGTGGCGTCGGCAGGATCCGCGCCCGCGAGCACGTGCAGCGCGATGGCCGCATCGTGCACCGTGCGGGTCAGCGGACCGATCTGGTCGAGCGACGACGCATGCGCGATGAGCCCATAGCGCGACACGCGGCCGTAGGTGGGTTTGAGCCCCACGACACCGCAGAGCGCGGCCGGCTGACGGATGGATCCCCCCGTATCCGAGCCGAGCGCGAGCGGCGTCAGCCCCGCCGCGACGGCGGCCGCCGAGCCGCCGCTGGTGCCGCCCGGGATGCGGTCGAGCGCCCACGGGTTGTGCACCGGGCCGAACGCCGAGCTCTCGTTCGAGGAACCCATCGCAAACTCGTCGCAGTTGGTCTTGCCCACGATCACGGCGCCGGCCGACTCCAGGCGCGAGACGACGGTGGCGTCGTAGGGCGGGACGTAGGCTTCGAGCATCCGCGACGACGCCGTCGTCCGCACCCCACGCGTGCACAAGTTGTCCTTCAGCGCGACCGGCACGCCCGCCAGCGGCGCGTCACGCCAGCGATCGCGGTCGCGATCGATGGCCTCGGCGCGCGCCAGCGCCCGCTCGGCGACAACCGTGTTGAACGCGTTCAGCTGCGGGTTGAGGGCCTCGATGCGCGACAAGGCGTCGTGGCACACCTCCGAGGCGCTTCGCGCGCCGGAGCGGACGGCGTCCCGCACCTCGCGCATGGTCGGCGCGCCGTTCATCTTGCCCGCACCGTCCGCACCCTCTGTGATCATCCGATGACTCGCGGTACCTTGAAGAAGCCGGCGTCCAGCGATGCATCGGGCGCGCTGGCGAGCGCGTCTTCGCGGTCGAGCGACGGGCGCCGCTCGTCGGCGCGGTCGGCGGCATGACGCGCGGCGAGGCTGGAGGTGGGCGGCACGCCGGTCGTGTCGATTTGCTGGACCTCGTCCGCGTACGCCAGGATGTCGCCGAGCTGGCGCGCGAACAGCTCGACCTCCGACGGCTCGAGCTCGAGCTTCGCCAGCGCCGCGACGGCGGTCACCTGTTCCCGAGTGAATCCCGAGGCCATGTCAGATGCTAGCATGGCGGAAGAGAGGGCTCAGGGCTCAGGGCTGAGGGCTGAGAGCTGAGGGCTGAGAGCTGAGGGCTGAGAGCTGAGGGTTGAGGGCTCATGAACATCCGACGGGCGGCGGTCGCGGGCAGTTGGTATCCGGGTTCGGCGGATGCGCTCGCGGCGGCCGTCGAGCGTCATCTCGCGCAGACCGATCGCGACCTGTCAGGCGACATGGTGGCCCTCATCGCGCCGCACGCCGGCCTCATGTACTCGGGTCCGGTCGCCGCGCACGCGTATCGTCTGCTGCGGAATCGAAGGTTCGAGGTTGCCGTGCTCGTGGGGCCGTCGCATTTCGTCGGCTTCGACGGCGTGGCCATCCACCCATCCGGCGGATTCGACACGCCCTTCGGCGTCGCGCCGATCGACACGGCGTGTGCGCGCGCGCTACTCGCGGCGTCGCCGGTCGTCCGCGAGCATCCTTCCGCGCACGCGCGCGAGCACTCGCTTGAGATGCAGCTGCCGTTTCTGGCGCACCTCGCGCCCGGCCTGCCGATCGTGCCCCTGGTGATGGGATACCAGACGGCGGAGACGGCGCGGCTGCTGGGCGATGCGCTCGTCACGGCGCTCGGCGGCCGGAAGGCGTTGCTCGTCGCCAGCACCGACCTGTCCCACTATCACGATGCGAGCACCGCAGCCGCGCTCGACGCCGTCGTCATCGACTGCGTGTCGCGGTTCGACGACGAGGGGCTGCAGGATGCGCTGAGCGCGCGGCCGGATCACGCGTGCGGCGGCGGACCGACCGTCGCCGTCATGCGCGCGGCGCGGCTCGCCGGCGCGCGCGACGCCGTCGTCCTCAAGTACGCGGATTCCGGCGACGTCTCGGGCGACAAGTCCGCCGTCGTCGGCTACCTGGCCGCCGCGCTGGGGACGTTCTCAACATGATCGCAGGCCAAATGCAACCACGCGGGCTAAATGCAACCACGAAGACACGAGGACACGAAGAAGAAAAGGTCTTCTTCGTACCTTCGTGCCTTCGTGCCTTCGTGGTTGCATTTCCTTTAATGCCATGACGTCTCCGGCAGAGCGTGCACTGCTGTTGCGAATCGCGCGCGACGCGATCGCGGCGCACGTGGCCGACGCGCCGGTGCCTGTTCCCGGCGCCTCCGGCGTGCTGGCGCGGCCGGGCGGCGCGTTCGTCACGCTGCACCATCACGGCGACCTTCGCGGCTGCATTGGTCATATCGAGCCCACCGCGCCGCTGGGAACGGTCGTGACGCGCTGCGCGGTCGCCGCGTGCAGCGCCGATCCGCGGTTTCCGCCCGTCACGCCGGCTGAGCTCGAGCAGATCGAGATCGAGATCTCCCTGCTGGGGCCGCTCGAACCGATTACCGGCCCGCAGGAGATCGAGATCGGCGCGCACGGACTGGTCGTCGAGAGGGGATGGCAGCGCGGCCTCCTGCTGCCGCAAGTCGCGATTGAGTGGAAATGGGACGCGGAAGCATTTCTCGCGCAGACGTGTCACAAAGCGGGCCTGCCGCGCGACGCCTGGCGTCACGGCGCGACGGTATGGAGATTCGAGGCGGAAGTGTTCGGCGAGCGGTGAACGGACGACGCTGCGCCGGCACCGAGAATAAGCCACAGAGACACCGAGACACGGAGAACCTTCAGGTTTTCTCGGTGTCTCTGAGCCTCTGTGGCAATACGTCTCTGTGGGTTCGCAGGCCGTGTCGACTT
>ORJL010285574.1_pt1 | contig 15169 bp, 11 predicted proteins | sample 1779941 | NCBI WGS metagenome assembly ORJL01 (sample SAMEA104232317, study PRJEB22302) | groundwater metagenome | biome: forest; feature: aquifer; material: groundwater | place: USA | collected 2011-08-07 | depth 5.8 m | reverse complement strand
CCGCCCCCCCCTCCGGCAAGACGACGGGGCCGGCCTTCTGGTTCATCGGTGCCGCGCGCTTTCCGGCGGGGCCAAAGCCGGTGGACGGCCAGTTCCTGAAGATCGTGCCCACCCTGGTCGTCGAGATTCTGTCGCGATCCACGGCGCGGCGCGACCGTACCGAGAAGAAGGCGGTCTACGCCAGCAACGGTGTCGATGAGTATTGGATCGTCGACGCTGGCCGCAAGGAAATCATAGCCTTTCACCGCAGCGCGCGCGGCTTCGGCGCCGGCACGACCTATTCCAAAGGACGGCTCACGTCGAAGGTCCTGCCCGGGCTCAATCTACACGTGAAAGACGTCTTTGAGCTCTGAGCTGAAAGCCGGCTTCAGGCGTTCAGTCAGCGGACGAAGCCCGCCTAACGGCCAATGCCGGTCGGTTGCACGGCGCTCACGAACTGGGTTCCGCGTCTTTTGGTGGTAGGTGCAGGCGAAGCGTTTTCAGCGCCCGCTCCAGTTCCGGGAAGTTGACGCGCACTCGTTCATAAATCTGGCGGGCCAGCGCTTTGTCGTAGGCGTGCGAGGTCTGATTGCGGTCGCGCAGCATGTCGAGCCACGCGGTTTCGTTCGTAAGCCAACCGGCCTGATAGGCTTGCTGCAGAGTCTCGCGTGGTGTGGATGTGTCGATGCCTTCGTAGGCTAGCAGGCGCTTCAGGGCTTTCCAGAAGAGCTCGATGGTGAACTCAAAGCGCTGAATGGTTCCGTCGATAGCGAGCGAATTTGTAACCGGCTCGGCCAACGCTTCTCGGAGTCTTTCGAGTGCATCGGCGAGTTGCTGGAAGATGCGATGCAGCTCAGCGCTCAAAGAGGACGCGTCCTTCCTTTTGAATCGAAGCTCGGAGTGGCCGCGACGCTTCTTCGAGGCGGACGACGTCGATGGGCAGCAGGGTGTCGGCTTCTTCTACGAGGCGACACATATCGAGCCACTCCCTGCGCGTTGCTGCCGGTGCTTCGATGGCAAGATCAATGTCGGAGCGCTGGCGTGCATCGCCACGGGCGCGGGAGCCGAATAGCCAGACTCGTCTGACGTGCGGTTGCTCTGCGAGTTGCCGGACGAGGTGCTGCAGGGCCGAGTGGGCACGCATGTTTGCTTTCGTACTCCACAGGTATCGAATCGTCCAGCTCTACGCCTTCTCCCCGCCGGCGGCGCCGGCGCCGAGGGCGGCGTGGGCGGCGGCGAGGCGGGCGATGGGGACGCGGAACGGGGAGCAGGAGACGTAGTCGAGCCCGGCGCGGTGGCAGAACTTGACCGACTCGGGATCGCCGCCGTGCTCGCCGCAGATGCCGATCTTGAGCTTTGGCTGCGTCTTGCGCCCGCTCTCTACCGCCATGCGCACCAGGACTCCGACGCCTTCCTGATCGAGGGTCTCGAAAGGGTCCTTGTCGTAGATCTCGAACTGCTGGACGTAGGGAATCAGGAAGCGCCCCGAATCGTCGCGCGACATCCCGAGGGTCGTCTGTGTCAGATCGTTGGTGCCGAAAGAGAAGAACTCGGCGACGGTGGCGATCTCACCGGCGGTCAGCGCGCCGCGTGGCACCTCGATCATGGTGCCGACGGTGTAGCGAAAGCGCACCTTCTTCTCGCGCATGACTTCTTGCGCGACGCGGCGGACGACGTCGGCTTGCAGCTTGAGCTCCTTCACGTGCCCGACGAGGGGAATCATGATCTCGGGCTCCGCCTTGCCGCCACCGCGAACCACGTTCGCCGCGGCTTCGAATATGGCGCGCGCCTGCATCTCGGTGATCTCGGGGTAGATGATGCCGAGACGGCAGCCGCGCAATCCGAGCATGGGATTGAACTCGTGCAGCGCTTCGACGCGGTTGCGTATGCGCTCGGCCGTGGTCCCAAGCTCGGCGGCAATCGCCGCCTGGCCTTCCGCCTCGTGCGGCAGGAACTCGTGCAAGGGCGGGTCGATGGTGCGGATGGTCACCGGGCGCCCGCCCATGGCGCGGAAGATGCCCTCGAAGTCCTCACGTTGTAGAGGCAACAGCTTGGCCAGAGCGGCACGACGCTCCTCGACGGTCTCCGCCAGGATCATCTCGCGCATCGGTCCAATCTTGCCTTCGCCGAAGAACATGTGCTCGGTGCGGCACAGGCCGACACCTTCGGCACCGAAGGCGAGGGCGTTCTCGCACTGATCGGGAAGGTCGGCGTTGGTGCGAACCTTCAGAGTGCGCTCGCGATCCGCCCACTGCATGAGCTGGGCATATTGCTGGTAGACGGGCGCTTTCTCGGGTTTCAGGGTGCGGTTGATGAGCACCCGCACCACCTCGCTGGGCTCGGTGTCGATGCGGCCGAGGAAGACCTCGCCGGAGCTGCCGTCGATGGAGAGGTCGTCGCCTTCCTTGAGCACGTGGGCGGTGCCGCGGACGCGCATGAGCCCGGTGGTGTAGTCGATGTCCAACGCATCGCAGCCGGCGATGCACACCTTCCCCATCTGCCGCGCCACCAGTGCGGCGTGGCTCGTCATGCCGCCGCGCGCGGTGAGAATCCCATCGGCGGCGGCCATGCCGCGGATGTCTTCCGGGGAGGTCTCGATGCGAACCAGGATCACGCGCTCGCCGCGGGCGACGCGGGCTTCGGCGTCGTCGGCATGAAAGACGATCTTGCCGGTGGCCGCGCCGGGTCCGGCGTTGAGCCCGGTGGCCAGTCGGCGCTGGTCGGCAATCGCCTTTTGCTTCTCGGTGCCGATGAAGGTCGGGCGCAGGAGCTGATTGAGCTGCTCGGGCTCGACGCGCAGCAGCGCCTCGCGCGGTTTAATCAGCCGCTCCTTCACCATCTCCAGGGCGATCCTGATCGCGGCGCCGCCGGTGCGCTTCCCGACTCGGCATTGCAGCATGTAGAGCTTGCCGCGTTCGATGGTGAACTCGATGTCCATCATCTCGTGGTAATGCTTCTCGAGGCTGCGGCGGATCTTTTCGAGCTGCGCGTAGATCTCCGGATTCAGCTTCTCGAGCTCGCTGATCGCCAAGGGTGTCCGGATGCCGGCGACGACGTCTTCGCCTTGGGCGTTCATCAGGAACTCACCGTAGAAGAGATTCTCGCCGGAGGCCGGGTCGCGCGTGAACGCGACGCCGGTCCCCGAATCATCACCGAGGTTGCCGAACACCATCGACTGAACGTTGACGGCCGTGCCCCACGATTCCGGGATGCCGTTGAGCTTGCGGTAGACGACAGCGCGCTCGGTCATCCACGAACCAAACACGGCGCCGATCGCGCCCCATAGCTGCGCGCGCGGATCGTCGGGGAAATCGAGCCCGAGGCGCTGCTTAATCACCGCCTTGAACTCAGCCACGAGCTCGCGCAGATCCTTGGCGTTGAGATCCGTGTCCAGCTTCACACCACGCGCCTGCTTCTTGCGGGCGAGGATCTCTTCGAAAGGATCCATCTCGGTCTTCGATTCTGGCTTGAGGCCGAGGACGACATCGCCATACATCTGCACGAAGCGGCGGTAGGCGTCGTAGGCGAAGCGCTCGTTGCCCGACATGGCGATCAGCCCTTCGACCGTCGCGTCGTTGAGGCCGAGGTTGAGGACGGTGTCCATCATGCCGGGCATCGAGGCGCGTGCGCCGGAGCGTACGGAGACCAGTAGCGGGTTGTTGGGATCGCCGAAGCTGCGCCCGACCAGGCGCTCGACCTCCGCGAGATGTTTGGTGACTTCTTCTTTCAAGCCGACGGGGTAGCGGCGGCCGTTGGCGTAGTAGTGGGTGCACACGTCGGTGGAGATGGTGAACCCGGGCGGCACCGGCAACCCCAGGCCGGCCATCTCGGCGAGGTTGGCGCCTTTGCCGCCGAGGAGGTTCTTCATCGCGGCATTGCCCTGAGCGCGGCCGCCGCCGAAGGAGTAGACGGCCTTCGGCGTGCGCGGTCGGCGCGCGGCCGTCTTGCGGCGCGGCGTCGCCGGCTTGCGGGAAACTTTCTTCTTCTTGGTCGTGGTTTTCGCGCTCATCCTTCAATCCGTCCTTTGAGCTCGTCGACGAGGCGGTCGACGGGGATCCGCACCTGCTGCATGCTGTCGCGCTCGCGCAGAGTGACGGTGCTGTCTTGCATGGTTTGGTGATCGACCGTGACTCCGAACGGGGTACCGATTTCGTCCTGACGGCGGTAGCGGCGCCCGATCGATCCGGCCTGGTCGTATTGGACCGGAAACTGTCTGGCGAGAATGTCGCGGATCTCCAAAGCCCGTTCCGGCTGTCCATCCTTGCGCAGCAGCGGCAGGACGGCGGCCTTCACCGGGGCGATGCGGGGGTCGAAGCGCAGGACGGCGCGCGCCTCGCCCTCGGCTTCGTCTTCGTCGTAGGCATCGACGAGAAAAGCGAGAGTGGCGCGATCGGCTCCCGCGGCGGGCTCGATGACATAGGGGACGTAACGCTCGCGGGTGTCCTCTTCGAAGTACGTGAGGTCCTTGCCGCTGAACTCCGCGTGTTGCTTGAGGTCGAAGTCGGTGCGGTTGGCGATGCCCTCGAGCTCCGACCAGCCGAAGGGGAAGTTGTACTCGACGTCGACGCAGCCCTTGGCGTAGTGCGCCAGCTCGTCCTTTTCGTGGTCGCGCAGGCGCAGGTTCTCGGAACGGATGCCGTGCTTGACGTACCAGCTCAGGCGTTCGTTCTTCCAGTACTCGTACCAGCGCTCGTCGTCGCCGGGCTTGACGAAGAACTCCATCTCCATCTGCTCGAACTCGCGGGTGCGGAAGGTGAAGTTGCCGGGCGTGATCTCGTTGCGAAACGACTTGCCGATCTGGGCGATGCCGAAGGGGATCTTCTGCCGCGAGCTGTTGAGGACGTTGAGAAAGTTCACGAAGATGCCCTGCGCCGTTTCCGGACGCATGAACACGACGTTGGCGGTGTCCTCGACCGGGCCCATGAAGGTCTTGAACATCAGATTGAACTGGCGCGCCTCGGTGAGCTCGCCGCCGCACTCGCCGGGTTTCTTGGACGGCCGTTCGGGGCAACGGGCCTCGCCGAGCTTGTCGGCGCGAAAGCGGCTCTTGCATTTCTTGCAGTCCACCATGGGATCGGTGAACCCGGCCACGTGGCCCGAGGCCTCCCAGACGCGCGGGTGCATGAGGATGGCGCAATCGATGCCGACGATGTCCGAGCGGCGTGCGACCATCTCGCGCCACCAGGCGTCCTTGACGTTGCGCTTGAGCTCGACGCCGATGGGGCCGTAGTCCCAGCAGCTCGATAAACCTCCGTAGATTTCACTGGATTGGAACACGAACCCGCGCCGCTTGGCGAGGTTCACCACTTTGTCCATGGTTACCGCACGACTCATCGTCGGGGGCACCTAACATGATGAGAAGGACGCGGCAAATCGGGTGGCAAGGATCTGTGGGGCCGCGGCGAAATCACCGACGGAGCCTTCTTGAGCATCCCGCGGTGCGCGGCGCGTCGCCTTGGGCCGAACGGATTCTCTTGCGCGCGCCCGCAATCCGCACCTGCCAACGAGAATCGGGGATGGTCCAATCATCACTGCATGGGGTCGATGCGGATACGGTCTTGAAATTGATCAGGCTGGGTTTAGACGGACTACCTCGGTCTGCCGCTGGCCGCGGCGTCTTCAACGCCGACGATCAGGTGAGAACTCCAAACCCTGAACGAATTGGCGTGCAAAGCCGGATGTGACAAAGCCTCGAGCGACCCGCGGCGGACCCTAGATCACCATCTCGGCTCCGCCGGCGGAGGCGGCGCCCACCAGCGCGGCGAGCTCCTCGCGCACGTGGCCGGCGATGGTCTCGAGATCCGGCAGGGCGTCGTAGTCTCCCATCAATCCGAAGGTCAGGACTCCGTTGTAGCTCACCAGCGCCGCGATCAGGGCGAAGCCTTCGACGATGAAGCCGACGGGGATCATCTCGAGGAGCTCGCGGCCCATGAGGTAGAGCGGAAACTGCGGCCCGGGAACGTTGGTGACCACGAGGTTGTTGAAGCGCGGCGAGAACTGCAGGCGCGCCGCCTGCGCCAATAGCGTCGGCGGCGCGAAGCGCTCCAGGCCGATGATCATCTGCGCGCCGAGCGCTTGCTTCGACTCCTTCAGCCCGTGCATCGATTCGCGCACGATGCTCAGGCGCTCGACGGGGTCGTCGCAGTAGACAGGCAACGGCGCCACCATCGCCGTAACCTTGTTGCCCATTTGATTGTGCTCCTGCCGCGAACGCACCGACACCGGCACGGCGGCGCGCAGCTCGAGGCCTTCGGTGCGTATGCCGCGCCCGTGCAACCAGCGCGACAGGGCGCCCGCGACGACGGCCAGGACGACGTCGTTCACGGTTCCGCCGAGAGTGTCCTTGATGAGCTTGTAGTCGGAGAGCTGCGTGCGCACCCAGGTGACGCGACGGTGCGGCCCGATCGAAACATTGAGCGGTGACGGCGGCGCCGAGCTGAGGGTCGCCATGACCACCTCGCCGAGCGCCTCGACGCTCTCGCGCAGGACCGTCGACGTATGTTCGGGAGTCGACACCGAGTTGAGGACCGACGAGGCGATGTCGACGACCGCCTTGGTTGAATCACGCGCCAGCTTCGCGGCGACCGCCAACTGCGAGGGCTCCGGCTGCGCGCGCCATGGGATGGTCGGCGGCGGCGGTGGCGTGGTGTCGGGGGAAAGGTCGAAGAGCAGGGTCGCAAGATCGACGCCCGAAACTCCGTCGACCATGGCGTGGTGAGTCTTGCACACCAGGGCGAATCGGCCGCCTTCCAGACCTTCGACGACGTAGATCTCCCACAGCGGCTTGGAACGGTCGAGGCGTTGCGAGAAGACGCGCGCCGTCATGCGTTTGAGCTCCTCGGTCGAACCCGGCGGCGGCAGAGCGGTATGGCGGATGTGATACGTCAGGTCGAAACGCGTGTCGTCGATCCACAGCGGGCGCCCCATTTCGAAGCGCGGGATGAGCAGGCGCTGGCGGTAGCGCGGCACCAAGTCTAGCCGCGACTCGATCTGCCGCAGGATGGCCTCGTAGGGCAGCGGCGGACCTTCGAAGATCATGATGCCGCCGACGTGCATGTGCGACGGGCCGGTCTCGCTCACGATGAACGATGCATCGGTGGCCGTCAGTCGATCGAGGTGTTGTGGTGTCATGGTACCTGACCCCGCTTGGCTTTGCTGGCTTTGCCGTCGATCTTCAGCTTGTGCTTCTCACGTTCGGCCGCCTCGACCAGCTCCTTGACCGCGTCGTCGGCATAGCCGCCGAGGTCATCGAGGTCCGGTATCGCATCGGCATCGGCGGTGAGACCGAGCTCGAGCTTGCCGTTGTAACTGACCAGGATGACCATCAAGGCGCAATTGTCGACGAGGAAGCCGACCGGTCCGATCTGCTCGACCTCGCGGCCCATCAGGTAGAGCGGGAACTGAGGTCCGGGAACGTTGGTGGCGACGAGATTGAAAAGACGTGTCGAGAAGGCAAGGCGCGACGTCCGCGCCAACAGAGCCGGCGGCGCGAATTCCTGTACGGCACCGATGGCCTCGGCTCCGAGCGCCTGTTTGGAGCTCTTCAGGTCCTCGAGGGCGCGGCGCACGATGCGCAGGCGTTCGACGGGGTCGTTGGCGCCAACCGGCAGAGGCGCGAAGCATTCGATGATGTGGCCTTTCCCTGAGACGCCTTCGTGCAGGGAGATCGGAATGGCGGCGCGCATGTGTAGGCCGCGCGTGCGCAGGCCGCGCGAGCGCAGCCAATACGCCAGCATGCCGGAGACGACGGCGAGATAGACGTCGTTGATGGTGGCACCGAAGGCGTTCTTGATCGTCTTGAAATCGCCCAATTGGTAGCGCTTCCACAAGACACGACGATGCGTGCCGAGCGCAACATTGAGCGGCGTCGGCGAGGGCGGGTCGAGGTACGCCGCTGCCACCTCCCCGATTCCCTGCAGCAGCTGGCGCGCGTTCGCGTAGGTCTTGTCCGGCTCGCTGAGCGCGTCCAAGGTTTGCCGGGCCGCGGCCATCGGCGCCGCCAGCACCTCCTGCGCGCCGACCAGCATCAGCTCCGCCGGAGTCGGTTCACGGCGCGGGATCCACGCGTGCGCCGGCGGCGGCACGGGGCGTGGGTCCTTGCTGGCGTCGAACAGGATGGTGGTGATGTCGAAGCCGCCGAGGCCGTCGACCAAGGCGCGATGCGCCTTGTTGATGACAGCGAAGCGATCGTCGCGCAGCCCCTGCACCATCCACAGCTCCCATAGCGGCTTGGAGCGATCGAGACCCTGCGAGAAGATGCGGCCGACGTGGGCGCGCAGCTGCTCCATCGAGCCGGGCGCCGGCAGCGCCGTGTGGCGCACGTGGTACTCGATGTTGAAGCGCGGATCGTCGATCCACAAGGGCCGCGCGATCTGCAGCGCCGGATAGGCGATCTTCTGCCGGTAGCGCGGCACCAGATGCAGCCGCGACTTCACGTGCTTCAGCAAGTCCGCGTAGGCCGGCGGCGGCCCGTCGGCGATCATCACCCAACCGATGTGGGCGTGCATGCCGCGGTCCTCCTGGGCCAGGAAGGCGGTATCCGCGGCGCTCAAGCGATCGAGATGCTGTGGGGTCATGGCGCCTTCTTTGCCACGGTCGCGGCTTGTAGTCGACAGTCGACAGTCAACAGTTGCGGGCAGATTCCAAGGGATCATCCAGCGCGGGCTGACGCCCGTAACCCAACGTCGAACCTCTCTATGGGTCATTCCGAGCCATCCACACCTCCGTGGCGAGGAATCTTCTGTGGCTCGCGACGGGTAAGACGCTGGCCTCCACTAGATTCCTCGCTGTCGCTCGGAATGACATAGGGGCCAAGGACCACACTGATACACCGCCGCCCGAAGTTGCGCCGCGAACGCGTGATGATGTACGGTACGGCGCATGTCCAGCCAGCCGCAGCGTCGATACTCCCTCGATGATTACTTCGCCGTCGAGGCGATGTCGGTCACCAAGCACGAGTATTACCGTGGCGAGATCTTCGCGATGGCGGGCGCGTCGCTCGAACACAATCGAGTGACCCTCAGTGTGCTCACATCGTTGCGCAACGCGCTGCGCGGTGCGCGCTGCGAGGCCTTCGGCAGTGACCTGCGGATAGGAACGCCGTCCGGTTTGTACACGTATCCGGATGTATCCGTAATCTGCGGCGGCGTGAAACTTCTGCCGGATCGTCCCGATACCGCGACAAATCCGGTGCTGTTGATTGAAGTATCATCGGTGGCGACACGCGATTACGACCGCGGCGAGAAGTTCGCTCTCTACAAGACGATTCCCACCTTGCGCGAATACGTGTTGATCGATGCCGACCGGCCGTTGCTGGAGCAGTTCTCGAAGTCGGGATCCGGAGCCTGGCGTCTACACACCTACCGCTCGCTGGCCGATGTCGTGTCCCTGGCCTCGGTCGATGTTGAGGTGTCGCTGCAGGAGGCGTACAGGCGCAACCCCCCTCGCCCGCGCCAACTCCGGCGCGGGAGAGGGTTGGGGTGAGGGCTTGACGGCGTCCTCAACGCGGGTTTCGCTCAAGTCAGGTAGTCGTCGGTGTTTGAGAGAGTCAGTGAAAGATCCGCGTCACGTCGAAGTAGAGGACGACGTCGCGCTCGCACTCGTGGCAGACGAGACGGACGATGCGGTAGCGGCGGTCGCCGGCGCTGCGTGAGGTCTCGCCGGACTCGCTGAGGCGGCCGTCGCACCAGGCGCACTTCTGCCCCGCGATGACGGCATCGATCTCGTCGAATCCATCGACCGCGATGGCCTCGAAGATCGACGCACCCGGACGCCTGAACTTGAGGCGGTCGCGCTGCCAGCGGCGCAGGCCGACGGTGGCGACGGCGACGATGAGAACCAGCGCCAACGCCAGACCGATCATGGCTCCGTCTCCGCGCTCTCGCCGAGTCGGGCCAGGGCCTGATCGAGCTGCGCGTGGCTGCCGACGAGGACGACGACGTCGTTGGCTTCGAGAACCGTCTCGGGTGGCGGGTTGGTGAGCGGTTTGCCGTTGCGCACGATGGCAATGATCGTCACCCCGGTCTCGCGCCGCAGGCGTAGATCGCGAATCGATACGCCGACCGCGGGTGAGGTCTCGGGGAGCAGGAACGTTTCCGTCAAGGTCGCGGCCAAGATCTGGTCGAGCTGCGACAGGGTCTGCTGCGGCAGCTCGACGCCGCGCAGCAAGCTGTACTCTTTCTGTCGGATCAACTGCACCTGCACGGTGATCACGTTGCGTGGCACGCGCAGGCGCCGCAACACCCGGGCGAAAATCTGCACCGAGGTTTCGAATTCCTCGGGGACGACCTCGGTGGCGCCCAGACGCTGCAGGTCGTCGATCTCGGAAACGTAACGCGTGCGCACGATGACCGGAGCCTCCGGGTTCAGCTGCCGCGCGATGGCGACGATGCGGCGCGTCGCCGCCGGGTCGGAGATGGCAATCACGACGACGTGCGCGTGGGCCACCCCGGCGGCTTTCAGGACGTCGGTTCGCGTCGCATCGCCATAGGTCACCGGCTCGTCGCGGCGCTGCGCGTCGGCGACGCGGTCGGGGCTGAGCTCGAGGATCGTGTAGCTGAGACCGGTTTGGCGGAGGACGTGCGCGAGGTTCTCGCCGTTGAGGCCGTAGCCGACGATCACGACGTGGGTGCGTGACCCCTTGCCGCGGCCCGCGTCCTCCTCCGCTTCTCGCCATCCGACCGCCGCGGTGAGGCGAGCGCTCAAGGCCGGGGCGGCGCGGATGAGAAACGGCGCCGCCATCATCGTCATGATCGCGGCGGCGATGAACCATTCGTAATGCAGCGAGCTCAAGAGCCCGGCGCCGAGGGCAAACTGGGCGAGAACGAACGACAGCTCGCCAACCGCGGCGAGCGCCAGCGCGGCACCGGTGGCGATTCGTAGCGAGTGGTAGAAGGGCAATACCACGGCCACCACGATGACGGCCTTGAAGGCGATGATGGCGGCGGCGGCGGCGACGAGGCCGCCGGCATGGCTCAGCACGAAGTCGGGGCGCAGCAGCATGCCCATGGAGATGAAAAAAATGCTGTTGAACGCATCGCGAAACGGCAGAACATCGGCGACGGCCTGATGACTGTACTCGGAATCGGAGATCACTAGCCCAGCGATCAGGGCACCGATGGCCAGAGACAGACCGAGCTGCGACGCCGCCCAGGCGCTGCCGAGGCACAGGAAGACCATGGTGGCAGTAAACAGCTCGCGGCTGCCCAGCTGCACGATGTGGCGCAGGAGGACGGGCACGAGCAGCCGTGCGATCAGCAGAATCACGAGGATGGCGACGACGGCTTTGATCAAGACGAGGGCGACAGTCGACCAGGCCGTGGAGCCGGGTGTGGCGAGCAGGCGCACCAGCAGGATCATCGGCACGAAACAAAGATCCTGAACCAGCAGGATGCCGACCGCGACGCGCCCGTGCGGGGCGTGAATCTCGCCGCGGTCGCCGAGAACCTTGAGTACGATCGCGGTGCTCGAATGGACAATGGCAAAGCCAATCAGCACCGCTTCCGCCGTCGCAAAACCGGCCATTACGGCCACCGCGACGGTGGCGAGAATCGTCAGCGCGACCTGGAGCACCGCGGGCGTAATCAGCCGGCGTCCAAAACGCAGGAGCTCACGCAGCGACAGCTCGAGGCCGACGACGAACAGCAGCAAAACCAAGCCGACCTCGGCCAGGCTTTCCACATGGGCGCTCTCGGCGATGAAGCCCAGCCCGTGTGGGCCAATGGCAGCGCCGGCGATGACGAAGCCGATCACGGTCGGCAGCTGCAGGCGCTGAAAGACCACGACGATCGGCAGAGCGGCGGCGAACAGGATGACCAGGTCGCCGAGAATCGAGGTTTGGCTCATGACGCCGATCTCAGCCTCTGGAACTGACGCGCCTGCGCACCGCGTCGGACGGCACCGCTAGGTGCCAGTGCGTTGAGGACAACGGAGAACCGAGAACCGGGAACCGGGAATGGAGAATGATCAATTCGTGCCGTCGTCGAGGCGCAAGCTCATTCGTCATTCTCAATTCCCTGTTCTCGGTTCCCGGTTCTCCATTGTCTCGTGAATCCTGCCTTACGCATCGCGCCCGATCGCCTCGCCGATGTGGGCAAAGCCGTCGCGGCGCAGGAGCTCGACCAGGCCGTGGACGATGCGTCGCGGCAGCCCGGGTCCTGCGTAGATCAGCGACGTGTAGATCTGCACCAGCGCGGCGCCGGCGCGGATCTTCTCGTAGGCATCGTCAGCTGTGAATACACCGCCAACACCGATGATCGGCAAGTCGGGGCCCGCAGCGCGGCGCAGACTGCGGATGACCTCGGTGGAGCGCCGGCGCAGCGGTGCGCCGCTCAGACCTCCGCCTTCGTCGATGGCGGTGCTCAAGCCGTCGCGTCGCAGGGTCGTATTGGTGGCGATCAGACCATGCGCTCCGGCGCCGCGCGTGACGGCGACGATCCCCGGCAGGGCGCTGTCGGCGACGTCGGGCGCGATCTTGACCAACACCGGCCGCGGCTGCGTGCCTTGCTCGCGTGCGATCGCTTCGTTCTCGCGGCAGACCACGGCGAGCAGGGCGGCGAGGTGCTCCTCCGCTTGCAGGTCGCGCAAGCCGGGGGTGTTGGGCGAGCTGACGTTGACCGCGACGTAGGCGGCGAAGCGGAAGAGAGCGCGCAGGCTGCGGGCATAATCGGCGGCGGCGTCGGCGAGAGAGGTGACCTTCGACTTGCCGAGATTGATGCCAATGGGAATGCACGGCTGGTACCGGCACCATAACGCTTCGAGTCGCGCCGCCGTCGCCTCCGCCCCGGCATTGTTGAAGCCGAGGCGATTGATCAGAGCGCGGTCACCCGGCAGTCGAAAGATCCGTGGCTTCGGGTTGCCGGGTTGGGGCAGGGCGGTGATCGTGCCGAGCTCGGCAAACCCGAACCCGAGCCACGGCCAGACGTGCGGCGCGCGCGCGTTCTTGTCGAGGCCGGCGGCAAGGCCGATCGGGTTGGGAAAGCGCACGCCCCAAATCTGCTGGACCAGTGCCGGGTGCGAAAGTGGCTCCTGGCGCGGCAGCAGCCTGGCAAGCGCTTCGGCGCCGGCGAGGCCGTGAAACACGAGCTCGTGCACGCGCTCGGGGTCGAAGCGGAACAGCAGCGGGCGGAGCAGGGAGTAAAGACCCATTGTTGGTCCTGTCAAAAGCAGAAGACAGGAAACCACAGAGGCACAGAGCTCACAGAGAAGATCATGATCCGAAGACGGATGGGGGATCATCCTTCATACGACAGCCGGCAAAAGCATGATGATTTGGACTCGAGGATCTCTTCTTGGGCCGCAGCATTCTTGACCTCCTCTGTGCTCTCTGTGCCTCTGTGGTGAGAAATCCGGGCTAGCGGTGTGTGGCTTCGCCCACGCCACCGGCACGCAAGATCGCCAGGGTCTCGTCGTCGATGTTACGGACGACGTAGCGATCGCCGGAGCCGCGATTGGCGACGATATGCGCCTCGATATCGACACGCAGGCGGTCGCCGTCTTTGATCGCCGCCGTCTCCTCGACGACGAGAGGGGGGAGCCCGACCTGGATGGCGTTGCGGAGAAAGAAACGTCCGAACGAACGCGCGATCACCGCGGCAATGCCGGCGTGCTTCAATGCCAGAGGGATGGTGCGGTGCGTGGCATCGACGCCGAAGTCGAGTCCGGCGACGATGAAGTCTCCAGGACGGATGCGTTTTGCGAAGGACTCGCCGATTCGGGCAAAGAGGTGGGGTACGAGCCGCGCCGGCTCACCGGCAAGAAGCTCGGGCGCGAGAATCTGGTCGCCGCTCACGCGATCACCCAGCGTCCATGCGGTGCCTGTCGTTGCCAGCAGGCCGTCTTCACCGGCGATCAGGTCCTCGTACTTGGCCACGGTGCGTATCTCGTATCTCGTATCTCGTATCTCGTAAACTGTGGTCGGCGCCGGAGTAGGGCACAGTTGAGGCAAAGGGCACAGGCTGAGGTCGGTTCCATTCTGAGCCCGCGCCTGAGCCTCTGCCTCAGCCTTCCCGGTTTCAGATTCCCTTTCTCGACTCCACGATTTCACGCGCGAAGAATTCATTCGCCTCATCGTGTCGTGGGTGGTACTGATTTTTCATTCGGTTCGAGGTCCACACAGGCCTCCGTGCTGCTGGCAGCCCGGGAGTGGGTTGTCGGTGGTGAACCGAGCTGGGGAGCAGCAATCGGCGGTTGTCTTCCCGGCGACGAGGACGGGACCCGTCACATGGTCTCGCGCCGAGAAAGGAGGTGGTCGAAGAATGTCGAAACCAACGGCGATCTGTGAGGTGGCGACCCCCTAGGTCGTTACACCAGGTGATGATGATCACCGCCGCTGCGTAGACGCGCGCTGGTCAACGCACGTTGCAAACAACGGTAGGGTGGTCATCGGGCTCGGAAGCGAGCCCAACGCATGGTGGTTTCGCCTGGGGGCCCAGGCGCCATCGATCCCGGGAGCTCTCGCGTCATCGCCCGCGGGGCAGCCGTCGCAGGACCGCTGCAGAAGCTCCCGGGATTTCTTTTCAGCTTCCGGTATCTCTGATCATGTTCCGGCTTCCGGTATCTGGTTCCTGGTATCAAGTGGACGGTATCTGGTTCCTGGTATCTGGTATCTGGTCGGAGTGAGGTTGAGCCTCCTGAACCAGATACTAGATACCGACTTCCAGATACCAGATACCCGCTAGGTGTTAGACAGCCTTCATCCCCGTCTTCGGCGCGCCGACCAGGCACACCATCTTACCTTCGGGGGCGCGGTTCTCGTGCATGATCTGGTGGGTGAGGGGGATTTCTTCGAACTTGTAGGTTTGCGCCAGGCAGGGGTCGATCTTGCCGTCGAGGACGAGTTGATTGAAGGCGTAGGCCTGATCGTCGTTCGCGAAATGCGAGCCTTGGAAGCGCTTCTGCCGCATCCATAGATAACGCAGATCGACGACGGCGTTGTAGCCTGACGTGCCGGCGCAGATGACCACCATGCCGCCGGTGTCGCAGACGAAGATCGAGGTCGGCACCGTGTCTTCGCCGGGGTGCTCGAAGACGATGCGCGGGCTGCGCTTCTCGCCGATCACGTCCCACAAGGCCTTTCCGAAATCGCGGCAGCCGGCCGCCCACTTGCCGTAGGCGTCGGTGTCCTTCCAGTGCGGCATCATGCCCCAGTGGCTGAACTTCTTGCGGTTGATGACGCCCTTGGCGCCGAGCT
>ORJL010600647.1_pt1 | contig 15171 bp, 15 predicted proteins | sample 1779941 | NCBI WGS metagenome assembly ORJL01 (sample SAMEA104232317, study PRJEB22302) | groundwater metagenome | biome: forest; feature: aquifer; material: groundwater | place: USA | collected 2011-08-07 | depth 5.8 m | reverse complement strand
TGTTCCGGGAAAGGGCGCAACGCATCGAAAGCCACCTTCTTACCATGGTGGAATATGCCCGGAACGAGCCGATTTACGTGCGGGATATCGATTATGACGCCTTGCATGAGTTCGCGCGCGGCAGCCTGAAAATGGTGGTCGAAAAGCTGTGCAGGGGAGTTTAGCATGGGAAATAAGCAAGCTTGAAAAGGTGAAATGTTTGAAATACTGCATATTCAATATTGGGTGCGCCAAAGCAGAATGGTAATGGACATGAACCAAACGCTTGAATCCGAATTGGAGCGTGCGTGGGCAAGCACGTGCAGAATACTGCTTGGCGAGGAAATCGGCAGCCTGAAAAAGTATGACTCTTGGCTATCAGAATACCTTCCAAAACCATCTAGGAAGAAATCCCACATTAGCGGCAAGGATGTGATGCTTGCATCCGATCGCTATCATGCAAATGCAAGGTTTGTTTCTGCTGACGAGGTGGAGATGAACAAAAAATACGCGCTTGGCATCAACGAAATCAAGGACATTGACTCCATTGTTCAGGTATTGGGCGAAAAATTCGAATACACTGGCAACCGGCACCTTGGGAACTGCTCGTTTGTGGAAAATTCGGATACGGTGATGGATTCAAACTACGTTTGCAACAGCACCGATGTGCAGAATTCCGACCACATATATTCATCTTTCATGATACGGAGGATGAGCAGGAACGCATTTGGGTCGGGCTATCTTGGCGAGGGCGAATTTCTAGTTAGGGTGGTGGGCACTTTCAACACCAAGAGGGCGCTTGAATGCTATTTTGTACCAGACTGCAGCGACATGTACTTTTCACACCAGTGCTTCGGCTCGCACAAGCTTATGTTCTGCTTCGGGCAGAGGAATTCATCGTATAAAATTGGCAATTTGCAGCTTGAGAAAACTAAATTCTTGGAGCTGAAAAAGAAGCTTATTGGGGAAATTGCGGAGGCGCTGAAAAAAGACGGCAAGTTCCCATCCTTGATGGAGCTTGTGCCATCAGGTGAAGTTAAGGTTCCCAAAATCAATGTTAAGCGAGGCAGCGAAACACACGATATGGCGCCTATCGAAAAAGGCTTCGCATCTGCTTTCAAGGTAATTTTTGGCAAGGAGCCATCGGGCAGCATGTTGGATTATGAAAAGTGGCTGGAAAGAAATATCGTGCCGATGAATGAGGCAACCACGCCCTTTGGCACCAAAACCAATTATCCACGCACTTTCGGCGCTTTCCCAAAATACCCAAAAGGGAGGATAGTGAAGTATGATGAAATCATGGCACTAGGCTCGCTGCACCTTGAAGACGGCGACGTGCAATCTGTGAAGTCCATAGCTTCAGCAATTGGCAAAATAGCATTTTTTTCTGCCGAGCTCTATGACGGGAAAAATCTAAACTACATAGACAGCCCGCTGATTTACCATGGAATCAATGCCTATAAGACATATGATTTGACATACGGCGAAAATTCCGGAGTCTGCTTCCAGCCCTTAAATTCAAAATACACTTATGGCTGCAGGAGGATATTGGAGTCCCAGTTTGCAATCAAATGCTACAATTCAGCTTACCTGAACCGCTGCTTTGAGCTTGACTGCTGCAACAAGTGCTCGGATTCCTATTTCTGCCACAATTCCGAAGGCCTGCAGGACTGCATGTTCTGCTTCAATGCCAAGGCATTGCGTTATGCAATAGGCAACGTGGAAGTCGGCAAGGAAAACTACCTGAAAATCAAGAAGCTGGTTCTTAATGAAATCGTGCGCAGATTGGAAAGCAGCAAGTCACTTGATTATGACATTTACAACATTGGTGGAAGAAAATGAACGAAGTTTACGATGCCCTTAACAAGGAATGGAAAAATGCCTGCCGCATGATTTTCGGGCAGGAAGCCGGCGAGCTCGAAACCTATGAAAAATGGCTGCTGGAATACAATGAAGCTCCGTTGATACGGAAATCAAGTGCTACTGGAAAGGAAATAGCGTATGCTGTTCCGTATTATCGCACAGGTGCAAAGTTTTCCGGGTTTGAGGAAATAGATTTTCAGGAGAAATTTGCTCCGCTGTCAATAAACGAAATCAAGGACATTGATTCGGCAATCGTGGCTATCAAGGAAAGGGTCATTTACACCGGCAACATTGTGCTTGGGAATTCTGACCACGTATTCGGTAGCTCTAATGTATCCGACAGCTACTTCATCTATAAATCCGGCAGGGTAGATGCCTCAAAATACATTGCATATTCAATGGATGTACGGCTTGCCGAGCGCGCCTTCGGATGCGTGATGCTTGGCCGGGGCAATGAATATGTGATAAAAATCCTCGGCTCAAGGCTTTCCAAGCGCTGTTTTGAGTCTTGGCATTTCAATGAGTGTGCGGACTGCTACTATGTTTCCGGATGTGATGGATGCCACGACTGCATTTTCAGCTTCAATCTGAATTCAAGGGCGTTTTGCATAGGAAACCTGGTGCTGACCAGGGAAAAATACTCAAAAGTGAAGGCACAATTAATCGAGCAACTGGCCTCCGAACTTGAGAATAAGAAAAGGCTCCCATCACTTATGGAAATAATACGGAAGTGCAAGGGCAAGCCTCCTTCGTTAAAAACAGATGAAACGCAAGGTGTCAATCCTCCCGGGCAGCGCAAGGAAATAATAGACCAGGCCTTCTCAAAAACTTGTCAGGTGGTGCTTGGCAGGCCGCTCGGAACCATGGATTCGCTGAAACATTGGCTTGAGCGGAACACATATGCAATCCGCACTGTCCCTTCAGCAATGTCAGGCATTGGCGCGCTGACTTCCAATTATCCGCCCTACTTGCATGCCCCTTTGCATAGAATGGTGAAGCTTGAGGAGGCTTATGCGCTTGAAGAAACAATCAAAATAAGCGAAAAAGAAGCTTTATCGATAACTTTGCATAATGCCCATGAAAAAATTGCCCCAGTAGCATATATGACTATAGAAAAGAGGGTTGGTATTTTTGAGAATAACATAGATGATGCAATAAACATTGATTCCGTGAATTGCTATCGATGCAGCCCATCTGTTGAAGCCAAATTCTGTGGCTATTGCTTTTGGCCGCGGAATTGCGAATATGTTTTTGGCAGCCAGGTGCTGTTCCAGTCAACTTTCTGTCTCAAATGCTACAATTCAGTGAAGCTCATCCGCTGCTTCGAAGTGGATTCTTCCCGCGATTGCTCAGACTGTTACTTCAGCCACAATATCGAAGGGTGCCAGGACTGCATGTTCTGCTTCAACGTGAAAAGCAAGAGGTATGCAATAGGGAATGTCGAGCTGCCGAAAGGCGAATATCTGCGCATCAAGAAGTTCATCCTGGCTGAAATTGCCGTAAAACTTGAAAAAAACAAGGATTTGCCTTTGGATATCTACAACCTAGGCGCAAAATAGGCGAGTTTATACGCGGGGTGGCGGCAGAAAGCCTTATAAGGAAAGTCTGTTATAATTGATGTATAAGTAAGGTAGCATACCATAAAATGGATGGCGCGCAATAAAAAAGAGCAATGTGTGGGTAGTAAACATGCCAAAACGGTACTCTGAGATGAACATCTATTCGCCAAAGATTAACTCAGAGGACTACAAGCGCATTTTCGACCTGCTCATCAGGAAGAAAATCCCGATTTTCGAGTCATTTGACATCTCGCGCTGGTTTTCCCTAAGCGGCTTTTCCCTGGTGGTGAAGCGCCACAGCAACACAATCAAAATTTACGTCGAGGAAAAGAGCGGAGTATACTCCCAGTCATCCCTGCTTTTCCCCTTCCGCCTCGAAAAGCCGGCGCCGATTGAAATTATCAAAGGGACCACTTTCTCGGCTAACGCAAAATTCGTCGGCGCAACCAATTTCTTCAACTTCCTAATCAAGGAAAACGTGCAGGAAATCCGCATGAGGGTTATCAAGCTTTTCGGGGGCTATATGAGCTTCGGCAGCTTCATCAACGACAAAGGCCAGCGCGCACCCCTCTACCTCTCCGACCCCACCAAATTCCTTGAAATCGACTTGGAAAACAATCCGCTCTTCTACATCGAGCTTCTTGACCCAATACCAAAGACAATCTATTTCAATTCGTCAGAGCCTATTTTCACCGCAGACGGCGTAAACATAGGCGTGGACAATTTCGACGTTTTCCAGCACGGCATGATGGTGGGCACATCAGGCTGCGGCAAGTCAAAATTCATCTCCATATTCGTGCAGGCCATAAAGAAATTGCACCCTGACGTCCGCATCGTGCTTGTCGACCCGCACGGCGAATTTTCGAAATTGCTCAAAAAGGAGAAAATCATCAATTTCGTGGACAATTACATCGAGCCTTTTGACGTTGGCAAAAGCAAATCCCCGCTCATTGCCCAGCTTGTGGCACAGCTTATCACCTCCACAATAGGGCAGGAAAGCCGCTATGCCGAGCGAGTCGTGTTCTATTCCGTGCACCTGCTTGCCTCAATAGAGCAGCTCACCATGGAAAACATCAATTTATTGCTCACAGATTCCTCAAAGCGCGCGGAATTCACGGCGATTTGCGACAATGACGAGGTGAAGCGCTTCTTTGACCGGGAATTCCAGGACATCTACATGCACCACTTCAACGACGCAATACTCCCAGTCACGAACTTCATCGGGGAATATTCGCTTTACCTTGGCGAGAAGCGCAAGCGCGAGGATTTGGCAGCAACAATAGCGAAAAACAACATCACGGTAATTTCCTTCAACCCGAACTATTTCAGCCGCAACATCATCAAGTTCTTCGCAGGCTCCATAATCAACCAGCTCTACCTCATGGCAATTTCTGACAAGCTTGATGAGAAAACCGTCCTTATCGTGGACGAATTCCCGACAGTGGAAACCAAAGTAACGAAGGATTTGCTTGCCGAAACGCGCAAATTCAAGCTCTACATGTACGTATCTGCGCAATATCTTGGCCAGCTGTCAAAGCCGGTGCTTGATGCGCTCATGAGCAATGCGCGCAACATCATGGGCTTCCGCGTGACCAAGGACGATGCAAAGCTGCTTTCCTCAATGATGGAAATAAAAGTGGAGGAATTCTTCAAAAAGCACGTTTCTCCTTCCGAGCTTGAGGAAAGCAAACGGGAAATGTTCGTGAAATTGCACACGCAGGAATGCATCATCCGCCTATTCGACGGCGTAAAATACATCCTTCCGATGAAAGTCCGCACCGTGGATGCCGCGCTTTGGGAAAAATACATATAGCTTATATTCTTTTCCAAGCATGGCTTTGCTGCGGCCAATTTCATTTGCACTTATCCAGTATGATGATGAGATTTTATTTGCACTTAGCCAGCATAATGAAGAGGTGTAGCTATGGCAACCAGCCCAGACGAATCCTTGCAGTTCAGCCCCGAGCCTTATCTGCCTATGGTGATAAGGCTTGCAAATGCAAAAAACCATCCCGACTCACGGCTGGTTGCCCTCCTCTCACTTATCGGCCTCAACCATGATAGCCACCACCTAGTTTACCCTATAGTGCTTTCCGTTTCAATCGAGAAAGCCCCATCGAAGCTTCTTGTGCCAGTGCATTCCATCCTCCGCGCAACTGCGATAGGCAGGCTGCGCCAAAAATACGACCCTGCAACCTGGGAAGCGCTTGCCCACCTTTCCATATCCAACGATGCCTCCTTCCAGCTTGAGGCCCTCAAAACCGCAATGTCTCACGGCATGCTCCTGCCAGTGGCTTCGCTTATTCTGCTTGATGCCAAGCACCACCCCAACCGCCCCCAATTCGAAAATAGGCTTGCTGCCGCATCCCGCATCATAACCATTCTCGAAAGCCAAATCTATACGAAAAAATCCAGTGATGAGCAAATGCAGTTTAAGGCGCTTAAGGAAAGTCACAGGCTAGTCCAGAAGCTGCACCGCGCGCAGCATAAAACTGCCTCGCCCCGCACCATGCATCCGCGCAAGCTGCTCTGATTTTTCCCTGCGCCTAAAGCAGCTTCAGCTTGCCGGTTAAATCAGGTTCAATCCCTAAAGGCCGCCAATAAATTCTTCCTCCCTCAAATTGCAGTCCCGCAGGATTTTTCGCAGAAGTTTCCTGTCAATTTCATCGCTTGCGTGAAAAGGCACGACCGTCGTGTTGCCTTTATCATTGCGCAGGAAGATATGGCTGCCTTTTTGCATCACTGCCCTAAAGCCAAGCTTTGCAAGGGCAGAAAGAAGCGCCCTTGCCTTAACAGGGCGCAGGCCGGGCATGCCCACCAACCGCAATTTTCCTTAAGCCTACCAACTTCATGGCATCTGCGCCAACCCCGCACTCAATGCAAAGTTCCGCCGCTTCCTTTATCCTCTTCATAAGTTGCGGTATTGTCTTTGCCTGCGTGTGGCAGCCAGGAAGGGCAGGCACCGAAGCCACATAATATCCGTCCTCTCCTTTTTCTATCACAACTGCGAATTCGCGCATAACACTCACATTTATCCCACGCATTCGTATTTTATATTCCTTCCCTAAAGCAGTTTCAGCTTCCCCGTAATTTTATCCAAGTCTCCAGCTTTGGCCGGCCCTATTCCAACACAAGTATGAGTTCCCGGTTCCAATTGCGTCCTTCCCGCATCCTGAATCAATGCAGCAGGCAAATCTGCATCTTTTGCTGCCTGAAATACGGCAATCAGCTCCTTTTCCCCATCCACTTTCACCGTGACTTTCGGCATTCCGGAATTTATCCATTCCCGCGTTTCCCCCTCGTTTTCCCTCTCGCTTTTGCGGTATGCCTCAAGGCTTGCATGCGATGCCTGCGCCGCCAGTTTGCCCTTTCCCATCTGCAAGTCAGCACGCACCACAATTACCTGCTTTATTTCATCAGGCGACGAATTGGAAACCATGGGCTAGCTTTCCTTTAGGGCCGTTTTAAACCTAACATTCACGTTTTTACACATATTTTGACAAATAGAAACATTTAAATAGTGGTTCAGCGCAAATAACCGCATGAACAACCATCTAATAGAATCCATAATGGCCGGAGAAAAAGAAGAAGTTCTGCTTGGGCTAGCCGAGAGTTTCGGGCGCAAAGAGTCGGTGACAACCCTGCATGAATACCTTCTCAGGCATGAAAACATCGAAAAAAAGGACCCAAAAACGGTTACCGTCATTCTATCTGCAAAAAACCGCGCGGGCATTGTCTATGCGGCAATTATGGCCGAGGATGACGTGCCGCCTTTGGTGTCTGCAATTTTCAATAGGGCAAATGACACGGTCATCCATCACCTCACCAACGTAATCGAAAAAATCGACACCCGCAATGCCTCACTCACTTTTTCGGCACAGGCAACCCTGCTCACTTATGCGAGCTTGCAGAAAGAACACCTGAAAGACCCGAACTTCAGGGCATTTTTCAATTATGCCCTTGCCCGGGTGTCTGCTCCAAAAAGCCAAGTTCAGGGCCCCAAACCCCCCACTCTTTTGATGCGAAAGCTCGCCTAGTTTTTTCTTCGGAATTTTTTCGGTAAGCCGCCTCCCGTGCGGTTTTAAACCTCCGTTTCCATTTTTTCCTCATGGAAGACGATTCCCTGCTGCAGCTTGCACGCGACTACATCGAGCGGGAAAAAGGCTGGACGGAATTGGCTGGAAGATTGCGCTTCAATGCCGGAAAAATTACTTACCCCGAAGCGTTCGAGGGCGACTTGATTTATGCGGTGGAAAAGGCAGTGCCGAATGCTGTTTTCGTGGCCGTGGACGGCGGCCTGGGCGATAGGGAATTCCACGGCGTGGATTTGGTTATCGGAAGAGCGGTTGCAGCATGCTTTGGCTATGAAAACGGCAAGCTGTCATCGCACCATTATTTCCCCTCAAAGCGCCCGCGCCCGGACGTTGCCGCGCGCACAGGGCTGGATGCGCACGAATTGAACTGGTTCAAATCCCTCTTCCGCCTAAGGCAGGAATTGTCCTGCGCAATAGCGGCGATTGAAAAATGGAAGCCAGCCTATCTCATGCTGGACGGCTCGGTTGCACCGCTCGTTTCGGACAAGCCCGCAGAGGATTCTGAATTGAATCCAATGTACGCGGAAGTAGTGGAACTGTATCGGAAACTATATTCCACCGCCGCCTCTTCAAAATGCGCGCTTGTCGGAATAACCAAAGACTCCCGAGGCAGGCGATTTGTTGAAATGCTCTCCAAGAATATCGGGGAAGAAAAGGCGTTGATTGCACATGCCTCCGATACTGCATTTTTGGACGTATTGTTGAAGGAAGGTGAAAGGACATTTGCTTTCGGATATTCGAGGCATCCAACTACCAATCCGGTTTTGAAGGATTTGGGCGACTGGGCGAGCAAAATAGTCACTTTCTACCTCAAGCCAATAGAGGGCGACCGGCCGCTTCGCGTGGAATTCCTGTCAACCGGCGCCACATTCAGCGAAGTAGCGTCAACTATTGCCGGCTTGTCGGCATCGCACCCGCATTATGCGTATCCCGCAATACTCATTGAAGCGGATTTGTGCGCGGCATTGGAGGCAAACGAAGTGGAGCGCGTGGTGCGCGACTTGAATGCAAGGATAGGGGGGAAAAGGCCGCTTATGCCGCTGCGCAGGGATTCACGCCCCTTCCGCTAAGGCGGATTTCGAGGCCATTCAGGTAAATATTTGAGGCCAATCCTGTTTTTGCGGCACAGCATTCCGAAGCCACGCCGGGCATTTTGTTTATATTCTTTCCGAGGCAAAAAGTGGCTTGTGATGTTCATGAAGTATGCATTGCTCCTCATTGCCGCGGCTTTTGCCGCACTCGTGCTCCTTTCAGGCTGCACAAGCGGCTGCTCATCCGACAAGCAATGCAAGGATTTCCAATACTGCGATGCGGCGAAAAAGGTGTGCGCCAACAAGCCGGGCGCGTGCACATCCGACAAGGAATGCAACGACACGCTCAAAGCGTGCGACGTGAACAAGCACAGCTGCACTTACCAGCCAGACAAATGCCGCGCTGACGCTGACTGCCAAGCCTGGCAGCTTTGTTCAGCCACCACGAACGACTGCAAGCCAAAAGCGGGCTTCTGCAATTCCGATGATTTGTGCAACCAGGCGACTGAGCGCTGCGACCCAATAAAGCATACCTGCTCCCCGAAGAAAGGCCTCTGCCAGGACAGTTTCGACTGCGAGGCATGGGAGAATTGCGATACGAAAGCAGGGAAGTGCGAGCCTCTTTCCGCGCGCTGCAACGTCGAAGTGGACTGCCAGCCATGGAAGGCGTGCAACATTTCCTCGCACTATTGCTACGTGCGCCCTGGTTTCTGTTCCAATGACTTGAACTGCAAGGAATCCGAAATCTGCGACCCCGAGCTCAAACGGTGCCGCACCGCCCCGGGCTTCTGCGACGCGGATTCAGACTGCCCCGCATGGCAGCTATGCAATTCCACTGCCAAGAAATGCATCAACAAGCGGGGCCAGTGCGGCAGCAATGCAGACTGCGCAAGCTGGCAGGTGTGCGGAGTGGAAGGCAACGTCTACCGCTGCATCACGCGCGGAGGGCAATGCGGCTCCGATTCGGAATGCGGGGCATGGCAAAGCTGCAATGCAAACCACGCCTGCGTCACGCGCGCAGGCTTCTGCCAGACAAGCGCGGACTGCCAGTTCGACCAGCGCTGCGACAACAACCCCAATTCCCAGACGGCCTACCGCTGCGTGTCCATCCTCTGCTCGAAGAATTCGGATTGCCCCGGAGATTTGGGCTGCGACCCCACCACCCAGCGCTGCAGGGTGCAGACCGGGATAACAAATGGCTAGAGTGGCAAAACCCTGCCGTATTTTATATTTTTCCTCGCATCATTGGGGCAATATTTTGCTATTTAGTGAGAGGGAGTTGAACTTATGTACCAATTCGCCGACGAATGGGGCCCTGAGAAGGTGCTCCAGGTTTACGACAGCAGAACAGGCATGCACGGAGTGCTAATTGTCGACAATACTGCCCGGGGGCCGGGAAAGGGCGGAATCCGGATGGTGCCTGACATTTCCACGCAGGAAGTGTTCGGGCTTGCGCGCGCAATGACTTGGAAAAACGCGCTTGCGGACATACCCTACGGCGGCGCAAAATGCGGGCTCAAGGCGGACCCGGAAACAGCAAACAAGGATGCGCTCATGCGCGCGCTAGCAGACAAGCTCTCGCCCATGATACCCGCGCACTACATAGCCGGCCCTGACATGAACACCACGGAAAAGGAAATGGACGCATTTTCAGACGAGCTTAAGCGAAAAGACGCATGCACCGGCAAATCGCTTGCAAATGGGGGCCTGCCCCACGAGCTTGGCTCCACTGGATGGGGCGTGGTGCAGTGCGCGAAAGTCGCATGTGAATACTCGAAGCTCAATATCTCAGGTGCCACCGTGGCTCTTGAAGGCTATGGCAACGTCGGCACGTTCACGCACAAGTTCATTGCCGAGCTTGGCGCGAAAGTTGTCGCAATTTCGGATTCGAAAGGCACGGCATATCTCCCGGCAGGGATAAGCTACGAAACCATGATGAAAGTAAAATCCGAGAAAGGCACGGTAACGGCATACCCCGGCGCGGAAATAAAAAAGCCGGCCGACCTTTTCGCCCAAAAAGTGGACATCCTCATCCCAGGCGCGCGCCCGAACGCCATCACCGAGGAAAACTTTTCGCAGGTGAAGGCGAAAATGGTGGTAGAAGCGGCAAACATCCCAATGACCCCCCAAGTCGAGCGGAGGCTTTCCCAGGCAGGCGTGCTCGTGCTTCCGGACTTCCTTGCAAACGCGGGCGGCGTGATTTCCTCCCACGTCGAGCTTGCCGGGGGCAGCCAGGATGACATGTTTAAGATGGTGAAAGAAAAAATTACCAAGAATACGGCGCTCGTGCTTGAGGCATCAGGCGGCAAGGACGTGCGTGAGGCCGCGCTTCGCATTGCAAAGGACCGTGTAAGGCAGGCAATGCACGCGCGCGGCTGGTAGTGGGGCTTGCAGCATGCTTTGCATCATCGCGCTTTTTGTTTTCGGCATCCTGTCCATCTTCTCAGCAAAATACCGGCCATACGCGCGCGCCTCTTTTGACTGCGTGTTCCGCAGGCTCACGCTGCGCCCGTGCAACACCACGCTTGAAGAGCAGGTGAAATCCGAAACCGTCGCTGCGCTTCTTCCCCGCCTTCCCCCTCTTGCAAAATTCGTGAATTCGCACTGGGAAGGGATTTCATGGGCTTTCACGATTTTGCTTGTGGTGAGCTTAATCTACACCGCCTACGGCATTTACAATTTCGTGGAGTTCGGCACCTGCGACCCTACCGACCCGGGCAAGGGCTGCCCATACGGCGTGCTTTTGGGCCAAGACCCCACGAAGCTTGCCGCTCCGTCCTCGCTTGTTGGCATCACCGCGGGCAACAAGGATGCAAAAGTAACCGTAGTCGAATTCGGCTGCTTCAGCTGCCCGTTCACAAAGCGCGCAGAGCCCGGGGTGCAGGAACTGCTAGACAAAGACGGGCAGCGCATTTATTACGTCTTCAAAAATCTTCCAATCCCCGCCCACGCATATTCCCGCGAATCCTCTCTTGCCTCAATTTGCGCAAACCAGTCCGGAAAATACTGGGAATACCGCTCGTGGCTGTTTGACAACCAGCAGCGCATTTCCCAAGAAGGCGTGAGTGCTTTGTTGGAAGGCGCAGCCTCGCTTGGCGCGGATTCCAAAAACTTTTCCTTATGCATGCAATCAACGGAAGTTTCAAAGTGGCTTGATGCCCGCATTGCCGAAGGGAACGCAAGCAAAATATACTATACGCCCACATTCTTCGTGAATGGCAAGCCCCTTGTCGGCCCGCTCCAGTATTCGCAGCTTAAAACTGCAGTCGACGAAGCATATGCCAAAGGGTAGGTGCAAAAATGGACACGTCAAAAATCCGCAATGATTTCCCGGCGCTGTCAAAAAACCCCGGCTTGATTTATTTTGACAATGCCTGCACCACGCTCAAGCCCAAAAAAGTGATAGATGCCATAACCGCGTATTACTCCGAATATTCCGCCTGCGCGGGCCGCTCCAACCACTCCCTTTCGAGAAAAACCGACGAGGCTTTTTCCCGCTCGCGCGAAACCGTGGCAAAATTCATCCACGCCAAGCCGGAAGCAGTCGTGTGGGTGCGGAATACCACCGAGGGCATAAACACAGTTGCGGAAGGCTTCGATTATTCAAAAAGGAAAAAAGTGCTCACCTCAAACCTCGAGCACCACTCCATGCTGCTTCCTTTCCAGCGCCTCATGCACGAGGGCAAAATCTCCCTTGAGTTCGTGAAAGCCGATTCGCAAGGCAGGTTCGACCCGGCAATGTGGGAAGGCGCAATCGATTCGCAAACCGCGCTTGTTGCAGTGCACCACACCACAAACACCACGGGCGCATCGCCTCCCCTGCAGCAAATAATAACGGCAGCCCATGGCCATGGCGCCAAAGTGCTCCTTGACTGCGCGCAGGGCGCGCCGCATTCCCCGATTGATTTGGGAAAGCTTGATGCGGATTTCATTGCATTTTCCTCGCATAAAATGTGCGGCCCCACGGGCGTCGGCGTGCTTGCAGGCAAAGCAGAAGCGCTCGAATCGCTGCGCACGCACAACATCGGCGGCGAAACCATCTCCTCAGCCACACTGGATTCCCATGTGCCTCTTCCCCTTCCAAAAAGATTTGAAGCAGGCATCCAGCACTACGCAGGCGCCATCGGCCTTGCCGCAGCATGCGATTATCTTTCATCAATCGGCATGGGCAAAATATCGGAGCATGAAAAAATGCTCGTGCAGGCGCTTGTCCGGGAAATCGAATCTGATTCCGAGCTCTGCAAGAAAATCACAATTTACGGCCCTGCTGACCCGCGCCTGCGCAATTCCGCAATTCTCTCCTTCAACCTTTCAGGGATAACCGCGCACCAAGTGTCGATTACGGCAGACAAAATATCCGGCATCGCGCTCCGCTCCGGGCTTTTCTGCGCCCAGCCTGCCATGGAGCATTTCGGAGCGCAAGGGGGCGCGGTGCGCGCGTCTCTCTACCTCTACAATACGCAGGACGAAATAGTTAAATGCGTTCAAACCCTAAAGCAGATAAGCAAACTTTCATAAGGGGAAAAAATGGAGGGCAACCAAGAGCAGCAAATGCAGGCGCAAGCCCCGGCAACACAAGCCCAAGCCCAATCATCTCCCGCTCCGTTGCAAACTGAAATTTTCGATGTGGCTGTAATCGGGGCAGGCCCGGCAGGCGGCTCGGCAGCATATTATTGCGCCAGCGCAGGCCTCAAAACAATCATGCTTGAAGAGCACCAAAAAGTGGGCGAACCGGTGCATTGTGGCGAGTGCCTCTCACATGTTGCAATAAAGCGCCTGGGCCTGGACCTTCCGCCCGAAGTCATCGCAGCCCCTGCAAAAGGAATCCGGGTCTATTTCCCGGACAAGTCCTCATGTGTATTTTACGAAGACGGCTATGTCCTCGAAAAGCACCTCTTCGAGCAATTCCTGGCAGTGCGCGCGCAAGCAGCAGGAGCAACCCTCCGCACCTCATGCCGCGTCACTTCAATGCAGAAAGGAAACGGTGCCTGGGAAATCATCACAAGCACGGGCACGGTTTTTGCGCGCGCCGTAATCGATGCGAGCGGCGTGATGTCAGTCACTTCGCGCCTCACCGGCCTCAATGCCGCGCGCTTCAAGACAGTCACCGGAATGCAATATACCATGGAAAACGTGCCAAATGACGGCTTTATCGAATTTTTCCTCTGGCCCCGCCTCGCTCCCGAAGGCTATCTTTGGATAATCCAGAAATCAAACGGCTCGGCAAACGTGGGGATAATCACGTCCGATGCGCCAAAGGCAAAAACCTGCCTTGACCAGTTCGTGAAAGAATGGGGGCTTGAAGGAAAAAAATCCACGCGCACTTTCGGCGGCCTCATACCGGCATCCGGCCCTCTTCCGAAAACCTATTCCGATTCCTTGCTTCTTATTGGCGATGCGGCAGGCTTCACCTCTCCGATGTTTGAGGGCGGCACGCAGCTTGGGCTGATGAGCGGGAAAATTGCCGCGTCAGTGCTGAAGAAGGCATTCGATTCCGGCGACCTGTCCGCGCAGGCTCTTTCGCGCTATGAAGCGGCATGGCGTGACGAATTCCCGCCATACGCAAAGCTCCTGGCCGGCAAGCACAGCATGTATGCATTTACAGACGATGAGCTCAACCAGCTTTCCGCATCCATCCCACGCGACCTTACAAAAATGTCCGCGCTTAGCAGGGCTGCCACCGGGCTCAGGCTTTTGGCAAAGCCCAACCTGATTTCCAAGGACGTGCTAGGGGCGCTTGGCACTTTTTCCTATTCCACTGCAGAAAAATACGGCTGGTAATTTATTTTGGAATGCCCATGCTTAGCGCAAGCGAAAGCGTGGAGCCGAAAAGCAGCACCATGCATCCCCCTCCAAGCACCACGGCCATCTGCGCCCATCCAAACGCATTTGTAACCCCTTTCTTTGCGGATGCGAGGCTGTTGCCGATATCGCCCAAATCCGTTTGCAGCTTGGAAAACTTCGCGCCAGCCGTTTGCACGGTGCCCGCCGCGCTTCCCATCTCATCGGCAGCAGCCGACAATCCCGAAGATGCGCCATCAATTTTATCCGCACTTTCTCCCAAGCCCGAAAGCGAGCTGCCTATTACCGGTAGCGATGTGAGGCTTCGGAGCGAGCCTGCGATGCCTGACGTGCCTTGTGAAAAATTGCGAAGCGAATCTGCCATGAGCGAAAGCGATGACGATGCCTTGCCTGCCCCCTCCTCCACAGTGGAAATCGAATCAGCGGCATCCGACACTCCGGCCGATGCCCGGTCAAGCTGCGCCACAATAGTTCCGTGCATGGAAGAAATTGAAATTATCGCGGCAAGCGTGCCTGCTATTGCAAGCACAATTCCGGCTGCCGAGCCAATTATCGCCACGGCCCACAAAAGCTCGCGTATCGCAGTTCCCGCCTTGAAGCTCTTGAAAAAAGAAGGCATTTCAAGCCCAAATGGAGTTGTCTCCCCCTTAGAGCCTTTTTGCTCCATCAATTCCGGAATAGGCGATGTTTTTTCCACCCATTCTTTCTTTGGCATCTAAACGCCTCTTCGCCTGCTTTTGAACAGCCAGTAGGCCGCTGTGCCTGCAATCACAACGCCGGCAAGCGCCGCTGCAAGCGTGGCAAAAGCAAGCGCGCGAGCCTTTCCTTTTTCCCCTTCTGCCT
>ORJL010090361.1_pt1 | contig 15177 bp, 10 predicted proteins | sample 1779941 | NCBI WGS metagenome assembly ORJL01 (sample SAMEA104232317, study PRJEB22302) | groundwater metagenome | biome: forest; feature: aquifer; material: groundwater | place: USA | collected 2011-08-07 | depth 5.8 m | reverse complement strand
CTTCACTATTTTTTGAAAATCCAATTAAATTTGAAGAAGAGGTCATGAGTGATTTGGGATTAAAGCCATCGCCTATCTCAACGCAGATTGTTGAAGCGGAATTTTTGGTTGATTACTTAAATGACGTTATTTCTGCTTTCGGCATTTTGGCAAATTTATCTGACGACATGAGGCACTTGCAGAGAAACGAAATTGGAGAAGTTGGCGAGTTTTTTGAGGAAAAGCAAGTGGGCTCATCAACAATGCCGCAGAAAAGAAACCCAATAAACTTTGAAAACGTAAAAAGCATGTGGAAAGAGTTTATGCCTCGCATTTTCACAATCTATATGGACCAGATATCAGAGCATCAAAGGGATTTGACCAATTCAGCATCTATGCGATTTATTCCAGAGCTTCTGGCTGGGTTTTATGTGTCAATTGTAAGATTAAACAAGGTAATGTCTAATCTAGTTGTTGACAAACAGAATATGAAAAAAAACTTTGATATGAACAAGCATCTTGTTATTGCAGAGCCATTGTACATTTTGCTTGCTGCAAACGGGCACCCTGATGCCCATGAATACATGAGGGAGATGACACTGAAGGCGCAATTGGAAAAAAAGCCATTAATCGCGCTGGTAAAAAAAGACAAGTCAATAAAGCATTATTTTAAAAAATTCAACAAAAAGCAGATTGAAACAATAGAAAATCCTGAAAAATATATTGGAGTTGCTGCTGAAAAGACTGAAAATGTTTGTGGATATTGGAAGAAGGAATTGAAATTATAATTTTATGATGCATTATTATACCAACATACTGAAAAGCATCTTTCTAAGAAGTTGATGATAAAGGTTTAAATATACTTTTTATTTCCTTTTAACAATGCCAAATCTCTCATTCAAACTCCGGCTTCAACTAAAGATTTATAAATCCAGATTATTTCTTCGGCGTAACCTGAAAAAATTAGTTTTTTGGAGGTCAGATAAAATGTCTGTTTCAATTGATTTGAAAGGAAAAAAAGCAATTGTATTTGGCATAGCGAATGACAAGAGCATAGCATGGCGCATTGCAAAAAGGCTTGATGAAGCGGGGTGCAGGCTTGCTTGCTCATACCAATCAAGAACAGAGCAATGGAGCATCCCTTTAATGAAGGAGCTGCATAACCCAATTTATGCGCAATGTGATGTTGTTGACGACGCTTTAATGGACTCTTTCTTCAAAAAGGTGCAGGAGGAATTTGGGCAGGTTGATTTTCTTATACATAGCATTGCTTTTGCCAAAAGAGAGCATTTGCAGGGAAAGTTCTTGAATGTTGATAAAAGAGGCTATGAGGTTGCCCATCAAGTAAGCGCTTTCTCTCTTGTGGAATTGACAAGAAGAGTTCTGCCTATGCTAAAAGATGGCGGTTCAATAATTACAATGACTTATCTTGGAAGCGAGAAAGCAGTTCCTGGCTATAACATAATGGGCGTTGCAAAGGCTGCTCTCGAATCAAGCGTAAGGTACTTGGCATGCGACTTGGGCGAAAGGCAGATAAGAGTCAATGCAATCTCAGCAGGGCCAATTGCAACCTTGGCTGCTTCTGGCATAGCAAATTTCTCCGAAATGCTTCTTAACTATGTTGCAAAAGCGCCTTTGAAGAGAAATATCACGGCAGATGAAGTGGCTGACTGCGCATTATTCCTTTGCAGCGATATGTCAAAGGCAATAACAGGGCAGGTTATATATGTGGATGCCGGATATAGCATTATGGGGACTTGATTTTTTATTATTTTTTAAAATTTTAATGGCAAAATTTGATTAATGCGCTGTGTAAGATAAAAATAGAATCAAAGACAACATCAATTTACACGAAATAACACAATAAATAAAACAAATATTGACAATCAATAACTATTGAACATTAACAAAAATCCATAAAAAATAATCTAAAAATCTATGCTGGTGATTCATGGGGCTAATAAACAGTTTCATTGACTTTATTCTGCATCTTGATAAATATCTCAGCCTGATAATACAACAATTTGGAATTTGGACATATTTTATACTTTTTCTCATTATTTTTGCTGAAACTGGTTTAGTTGTGACGCCCTTTTTACCAGGCGACTCATTGCTTTTTGCAGCAGGAACTTTTGCTTCCCTCGGCTCATTGAATGTTATCTGGCTTTTTATTACATTGCTAGCAGCAGCAATTTTAGGCGACACTATTAATTATTCCATCGGGAAGTTTTTAGGCTCGAAAGCATTTGAAAAATACCCAAGGATATTCAAGAAGGAGTACCTTGACAAAACACATAATTTTTATGAGAAGTACGGAACAAAGACAATTGTTTTGGCCAGATTTGTTCCAATTGTAAGAACATTTGCGCCTTTTATTGCAGGGGTTGGCAAAATGACATATTTCAAGTTCTTATTTTATAATGTATTTGGCGGCATTATATGGGTTGCCTTATTTGTTTTTGGCGGTTATTTTTTTGGCAACATGCCTGTTGTAAAGGAGAATTTCTCATTTGTAATTCTTATCATAATAATTGCTTCGTTTATACCTATAGTTTTGGAGTATTGGAGGCATAGGAGAAGCAAGGTTAAAAAATAAACCTTTATAAACACCAATTCTTACTCTTTTGATATGAATCCAAGCTATCAAGATACAGAGTCAAAAGCAGTTGATGCTATTAAAAAGGCAATTCCCAGTTCTTTAAAGTCCAATATGCTGCCCCAAAGCAAGGGCATGTTTGCTGAATTGTTTGAGAATAATGAAGTTTTTCCAAGGCATTATATTGCAAGCGCCATCGATAGTGTTGGAACTAAAATACTGATTGCAGAGGCAATGGGGGAATATGGCACAATCGGCATTGATTGCGTTGCCATGTCGGCAAATGACATGGCTACTTTAGGGGCAGTAAGCCCGTTTTTGTTCATGGACTGCATATTGTGCCAGTCTGAAATACAGGCTAAAAGGATAACAGGGGGCATTGTGAAAGGGATGTCAAAAGGCCTGGAGCAGTGCAACGCTTCACATATTTTAAAAAATTCGATAAGAATAAACTTTGGCAAGGGCGAAACTGCTTCTGTTGACGAATTATTAAGCTCGCCAAAAAAAGGATATTCTTTTGACGCCATTGGCTGCATGATTGGCTTCATTGAAAAAGAAAAAATAAAAAATCAAAAAGTAAAGGTTGGAGACAAAATTATTGCATTAATGAGTTCTGGCATGCATTCCAACGGCTACACAGATTTAAGGCATTGCCTATTGAAAGGCGATTTTGAAACTAGGCAGGAATTCAAAAAAAGATACAAAGGCAAATTTTCTTTGCATGACAATTTTGACGGCTCAACAATAGGAAAAATTTTGCTTGAGCCTACTAAAATATACATTGAAACAATGACAAAAATATCTAAGCAATTTGATGTAGTTGGATTTAACAACACAGGATACGGGCTGAAAAACCTCAACAGGGCAAAAGAAAAAGTTGAATTCAGAATAAACAAGCCGCTAAAACCACAACCGATTTTTGAACTAATGCAAAAGGAAGCTGGTTTTAGCGACGAGCGGATGTATAAAACTTTCAACATGGGAATGGGGTTCTTTGTGATTTGCAATAAAGAAGACGCTGATGACATTTTAGGCATTGTAAAAGATGCCGATGTTGTCGGGGAGGCAAGGAAAAACAATAGAATAATAACTGTTCTCGAAAAAAACAATAAGAAGATTGTGTTTGAGGGGTATTAGTTAAAGCTTAATCTTCATCTCACATAAATACGGCTCAGTAGACTTCCTTCAGGAAGTCAATAAAATAACCAATCAATCTATTTGCATTATACACAATCTCCTTTAACAATACCTCTTTGTTCTGCATACTAACCTTGATGCTTCTGATTGTTGAACCATTAACTCTTTTCAAAACAGAAAAAGTTGTTTCATTCTTGCTTCTGTGATTTCTCCTTAATCTCTTTAAGCAGCTTGTCAAATGATTGGCAAGCTTGATATACTTTTTCTCTTTTTTCTTATTCATGGTGGACACCTCAACTGTCCACCCCCTAGCACAGCCTAACGGCTGGCTAGGTTTTAAATTTAACTAGGATTTCTACTGAGCCATAAATACGAAAAATTTATATATGCCCTAGTGAGGAATTAAAAGTATATTTTAGATTTAATGTAAAATGAATAAGATAAAAAATGGGCATAATATTCTATTTCTTCTTGTTGTTCTAATTATTTCGATGGCAGTAACCATTTCATTTTTTGTTCCCAATAATAATTATGTCCTTGCAAGAGAAAATCTTGTCGGATGGGCAAGTGATGCCCTAGTTGATGGGGCTTTAGAAGAGTTGAAGGCAGAACAAAACATTAACCTTAAATCAAAGCAATATAAATACGCAGAGGGTTTGGTATCAGGAAAATTGGATTTCATTACGCCAGACAGTTTTTCCAGTTTGCCTAAAAGCGGCCTCGAACATTTGAATGCGTATGGGCAAGATGTTAATCGCCCAAAAATAGATGGTGCGGTATACAGTTCCTCTCTTAAGCTATCCCCCAGTACAATGGCGCAGAGCTCTTTTGATGACTATGCAGATGGTTATATTATTAAGCTCGACAAACCACCTATAGCAACTAGGATTAAGGAGATAAATAAAGAAATAAAAAACCTTCAAGCAACACTAAAGCCCATTAAGGACACTGCAACAAGAGCCGATATTAAGAATAAGATTGAGGACATTAAAGCAAACAGAAAACAAATCCAAAAACAGCAGAAAGAAGCAATATCAAAAGAGCAGGATGATGCTAGCAAAAAGATTAAGTCAATTGCGCCATCGGCAAAAATTAAAAAGAAGTTTTCTAAATCATTTAACGGTTTGCATGTTGACATTAAAGAAGCAGAAATTAACGTCCTTGAGAAAAGCGGATACAAAATATTTCCAAATAAACGTGTTCAAGCTGTTTTAATGGATTCTGTACCTTACATAAATGCCGATGATGTTTGGAAATTGGACAGTGACGGAAACCAATGTGAAGCAACTGGAAAAGACTGCTTGACTGGAAAAGGAGTTAAAATTGCTATTATTGATACAGGTGTTGACTACACTCATCCTGATTTAGGCGGTTGTTTTGGCTCTGGCGATTCACACGCAGAAGCCACTCTAAAAATAGGCGGCAGAGATTATAAAGTGGTTAGCAGTTCTGATATTGGCGTCAAAGACTTCAATATTAAAGTGGATATTAGTGGAGATGGTGTTCTGCCAAATTTCAAGTTAGGGATTAATAATCAAGAGGTTATAGGCAGTGAGAAAGAAGTCATAGAAAAGGATGATTATTTATTTTTGAAGGATTTCGGAATGTTGCAATACAAAGGAGCTGATAAGGCAACTGCTGACAATCCATTACTTAAGTTCAGGAAGCTTAAAACAGCCAATTCTATAGAGCAGACATACACAAATTCGTCTCCTTTGGCAAAATTAAAGTTAGGTGGATATGATTATTCTGTATTTACAGCATCAGATATTGCATTTAATGATTTTGACATAAATGCTGATTTAGACCATACTGGGGCTATTTTTGATTATGGGCTAGGTATAATAGCAGACGAGAATAAGGACATTGTGAAAGATAGCAACTTTTACTTACTTTATTATGATGGCCTATTGCAGTATCTAGGTGCTGATAAGGCAACTAACGATAATCCAGTTATGAGGTTTAAGAACTTGCAAACAGGCGAGTTAATTGAGCAGTCATATGCCATAGTTTCATCTCAAGGCGGTGGAGGGGAAGTGGGCTCTAACGGAAGTTCGGGAGGAAATGGCGGTTTTGGTCAAGGCTGCAAAGTTGAAGGAGGCTATGATTTTGTAAACAACGATGCTGACCCGATGGATGATTATGGGCATGGAACCCATGTTGCTGCAATTGCAGCTGGAAATGGTGTGCTGAAAGGTGTTGCACCAGACGCTACTATTTATGCTTACAAGGTTTTAAATGCATGGGGCTCTGGGACATGGGAATGGGTGATTGAAGGCATTGACAGGTCATTAGACCCCAATAATGATGACGACCTTTCGGATGCTGCAGATATAATAAGTCTAAGCCTTGGAGGTTTTGGCGATCCAGATGATCCAGTTTCTCAAGCTGTTGATAATGCAGTGCAGGCAGGAACTATTGTAGTTGTTGCAGCTGGGAATTCAGGCCCTAATTATGAAACAATTATGAGCCCGGGCACTGCTAGGGAAGCAATCACAGTAGGCGCAACGTATAAAGGATTTGATGACATTGCGTATTTTAGTTCAAGAGGTCCAGTTGTGTGGAATGATAAATCGCTCATAAAGCCAGATGTTGTTGCACCTGGTGTAGGCATTTGCGCTGCAGAGTGGGACGACGCTTTTAGTTACGCCAAATGCCTTGATGACAATCATGTTGCTATATCTGGAACTTCAATGGCTACCCCTCATGTGTCAGGAGCAGCTGCTTTGTTAAAACAAAAAAATCCTGACTGGGGCCCTCAAGAGATAAAAGCTGTGGTACGTAATTCTGCAGTACCCCTATCATCAGATATTTTTACACAAGGCTATGGAAGACTAGATATGCTAAAAGCCGCACAATCACCAAAGCCGCCTGTAGCTCGCCTTGACCCGCCGCAATTTAACACTAAAGGAAAAATTGGAATTACAGGAACTGCTGTAGCAGATAATTTTAAGGAATACACTTTATATATAGGAGAGGGATATAATCCATCAAAGTTTACAAAATTTTATAGTTCTTCTAAACAGGTTGTTGAAAGTATCCTATATAGTGGGCTTAATACTGAAGAGTTAAATGAGGGGTATAACATAATAAAATTAGTTGTTGTTGATAAAAATGATAGTGCTAGTATAGACCAGATTACAATCAAGGTAAATAATTTTGAAATAACCTCTATAGGTAATTCATTAAATTACATAAAAAGAGGAATGACTAAAGTCAAGGGAAATATTTTTTATTCTGGAGTATCAAAATACAGAATAGAGTATAGTAACGACCTCAATGGCAAGTGGCGGCAATTATGCTCCCGTAACTCAATTCTACCAGGCAATGTGTTGTGCAACGTCAATGTTGGCTCGATTAAGAATAGCATTTACTATTTCCGCTTAGCTGTGCTTAAAAACAACGTTTGGAAAACAGATGATCCTGTTAAAGTTGCTGTAGTTCAAGAAATGCTTGACAACTGGCCTGTTGAAATAAGTGGATTTCCTCGGGGACATCATATTGTCTCAAACCTCAAGGGTAATGCAAAAAGCGAACAAGACAGTAGCGTAAGTAATGAAATAATTGTTCCCCACTATGGACGTTGTGAGGCTAACTGGTGCATGGGTACGAGCTTGATATTTTTAGACAGCAACGCTGGTTATAAAAAACTCGAGTTATTAAGTGATGGTTCCCATGTTAGGTGGGATGACATGCCCTCAGTTTACTTTGACAATGACTTTAAACAGAATTTAATAACCCAATTCGATTACTCTTTCGCTTATAATAGGCCTAGAATAATTGACAAGGAGGGTAATATTAAATACAGTTGGGACTCTGATAATTTGACGCTGTATGGTCTTGGATTTTATGGTCCATCTGTTATTTTTGATAGAAATAACGATGGTAATCCTGAATTTTACTTAAACCTTATAAGTTGGCAAAGTAATGAGATATGGACTTATGGATTTGATAAAAAAGGGAATATTCTTAAGAATTTTCCCGTCATTATTAAAAAAGAGGAGAATCTGCCTTACTCTTTAGCCTTAAGGTCTGGAGTTTTTTTGAAATATAATGATGGATATAATTTAGCGATGATAGCCGGTAGCTACGACTATTCAAGAAATTATGGACTGAGCCTTGATTTGTACGCAGATATTTACTCAAATGATAATAATCTCGTCAAGCGAGTGCGGTTATTTAATGATTTAAGCAAATCAGTGTGGCTCAGGTTGTCTTTCGCAGCCGCAGCAGACCTAACTAATGACGGGAATTCGGAAATGGTTATTGGTTACAGCATCATTGACATGGATAAATTTATCAACAATGTTTATGATACTGAAGCTTACAAAACTTATATTATTGTCATTGACAGCGAAGGAAATATTGTAGCAAAAACCGATGAGATAAAAGGATACACTATTAACAATATTGTCATAGGAGACTTGGGGTATGAAACTCCAAGCATTGTAGCAACACTTGATGATACATGGCCCACTACTTTTGAAGGTCAAAGAGTAATGGCATTTGACAATTCAGCTAAGATTCTGTTTGATAAGCATTTGAGTGATTACAATGACCTTGTACAGGGTGTGACAATAGGTGATGTCGATGATGATAGAAAATCAGAGATTGTTATTAATCATAGATGGAGATGGTACAATAAAGGTCCCTCTGGAGTGCAGATTTTTGACAGTAAGGGAGATTTGGAAAGGAAAATTGTTATACCCACTCTTGGAGAGGTTGATGATTATGGGGGAATGAGCCCTATACTAACTGATTTGAATGGTGATGGAAAAACAGATATTGTCTTGGAGTCATTGTTTATACCAGAGGGCATGATTAATAGAATATATAATACTAGACTTTATTCAATAATGCTTAATAAGAAGTTTGATAATAAAAAAATAGATTGGTCTACGATTCTTCATGACAATCAACATACGAGTATTTTTGACAAAGCTACTCTTAAATGCATAGATTCTGATGATGGAAAAAATTATTTTGTGAAGGGAACTGTGAAGGGTTACGACAAACCTACAGGTTTATATGTGACTGTATCTGACACTTGTGAAGGAAGTAGTGGATTAAATGAATATATATGCAAAGGGATTTATGGAATGGAAACAGAATACACATGTCCAAATGGATGTCAAGATGGCGCGTGCCTAAGCAGAGGGGTATGCGGTGATGGCAAGGTCAATCAACCAAATGAGGATTGTGACACAAATGATTTTGCTGGTAAAACATGCACGTCTTATGGTTATATAGGCGGCACCTTAAAATGTACTTCTCCTTGTTTGGTAGATACTTCTGGTTGCATTAAAAGCAACTGCAGTTCGCACAAAATTTCAATAAGCGAGGTATTAAATAATGACGGTAAAATAGCTGTGAGTTATGGGGGTATAGGTGTTACAGATAAGGTAAAAGCAGAATTAATAGTTGTTAGTAAATTTTCTAATACAACAGGCAGCTGTCCAATAATTGGTGGATGGTGCAGCGGTGCCCCGGAAATGGATTTTTTATCATGTACAGTTTATACCGAATGCACTTACCCTGAATCTAAACCAGATACAATGTACAATGTTAAACTTACTGACTTAAATTGTTCAAGTGTTTATGACCAAGTTGAGATTAAGCCAATAATAATAAAATGCACAGACTCTGATGGTGGTAAGGACTACTATGTTAAAGGCATCACCTCAAAAGGAGCAGAAAAATTTGAAGATGAATGCATATCTTTTAAAGACAATTCCACTATACTTCAAGAATGGTATTGCGCCTCTGATGAACAAGTTGATTATGATAAATACCAATGTCCACAAAGTTGTATAGATGGCGCTTGTGTATCGCCCCCAACTCCGCCAAGCAATGCTACAAACACATCCAATGGTTAAGATGTTAGAATCAACCTTGGCTCTTTCCCAGCAGCTTGCTGTGATTGAGGTTTCTAATTTGATTATTCATAACGCAGCACAGTCCTTGCAATGTTGATTATCTCCGCTGCTGTCGCCTTCAGGTTTTCAACAATCTTGGCAACTGCAACAAGATTGGAGTTTGATGGGTATTAAACCCAGATCAGAAAGTTTTTTATATATTTAAAATAAAACTTTTTCATGCTCATTTACTGGTTTCTTCCCATGATTTTGTTTTTGGGTATTGTGACTTCTTATGGAGACATTAAGTTTGGGAAGATAAGGAACAATTGGGTTTTGATGGCGATTGTTTATGCTATTACTGTTTATGCATTCCTTTTCCTATCCAATAATGTATATGGTTTAACCATAGATTTCATTTTACGCATTGCATTAAATGCCATGTTTGCTTTGGTTACAGGATTTGCGCTCTGGTATATGGGATTGTGGAAGGCTGGCGATGCAAAGCTTTTCTTCGCTTTTGTTACTTTGGTGCCGATTCACTCAAAGGGATTTTATTCATTTTTTATTATTTTGGCAGCGACATTTGTGCCTATTTTATAGCAAATGACACAAATTTTTATACAATGGATATATCATTTGCTTGTCAAAAATCAAAGATTTTTGAGCACTCGAAAACCGTAAGGTTTTCTTTGTAAAGCAAATCAAAGATTTGCGAATGCTCGAAAATCTACGATTTTCGACATATTACGAACGGACAACTATTGTCTAATTATTTTTGTCCGTGAGTATAGTGTGATTTGCTATAATAGAAAAAACAGCAATAGGAAGTTTTAAATATATTCATAAAAAGTATAACCGCAAAAGAGGTAGATAAGGCATGAAAAATATGCAGTTTATTTTGTTGGTTGCGTTATTTTTGATTTTGTCAGCAAGCGTTTACGCAGCTGTTGTCACCCACCCTGCATCAGAAATAACAAGCGGCGTTTTTCCTGCAGGCGATTTTGCGTTTCAAGGAAATCTTAACTTGAATGCAACTAACGAGATATATCTAAACTTAAAAAATACTGAAGCTGGCGGCAGAGACTATGCTTTGGTGTCAGCAGGCTCTGCTGGCGGAATTGGTGTTGGCAAATTTTCTATTTATGATAAAACAGCTGGTGCGAGTAGATTAGCGATTGATAGTGTCGGCAACGTCGGCATCGGGACGACAACACCAACAGAAAAACTTGATGTAAGCGGAAGAGTTAAAGGAACTGAATTGTGCATCGGAGCAGACTGCAGGAATACTTGGCCTGTGGGAGGTGGAGGCTGGACTGATGACGGAGCAAGTGTAAGGTTAACAACTAGCACTGATAAGGTCGGCATCGGCACAACAACTCCTGGCTCTGAATTGGAAGTTGTTGGACAATTAAAGGTAAGCAGTGGCATAAGCGATAAAATTGTATTGGCTGGAACCCCAACCCAAACTGGTCCGCATACTATTTTCCTTGATAACTCTAAAGGTATAAGATTTTGGGATGGTGTAAGTAACAAGGAACTTTTAAGAATAACTAACGATGGCAACGTCGGCATCGGGACGGCGAGTCCGGGCTTCAAGCTTAGCCTCAGCGATGGAACCGGGTTTATGCACTTGAATCCAACAAGCTGGTCGCAAGAATTCAGGACCAACGGCATAGGACCGTGGCTGTTCATGAACAGTGAAGTTCGGCTGGACGCGGTGGGTGGCGTGGCAAAAATCGGTTCTCAAGGTGCGACTACCCCCTTTGTCCTGGCGATCGATGGAAACGAGAAGATGCGTGTGGATACGACCGGCAACGTCGGCATCGGGACGGCGAGTCCTCAATCGGTGCTTATGATTAAAGGTGGTTCTAGTTATGGAATGTTTAGAATGGTTCCTTCTGCTGTGGATGGTGAAAGAACTATTGGATTTTTCCGGGATACCTCCGGGACAGAGACAGCTACCGCTTGGGTTATGGGTGTAGGTGGTTGGGGCAATACGAATAAATTTACTCTTGGATATACAGATGCTCCAGATTTGACTATTGACGCATCAGGCAACGTCGGCATCGGGACGACGAGTCCAACTAGTAAGTTGACTATTTCTGGCGGTAATATTGATTTTGCTGAAAACGATAGGAGCATATCGTTTGGGGGAGTTTCTGTTTTAAGTAGAACACAATCCTGGGGCGATACTCAGCTGATATCCAACACCTTCCTCACCCTTCATGCCGCTGGTGAAAAAATGAGAATTTTAACCAACGGCAACGTCGGCATCGGCACAACTAATCCAACAGAAAAACTTGATGTGGTTGGCAATGTTAAAGGTGCTGGACTTTGTATTGGTACAGATTGCAGAACAAGTTGGCCGGTAAGCGGGATTACATCTGAGACAGACCCAACAGTCTTAGCTTCGGTTAAGGATGGCATAACATGGACTGAAATATCCAGCAGGCCTGCTGGTTTGGACGACGGCGACCAAGTTGGCATAACTTCTGAAAGTGACCCTACGGTTCCTGCTTCAATAAAAGACGGCATCAGCTGGGGAGAGATTTCAGGGATACCGTTAGGATTTGCTGATAATGTTGATAATGTGGGCATTGCTTCTGTCTCATGGTCAGACATAACAGGAAAGCCACCCGGCTTTGCTGATAATATTGATGATACGGGTATCACTTCTGAAACCGACCCTACTGTCAAAGGCTGGGCGAAGACTGACAGCCCTAACATCCCGGGAACTGTTATTGTCAATGGCAACGTCGGCATCGGGACGGCGAGTCCGACAGCCAAGCTTGATGTGGCGGGTGAAGCATCGTTCATGAAAAATGGCATCAAGATGACCATGGCCTTTGCCAACACCGGTGAAGACATCTATGACAATTCGCTGAATGAGGGGACCGATACATGTGACGGGGACCATGTGAAAAAGTACATTTGTCCTCCCGATATTAAAAGAGCCGCATGTACCGATATAACGGAGAGCTTCCTCACTGAAGACATTTACTGGAGTACCGTAACCTGCAAACGGGCAGTTGGTTGGTTTGAGTCGTGAGGCGCAATACTTTCACGGGCAGTGAAAGGAACCGGGCATGGTACCAGGTTCAAAAGGTGCAGGTCGCGTGTCGCGTCGGAAAGACACCTGATGAGCACAAAGCTCCGTGGGCGGAGCGTAGTTATCATACCTCTGTAGTTTTTGATAATGACCTCCTCTGCAAGCTAAAGCATGCAGTATCCATTCAAGCTAAACCATGATGTTTAGCTTGGTTCAAAATGTACATAACTGTTTCATCAAGTTGGTTATAGCCGACAGTAACAGCAGAACCTCCACGACTCCAAAGATGTCCTTGCGGATATCTCAAGCGGGCTTGAGGATGATTTTTAAAGAAGCTGTGTGATGAGCAACCTTTGAGAAGCTGCATAGCTTTTTCATCAGTCATGCCTTTTGGCAATGTAATAAGCGTATGTAAATGGTCGGGCAGAACATTGATAATATGGATTTTAATGTTGTGCCTTGAAGCTGCTTTGCGGATGCAAGCTTCCGCAAGGTTTTTGTACTCGAACTTTGCAAACATCTTGTAGCGGTACTTTGTTTGCCAATTCATGTGCCAGAAGTTTATGCCAACCTTATGGTTGTAATGTTCCAATTCGATGTTTATATATTCCATTTTCGTTGCTCCGTGCAACGAAAGCTAACGCTAAATCATAGAGAGATTGAGCGTGCCAAAATTTTCGCTGCACGCTCAATTTTTATTAAGAAAGTAGTTAAATTTTAGGCAAGGCAATTCATCTACACAGAAACTGTGTAGTATTCTTGCCTACGAGAATAAAATGTGGGTAGCCGGCGGCGAGACTGCGCCGGTCCTTGCCACATGTTACGATGAAGAAAAGTTTTTATACATTCAGCGGAGAGTTAGTAGGGGAATAAGTGGTCAAACACTTTACCAAGCCAACTTATACCCAAATCAAACAAAAACACCACCACCCACCCAAAATCTCAGCTATATTTGTAATTTTTATATATGAAAACAATTCAAAAACCGCAAAAAATGCCATTTTCTTTAGTAAATCCATGTTGCTGAATTGCTAGTAATCTTGTGTTGCTTTTTAGTGAAAGTTTTTAGTAGAATCATGTTGCTAAATCATAAACTTTAAACAAAATAAAGATTTATGCATGCCGCCTGAAATCAAGGAAATAGAATGTCCGAACTGCTCCTCAAAGCAAATTTAAAGAGGACATGTCTGCCTCTAAGATTAAATCTTTGAACAAAAGCCGCATCAAAAGAATTTGGGAAATGGCATAAGAAGCCACCTAGACTACATTTTTTTCTCAGACATGATTAACGCAACAGTCTCTGCGGATAGGAATGTTTAAATATAAGTGTATACATTGTATTATAATGAATACAAATGGCAGAAACTATATCTGTAAGGCTAGACAAAGCACTGCTTAAGGACTTGGAAACAATTGAGAAGAACTGGCAGGCAGACCGCTCGGAAGCAATAAGAAGGCTGCTGGCTAAAGCTGTAAACTCTTGGAAACTGCAAAATGCTCTTGAGAAGCTAAGGCAGCATAAAATATCAATTGGCAGGGCTGCTGAGGAATGCGGGCTTTCTTTATGGGAAATTATTGACATTGCAAGAGAAAACAGCATAGATTGGACGGGCTACTCAAAAGAAGATCTTGAAAGGGACTTGGAAATATTAGGGGGAAAAGATTGATAGCAGATGCAACAGTGCTTATTTGCCTTAGCAAGATAAACAGATTAGACCTTCTTAAAACAATATACAAGAAAATAATGATACCGCCTGCTGTTGAGAAAGAAGTTTTGATAGAAGACAAAGAAGGGTACAGGAGCATATATAATGAAATTAAAAGCGGCCGGATTGAAGTAATTCATCCAAAGAAGATTATTAAGCTGGGGCTGGGCGCAGGAGAAGAACATGCAATTAATCTCGCAATAGAAAGAAAAGACAGCATTATTCTTGATGATGCCTTTGCAATCAAAGCTGCAAAAGCTTTGAATGTTGATTACATAAGAACAACAACGGTAATTTTCACAGCTCTTAAAAAAAATATAGTCACAAAAAAGCAGGCTCTTTCAATTTTAAACCAGCTAATAGAGAATGGCTATTATATATCAACACGAGATTACGCCATTTTAGTGTCTAGGCTTAAATAAGATTTACAGAAAAATTTTTATACATTCTAAAATATAAAATTTTATCATAGTACCAATACTTTTGCGTTATTTATAAAAAATTTGGCGATAATATTTATGTAATAACCGTTAAGCCAAGGTGATTAAAATGAAGCAAAAAAAATCTATAAGATTTTTGAGTGATCAGAAATCTGAAGGATTTCTGACATGCCCAGTATGTGAAAAAGGAACTGTCAAAAACCACCCATCATATGTCGGTAAATGCTTCGCATTTCCGATCACACTCGAAAATCAAAGATTTTCGATGGATGGGTGGCATGCTGCTAACGCAAATGTTATTCAGTGGTTTTTGAGCAGTGACATGTCGATAAATCGCTTTGCGATTTTCGATCATGCTCGGAAATTGCCGAGACTTTGTCTCGGACAACCCGAGAATCAGAGATTCTCGACG
>ORJL011120753.1_pt1 | contig 15184 bp, 10 predicted proteins | sample 1779941 | NCBI WGS metagenome assembly ORJL01 (sample SAMEA104232317, study PRJEB22302) | groundwater metagenome | biome: forest; feature: aquifer; material: groundwater | place: USA | collected 2011-08-07 | depth 5.8 m | reverse complement strand
TCTTCACTGGCCACCCAGCCTATTTTCAAACGTTTTTCATCCAGGGGCAGGTACCACACTTTATTGGTACTATGCCAGTGTATGCCGCTGGACACCTCCATCTTCCCACCGCCAACCTTCATCACTCGGGTAACAACGTTCTTGGTGTTTAACTCGTCAGTGTCATAAGTGGCGGTAATCCGCGGCACGTCGCCGAAGAATTTTTCAGCCGTGTGGCATTTCTCACAGGTTTCACTGGATGGACGACGGTCTTTGAGCGGCGTCGCGATGGGACGGTCATAGTTATGAGTAATTGCGGGGATAATATCGATAAGACCGCGGAGTTTAGATTTCACCAGGTTCTCAGTCCCGGTCCCAACGTGGCAGTTCGCACACGTTACCTCAGAGTGAGGTGACACTTCTAACGTAGTAGCTTCAGGATAGTGGACATCGTGACAACTGGTACAGAAAGCAGTGGAGTCCAGAACCTCTCCAACTTCAATACTCCCAAGAATCATAACAGGGATTATACTCAGACAACCCGCAAAGATTGCGGCTAAAAAGACCTTCCTCCTCCGTTGCATGAGAAAGAACCGCTGTTTCTGGAGTATTACATAATTTATCAGTCGTTTCATTCTATCCCTCTCAGTTTGAAGCTATAAAACCGATGGGCCTATGGTTAAGAGTCTTTTCCTTATCCCGTATATTGTGTGTTTGCCAGCGACATAAGTACTAGGTAACAATATCCACATTTTACTAAACGCTAGTCCATTAAGTTTGTCAGCCCTGCTGATTAATATTTATTAAAATTTAGTAAAAATGGGTATACCATCTATTTAAAAAGGGTAATTGATACGTCTTCGAGCAGTTACAGGTAAATATTCGACCTTATAATATATGCGTAATTTTACCATATATTTACCAATATATACTATTATTAACGGAGGTTTTATTTTAGGACGTTTTGCAAAATAAGTCAAATTAGCTATGTCAATAAATGAAATAGATAGGCTGTATGGCTTATGCCGCTTGGATTCTACTTAAGTTAATAGGTATAATTGTGTTTATTTTTGTAAGCAACCTGTCAGCATTTTTTATCCATGCTCCCTGGAAAAATGGCGGAGTCCGGGGTATTAATGAGCGGCAATGAAAAATTAAACAAATGAAATCGAGAAATCAAAGCTGAGGCTTTATATTGAGGGTTGAATGGTTTATCTACTAAGAAGTAGGGTGTTATCGCGTTCACAGGTCTGAAATGCAAGAATTCGAACCGGTACATCGGGATAGTGATATTTTATGCCGGTAAGTTGGAATAATATAGAAGTATCTGGCGGGCGGAGGGGAAAAACAGATTTGTTTATCGTATTGTCACTGCACGCAGGTTATCCATCCCCCTGTTACAATAACGGAGTGGACAATCTCCACCCTGAAATGCGGAAACTCGCAATGGCAAGGCAATATTAACTGCCTCATGTACTAAACATTAATAGTTTAGCTTTAATTACAGATTAGCCCGGAAAAATCCACTAATACATCATTTGGTTATAAACCGAATAATTTACCGCAATAAAACTCCGTTAAAATGGCTTAACTGTTTATATTAGCCACAGGTAGCGCTATTTCTCTATTTTAGGTACCCCCAGGGCTTCCAGGAATGAGTCCATGCTATCAGCCACGTGGCTCCAGCTCCATTCCCTCGGATCAATCCGGTTAGTCTCATAGCGGAGTGTGGGAATACCCTCTCTCTGGATGGCATTTTTAACCTCCAGTTGCCCGCTGGACAACATCTGACAGCCCCGGTCGTACATGATGATTACGCCGTTTGCCTTCCACGCCGTAATAGCCGCTTTGAGCATCTTAAGCCTGATTCGAGGGTCCAGAGACCACCTCTGGGAATACATGAAACAGGTTGCCCGGAAGCGGAGGGCTTCCCTCTTATTTTTAGGAACCCCATTCCAGTTGGGCGGGTTCTCCGGAGCCAGCGTACCATCTTCGTGGGTAGGCCGCACCGGTCCTGTCTGCTGATATTGCTGTGAACCGCCAACGACAGCTACTCTGTGTTCCCTCAGGTAAGTAAATAAATAGAGGGCATACCACGGCGCCAGTCCCTCATGGGTCACCCGGCAGCGCTCGTCAGGGAGAGGTGTTATACCCTGAGCTACCCGATATTTCAGCTCATCGCGGAGGGCGGTCAGGAGTTTCTCTGTCTCCTCTTCATAGGCATGGCGCTCCAGCGCCAGCACAAACGGCAGAATTAGCTTATAATCCAGGGGAGCGGGGATGGTCCCTTGCAAGTCGCAGATTTCTCCCCAAAGGCAGCGGCTGCGGTAGGCATGGGTTATCGCTTCCATCATCCTGTCCTCGTTATAGGGACGTTTGAAGGTTTGTTGCAGCCATTCTATTAAATCCTCTAGCTGCCTTACCATAAATTGGAGCGATGGCTCATCCACTTTCATGGTGCCGTCGCCGCCGTTGAACGGAGTATCTATAACATAGAAAGGAACATTCAAGTATTCGGCCTCCACCTGATGCCACTTGGCCTGTCTATCGCACTGATTGAAGGCTACAATAAGGTCAGGTCTGGGGAACCCACCCGATGGACTCTTATTCAAAAACATAGAACCCCAGGAGGCCCTCATATAAGCGCACATGTCTCTGGTGTACCCTCTGCGCTCCACCTCTTCCAGGCATTCCATCAGCAATTTTGAGCCGCCTTCACGGGTGATGTATACCCCCCAGGGTTCGCCCCCGAGGTGAATGAAGTCACCGATGCCGGCTATAATCTCCTTAGGGGCATTCATATTGCCCATGATTAGTAGTTTGCCATGTTCGTGGGCTTTCATGGCCTCATCAAAATGCCGCAACCTCAGCTCTTTAGCCCATTCGTACGTTTCCAGAGGCTCGGTCTTATAAGTAGTAACCATCTCAGGCCACCTCCATTTCCAGCATCTCCAGGAAGGCTTCGGTGCGGGTCTGTACCGAGCCTCGATGGAGTGTAACATCCAGCTCTAATGCATAGGTCGGGATACCATTTTCCTCCAGTGCTTTACGAACATGGGGCAAGTCGAAGGCGTGCGGGGTGCAGAATTTTTGGTGCACCAATAGCGCCCCCCGGACATTAAATTCTTTGGCCAGATTGACAATATGAGACAGCCGTTGCCGCTCGTTAACGTCCTTTACCGGGCACCGGGGCCGTGTAATATACCGCTCAGCGATGGCTGATAAACGGTCTTCCTGGTCAGGAGTCTGATTCCAGAAATAGCGGCTCCCCATGCAAAACTCATCAATAACTATATTAGCGCCTTTCTCTTCAATGATTTTGTAAAGCTCCAGGTCATGGTTCTCACTGCCCACAATCATTAGCCGTGCACCAGCGGGGATTTTCGACTGCCGATGGGGTATCTCCGCGATAAGCTGTTCCAGCCACTGGCTATGCTCCACCTTGTCGCTGAGCATGCTGGAAAGCACCATCGCCCCGGCCTCGGCCCCGGAAACGAGGGGCGGATCAGGCTTGCGAAACTCATAGACTTGCCGGAGTAACCTCCGGTTTGTATTCATCACATCTATCCCGCGGTCAAGGTCCTCATTAGTGATGGATTTGCCGGTCCATCGCTCCAGGCTTTCTTTGAACCGGGAAAACTCATCAATCAAGCGCTCTTTAGACCTGGGTGAGCCGAGAACCGCCGGCATACCAATAAAATGGCTGAAAGCTATAGGTATACTAAGGCTCCAGGACCAGTACGCCTGCATCATATGCATGCAGGACTTTGCCAGCACTATGCCATCCAGATAGTCATATTTCCCTGTCAGCCCCTGGGCCAGGCAATCCCGGCAGAAAGGGCAGTACATGCTGGGGATATGGGACTCGCTTACTTCGCTGGGTTCGTTCGACCCGATGATGCGTACCGGTAACATTCCCGCGGCATAAATAATTTCCTCCGGGGTATAGGTACAGAAGTAACCTATAACCTTGCCCCCGGTGCGGGCTTTCCACTCCTTAGCATAATCATGCCGGTTATTAACAGCGTCTTCAAATGAGACCATATTTACCTTTCCTTTCTAAAGCTGTACTGCATAAAACAGGGGTACCTGTCATTCCGGCTAAGGCCGTCTCGATACGTCAGGGCGAATCAAATTTGGAACGACAGGGGCTAGCGATATTTTTTGTAACAGAGTTTTATGAAACTAATAGGCGGAAGTTTATCACCTACACCCTAAAATATCAAGCTCCTTTTTACCAGGCCACAGCCCAATCCCAACCGACCTAACCCCCGGCCCCTTCCCTAAATGGGAAGGGGAGTTTAAGGTCCCTTCCCTGTTAGGGAAGGGATTTAGGGTTAGGTCGGTCCCTGCTTACTGTGATTTGTCCGCGTTTGCACTATTTGATGGTGGATTAAGACCTGTGAATTTAAACCCACGTCTGTTGACGTGCGCACCTTAAGACTGTATACTTCCGCCAAGTATTCAAAGTTGTGCAAAAAACGAAGCCTGCTGGTACTGGTTTAGAATATTTGGGTTTTGAATTTGTTTCGGATTTGGTGCTTGGGATTTAGGATTTCAGCCGTATTTATACAAAGTTCAATAGTTAAAGCACGATATATAGCTACGATAGTTTAAACAGAAAGGGGTGTCCTGATGGCTCTTGTAAATGGCGGACAGTTGTTGACCAAATCTTTGCTACACCAGGGAACTGAAATTATCTTCTTTATCGAAGGTGACCCTTTCCTTAAAGCCCAGAGATTTTTAGCGAAGGAGCCAATCAGGTTACTGGATGTCCGCCACGAGCAAGCGGCAGCTATGATGGCCCATGCCTATGCCCGTGTGACAGGCGGCAAACCCGGTGTATGTATGGCTGCCGCCGGACCGGGGGTGACCAATCTGGTCACCGGCGTGGCCAATGCCTTCAGCGACTGCGCCCCTGTCGTAGTCCTGGGTGGCTCTTTTCCCACCCGCGAGTCCGACATGGGGGCCTTCCAGGAGCTTGACCAGTTAAATATGATGCGGCCTATCACCAAATGGGCGGTAAAGGCGCCGACAACCCAGCGTATCCCTGAATATCTGGAACTGGCATTCCGCACCGCTACCAGCGGACGGCCCGGGCCTGTCTATCTGGACCTGCCATTGGATGTATTATCCGCGGAGGTCGAAGAGGATAAGGTTAACTTCCCCGGCCACTATCCGGCGCCGGCGCGCCCCATGGGGGATCCTGACCTTATTACCAGAGCCATCGAACTGCTTTCAAAGGCCCAGCGGCCGGTGCTGCTAACCGGTTCAGGGATTATCTGGTCGGGAGCTTCCGAGCAGCTTCGCGAGTTTGTGGATACTGTCGGCATACCTTTCTTCACAACACCCCAGGGCCGGGGCGTGATTCCGGAAGACCACCCGCTATGCCTTCCATCTGCTCGAAACTTCGCCCTGCGCAACGCCGATGTTATTCTGGTAGTGGGAACACGCCTTAACTTTGTATTCACTTTTGGACGCGCCCCCCGCTTTGACCCGGCTGTAAAAGTAATCCAGGTGGATATTCAGCCCGAATACATAAGTCACAATAGACCGGTAGATGTGGGCATTGCCGGAGACGCAAAGATGGTGCTGGGACAGCTTATCCAAGAGGCCCGTGGAAAGATTTCCGGTTGGGCAGAGTCTCCCTGGCTCAGCAAACTGAAAGATATGGAATCCCAGCACCAGGCAAAATCAAAACACCTTCTGGAATCGGACCAGGTACCGATACATACTGCCAGGTTATGTAAAGAGGTACGCGATTTCATACCGCGTGATGCAGTCCTGGCCGTTGACGGCAACGAAATCCTCACATGGGCGCGTCAGATAATCAACACTAATGTCCCCGGACACCGCATGAACTGCGGCCCCTTTGGTTGCCTGGGGGTGGCCGTGCCCTTCGGTATAGGCGCTAAATTGGGCAAGCCTGGCGCTCCGGTTTTCGTCCTCAGCGGAGATGGCAGCTTTGGATTTAACGGAATGGAAATGGATACCGCTATACGGCATAAGATCCCCGTCGTGGTCATCATAAGCAACAACGGCTCGTGGGCATCTATGAGTCACGATGAAAATGTACCCGGTAAATACCTGGGACACCAGCGTTACGACCTGATGGTTTCTGCCTTTGGAGGGTATGGAGAACTGGTAGAGCACCCCCGGGATATCCGTCCGGCGCTGGAGAGAGCGGTGGCATCGGGGAAACCAGCCTGCATCAATGTCATAACCGATCCTTATGTAAAGTCGCACCAGAGCGGATTATTGCATTACGAAGCATAGGGCCTAACGTGCCAACGTAGTCATAGTTTGCTCGGGTTCTATATTCAATATAAAGCTGTACAAGGGCCATTTCATGAGTTTGCATAGCTACAACGACCTCAGAACGCTGTTGCGCGCGGCGGTCACCTATCAAGACCGTGCTGGATTGACTGCCTATGTACGCTCGGAAACTAACATACTAAGCTTGGATATACTCTTGTTGGCATTTCCTCCTTTACGAAAGAAGTATTGGCTGGCTTTCGTTGGTCTACACAAGGAACTGGTGCCCGATTACGTGGGCGCACAGGACTTGCTTTCCGAGCTATGGACACTGTTCAAAGAAATCACGCTCAACGCAAATCGTTATCATTCCAAGGTCAATCTTGATAATAAAATCACTGACTTTTTCCAAATCGTCAAGAAACCCCTTCAGGATTTTGATATTATTTATGAAATAAAGAATCTTGATGTTGGTGAAACCAAGTTCAATTTGAATAACATAGAGCTGTTGAAGGTTACAAGCCAATACCTAGAGAGTTTAGGTTTCACACAAGGGGACTCGGACATAAGTGACGAAATTTTCAATACTTGGGTGAGAAGGTCTGTTGCTAAAATGCAAGTGAGTGTTTCGGATATAAGTAGAGCTTTTGAATCAGGCCGTGCTAGAGTCGACTATGTCCTTAACATTATGAAACTGGCTGCCGTTACTGAAAGGCTGGACCAACTTTTCGACTGGATGTTTCTGTGGGAATTGGGAGAAAGCATAGTCATTCCGAAAGTGAAACCCCAAAATGGTACCTTGCTTAGCCTGAGTCCCGATCATAGTGTTCACCCGCTTACTTTTCCGATGGATAAGAGTATAAAAAAAGCCTTTGAATATTGGGATACTTGGACATATCTGTTAAGCAACAAACCGGCCCCAGATATAGATGTGCGTTTGAGCAGAGCGATGCAATGGATTTCTCACGCCATTAGTTCTAGCAGCCTAGACCATAAGTTGGTTGATCTGTGTACGGCATTGGAGACAATGCTCTTGCCCAATTACAGAGCGGGGAACAAAGGTGAGTTAATATCAATAAGACAGGCATTGGTTGGTCAAGTAATCTCTTCACCTGATGGGACATTGTATTCATACAACAAACGTTCCAATATCGTTCATGGCGGTTTTCTGAACATTACTAGCTATTCAGATTATTGGCACTTGCTGATTTGTTGCCTGCAAGTTCTTAAAAACATCGTCAATCTATGTAAACAGCATCCAAACGTCACAACGCTCGAAGAATTGATCGGGGTGGTCGAAACCCCAAAAAGTCTGCGCTATTTCATCGAAAACTGTGAGGTAGGTGTTTATAAGGGTCAAGGAATAAAAGATATCAAGACTACCGCACAACAGAGAATAGCCGAAATCGAAGCGCCAGAACGATGACATGTTCCCTGATTTTGAGGTGTAGCCCTTCGTGAGATATGGCCCGGTTGAAGCCCGCTGTATTATATCACTCCCTCCTCCCTGAACCGCCCTATCTCATCCCAGCTATAGCCGCCAATCTCCAGCAGGACCTCTTCTGTGTGCTGGCCGAGCTGAGGGGCTGCCTGCCGGAGTTGCCCCGGGGTCTCGCTCAACCGGACAGGTATACCTACAATCTGTACAGGGCCGGCAATCGGGTGGTTGAAGTTGGCCATATACCCGTTCTCCACTACCTGCGGATCGGATACCGCTTCCGAGTAGTTCTGCACCAGCCCGTGGGTGACGCCGTTTCTCTCCAGGCGCTCCAGCCAGTCTTTGGTAGTACGTGTGGCGAAAATCTTATCGAGAACAGCTATCAGTTCCTTGGAATTCGTGTTACGGGCATCCAGGGCGCTGAAACGGGGGTCTTCTTCCAGGCCCTCGACTTCCAGAGCTTTGCATAGCTTCGGCCAGTACTTCTGCTGCATCAGCCCGACGGTTATCCACCGGCCATCCTTTGTCCGGTAGGAATTATAAGTGGGGCCTATATCGTAACGTGATACCCTCCCCGGTTCCTGTCCGCAAAGTGTATATTTCAAGAGCAATAAGCCCTGGAGGAACATCTGGCCACCCAGCAGCGAGGTGTCCACCCGCTGCGCTATCCCTAACCGTTCCCGCGCCATCAGCGCCACCATGATTCCATAGGCAAGTATCATAGCGCCAACCTGGTCGGCCATGCCTGCGGGCACCATAATTGGCGGCCCATCCGGCTCGCCCATAACCGATATAAGGCCGCTGCGGGCCTGGGCGATGGGGTCAATAGCGCCCCGTTCCCTGTCCGGCCCTTCGGGTCCAAAGCCGGAAGCATGGGCATAGATAATTCTCGGATTGATCTTTTTCAGGTCTTCGAAGCCTATCCCCATCCTTTCCGCAGAACCCACGCGGAAGTTGTGCACAAATACATCCGATTTAGCCGCCAGCCTGTAGATAATCTCCTTGCCTTTTCCGTTGGTAAGATCAACGGTAACGCTTTTTTTATTTCGATTATGGGCCTCGAAATAGGCATTCACTCCCCTGGCCTCAGCCTCTTCGCCCCGGATTTTTTTCATACCGCGGCCCCTATCACCACGAACGGGTGGCTCGATTTTTATAACCTCAGCCCCCATATCGGCCAGCATCATTGTGGCGACAGGACCCTGCTGGGCCATCGTCCAGTCCAGTATCCTGATACCCTCCAATGCCATTGGCATATAAGCCTCCTATCACACGTCAAAACCAGTAAGGAATTTATAACGTTCATCACGAAGGATGAAAATAGTTTTCTCTGTCATGCTGGAGCAAAGCGAAGCATCTCAGGGTAGGGCAAGTCAACCCTGAAAAAAATCCCTGCCACCCTGAGATCCTTCGTCGTCACGATAACTCGTGACTCCTCCAGGATGACAAAGCCACTATTTTCCAGGCAATATTTAAGGCCATTCAATTTCATGAGCCCCGTAGCATCTTGGTTAAGGTCCTCTCTCTTTGAATCTTGGCTATCTCCAGTTCATCTTCCAGTGTCATCATGATGGGGTTGGCCGGGGTTAACTGTCCCGCGGGCGGTATAAAGCTGGGTACATCCTTTCTGAAGCCGACAGTCCCCGAATATTTACTGAATATAGTTACCCCTTCTTTGGACATTAGCCAGTTAATAAAAACCTTCGCTGCATTGGGATGGGGCGAACCCTGGAGTAAGGCCACTGCGCCGGACCTGTATATCGGGATACCTTCAGCCATATCAATGGCTTTGAGTGGCGCGCCTTCGAGCAGGAAAGGCCCCAGGGAGTTAGCCGCCGGCACGTTGGAAAACGCCATCGGGACCTCACCCTGGGACAGCGAACTTGAAGCCAGGCCGACATTAGCGTAAAACTGTAAATCCTGCTTGGCCAGTTCGGTGAAGTAGGACTGGTCCAGCTTTCCCCGGCTGGTGAGCCCGTAGTATACGTAGATGGCATTGGGTCCGGTGTCCGGGTTCGTTATACCAATTTTCCCTTTCCACTCGGGCTTCAAAAGGTCCCGCCACGCCTTTGGCTCCGTGCCCGGTGGGACACGCTTGGTATTGACCCACGGACTCATGGTGAGGAGTTGCTGGGATAGCATGTGGCCGTCCTTGTCCATTTTAGGGTCATAGCGGTATATACTTTCGTCCCCGGTTTCGGGGATGTCCCCCATTTTTTCGGTCAGCCCGTCCTGTTTGGCTACCAGAACGAAAGAGCCGGCGCCGGTAAGAATACTGGGCACCTGGGAGCCGGCCCGGCGCTCTGCCTTGATCCGCTCAATCAAGTTCGCACTTGAGCCTGAGCTTACCATCTCCACCCGTATGCCCATCCTCTCGAAGAAGATCTTGCTCATTTCGTTCCCCATATCGCCAAAAAGGTGGACCGTATAAACGGTCAGTTTGCCCTCTTTCTTAGCTGCCTCTACAACTTTCGCCCAGCCAGTATCTTGAGAGGTTGGAAGAGGGATATTTGATGTGGGAATAGAGGCTGGCGTAACAGAAGGAGTCGCCTGCTTTGGTACCTGCGCCGGCGAAGGAACAGCAGGTGCTGCGCAGGAGGCGCTAATTAAAAGTGACATCATGAGCAGCCCGATAAAATATAACCTTTTTGCCATCATTTTTTCCTCCCTAAACGCGAATATTTTCAGCCAGGTGAAAAACGCCTAAATATTATAGAAAGCCAGACAGGTTAAAACGATTATTCCCCTAAAACCCGGTTCCATCTTCTTCATGTATCGGGATTGGCGAAGTATATCACCGCTCTGGCAAACATGTCAATGAGTATTTGGAAACAATTTAACGCCACCATAATCCGTGAGTTCAGATTGGAAACGCTCACCTCCAAGGTTGGCTACGACTGATGAAAAGTAGCTGTGCACTCAAGTCTCCTCGCCCCATGAGGGAGAGGACTAAGGTGAGGGGACACAATCAGTTCCTCCATAGAAATATTTTCCTGCTATGGCACGGGAACCCTTCGTACATTGAATCCACCCTCACTCTAACTCTCTCCCCTCGAGGGAGAGATGACTATTTTGCTGCCTTTTCTACCTGCAAAGAACCCACGGATTATGGCGCCATGTCTGGCCTTGACCCGGATAACAGTCAGTGTTATCCTTTTCCCAACCCCGATACATCGGGGAGTCCCCACTTTTTTTAACTGGATTGGGATTGCTATTCAAGGAGACTACATATGACCGTATCTCCCTACACCGGTAAAATACTGCGAGTGGATTTATCATCGGGCAAAACCACCGAGTTACCCACTGCCCAATATACCGACCGTTTTCTGGGCGGGCGGGGCATCGCTGCCAAAATATACTGGGATGAGGTACCCCCTACAGCGAAAGCCCTCGACCCTGAAAACCGGCTTATCTTTGCCACCGGCCCTACGGGTTGTTACCCGGCCATCGGAGGGACCCGCTGGGTAGTTTGCGGTAAATCGCCTGCCTTATCTCCGGAGTATTTTACCTATTCCAACTTCGGGGGCCACTGGGGCGCTGAGCTTAAATTTGCCGGCTACGATGCCCTGGTAGTCCACGGCCAGGCAGATAAACCTGTATACCTCTTCTTGCACAATAATAAAGTAGAGATAAGGGATGCCTCGGCGTTATGGGGCAAAGGGGCGATGGATGCCAGGGAAATGCTCAAGGTTGAGCTAGGACAGGGTGTCAAGGTCGTCGCTACAGGGCCGGCAGGAGAGAACGGGGTAGCACTGGCTACTATCCTGGCCGATAACGATGCCAGCGGGTCGGGGGGACTGGGTGCGATTATGGGCGTCAAGAAACTCAAGGCTGTAGTGGTAAAAGGCGTGAAGAAAGCGTTTCCTGTAGCTAATCCACAAAGGTTCCATGAATTGCTGGATACCTTCCGGGTATTAAGAGGTGGCACCCCCATATCGGAGGAAGCCATGGCTTCCGGGCCGCAAACCAGGAAAGATGTATGCTACGGCTGCATCGGCAATTGCGCCCGCCGTGTCTATCAAGCCAAAACCGGCGAAAAAAGCAAATTCATGTGCCAGGCCAGCCGTTTCTATCAAGCCAGGACCGAGAAATACTACGGAGAAAAAAACGAGGTGCCCTTTCTGACTACCTACCTCTGTAACCAGTATGGCATTGATACCAATGCCCTGGAAGTCATGGTCCTCTGGCTATGGCGGTGCTTCCAGGCAGGCATCCTCACCGACGAATCCACCGGCATACCCATATCAAAGGCGGGTAGCCTTGAGTTTATAGAGACACTGGTAAAGAAATTGGCCCTCCGGGAGGGCTTTGGCGAGGTTCTGGCCGGGGGTACAATAAAGGCGGCAGAGAGCCTGGGGCCGAAAGCGCAGGCAGAACTCACCGATTACCTTACTTCGACCGGCGAGCGCGGCGGCTACGACCCTCGCCTGTACATAACAACCGGACTATTCCTGGCTATGGAGCCGCGCCGTCCCATTCAACAGCTCCACGAGGTAGCCCTCCTGATAGGCAGGTGGGTCAATTGGGTCAACAAAAAACCCGACGCCTATGTTTCCAGTGATATTATTCGATCTATCGCCGGGAAGTTCTGGGGAAGCGAACTGGCCGCCGATTATTCAACCTATGATGGCAAAGCCCTGGGCGCTCTTAAAGTACAGGACCGCCAGTATGTGAAGGAGTGCCTGGTTCTTTGCGACTGCCTGTGGCCTATCACCGATGTGGAATCCGGCGCTGAGGACCATATCGGCGACCCCGGCTTTGAGAGTAAGCTGTATTCGGCTATCACCGGTCAGGAGGTAGATGAGAAGGGGCTTAACAGGTTTGGAGAGCGGGTTTTCAACTTGCAGCGGGCTATCCTGGTGCGGGAAGGGCGCCGTGGCCGGGATGATGATACTGTGTTACCTAGCTGGTTCACTACACCATTGCACTATCACCCCACCCAACCTCAGTGTTTGGTTCCGGGCAAGGATGGCGAGGTCCTCTGCCGTAAGGGTGAGGTGCTGGACAGGCAGAAGTTCGAGAAAATGAAGGACGAATATTATGCCCTTAGGGGCTGGGATGTAGCTACGGGGCTTCAGACTAAGACAAAACTCGCCGAACTGGGGATGAGTGACATTGCGGATGATTTAAGTAAACGGGGGCTGATACGCTGACGGATATTGTTTCGGTCATTTGGACTTAGATATTGTTTAGGATTTTGTACTTCGGATTTAGGATTTCGTGAGGGGGCATCGGGAACCCCAGTATCTGCGGAGGTAGAGTGTGACTATCCCTTTGTTTTCGCTTGAAGGCAAGGTGGCAATCGTAACCGGCGCCAGCCGCGGCATTGGTAGGGCTATAGCATTGGCCTACGCCGTCGCCGGCGCACAACTTGTAATGGCCAGTCGTGGTATTCCCGCCCTGGAGAAAGCAGCCCACGATGTTAGCAAGCTTGGCCGGGAACCGCTCATTATGCCCACCGATATCACCAAAAAAGAAGAAGTGGAAAATCTGATCCGGAAGACGCTGGAGCAGTTCGGGAGAATTGACATCATGGTAAACGACCCGGGTATGACTATAAATAAACCAGTCCTGGATACAAACGAGGCTGAGTGGGACACTATTATGAATACCAATCTCAGAAGTTTTTATCTATTATGCCACGCTTGCGCCCCCCCTATGAGGGAGAAGAAAAGCGGCAGCATCATCAATATGGCTTCACCTGCGGGTTATAGACTCGTCCCCCGTATGCCAGTCTACTCCATATCGAAAGCGGGCGTGATAATGCTGACCAAGGCCCTCGCCTACGAGTTGGGCCCGCACCAGGTCAGGGTTACCGCCATAGCTCCGGGACTGGCCGACACGGACTTCAGCCGTATGCCGGAGAATAATGAAGCCTATCAGGCAAAGCGGGCGCAGCAGATACCTATGCGTCGCATCGCCCAACCCGGGGACATGGTAGGAGCAGCTCTTTATCTGGGGTCAGATGCATCCCAATATGTTAACGGAACCGTCCTGGTTGTTGATGGCGGCGATACGATGTGAACCTGAGAACAGTATTTATCTCTCGCCCCTTTGGGGAGAGAATTAAAGAGAGGGTTATATTTTGGATAGAATTAAATTTTCATCACCCTCACCTTTCCGTTCCTCTCCCATCGAGGGAGAGGAAAATTGGACCGCTATTTTCGGGAGATGATTTAGCTTGGTATTATCAGATGTTAAGGTATTAGATTTAACTCATTTTATAGCTGGCCCATTTTGTACAAAGTACCTGGCCGATTACGGCGCTGATGTGATCAAGATAGAAAAAAACGGGGCGGGTGATGGCGCACGGCATCTGGGCCCATTCCCGAGAGACAATCCTCATCCGGAAAAAAGCGGCCTTTTCTTATTTCTCAACACCAACAAGAGGGGTATTACTCTCAACCTGAAGTCCCCTTCAGGGACCGACATCGTTAAGAGATTGGCTCAGAATGCAGATATACTGGTGGAGAACTTCCGGCCCGGAGTAATGGCAGGGTTGGGGCTGGGCTATGAAACACTATCGAAAATTAACCCGCGTCTTGTTTATACCTCTATCTCCAACTTCGGGCAAAATGGACCTTACCGGAATTATAAAACAACCGAGCTTGTAAGCCAGGCCCTCGGTGGTGTGTCCCTTACCTGCGGCGTAGCTGACCGGGAACCGGTCCGGTTAGCCGGCCCCCAGTCTCAGTTTCACGCTGGACTGGTGGCGGCAGTAGCCACGATGTTCGCCTTCCGCCTGGCGCGAAAGACCGGAGTCGGGCAATTGGTGGATGTCTCCATCATGGAAGCTGAGATAAATATTCACGAACTGGACATGATGTCATATCCTTACTCCGGAGAGCATCACATGAAACGCAACGGTTCCTTTGTCGGAAACTATCCCTGGTCTATCTACCCCTGCCAGGATGGACTGGTGGCGGTATGCCTGAATAACCGCCAGTGGAGGCGGATAGGGGATTGGCTGGGTATGCCAGAGCTGTCACAAAATCCAGACTATGCCACGCCCGCCCAGCGCCTGGCCCGTATGGATGAATTAGAGGCTATTCTGGTCCCCTGGCTGGCGCAACGTACCACATCCGAGGTCACCACCAGCGCTCAAAAAGCCCGCATCCCGGTATTGCCAGTCAATAGTATCAAAGAAACGCTGGAAGACCGACATTTCCAGGCCAGAAACTATTTTGCTAATATAGACCACCCAATAGCAGGGGAATTTAAGTATCCCGGTCTCCCGTTCAAAATAGCCCCAGCGGCTAAAAACGTCCCCCGTCCGGCGCCGACACTGGGACAGCATAATCAGGAAATATACTGCGGAGAACTGGGTTATTCTAAAGAAGAGCTGGTATATTTTAACCAGACAGGGGTTATATAGAAATGAATAGCTTGCCATTAGAAGGCATAAGGGTCATTGACCTGACAATTTCCTGGGCCGGGCCCAAGGTTACCCAGTGCCTCGCTGATATGGGCGCTGAGGTCATAAAAGTGGAGTCGATTCAATATGTGGATGCG
>ORJL011780597.1_pt1 | contig 15186 bp, 8 predicted proteins | sample 1779941 | NCBI WGS metagenome assembly ORJL01 (sample SAMEA104232317, study PRJEB22302) | groundwater metagenome | biome: forest; feature: aquifer; material: groundwater | place: USA | collected 2011-08-07 | depth 5.8 m | reverse complement strand
CGCGCCGCAGGACCTGGCCCAGCTCGTGGTTACCGAGATCATGTATGCCCCCCCAGCCTCGGGTGGCTGGCCCGGGGACGACCTCGAATTTCTCGAACTCAAGAACATCGGCACCAACATGCTCGACCTCGGTACGTTGAGCTTTGCCAGCGGCATCTCGTTTGCTTTCACCAACGGCACCCGGCTCGGACCCGGACAGTTCTTCGTGCTCGCCCGAAACACCGCCGCATTTGGCAGCAAGTACCAGGGCGTGATGGTGGACGGTGTCTATACCGGCAAGCTCGACGATGGCGGGGAGACGCTTCGCCTCGTCACGGCGTCGGGAAATACTGTCTTCGACCTGACCTACAGCGACCGCGCACCGTGGCCGCTTGGCGCCGATGACGGCGGCGCATCTCTCCAGCGCAGGGTCCCGGCAGCCGACGGAAACGATCCGACGAACTGGGTTGCCGCGATTCCAACGCCGGGTATGGATTACACAGACCCTAGCCTCGATAGCGACGGTGATGGAATGCCGGACTGGCAGGAGTACCTGGCCGGCACTGATCCCACCAACCCGCTGGACTATCTGAAGATTGATTGGGTCTCCGTGGCCGGAAGCGCTGGCATCACCTTGGGATTCCACGCCATCGCCAACAAAACCTATACGCTTCAATGCACCGATGCGCTGGAAACGGGGACGTGGATGAAGTTAGCGGACATCTCTGCCAAGTCGTCGAACCGCAATGAGACGATCAACGACCCCGGGCTCGTCGCAAACCGCTTTTACCGGCTTGTGCCCCCCCGCCGGCCCTGACGGTCGCTATCGTAGCGCGACCACCAGATCATTCTCAAAATCCTCGTCGCGGAGCGACGGATCGATGGTTACGAAGTCCGCGCTCTTTCACGGGGAGCGCCGGCATCTTGCCGGCGTGGTGGTCACTTCTTCACGCACTCGCCGGCAGGATGCCTGCGCTCCCAGTCTGGGACCGCCCCTTTCGGGGCGTCTGTCGCAATGGACCCCAGGCCACATGGAGGATTTGATAGCGGACGTGCTGCTGTAGTGATTTCAAGACCCACGCGTGAAAGCGAAATACGCCGTCATGGGCCTCGGTTTGGTTTTTGGGATTGTCAGCGACCTCCCTTCTGAACATCCTCAACCGATCAAGCAACCCGAATAGGCTTGGACCCGGCTCTTGCAGGAGTTTTGGTCTCTGACGGCGCAAGATTTGCCGCCCGACCGAGATGAAAGCGATGTTGAACCGGGCGGCGAATTGGACGAATCAGCGCATGAAGAATAGAACCGTGGCCTGCCGGCGGGGGCTTCCTGAGGTCCTGCTGTTCACGGCTGTCTGGATCAGCAAGAGGCTACTCCGAGTCAGTCCTGGCAAGAGGGCGCTCGGCGTGATAGCGGTTTCCGTTGGACTGCTCCTCGGTGAGGGGACGATCCGGGCCGCCGAGAGCGAGTCGGCGGACGACGGTGCGCTCTGCGTGCGCGCGCTCGTGAGTGAAGGGGACACTGCGAGGGTTCAGCGCGTCCTGGTCAAGGCGCGGCGCGGAGAGGCGATTACCGTCGGGGTTATCGGTGGTTCCATCACGCAAGGGGCGTTGGCGAGCAGACCCGAGAACCGTTATGGCGCCCTCATTGCAGGGTGGTTGCGTGCTAGCTTTCCTAAAGCGGTCGTGAATCTTGTGAACGCGGGTATCGGCGCGACTGGTTCGAATTACGGCGCGCTCCGCGCCCGGCGTGATTTGCTCTCGCAGCATCCGGACCTGGTGATCATCGAATACGCGGTCAACGACGGCAACACCCAGGCCTCGGCGGAAACGTTGGAGGGTTTGATCCGCCAGATTTTCAAGCAGAAGGAGCACCCGGCTGTGCTGCTCCTGTTCATGATGAACCAACAGGGTGCGAACGCTCAGGAGTGGTTTGGGAAGGTGGGCGAGCATTACCACCTGCCTATGGTAAGCTACCGCGACGCGCTTTGGCCGGAGATCAGGGCCGGCAGGATGGCTTGGACCGACATCAGTCCGGATGCGGTGCACCCGAACGACCGCGGGCATGCGTACACCGCCCGCTTCGTGAACCACTTCCTGGAGAGCGTCTCCAAGCGCCTGCCCGCAGACTCGGCGCTCCCCGAAATCCTGCCTTCGCCCAAGCCCCGGTTTACGGACCTTTACGAGCGAACCGCGTTGTTTGAGGGGGACGCCCTCAAACCGGTTGCGAATAGGGGCTGGTCCTTCGACGTCACCAACCGTTGTTGGAAAAGCGCTCTTCCGGGCAGCGTGGTGGAGTTCGAGATCGAGGGCGAGGCGGTGTTCACGATGCATTGGGTGGTGCGCGGGCCGATGGGACGGGCCAGGGTGAGCGTCGATGGGGGGGCGTCGAAGGTCTTGGACGCTTGGTTCGATCAGACCTGGGGGGGCTACCGCCAAACCGGCGAAGCCGCCCGTGACCTTGCATCAGGCAAGCACCGCATCCGATTTGAGCTCCTCGACGACAAGAGCCCCCAGAGCCCCGGCCGTGAATTCCGCATCCTTGGTTTGGGAGCGGCAGGGTGCCGTGGTGGAGAGGCTGAGAAGGTTGAGAATCGCCTGGAGGTGCTTGAGGCCGAATTGGTGCGCGATCCGCATTTCCAGAACGGTTTTGTGCTTCTCAAGCCCAAAGCGGGAGAGCGCGTGCCTTACGCCGTGACCGAAGGGCTGAGTTCTGGGCCGAAGCCAGTGTGGGACATCGCGCAATGGTCGAGCAAGTTACCGTTGGCGGCTTCGGCTTGCGAGCGCCTGCCTCTCGGATCTTTGCGCTACACCAACGAGGCGAAGAAGATCACGATCGGCAGACAGGGCAGCGCCGAAGCGGACGTCTCTTTGGCCGTGCTTGCATCGGTGGAATACGGCCCTCGAGCGCGCCGGAGTGGCGAACCGTGGGTGCATCTGCTGGTGCAGCAGGATATCGAGAATTCACCCACGATCGCCCAACTCACAGCGGCACGGCTCCAGGTCGAAGCGAAGTTGCTTCGTTCTGAAAAGGTGGCGACTCCGGACTACTCGCCGGGTCTCCATGCGGCCCAATTCCAGATCTTCTTTTCGGTGCAGAACCGGCGACGCGAGTCTCCTGGCTTCGGTCAATACCTCTGGTTTGGAATTCCGCTCTTTGACGATCGCCAACGGATTCCGGCGGGGCACAAGGCCCAGGACACGGGGGATACCGGGATGTTCATCTACACCCCCGCCGGCGATGCCTTCACTTCGAAGAGCGCGCACGACAAAGACTGGATCACCATCGACAAGGACCTGCTGCCGCTGATGCGGGAAGGACTTGAGACGGCCTGGCAGCGCGGTTTCTTGAAGGATTCTCACTCCTTCGCGGATTATCGAATCTCAAGCATGAACATGGGCTGGGAAGTGCCAGGCATCTTCGATGTCGAGATGCAGGTTCGCAATCTCAGCCTGAAGGTCACGTTCCTCGCCGTCCCCAACACCCAATGAATTCAAAGATCCACGCCTGCCTGCTCTTCCTGCTGACGTCCGTGTCCCTCCGGGCCGCAGCCGCCGAACTGACCCTGGTTGGCGATTGGGATGTGCGGGTGACTCTCCCGGCGGCGGCCGCTGGCGTCACCGGACTGTCCGCGACACTCCATGTCGTCCCGACGCCGCTCACCACGGTCACGGCGGAGCGCCACGGGGCATTGCCCCTCTTCAATCCAAACGCTGGTGGTTGGGTGAAGGGGGCGCAGCTCCAAAGTGTCCGTGCGCAGGAAACAACGACACCCCATCTCTTGGAGCCCACCAGCCTGATCTTGCGGGCAGGGCCGGAGCCCGATGCGGAGACGTTTCGCGCTGATGAGGATTACGCGGCCGATTTGAACTGGGGGACAATTGGACGACTGCCCAACGGACGCATTAAGGAGGGCCAATCCGTCTTCGCATGCTATCGTTACGGGCAGTTGCGCCTGGACGCCGTCGTGCTTGGACGTGACGGCAAGATCGTGCTGCGGCAGGGTGAGCCGCGGGCTGCCGCGCCACGACCGCCGAAGGTGGAGGAGGGGGAACGCCACTTGGCGAACATCTGGTTGCCGGGCCGCGTCAAGAAGCTCGCACCGGAACACCTCTTTCCGGTCCTGGAAACCTCGTATCCCGAGCCGCCGAAGCCGACGCCATCACCGGCGGAGAAGCTGCTGCCAAAGACCATGGCCAAACTCCGGTCCGGCGGTCCGGTCCGGATCATGGCTTGGGGTGACAGCGTTACCGTCGGCACTTTCGTTCCCGACCCGCCGCGCAACCGCTGGCAGGAACAGTTTGTCACACGTCTGAGCGCGGTGTTTCCGCAGGCGAAGATTGAGTTGGTGACGGAAGCCTGGGGTGGACGCAATACCGCCAGTTACCTCGGCGAACCCCCAGGCAGCGATCACAACTATCGCGAGAAAGTGCTCGGCGCCAAGCCCGACCTCCTCATCTCGGAGTTCGTCAATGACGCAGGCATGACCCCGGAGCAGGTTGAGGAGCGCTATGGCAAGTTGCTGGCCGATTTTCAGGCCATCGGAGCGGAGTGGATCATACTCACGCCGCACTACGTCCGCCCCGATTGGATGGGGTTGGTCCGGGAACGGGATGTGGATCAGGACCCGAGGCCTTACGTTGCCGGGCTGCGCCTGTTCGCAAGCCGGCATGGGGTGGCCCTCGCGGATGCTTCGTTGCGTTACGGTCGCCTCTGGCGGCAGGGGATCCCGTTCAGCTCACTCATGCTCAACTCGATCAACCACCCGGATGCTCGCGGAATGAAGTTGTTCGCGGATGCGTTAATGGAGTTGTGGCCCGATGCGGGCAAGGCGGCCTCTTCTGTTGAAGGGTCGGCTCAGAGCCCCAATCCCGGCACTCCGTGGCCCGCCACGGATGCCCTCGGGCGCAGGTTACCCTCCCCGAGCGACGTGGGTCCGCCTCGCCTCGATCGTTTTGTCGGCATGTTCTATTTCCTGTGGCACAACGATCGTGGCGGAAAGAGCCCCAATTGGGAAGGCCCGTACGATGTGGCCAAAATCCTGGCCCATGATCCGGATGCCCTCAAGAAACCCAATTCCCCGCTGTGGGGACCCATCGGCATGTACCATTATTGGGGCGAGCCGCAATATGGCTACTACCTGAGCACCGACGCCTGGGTCCTCCGACGTCATGCGGAGTTGCTGGCTGACGCGGGGATCGACACGCTGATTTTTGACACCACCAACGCTTTGTCCTATCCCGAGGTTTACAGGAAACTCTGCGAAGTCTTCCGGCGAATTCGCCAGGGGGGCGGGCGGACCCCGCAGATCGTTTTCATGCTCAACACCAAGGCGGGCGAGACCGCCCAGGAGATTTACCGTGACCTCTACCAGCCGGGCCTCTATCGCGAACTCTGGTTCCAATGGCAGGGTAAACCACTCATGATTTGCGATCCCGAGCTGGCCAGCCCCGAGGTGCGGGAACATCTTACTTTGCGCCGTGCTCACTGGCCGTTCGCGCTGACCAATACTCCCTATGCCTGGCATTGGGAGGCGACCTATCCGCAGCCTTACGGATACACCGACGATCCGAAAAAGCCCGAGCAGGTGATCGTTTCAGTGGCCCAGAACCTGCGTCAGGCTGACGGGAAGGTGACCAACATGAGCGACGGCAACGCGCGCGGCCGAAGCTTCCACGACGGCAAGCAAGACACGACCCCGGGCGCGGTCAACTACGGCTACAACGTTCAGGAACAGTGGAAGCGGGTATTCGAGTTGGATCCGCCTTTTGCCATGGTGACTGGCTGGAACGAGTGGATCGCCGGTCGCTGGGGCACCCCGGGCGGGCCTCTCGTTTTCGTGGACCAGTTTACGGAGGAATTCAGTCGCGACATCGAGCCGATGAGAGGCGGTCACGGGGACAATTACTACTGGCAGTTGGTCGATAATGTACGCCACTTCAAGGGCGCCCCCGCGCTGCCAAAGGGTTCGGCGCCGCAGTCGATCCGAATTGACGCTGGCTTCGAGCAGTGGCGCGAAGTCGGACCGGAGTTCCTCGACCACGAGGGTGAGACAATCCCGCGTGACTCGGACGGTGCGGCGGGCACTCATTACACGAACCGCACGGGCCGGAACGACTTGATCGCATCGAAGGTGGCGCGCGATGCGGAGAGCGTATATTTCTACGTGCGCACTCGGGAAACGCTCACCCCGAGAACTGATCCCAATTGGATGTGGCTGCTCATTGATGCCGACCAGAACGCTGCGACCGGTTGGCAGGGCTACGACTTCATCGTGAATCGAATGGTCGAGAGCGATGGCTCAACCTGGCTTGAAAAGAATACAGGTGGCTGGACCTGGGAAAAGGTGGTACGGCTGAATTACCGCAGCCAAGGCAACGAACTGCACGTGGCTGTCCCTCGATCTGCGCTGGGTTTGACCGGGGAGAAGCCGGGCCTGTCGATCGATTTCAAATGGGCGGATAGCCTCCAGCACCCAGGCGACATCATGGATTTCTACGCTAGCGGAGACGTGGCACCCGAGGGGCGGTTTATGTATCGATATGTTACAGAATGACACATACTGCCTGAACGGTCAGATGGACCACGGTAGTGGATCTGCACCAGGAGGATGCTGCAGGCGGTGTCACGTAGCGCAGACCTCCGAGTCTGCTGTGTCGCAGGTTTCCAAACCTGCGGGACGTGCGGGCGGTTTGCACCGTGCAAATTGTGTGAGTCGCAGGTCTCATCGGGCGCCCTGCCGACTTTGGAAGTCGGCGACGCAGCAGGTTTGGAAACCTGCACTGGAGTTTGGACATTTCTGGGAGGAAATCCCAAAGGGATTTCGCCCCAAAGCCCAGGGTTGCGAGGCACGAGCTACCCTGGGTAACAAGGGTGAGAGGGCATCAACCCCAACGGGGTTGTGGCAGTGGAAAACCGTTCAGACGCAACCCCGTTGGGGTTGGGTCAGGTATGGTGGCGGCGTCCCCAGGGTAGGCGCGGCGCGCCAACCCTGGGCTCTGTTACGGAATCCCGTTGGGATTCACGGCTGGATGCTCGCCGGTGCGGCTCCAATTGCTCCGATTCCCTTAAAAACGTCCAAACTCCAGAGCAGGCTTGGAAGCGCTACGGGAAGCATACCGCCTCCGTGGCCCAGTCGGCCACAATAAGATCTTGTCCAACTCACCATGAAACAAACTCTACCCAAATTGGTTAGTTCATTCTGGGGCCGCGCCCAGGTCTGGGCGCTCGTGGTTGTCGCATCGGCCTTTGCGGCTGGTCGGCTTGCAGCAAGTGAGACCGGGGCAATCGACCTCGAAGCGTTGGTCGGCCAACCGGCTGACATCGCGCCAAGCGCCTATGCGTATCGAGCCGATCGCCAGCCGGACGCAAATCCGCCGGAGAGCTGGATTATGCTGATGCAGTACGCGAACCTACCCTTCACCCAGCCTCCGGATGTGACTCATCCGGCCATCAAGCAGGTCTTGTGCGGGCTGCTTTGGGAAGAGGTCCGGAAAGTGCGGCGCATCGAACTCTCGTGGCCGGCTGGGACCCAGAGCCAGCCTTCCCCGGAGGAAATGACTCTCAGCTACTTTGACACCACCGACAACACAGCCCACACGTGGTGGAACCCGAGGACCGTCACCGAGGCGGCCAAGCCCGAGGTGTCGGCAGACGGGCGACGGTACCTTTACACGATCCCGAATGACACTTGGGGTGTAGTGGCTGTTGTGCGCGGCTCAAGGCCCGCCTCGGCCTTCGCCGTGCCCGCGATCCGAGCGATGGTCCCGGATTTGTGGAAGCGGATGGAGATTCAGATCGAGTGGGGATTTGAAGACTCGACCGCTGGGCTGAGCTACGATGGACGCCTCGAAGCGTACGACGGCATACTCGGCCGAGCGACGCCGCTGGCCGGAGACGCTGTGACGGCCCTGTCGGCTCCGCACGCTTGGCGCTCGACCGCGAAGCGTGGCGCGCGCCGCGGAATCACCTTGCCTGTGCTCTACACCGGCAGTTCCAGGTGGCGGCGGGTATGGCCGTACCACGCCCAACCGGAGGACGTTGCGCGGACGATTCTGACGGTCTGGACGAAAGCCGGCAGTTTCTCATTCCAGGCATCGGATCTGGAGCAGGGCCCGATTCTGGCGCCCGAGTTCGGCTTCTTCGTCCGCGCTGTCACGCTATATACCCCGACGACGCCGTCTGCAGGGCAGGGGGAGTTGTCCGCGCCCAAGACATGGACTTTGAGTGACAAGGTTGAATCGCTTCCGGGCGTTCCGAATGTGCGCGGGTGGGCGGCCCAGGGGATGCCTTGGTTTGGGGTCAACCCGGGCGGCGAGGCTGGGGTGGCCGGCAGCTTGAAGGTGGCGCCACGCAGCGCAGCGATGCATCCGGGGCCAGACCGGGACGTGGCGGTGGGCTGGCGAAGTCCGATTGCCGGAAAGGTCTCTCTCAAGGGGAGGCTGGCGATGGGCGACTCCCAGGGCGGAAGCGGAATCGAGTGGTCGGTCGTAAAGGAGACAAAGGCGCGTTGGCAAGTCTTGGCTCGCGGTGTCATCGGCACAGGCGGTTCCCAGGCGTTTCCTGCGAATAGAGAGACGAATCTGCTGTCCGGAATCGAAGTGACGCCGGGGGATACACTCTCAGTGGTTGTGGGTGCCAAGGGTGGCGACCATAGCTGCGATACGACGATCGTCGAGCTCAAGATCGCCGAGGTGGGGGGCGACAGCCGCGTTTGGGATTTGGCGCACGACGTCGTCGAGAGTATCCACGTGAGTAATCCACACTCTGATGCCTTGGGTCATGCGGATGTGTGGCGCTTCTATAGCGCTGAGGCTGCCCCGATGGCGCAGCCAGCTCCATCCGAGCCTCCCTTCAGTCTCCAATCAAACGCGGCAACAGCGAGAGAGTTTCTGAAGGAGTTGGCCGCCAAGGGGCTTAAGACCATCCGGCAACGCACGAGGGAACATGCCGAGCAGACGCTGGTCGAGGCGGTAGCCGCGATGCGCCCAGGAGAGGTGCTTCCTCCCTATCCCAGGCCTGAGTTCGAGCCGGCCATGCAGCTCGGAGTCCCCGACGAGCGGTTGGCCGCACAGTGGAGGCTGGGCGCCTGGCACATCCTGAGGCGCTCCGTGAAGGATCAGAATGGGAAATGGCACTTCAACGACTATCCATTTGGCATTCTCGCCTCCGAAACCTATATGATCTTGCGCGCGCTAGACCTGCAAGGGATGCACCGGGAGGCGGCCGACGGGTTGAGCCAATGGCTGGCCTTGCCTACGCAGCCCAAGGTTATTCCAGGGGCTGGGGGGCATCATCAATGGGCACTGCCTGACCGGCCGTTGGGCCACTTCTCCGATGGCGACGGCTGCCTGACTCACGCCGAGGGCGTCGAGGGTGCCGGCGGGCACATGGATGGCGTGCATGCCATGGGGCCTGGCGCGATCATGTTCGCTCTGATCGAACATTTTCGGTTAACCGGTGACCTGGAGTGGCTCAAAGCCAACGCCCCGCGCATGAAGGCCAATGCTGAGTGGATCCTCCGACAACGAGGCATGCTAGCTAAGAACCTCCCCGGCGGAGACCGCCTCTGGAGCAAGGGCCTCCAGCCGGCGCACGTCGTGACCCCCGACAGCGAGCGCATGAACATGCAGTTCTACGAGTCGGAGGCCTACTATTGGCTGGGCGTGAAGCGCATGGCCGAGCTGCTGACAATGATTGATCCGCCGGAAGGGGGGAAAATGGCGGCCCAAGCCGAGGCTTATCGCAAGGACCTGGTCGCATCAATCGACCGCTCGATCGCGATCACCCCTGTGGTGCCGGTGCGGGACGGGACGTATCGGTCCTTCATCCCGTTCGCGCCGTATGTGCGCGGGTTTGCCGCAGGCGCCTGGGGTTGGCGTCGGTGCCAGGGGCACATCGGAGCCATCTATTGGGACACCGTCCAGTCGGCTGATCCGCTCATCAGTCCCAGCGGCCTCTTGGCGCCCCAGGATCGGCGGGTGCAGGGCCACTTGGATGTGCTGGAAGACCGGTTGTTGCTGGAGAACACCAAGGTCAACACGCGAACACCCGGTTTTGACGCCGAGAAGGACTGGTTTTCTCACGCGAGCTGGCAATATCAATGCGGCCTCGAACGTCATGCGAACATCCATCTACAGGCCGATGATGTGCCTAATTTCATCCGCTCGATGCTCAATCAGTATGCCGTGGATATCATGCCTGGGGAGTACACCTTCCGCGAGCACACCACAGGCGGCCCGCCTGACAAGATCTACGAGGAATCCTGCTTTCTGGAGCGGTTCCGTCACATGTTGGTGATGGAGGACGGCGACTCGCTATGGCTGGCACGGGCTACCCCACGGGCCTGGCTCGAACAAGGCAAGCGGATCTTTGTGAAGAACGCTCCGACGCACTTCGGCCCCCTAACTTTCGAGATTGTGTCGGATGTGGAGCAGGGCGTAATCCGCGCCACTCTCGGACTCCCTTCCCGTAATCCACCCGGGGCCGTGCTCCTGCGATTTCGCCATCCCAAGGCGGCCCAGATAAAGAGCGTCGAGGTCAACGGAATGCCCTGGAGGGACTTCGATGCATCTAGGGACCTGGTGCGTTTGGGGAAGATGCGAGGCCCCGTCACCGTCTCGGCGAGATATTGAATCGCCGCTCCGACACGGACTCTTCCGAATGGTTAAATGTTCACCTCGCGTGCTGAACCGCACCTTTGCGGCATTGGCCGACCAGACGCGGCGTCGCATTCTTGAGCATCTTGCTCACGGCGAACGCTGCGTCACCGATCTGGCGCGGCCCTATTCCATGTCGCTGCCGGGGGATTTCGGCGGCGCGCGCGTTCTCCGCGGTCACGCTCTGGCAAACCGGGGAACAGAAATGAAAGGTTGTGCCCTGGCCCGGCTGCCTCCGGACCGTGATGGCGTGCTCGTGGCTTTTCATGCGGAGGTGTTTTTGGGGGGGCGTGTGAGCTGGGCGGGACCCGGTGTCATAGTGAGTCTTGGTCATGTCGGGTCCCGGACCAGCGGGTCATCGTGGCCGCCCTAACCTTGTGGCTGTGATGATAGGGGTAGCCAACGGCCCTCGTCCCCGCCGTGAGCGCCAAAGGAATGAAGGCGAACACCCAGCCGAATGTCCATCCGCTGGTTTGATTGTCTCGAATATCCAACATCGCCATAGCTCCACGAGGCTGTCTAATCCCGATCTTCAAGCTGATGATGATGGTAACGAAGCGATCTGTCTGTAGGGAGAACCTGACAGTTTGGGTAGCCCGTCAGGCGTCGGATTCCGACGCTTGCAGGCTTGCGCCCGCGGGAAGGAAGGCGCAGAGTCAGGAACAACGTTATATGCGATGCCCTGCGCTTGGCGTCCCAGCAGAGTCTGATCACCAGACGGGGCTGGCTCAGCCAGGCCACGCCGGGCTATGTCGAAGATCGTGAGCGGATTTTATTCGGACTGTAACTGAACTCGAAAACACCAGCCATCAACCCCCAAAGTAGCCATGCCTCGCCGCCCAAGTGCCATCTCCCCCGATTGGTGGGATTATACCACCCTCGCACAAGACCTCATCGAAGCCGTCGCGCGCCTTACACCGCGTGACCTGGAAAAACTTTCTCGCCCGGGCTTCAAGGTCGTGATGTACGATACCTTGGAGGACCTCTACCTGGCTGAGGCGCTCGAATACGTCGAGGCGTGGCGCCAAAGCACTGATGACAACCCTGTCGGCATCTGCGGTCCCATCGGGCCCACCGAGCAACTGCCGTTGGTCGCCCGCATCGTCAACGCCTTGGGTCTCGACGTCCGCTCGGGGCACTTTTGGGGCATGGATGAATGGTTTATGGATGGGAAGGAAATGCCGGTCTCGCATCCGTTGTCCTTCGAGCGGGCTGACCGGGAACTGTGCTTCGACCGCATGGACAAAAAGCTCCGCATGCCTGATGCGAATCTGCACTTCCCGAAAGCCGACACCGCGCCCTATCGGAAGAGCTGGGGTGCGGGCGTCCGATGCGCGGTGATGCAAGGAGGCCAGGGTGACGTGAAGCATTGGGCGTTCAATGATCCGCCCCAGCGCACCGGCAAATACAAGAACGAGCCTCCATCGCCCGCGGAGTACCGCAAGCTGGCCACGCGTGTGGTGAAACTGCACCCGCTGACCGTGGCGCAGAATGCGCGGACGAGCGGCGGAGGCAACATCTCGCTTGTGCCGGGAATGGCCATCAGTGTCGGCCCGGTCGAAACCTGGCAGGCCGAGAAGGTGTCTATATGGCACACCGGCAACCATGATAATCCCTTCGGCCAGCGCCTCACGCCGTACATGATTTCAAATGGGATCGTCGATACCGCCGTTCCGATGTCGCTCCTCGCCGATCATCCGAACGTCCAGTTCAACTACTACCGGGGCGGGATCGGCACCTGTGCGGTCCAGATGCATTGATCAAGCCAAGTCCACCTCGATGTCGGAATCACCCCATGCATGAAAACTACGACTACAGTCAGTCGCCGCGACTTTGTCAGAGTTGCGGCCGCGGCCAGTCTCGCGGGCATTGCACGACCGCTTGAGGTCGTTGCCGCCGCTGAGACCAAAACGGACAGCGCGTGGCAGATCGGCTGTTACACCCGCCCGTGGGACCAGTTCGAGTACCGGGTCGCGCTCGATGGCATCGCCGAGGCCGGGTACAAATACGTCGGGATTATGACTGCCAAGTGCAAGACTTGGGTGCTTGTGAACGTGAGCTCCACGCCCGACGAAGTCGGGGAGATCAGCGCCGAGATCAAAAAGCGAGAGCTACGTACGCTGTCGATCTACGGAGGTGATTTTCCCGTGGCCGAGTCTGTTCAAGCCGGCGTGGCGGGGCTGAAGAAGCTCATCGACTATTGCGGGATGTGCGCCTGCCCGAACCTCCTGCTTGGTGGCACGACGGATGAGAAGCTTTTCGAACGCTACTACAAAGCCGTTGCGGAGTGCTGCGATTACGCGGAGTCGAAGGGTGTAGGCCTGAGCATCAAGCCCCACGGCGGTCAGAACGCCACGGGCCCGCAGTGCCGCAAGATCATCGACCAAGTAGGGCGCAAGCCGTTCCGGCTTTGGTACGACCCTGGCAATATTTTCTACTATTCGGATGGCAAACTCGATCCGGTGGACGACTCCGCCACCGTGGACGGCCTGGTCGTTGGCATGAGCGTGAAGGATTTCAAACTTCCGAAGGAAGTCCTGGTCACCCCCGGTACAGGCCGTGTGGACTTTCCCAAGGTGCTGGCAAATCTGCGGAAAGGCGGCTTCACACGAGGGCCGCTAATTGTCGAGTGCCTCGACCGCGGCGAGCCGGCGCAGGTCACCGCGGAGGCGCGAAAGGCCCGCAAGTTCCTTGAGGAGCTCACGCAGCGGAGCCCCTAAGCCAGGGGACTCAACGGCGTGCTTGCTTGCGAAGCCTTGCCACGCCGAAGCTCGGGTTTGGACATCTTCAATGTGCGACTATAGGTTCGCCGGTAGCCAGCTCGGCAATTCAACGCGTCAGAACGGCTTGGGCGCCCCGTAGCGGCGCCTGATGGTAGCCGTGGACTTCCAGTCCACGGTTCCCCGCGGCCCAAACTCCAGGCGTCGCGTAGCGACGCTTGAAAACAGTTTGGCGCCAAAGACCATGTGATACCCGAGGCAAGTGGAGGTGTTAGCCGTTACGTTGTAGGGTTAACTTGCTTCGTGGCTAGAAACTGGCAGGCGTCGCTACGCGACGCACGACATTTTCAACGCTCCAAAACCGTGGACTAAAGTCCACGGCTACCCTCAGGGCGTCGCTACGCGATGCATTTTCAGCACATGCCGTCGTGAGGCATAGACAAAGTCAATCAATGAAGATGTCCAGACTCCAGCGCAAGCCTACGACTTGCTTCGATGACTGGAGACGGCCAAAACGTCCAAGCTCCAGCGTCAGGTCGAAGACCCACTCCACCGGGCGCGTCCGCCTTTGCTAGGGGGCGACGCTACTGGGCCAGCCTGAACCGGCCCCTCCAATCCACCCGGTACGCCTGCAAATGGGTAAGGAGGGTGCTGGACAGCTCCAGCTCGTCGCCGACATTGAGTTGTCCCAGTCCAAACTGCGTCGCGGGCAGTTCCATGATGGCCAGGATCCGGACGTTCAGGTCACGCCCGGAGAGGTTCTCGACCCGCGCTGCCGGGTCGCTTACGAGGGGTTCGCGGTCTGCACCCAGGCGCGCCTGGACTGGCTTCGCCTGGTTGATTTCCACCGTCCAGAGCGTGCGATCCTGTTTAGGCGCCGCTCCGCCCTGGTAGTAGGTTGGCTCGAAGATTTCGAGCGTGTAGATACCCAGATAGAGTGCTTGCGGACTCCAGCACACATACAGATCGGCAAGCGGGAACTCCGACACGGTTTTCACAAACCCGCGTTCCCTGTCCCAGTGCATCAGCGCGCGTAACGGCTGGAAATCGGCGAAAGGATCGTCGGGCGCGCGTGGGATGCCCTCGGAGGCGTCCGGACGTAGGGGGCGCGGTCTCGCTTTGGCGGCGGCGGGGTCGAGAGAGGCGAACATCCGGGTAAGTTCTTCGTAAGGCTTGTCATGGATGTCCACGAGGCCAAAGTTGAAGTTCTCGCCATCGTAGCGTCCGTGTGTCGGTTCATCGCTGAACTGGAACCAGTCCGCGCCGACGACATAGGGCAGGCCCAGCAAGGCGTCCAGAGTGCGGTGCGCGGTGTCCGTGCGCTGGGGCTGCGTTGCCACAACGGGAAACACCCCTCGGGTATTCCGGTTGCCGCTGCGATTCTCCTGCGCCGTGGAATAGAACTCGCTGACCAGCACTGGTTTGCCTGTGAGCGCGTGCAGGGTGTCGAGATAGCAGCGCATGAATGTGCCGTCGCTCCAGTTGGCATTAAGGTTGCTGGATGTCGCGTCCACCCAAGGCGCGGCGGCACGCGCGACTTCGGGGTAGTAAAACGATTGGTAACGGTCGCCCAGGAACAAGGCGCGCTGGTCGTATTTGCGGATGATGTCGCGCATAAGTTGATAATAGCGGTTTGCCAGGAGACCCAGAAACTGGCGCATGACACGCACGCCGTGGCCGCCGGGCTTCAGGAGCAGCGTGCCACCCCGCTGAAGCTGGCGCCAACTATTGGCGTCGCGGGGTTCGAAATCGGCAAGGAGCTGCTGCCAGTCGCTTTTGTAGGTGTCGCGCAGAAGATTGACCAACCGCCGTCGCTGTCCGCTCGAGGGCG
>ORJL010663450.1_pt1 | contig 15194 bp, 18 predicted proteins | sample 1779941 | NCBI WGS metagenome assembly ORJL01 (sample SAMEA104232317, study PRJEB22302) | groundwater metagenome | biome: forest; feature: aquifer; material: groundwater | place: USA | collected 2011-08-07 | depth 5.8 m | reverse complement strand
GGGTGGAGGAGCTGACGGGCGTCCCCGCTGACCAGGTAGTGGAGGCAGCGCGGCTGTACGCCGTGGCCCCCCAGGCCGCCATCGTCTACGGGACAGGCATCACCCAGCAAGCCGACGGCGCCTCTCGGGTCCAGGCCCTCGCCGGGCTAGCCCTCCTCGCTGGGCAGGTGGGGAAGGCGGCGGCCGGCGTGGTCCCCGCCCTGAAGCAGGCGAACCACCTGGGGAGCTGGGACATGGGCTGCGCCCCCGATCTGCTGCCCGGCTATCAGCCGCTGCAGTCGGCCGTCGCCCGGTTCCGCGAGGCGTGGGGTGCAGAACCCCCCGTAACGGACGGGCTGTCGCTCTTCGAGATGCTGGACGCGGCCCGCCGCGGGGAGATCAAGGCGGCCTACATCTGCCGCGAGGACCTGCTCCGCAGCCTGCCCGACAGCGCCGCCGTGGAGGCGGCCCTGGATAAGATAGGCTTTCTGGTAGTCCAGGACTCTTTCCTGACCGAGACCGCCAGCAAGGCGGACGTGGTGTTGCCCGCGGCCGTTTTCGCCGAAAAAGAAGGAACTTTCACCAACCTGGAGCGGCGCATACAGCGGCTGCGCCGGGCCCTGCCACCCCCAGGCCAGGCCCGAGGAGACTGGGAGATCACCGCGGAGCTGGCCCGCCGCCTGGGAGCGCCCGGCTTCGACTACCGGGACGCCTCCCAGATCATGGACGAGGTCGCCCGGGTGGCGCCCATCTACGCCGGCGTGAGCTATGCACGGCTGGAGAACCTCGACGGGCTCCAGTGGCCCTGCACGTCCGCCGAGCACCCGGGCACGCCGCTCCTTTACGCCGAGGGCTTCCCCCGCGGCAAGGCCAGGCTGGCGCCCCTCGACTACCGGCCCCCGCGTAACGGCGCGGGCGATTATCCCCTTACCCTCACCATCGATCCGTCCCTCTATCAGTTCGAGACCGGGACCTGGAGCCGTCTGGCGCCGGGCCTGAACCAGCTCCGGGGCGAGGAGCTGGTGGAGCTGCATCCCGACGACGCCCGCCGCCTGGGTGTGGCGGACGGCGATCGGGTGCGGGTGGTCTCGTCCCGAGGCCAGGTGGAGGCCAAGGCGAGGCTCACCGACTGGTCCCTGGCGGGCCAGGTGGCCGTGACGGGCCACTTCCGTGAAACCCCGGTGCACCAGCTGACCGGCGGAGCTCTTGATGCCGTGGGCAAGGGGCCGGCGCTACAGACCACTCACGTGCGGGTGGAGAAGGCTGGGGGGCGGCCGTGAGCTACACCAAGGATCCCCTGGTGCGCTACGAGGTTTCCCTGGTAGACGTGGAGTACTACCAGAAGACCATCAAGTGCCAGTGGGCCTGTCCGGTGAAGACCGATGTCTCTGGCTATGTGAACGCCGTGGCCGACAAGGATTACCAAACTGGATATGTGATGGCGCGGCAACCCAACCCCTTCTCCAGCGTCTGTGGCCGCATCTGCGTGGCCCCTTGCGAGGAGGCCTGCCGCCGCTCCGACGTGGACGTGCCCGTCCAGATCCGCGCCCTCAAGCGCTTCCTCAGCGAGCGCCACGGCGTGGAGTCCAAGGGACCCGGGCCCAAAGGGATCGAGCTGCTGCTAAACAACGCGCCCGGCAACTCCCGCACGGCCGAGAGCGTCTGGTCCCTGAACCGGACCTACGGCGCGCTCAAGGAGCAGAACGGGACGAAGTCAGTGGCTATCGTGGGCGCAGGGGCGGGCGGCCTCACCACCGCCCACGACCTGCGGCTCATGGGCTACCGGGTGACCGTGCTGGAGTCGTTCCCGGTCCTGGGGGGCGCCCTGCGCAGCGCGATCCCGGAGTACCGGCTGCCCCACGATATCCTGGACGCCGAGATCCAGGACATCATAAACCTGGGGATGGAAGTCCGTACCAACGTCATGTTGGACCGGGACTTCACCATCGCCGACCTCAAGCGCGAAGGGTTCAATGCCGTCCTCATCGCCACCGGCCCCGAGCGCAGCCGGAAGCACGCCAGCCCCAAGGAGGGCGTGTTCGCCCTGGGAGAATTCGGCCAGGGCACCATCGCGGTCATCGACACCATCGGGGCCGGGCACCGCGCCGCCATCGCCATCGACGAGTTCCTGCGCAAGAAGAAGGCCCGCATCGTCAAGCGGGGCTGGCTGACTCCCGTGGAGCCGGAGGACTATCTGAGCTTCGGCTATGATTACCTGACGTGGCCGGGGGAGACGCCTCCCCATAACACCTTCGAAACGCCCCAGACGCCGGGGTGCGGCCACGAGTTGGAGGAGCCCTACCCGGAGCTCATGGCGCGGCGCCAGGGGGCCCGCTGCCTCAAGTGCCATATACAGACGGTCTTTCACGGCGAGAAGTGCATCCAGTGCAACGGCTGCGTGGACATCTGCCCCTGGGACTGCCTTAAAATGGTCAGCCTCAGCGAGATCGCCGGCGACGAAAGCCTGAACGCCGTCATCGAGGCCAAATACGGCTATGACCTGAAGAGCTTCCAGGAGCGGGGCGGCGACGTGGAGTTCCTCTCCCAGGGTTCAGTGATGTTGAAGGACGATTCTGTGTGCACCCGCTGCGCCCTCTGCTACAAGCGTTGCCCCACGGGCGCCATCACCATGGAGCTGTTCGAGTTCAGCGAGGAGATCGTCTTCGAGGACGCGGCTGAGGTTCAAATGGCGGCCGCGGTCGCCGCGGGAGGCAGCAAGTCATGATGCTTCCGCCAATCCCAGGGCCCCTGCGGGCGCCCCTGGACCGGGCCATCGAGGTCAACAAGGCGGCCCTGGACCTGATCCGCCAGAGCCCGCCTTGGAAGTCCGTCTTCCGCAATCCTTATCCCAACACCGACGAGAACCGGGCCCTGATCATGTTCAACAGCTTCTTCCTTCACATCATGCCGGTGAAGGTGAAGCGCAACACCTTGAAATGGAACTATACCTTCGGCATGGGGCTGCTGACCTTCTACCTCTTCGTCCTGCTCACCATCACGGGCGTCTTTCTGATGTTCCTCTACGTGCCCTCGGCGGAGCGGGCCTACCAGGATATGCAGCGGCTGGGCACCAACGTGGCCTACGGACAATTGCTGCGCAACTCCCACCGCTGGGCCGCCCACCTGATGGTGCTGTTCGTCTTCCTGCACATGTGCCGGGTCTTCTACACCGGCGGCTACAAGCCACCCCGGGACTTCAACTGGGTGGTGGGCGTAATCCTGTTCGTATTGACCCTGCTGCTGAGTTTTACCGGCTATATCATGACCTGGGACCAGCTGGCGGCCTCGGCCATCACCGTGGGTGCCAACATCGGCGCCGCCAGCCCCATGTACATCGGCGGTCTGATGAAGGCCTTCATCCTGGGGGCCGACGACCCGGGCCCGCCGACGCTCATCCGGGTCTACGCCTTCCACGTGATCCTGCTGCCCTTCGCCGTCTTCACCATGGTGGGTGTCCACTTCTGGCGCATCAGGAAGGATGGGGGGCTGTCCGCCCCCGCCATCGGGCGCAAGGCACGCCAGGTCATCGTCCCCAGCACCCGCGGCGGTTTCTCCGTGAAAGATATCCCGCCGGTATCGCCGGAAGCGCCGCTGCCGGTGCCGCCGGAGGAGGTGCGGCGCTGATGGCCAAGGAAGAGACCGTAGTCCAGGACATCAACCCCAAGGATCCCAACAAGACCTACGGGCTGATGGAGCTCATGAAGGGGAGGGCGCCCCTGGTGGACAAGGGCGGCCCAGAGGAGAGCCTCTTCTCCTGGCCCCACCTGATGCTCTGGATCACCGTGGTGTTCTTGGGCCTCCTCGTCATACTGGTGGGCATCTCCTGGGTCTTCGACGCCCCGCTGCGGGAGCCCTTCGACGTCGACGTGCCCGAGAACCCCGCCAAGGCGCCCTGGTACTTCCTTAACCTACAGGAGCTCCTCCTCCATATGGACAAGAGCTTGGCCGGGGTACTGGTGCCGACCGTCGTCCTGGGCGCGCTCATGGCCCTGCCCTACATTGATCGCAACACCCGGGACACCGGCATCTGGTACGGCACCAAGAAGGGAGTGCAGATCACCCTCTTCACCACCGTCTACACCATGGCCTGGATCACCGCCGGGGTGATCTTCGACGAGACCAACATCTACGGCGGGTTTCTGCGCCTGCTGCCGGGCTTGCAGGATATCACGGTGCCGACGGGGATCCATCTGGCGGACGGCCGGCTAGCCCTATATAACGTATCGCTGGCCACCGTCGTCGCCGGCTGGCTGCTGCCGGTGGTGATCATGGTGGGCCTGATCGGGCTGCTCATGGCTATCGTGGAGGTGCGCTGGAAGCCCAACATCCGCGAGCGGGCCATCGCCCTCTTCACCGGCTTCGCGGTCGCCTACCTCTACCTCATCATCATCAGCATGTTCTTCCGCGGCCTGGGCATGCACCTGACCTGGCCCTGGGACCTGCCGCCCAACGCGATCCCTTTCTAGCAAGCCAAAATACTGCTCACAAGGGGCCGAAACAATATGGCGCTCGGCGGACAAGCGAAACCCAAAGGGCTGACCCGGCGCGAGTTCATCACCATTGGGTGGTGGGCCGCCGCGGGCCTGGTGCTCACCGAGATCTCGGCGGGGGTAATCTACTCCCTCTGGCCCAAGGACAAGCCTAAAGCTCAGGTGCAGGCGTTCGTGGCCGGGACGGTGGACAAGTTCAAGCTGGGGGAGCCCATCCTCTTCAAGAAACAGCGGCTCTACGTCTCCCGCGTGCCCGAGGGGATCATCGCCTTCACCACCAAGTGCGCCCACTTGGGGTGCTTCGTCCCCTGGCGCGCCGACGACCCCAACGAAGACGAGTCGAGCAAGGGGTTCGGCGATAAGGGCCGCTTCAACTGCCCCTGCCACGGCTCCATCTACACCCGCTACGGCGTGCGCGTCCGCGGCCCCGCCCCGCGCCCCCTCGACTGGTACAGCGTGAAATTGGATGGCGACAAAGTGGTGGTGACCATCGGTAGGCCCATCCAGCGGCAGGGCGTCACCTCCGACCAGATCGCGACGGTGTAGCCGATGGACAAGAAGAGCGCCTTCGGCATCCTGGCCACCCTGCTGCTCATCCTCATGGTCCCGGGCTACGGCCTCTGGGACGGGCTGATCCGCCAGCCGGCGGCGAAGGAACATTTCCTGGACGCTGACGCCGAGCGGGGCATCAAGACCTACGTCCAGTTCTGCGTCTCCTGCCACGGCCCCGACGGCCAGGGCAAGGTGGAGCCCCAGTACATCGGCCTGCCCCTGAACCCGGTCTACCGCACGCAGCTCGGCCTCGATGTGCTGGACCCGGACGTGGCGCGCAAGACCATCGCCCGCGGGCGGCCCGGCACCGCCATGCCGGCGTGGAGCGTGGACGAGGATGGAGACCTGAAGGACTACCACATCCGTGACCTGGTGACCTTCGTCACGAACTGGGAGCGTTCCGAGCACCTACTTCAAGAGTCCCTGGCGGAACACGGCCTGCACGAAACCCCCATGGCGGCGCCCACTGCCACCCCAACGCCACCACCGGGATCCGCCACCGTGGCGCCGGTGGGCGACGCCGTGGCCAGGGGCAAGGCCCTGATCACCGCTCAGGGGTGCGCGGCCTGCCACACCATCGCGTCGGTGCCGGGAGCGGTAGGGGTGCTAGGACCCAAGCTCGATGGCGTGGGCGTCACTGCGGCGAATCGTAAACCGGGACTCTCGGCGGCCCAGTACATCGAGGAGTCCATCCGCGAGCCCACGGCCTATACCGTGCAGGGCTTTACGGCGGGGATGATGCCTAAGCTGCCCCTCACCGACGCGCAGATCAAGGATGTGGTGGCTTTCCTGCTTACCCTAAAGTAGGCAGGCGATTAGGTATACCCTCAAAGGGTATCTAGCTTTCGAGGAGGAACCTATGGTTGGAATGGTTAGGCCAGCCCTGCTCCTGACAGGTCTGCTGAGCATTGCAGCTCTGGCGTTGGCCGCCTGTGGAGGCGGCGCGGCGCCAGCGGCTACGGACATCCCCACGGGGGCAGCGCCAACGACGGCTCCCTCGGGGGGTACCATCAACGTCAGCGGGAGCGATACGCTACGTTTTGAGCCCAGCACCTTTAAGGTGAAGGCAGGCCAACCTGTCACCATCGTCTTCACGAACAAAGGCGTGCTGAATCATACCTTCACCGTCGCTGACCTGGGGGTAATCCTGGAGGTCGCGAAGAAGGACGACGTGACCCGCCAGACCTTCACCTTCACCAAGACCGGCAGCTTCAAGCTAGTCTGCACCGTGATCGGGCATACGGAGGCGGGAATGGTGGGCACGTTCACAGTTGAACCCTAGATCAGCCCCGCCAGCCGCGGCCCGTCAGGCTAACTGAAGCTGGTCCACCACGTCACCGACGCCCAGACCAGCGACCTGGCGGCCCTCCTGCGCACCCTAAAGTAGGGGAGCTACTCCGCTTCCGACGGAAGAAAGACCGCCGACAGATGCTGTCGGCGGTCGCGATTTGGCGCCGTCAGGTAGAGCTACTCGAAGATGGTGGCGATGATCTCTTCGAGGCTGCGCTGAACCTCGGGGTCGTCGGTGAGAGTCCAGACCACGGCCACCTGGCAGGCCCGCCGCGGGGCGATACCCATCTGCATGAGCTTGCCGGCGTAGATCAAGAGGCGGGTGCTGGCGCCCTCCTGCAGGCCATGCTCCTTGAGGTTGCGCACCTTCTCCCCCAGCTTGGCTAGGTCTATCGCCCGGTCCATGGGGACACCGCTTTCGTGGTGTATGATCTGGGCTTCGGCCTGGCGTGGTGGGTAGTTGAAATCGATGGCGATGAAGCGCTGGCGCGTGCTCTGCTTCAGGTCTTTGAGGGCGCTCTGATAACCGGGGTTATACGAGATCACCAGGAGGAAGCCATCGCGGGCCTCCAACACCTGGCCCCTCTTCTCCACCGGCAGGATACGGCGGTGGTCCGTCAGGGGGTGGATAAGGACCGTGGTGTCCTTGCGCGCCTCCACCACCTCGTCCAGATAGCAGATGCCGCCAGCCTTGACGGCGCGGGTGAGGGGGCCGTCGATCCAGACCGTGGACTCGTCCTCGATCAAGTAGCGGCCCACTAGGTCGCTGGCGGTCAGGTCCTCATGGCAGGCCACGGTAACGAGGGGGAGCCCCAGCCTTACCTCGCCGTCGCCCTCCTTGGACTTGGGCCTGACCGTCGCCAGCGGCACGGCCAGCTCCCAGGCCATGTACTCCACGAAGCGGGTCTTGCCACAGCCCGTGGGGCCCTTGAGTAGGACAGGGATCTTCTGGGCGTAGGCCGCCGCGAAGACCTGTACCTCGTCGTGAATAGGGAGGTAGTAAGGCTCCTCGGTGGCCCGGTATTCTTCGATGACCTGTTCGCGGAATGCCTTGGTCTCGGTTCGTGCCACTTGCTACCACCTATGGGGCTGGGCCCCATGCACGGCCTGGGCTTGCAGCTTATGCCACTCCGCCAGGACCTGGGCCCGAGTTTCATCCAGAGTGCAGTCGGTCCGGATCACTACCTGGGCTAGCTTGGCCTTTTCGTCGATGGGCATCTGGGCCGCGATCCGCCGCCGCGCCTCGTCGGGCGCCAGGGGCAGACCTTCCCTGGAGGTCAGCCGCTTCACCACCACATCCTCGGAGGCGTAGGTGACCCAGATCTGGTCCACCAGGCGGTCGAAGCCCGCTTCGATGAGGACTGCCGCCTCCAGAACCCCCACCTGGATCCCTTGCCGTGACTTCTCTTCGAAGAGACGCACCGCCGCGCGGCCGATCTCAGGCTGTACTATATCCTCCAGCCGCTTGAGCCGCGCGCGATCGGCGAAGACGATAGCCCCCAGCTTTTTGCGGTCTATCTCCCCGTTGTCGGCGACTACCCCCCGGCCGAACTCCTGCACCACCTGCTCCCACCCGGATGTCCCCGGAGCGTAGACCAGGTGGCCGAGCTTATCCGCGTCGAGAACATAAGCGCCCAACTCCACTAGCATCTTGGAGATGGTGCTCTTGCCGCTGCCGACGCCACCAGTTAGGCCGATCCTAATCATCTGCACCTCATTCTAGGCGGCCAGGAGTGGGGAGTCAAGCAAACAGCGGGCCGGCCTAATAGGTGTAGAGGCGGGGGTCAGGCAACTCCTCCGATTCCCAATCGCCCCCGTGGAAGTCGCCCGCCTTCAGGGCCTCGATAAAGTCGCGGTCGTCGCGGATGGCGCCGTGGAACACGGTGAAGCAAACGGCGGCCTCGTTGAGGCGGTGCGCGTCGCTGCCGCCCGTGGTCCGCTTGCCCAGACGGCGGCACATCTCCTTGGCCAAGATGGTCTCCCGGGGCCGCGCCAGGCCATTGTAACCCTCCACCGCCTCCACGAGGTCGTAGACCGCTTCTGAACACGCCCAGTCCAGGAACTTGGCCACGTCGGGGACCCTGAAGTCATCGTGGGAGGGCAGGCTCACCTTGCGAAAGGGATGAGACCTGACCATCACGCCACCGTGCTCGTCCACAACCTTCCGCAGCTCCAGCGCCGTGGGGAGCTTGGACCATCGCCGTGGGCCGGGGATGCCAAAGGCCAGCACGTGGTCGTAATCGGTGGTGTCGATTTCCACGCCGGCGATCACCAGGAAGTCGTGCTTCTCCCTGAGCTGGTCGATCTTCTCCCGATCCCAGACGAAATTATGCTCCGTAAAGCAGATCCCTTCCAGACCCCAGGCCTTGGCCCGCTCGATGAGGTCAGAAGGGTGCTGGTGGGTATCGCCGGACCCCCAGCCAGTATGGTTGTGCATATCGATGCGCATCGATTAGCTCGCCCGGATGCTCCTCCCCAGGTTTAGAGCGTCCTGCCACCTTATCAGGGCACCTTGTGGGTGTCAAGGATGGCCTGGGCTACGGCGGTGTCCTAAATTTGGCGCGGCGAGGGGCGCGAGTGGGCAGGCGGCACCCGTCTCGACAGGTGTATAATCTGGCCCGCAAGGGGAGGCTCTGAGCTTGCAGCGCCTCGAGTCACAAGCAGCCAGTGCTAGGGAAGTTCAGCAGCCAGGAGGTATGAGGCCCAATGCCAGCGAAGGCTAAGTACGACCTGCTGTTGAAGGGGGGCGAGCTGCTGGACCCTGGCCAGCGTCGCTCGGGGCGCAACGACATCGCCTTCGCCGGCGGCAAGGTAGCGGCTGTAGGCCCCGGCCTGCGCGGCGGAGACGCGGCCCAGGTCATCGACATCTCCAACCGGCTGGTGACGCCGGGGCTTATTGATCTCCACGCCCATCTGTACTTCGGGGGCTTTCCCATCGCCGTGAAGCCCGACGAGGCCTGCCTGCCGGCGGGGGTGACCACGGCCCTGGACGCCGGCAGCTCCGGGTGGGCCAATTTCGGCGCCTTCCACGAGTACATTATCCGTCCCGCCCGCACTCGCCTGCGGGCCTTGCTCCACATCGGCGCCCTGGGACTGGCTCCGTTGGTGGTGACAGGCGGCGAGCTGCTGGACAAGCGCTACATCGACGTGGACCGCACCGCCGACGCCCTCAAGAACAATCGGGGCACCGTCCTGGGCGTCAAGATCCGCATGCACATGAACGCTATGCCCAGGGAGGACGACCGGGATAACCTGCGCAAGGCCCGCGAGGCCGCGGACAAGGGTGGCGGACGGCTCATGGTCCATGTCAGTGGCACGCCCATACCTCTGCCCGAAATCCTGGAGCTCCTGCGGCCGGGAGATATCGTCACCCACCTGTACAACGGCTATGAGCGTGGAGTATTGGATGCCACCGGCAAGGTGCTGTCCGAGGTGCGCAGGGCCGCCGAACGCGGCGTCGTGCTGGATGTGGGACACGCGGGCGTACATCTGAGCATCCCCGTCGCCCAGAAAGCCATCCAGCAGGGGCTCCTGCCCACCACGATAAGCACCGACCTTCACCACAACGCCCAGCGCCATATTTACACCATGCCAGAGCTCATCGCCAAATTCGTGGCTTTCGGGATGCCCTTGGAGGAGGCGGTGGCGGCCTCGACCTGCCGCGCGGCGGTGGCGATGGGGCTTCAGCAGGAGATCGGGGGCCTCAGCGTCGGCATGGCGGGGGATGCCGCCGTCTTCGACATGGTGGAGAGCGCGGTGACTTTCGTGGACGCAACTGGTAATAGCCTGGCGGGAAAGCATCAGCTCAGGCCCGTCCTCACCGTGAAGGACGGTCAGGTGGCCTGGCGAGCAGAGGGGGGAAAATAACCGCCCGGCGTAGGGATACGCCGGGCGCGGACGTTGCCCAGGCCCTTGGGCCAGGGCCGATTAGCTTGCCGGGAACTCGGAGCCCTTCAAGGTCACCAGTTGAGTGTCCGTCTCTTCGTGGCCCTGGTAGAGAATCAGAGCCGGAGAGCCGTCCAGGTCATCGAAGTTTCTCACCTGCAGGCCCTTCGCGGCGGCCGCGGCGGTCGCAAAGACTCGCAGATAAGTGACCTTGCGACCGGCGAACTTACCCTTCCGCTCTACGGTCCGCAGGCCGCCGATTGCCTCGTCGGTAAGTCCGAAGCGCTGCTTGATCGCGGCCTTGACCTGAGGCCGCAGTCCGTCACTACCACCAAACAACCCGAGCATTCCCGCCACTGTTTCTCCTCTCGAGGCCGCATTTCGCGGCCCTCGTCCCAGGGCTGACTGGCCCCAGGTATGAGTCTACTGTAGTCCTTATCCAAGGAAAGTCAAGCAAGGAGCCGGCGAGAGCCAGTGCCTCGAGGTTACCTGGCCATCGGCTGAGGTGCAAACGGCCAGATAAGCAGGTGTGGCTTTGGGCTCCTCGGGCCGCTCACAGCGAAGGGGTAAACGGAGGGGGATATGGCGCAGAGGCCAGGGATGCCTAGTTCAAGGGACCGCCTCGGCGACGACAACCCAGCGGTCCGCCCACTTTTGAATAGCCTCTACCACCCGGCGCAGATCCCGTCCCTTCTCCGTCAGCGCGTACTCCACCCACACCGGCCGCTCGGTGTAGACCCTGCGCTCCACGATGCCGACCTCCTCAAGCTCCTTCAGGCGCTCGGACAGAAGGCGCTCGCTGAGGCCATCCACATAGATCTTTATCTCAGTGAACCGGCGCGGGCGCTCCATCAGAGAGCGCAGGATCAGGCCCGTCCAACGCTTCCCCAGGATCTCGACCACCCGCTCGTATTTGGGACACATAACGCCGAAGTCCAAGGCGCACCTCCGGTCCACCCTATCTTGATGCTAACCTATCGTCAGCCCCTTGACAAGCGTAACCATGTCCCTTATAGTAACTAATGTATCGTAAGTCACACGGTAATAGTTAGCCAGGAGGAGACCACAATGGTAACCGAGGTAACCCAGGCGCCGGTGCCGACCAACCCCCGGTGGGCTCTTGATCCAGCCCATTCCAGCATCGAGTTCGCCGTCAAACACATGGTGATCGCTACCGTGAAGGGACGCTTCACCGGGTTCGACCTGGACATCGATTTTGACGAGGCCCATCCTGAGCGCACAGGGGTTGAGGCCAGGATCGACGCCGCCAGCATCGATACCAAGGAACCGCAACGCGACGCGCACCTGCGTTCGCCCGACTTCCTCGATGCCGAGCGGTTCCCCCACCTGGTCTTCAGGAGCCGGCACATCATATCTAAGGGCGATGGCCGCTATGACCTGGCGGGCGACCTCACTATCCGCGATGTTACCCAGGAAGTGGTCCTAGCTGCCGCCTTCGGGGGCACAGGCAAGGACCCTTGGGGCAACCGGCGCGCCGGGTTCAGCGCGGAAGGCGTCCTGAATCGCAAGGACTTTGGCCTCACTTGGAACCAAGCCCTGGAGACGGGCGGTGTCCTGGTGGGCGACAAGGTGAAGATCGCGTTTGAAGTCGAGCTTATCGAGAGGGCCGGATAGAGGTCGGTTGCTCGACAACTGATTGCAGTGCAAAGGAGCAGGTGCATGGAAATCAAAGAGTTGGGGCACATCGTCCTCTACGTGCGCGAGCTCGAACGCTCACGCCGTTTCTACAGAGACGTTCTAGGTTGGCGAGAGGTTCCGGCGGATTCCGGGGGCTTCGGTGCGCTGTTCTCCTCAGGGCGTACGCACCATGAGCTGCTGCTCCTTGAGGTAGGAGCCGACGCCGTACCCATTCCAGCCGGGAGTCGGGTAGGACTGTACCACTTTGGGCTGAAGGTGGGCGAGACCGATGACGAGCTCCGCGAGGTGCTCGCTACGCTCCGTGAGCAAGGCGTCAAGGTTATCGGCGCGACCGACCATACGGTGACTCACAGCTTGTACATCGAGGACCCAGACGGTAACGAGATCGAGCTGTACATCGATGTACAGCCGGCCGTGTGGAGAGAGCGTCCTAGCGCTATCGTCGCGTCCCCACGTCCGCTGCGCCTCTAGGTCGGCTCCGCCTGTCGTGCGGTTCTAAGGGGCCGATAGAGAGAGGACGCTGTAGAATAGGTGGAGATTCACGTCAGGGAATTGAGGTAGGCACATGCCTGGTCCTGCTTTAACCAGCATCGACATCCGCCGCGCCGCAACGCGGTTCAAGACTGAGCTGGGCTGGCTGGACGCCCGCCACTCCTTCAGCTTCAACTACCACTACGACCCGGCCAACACCCACTTCGGGCTCCTATTGGTTAACAACCAGGACCTCATCCAGCCAGGCACCGGGTTCCAGACCCACCCCCACCAGGACATGGAGATCGTCACCTGGATCTTGCAGGGTGGGGTCGAGCACAAGGACTCGGAGGCCCACTCTGGCGTCATCGTGCCCGGGGAGGCCCAGCGCATGTCGGCCGGCAGGGGCATCTTCCACTCCGAGGTCAACGGCTCCCCCGACACCCCCCTGCGGCTGGTGCAGATGTGGGTCGTGCCCGACACCACTAGCCTGCGGCCCTCCTACGAGCAGACGGACATCACGCGCGACCTGGAGAGCGGCACGCTGGTGGCCGTGGCTTCGGGCAAGGGCCTGGCGGGCGCGGTCAAGATACACCAGAGCGCTGCCACCCTGTGGGCGGCCCGCCTGAAAGCAGGGCAAGCGGTGAACCTGCCCGACGGCAAGTACGTCCACCTCTTCGTGCCCGCAGGCTCGGTGGAGCTCGAAGGCGTGGGCACCCTACATGAAGGCGATGCCGTCCGCGTGGTCGCGGCGGGAGCGCGGCGGGTCACGGCCCTCGCCAATAGCGAGGTGCTGGCCTGGGAGATGGACCGTTCCCTGGACGAGCGCTAGCGGTAAGGGTACCGGCAAAACCAAGAGGCCCCGCTTTTGGCGGGGCCTCTTGTGCTACTAGTATCCGGTTACAGGGCCAGGCTAGGCGACTGGGACGGCGAGCTTTTCGCGGAGGACCGTCCTGATCTCCCGGACGCGGTCCAGGCCGGGGTACTTGCCGCCCTCGCCCTTGCGGTCCAGTATCTTCTTGCCGTCGAGATAGACCTCGAGGCGGCCCTCTCCTACCGGGGTCAGGGTGATGCCCACTTTCGAGCCAAACTCACCCCAAAATTCGGTCGCGATCCACGCGGCCTGTGGGTAATACCCTCAAGAGACGCAGTATTTGATCTCCAACTGTGCCTTGGCCTCTGCCGCCATAGCAACCCTCCTAACGCGCGCTTATCCGACGACACCTGCCCAGCTTACCCGTCGCGGTCGCTCCTGTCAAATTCGCGCTTCGCCGCGCTGGATGTGCCTTCTCTGCAGGCGTTCGCCGGGCCCGAGGGGGTGGCAAACTCTTCCGGGTTTGATGCGCGGGTCGCTCGCGCTCCCTATAATGCAACGCATAGGGCGCAGCCCTGCAACCGCGGGAGTAGCTCAGTTGGTAGAGCTCCTGCCTTCCAAGCAGGTTGTCGCGGGTTCGAGTCCCGTCTCCCGCTCCAGATTGAAACCGCGCCGCGTGGAATCCGCAGCCGAAATGTTTGGCCACCCCCAGCCAAGCTCCGTCGCGAGCTTGTGGGAGCGCCCGCCCCGGTGCTAGACTCCCGTGGGGCGCGCGACTGCGTCCTCCTGGAGCACCCAGGCCAGGGGCCCGTAGCTCAGTGGCAGAGCGGGCGGCTCATAACCGCTTGGTCCCAGGTTCGAACCCTGGCGGGCCCACCGTTACGGCGTAATGGCAAGAAGTTCGTGAGTCAGAATCGGTAAAGTAGGCGATTCGTTTCCCGTGAAGGATGAAATCCTCAGCTATTGGGACATGTGCAGTCGCCAGGGCAAGGCGCTGCAGCGCGGCATGTACTTCAATCCCCCGCCTGGGCACGGCGTCGTCCTCATGTCACGTCGTCCTAACGCCCCGTACGCCGATGCGCTGAGCCAGGACGAGACGGTACTGCTCTACGAAGGCCATGACGTGCGGCGCACCCAGACAACGCCAGACCCGAAAGCGCTCGACCAACCGCGCTTCGAGGCAGATGGCAAGCCCACCCAAAATGGACTGTTCGCTGCTCAGGTGGATGACCAAAAGGGTGCTCAGGCTCACCCAGCGGTCTTCCGCGTGTATGAGAAGATGCGACCAGGTGTCTGGACAGATCGCGGGCTGTACCTTCTCAAGGACTATGAGCACCGCCCAGAGGATGGACGCAGGGTTTTCAAGTTCCGGCTTGAACAGGCCGACTTCGACTCTAGCGCACCTCATGAATCGAACACCATCGACCTCAAGGCTAGCCGCCAGATTCCCTCATGGATCAAACAGCTAGTATACAAGCGGGACAAGGGCCGGTGCGTTATCTGCGACGCGACGGACCAACTCCATTTCGACCATGATTTTCCGTTCGCGAAGGGGGGTACGAGTATCCTTCCCGAAAACGTGCGAATTCTGTGCGCAAGACATAACCTTGCCAAAGCGGGAAAGATCGAATGACAGGGACGTTGGAGGACTCCTAGCCCGCCCACCTTATTCTGGGCTCCTGCGGTCCTTCGCGGTGCTATCATGCCAGCCATGGCCATGCCTGCCGCCTTCATCTATCATCCCGCCCTGTCCACCCTGGCCCTGAAGGAAGGCCACGTGCTGCAGCCCAGCCGCTTGCAGTACACCTACGAGCTGCTGGAGAGCTACGGCGCCTTCCGTCGCCCTGGCTCTCGACTCCTGACGCCGGAGCTGGCCACGGAGCAGGATCTGCTGACGTTCCATAGCCCGGAGTATGTGCGGGCCGTGCGCGCCTTCAGCCAGGGCGATCTCTCAGCCGGCCCCGAGCGCTTCAACTTCAGCGACGAGGGCGACAACCCGGTCACGGCGGGGATGGACGAGTCCGCCGGCCTGTCGGTGGGGGGGTGACTGCTGG
>ORJL011544092.1_pt1 | contig 15195 bp, 10 predicted proteins | sample 1779941 | NCBI WGS metagenome assembly ORJL01 (sample SAMEA104232317, study PRJEB22302) | groundwater metagenome | biome: forest; feature: aquifer; material: groundwater | place: USA | collected 2011-08-07 | depth 5.8 m | reverse complement strand
GCCCGCGCCCGGGGCGAGCCGTGGCGAAGGCCGCTGTCCCCGCTTCGTCGGCGAGTCGCGCGAGTCGCTCGCCGCGCCCAGGCTCGACCGCATGCCAGATGAGGGCGCGTAGATGTCCCCCGAAGACGCCGCTCCATCCGGCCCCGACGTGCGAGCGTGCATCCGATCGCTCCAGGAATCGCTCGCACGCGACCCGTCGGATCGGCCGGCGCGACTCGAGCTCGCCCGCCGATTCCTCGCGCTTGCCGAGGAGCTGGCCGGCAAGGGCATGGAGGATCCGCAGCGCGCTGCATGCGAGGAGGCCGTGCGAGCGGCCGAAGAGGCGCTGTTGCTGGCGCCCTCCGATCTCGAGGCAAGGCGATGGCTCGCCGAAGCGTACACCGCGCTCGCCGCCTCGCAGGGCCGATGCGCCCTGGACGCCGAGCCGGCGTATCGGTCCGCCCTGCGGGCGTTCGAAGCGATCATCCGGCGCAGGCCGTACGATCCGGAGCCCTATCGCCGGTTTGCCTGGTGCAGCTTTTGGCTCGGGATGGCCCGCAAGGAACGAGGCCAGGAGTGTCGCGGCCAGCTCATGAAAGCCGCCGAGGCCCAGGTGCAAGCGATGCTCCTGGACCCGACCTACTGCATCGACAAGCACATGCTTCGGCTTTTCCACAGTACGCTCCTGTTGATCGAGGCGAAGCGGGACGGACGCGAGCTGCCGGATTCCGACGACTTCCACTTGGCGCCGGGCCGCGTCTGGCGGCGGGAGGTGCGCCGTGCTCCCGAGGATCCGGACGTGCGCGCGCGGCTCGGCATCGTGCAGTTGTCCGAAGCGGGGCCCGTGGGCGACCCGGCGGCGATCCGGCGCGCCCTGCGCACCTTCGCGAAGGTCTTGCAACTCGACCGGCGGCACTTTGGTGCGCTTTACGCAACCGGCATCGCCTATCGTCTGCTCGGCGAGCGGCGGGAAAACCGGGATCGGGATTCCTCGCGCAAGTTCCGCCCGGCCGTGGACGCGCTGCGCCGGGCCGCGCGTGTCCAGCCGGGGCATCCGCGCGTCTGGGTCGAACTGGGGAAGGCAGGCCTAGGCTTCGCAAAGGCTTCGAGGCATGCGAATCGGCGAGCGGGCTGGGCGTGCCGCATCGCGCTCGCCGCGACCCGACGGGCACTCGAGCTCGATCCCGAGGATTCGGACACCCGCTTCCAGCTCGGCCAGGCCCATTACCAACACGGAGTCTGGCTGCAGTTGAGCGACCGCGATCCCCGAACCGCCTTTTCCGAGTCCGCGCGGGTATTCGCCGACGTGATGCGACGCCGGCCGGAGGACAACCAGGCTCTCTGGTTCCACTCCGTGGCGCTCGAATGGTTCGCGAAGGGCGGGGAGGCCGGAACCGGGGGCCCGCGCGAGCCGCTGTTGCGGGCGGTGCGCGCCTGGGAGGCCCTGTTGGAGCGCGACCCCGCCCGCTTCGGGGGACCGGACACCCTCGGGGAGCTGCGATTCGAGCTGGCCAAGGCTCAGGGTGCGGCGGGCGACGATGCTGCCGAGTCGTTCACCAAGGCGCTCGTCCTGTATCGCGCGCGAGTGGAGCGTGACCCGACATTCTCTTGCTTCCACGACCAACTGTCGGCGGTGAGCGCGGCGTACGGCGATTGGCTTGCCGGGCACGACGAGGATCCGAGCGGGGCGTATGAAGCGGCGATCCGCGCCCTGGAGGATCTCCGTGCCGAGAGGACTCATGGGCGGTCGATGACGCTCGACTGCGTCTGCACGCTGTGGACCACGCTGGCTCGCTGGCAGGCGGGGCGGGGGCTGGACGCGCGGGCGGCCTTCGCCGCGGCCGTGGACGCCCAGCGTCGCCGCGTCGCGTCGGGGGAGGGTTGGGCGTGGCGGCGCACCGGACTTGCCGCCGGGCTCGGTGAACTGGCCCGTTGGCTGCATGCCCGCGGCGAGAATCCGGACGAGCCGGCGGCCGAGTGGCAGCGCATCCTGCAGGAATTGACGAATGCGGAGTCGCCTTCCACGTCCCTGGGGGACGCGTGGGTCGATCGCTCGGGGTTCGACTCGATGCGGGGCGAAGATCCCCAAGCCGCCATGGACCAGGCCTTCGGGCAATACCGAAGCGTCCTCGATCGTCGACCCGAGGACACGTATACACGCGCGGCGCTGAGCGAGGCGCACCTGCGCCAGGCGGAATTCCGTCGCGCCCGCGGCGAGGATGCGCGCGACGAGTTTCTCGCGGCGGTGAACGAATGCGACCAGACGATGCGGCAACTCGAGAGGAATGCGCGCGGCCTCCGCCGCCGAATGCCGCTGCCGGACCGGATCAAGCTCGGCCCCGACCGGGCCGAAGCGCGGGTCGCGCGCGTGAAGGGAGAGGCGCTGCTCGCGCTCGGCCGCGCGGCAGAGGCGCGACGATGTCTGAAGCGCGCACTGGCGATGGCGCCGGGGCACGAGCGCATTTTGCGATTGATCGAGCGCGTGAGCGGCGGGGCTGCGGGCGCAACGACGGGTCGCGCGTGAACGCACCGATCCGGCCCACTCCAGCCTTCCAACCTCCTCACGCCCTGCTATCATGTCGCGGCGGACAGGACGGAGGAAGCGCCGGCCGACTTCGAGCGGGCGCGCGTAGTGCCCGGGGTCGACGAGCGGGCGCGGCGCGCGGCGCGTGAACTGCGGGCGGGGAAGTGAAGGAGCGCGACGCGACCATGCAGACGGTGGAATTCGACGCGGTGCCGGAGCTGTTCTCCGCGTTGTTTCGGCGCTGGCTGAAGGAGCCGCCGGGGAGCGAGCCGCGCCATGGCGTGGTGGTTCGCCCGGAGGACGTGCCGGAGCCGCCTCCGGGTCCTTCGCGAGACGTGCGGCAAGAGCTGTGCGCGCGGCTGGAGGAGTACCAGAAGCGGCTGGGCGCGCCGCCTGAAGCCTTTTCCGCGATCGCGAAGCTGCGCGACGAGCGTGCATTGAGCGTGATCACGGGGCAGCAGCCGAACCTGCTGGGCGGGCCGCTGCTGGTGACCTACAAGGCGGCTACCGCGGTGATGCTCGCGCGGCGGTTGGAGGCGCGCTGGGGGCGGCCGGTGGTGCCGGTGTTCTGGAATCACTCGGACGACGCCGACGTGGAGGAGATCCGGCGGGTCCACTTGATTGACCGCGAGAACCGGTTGCAGGCGGTGGAGGCCGACGCGGCGCCGGCGCGGACGGAGATCGCCGCGCTCGACTGGCGGGAGTCGCTGCCCCGGCTGCTGGCCCGCTGCTGGGAGCTGCTTCCCGAGACCCAGTTCAGCCCGGAGGCCCGGAAGATCTACCAGCCGGGGGTGGCCGAGGGACCGGCGGTTTGGTTCGCCGGGATCCTGACGCGGGTCCTGGGGCCGCACGGGCTGGTGGTGTTCGAGCCGCGCCTGGGCCGCACGCTTTGGGCCGACGTGATCGAGCGGGAGGTGCGGGGAAACGGCGGGATCCACGAGGCGCTGGCGGCGGAGGCGGGGAGGCTGAAGGGGGAGGGGTTCGAGCCGCCCTTGGATGCGGAAACGGTGGCGACGCTGTTTCGTGTCCTCGATGGCCGGCGGCGAAAGATCCGCCGTACGGCGGCGGGTCTCGAGGAGGCCGAGGGTCCGGGACCGCGCAGCGTGGAAGAGACGGCGCGTCTGGTGCGGGAGCAGCCGGAGACGTTCAGCCCCGGCGTGGCGCTGCGGCCGATTTGCCAGGACCGGGTCTTTCCCACTGCGGCGATTGTCGGAGGGCCGGCGGAGATCGGCTATTTGACTCAGCTGCGGGGAGCCTACGCGGCGTTCGGGATGCAACCTCCGGCGCTGGTGCCCCGGCTTTCGGCGACGCTGCTCGAGCCCAAGATCCGCAAGGTTCTGGACAAGTTCCGCCTCTCGCCGCCGGAGGTGCTGCACCTAGGGCGACGGATCGGGACGCTGATGGAGGGGGCGCTGCCGCCCGATCTGGAGGAACGATACTACCGGCTGCGCCACGCGTTGGTGGTCGAGGTGCGGGCGATGCGCAAGCTGACGCAGGAGGTGGATCCTTCGCTGGAGCGGCATTACCGCCGGTTCGCGGGGAAGGTGATGCACAGCCTGAAGGAGCTGAAGCGTCGGACCGCGGGGGTGCTGCTCGAGCGCGAGCAGGTGGGGCGAAGCCAATTGGAGAAGGCGGCGCTGCATGTGACTCCGCGGCAGCAACCGCAGGAGCGGGTGCTGACGCTGGCGCCATACCTGTGCCTGTTCGGGAGCGGGGTGGTGGGGCGGTTGCTGGAGGCGGCGGACGGGTTCGCGGGGAAGCACGTGCTGGTGGGGTTGTAGGGCGACGCCGAGTCCCCGTTGGGTCGCCGGCGCCCGTTGCCGCCGCCCGCGCTCAGGCATCCCCGCGTGTGTTCGCGCGGGGGTGCATGACCGCAGTTGCGGGCGGCCGACTGCAGAGAGCGCGGTCCGCCGAAGGAGGACCAAACTACGGATTTCACGGATTTCACGGATGGACGGCCGATGTGAGTCCGGTGGACATCAGGGACGGTCACAGCGACACGCCACAGTCTCGCGTAGCTGCGGTCATGCACCCTTCGCGCGGCTGCGGCTTGCCGACACGTTCCCGCCGGCGTATGATTGTGTTGGTACGGATCGAGTATGGAGTTCGGCATGACGTTGCCGCGCTGTTTGCGTAGTGCCCTCCGGCGATATCCCCACCGCCGAACCAAACGCAGCAGCAGCCTAGCGGGGTATCGATTCTCGCTCGAGCCACTGATCCAGCGTGCGCGCGAATTTCTTGCGCAGCGCGCCCTGGACTGGCGGCAGCCACCCCAGGAGCGTGCCTTTCCACCCCAAGGCCATCCCCATCCACCGCCGCAGGTCGAAGTGGTCCACGTGACGGACGATCCTACCGTCGCGGAACTGGAACTCGGCGTCGATCACGTTGTGGACCTTACGGCCGGTCAGCGAGAAGGTATAGCGCGCCTCCCAGTGCGCCCGCCCGACCTGGTCGTCCGCGGACACGTCGCGAAACTCGACCTGTAGATCCGCTCCGCGCTCGCAGAGCATCCGCCACATCCCCGCCGCCCGGGGTCCGCGCAACTCGGGGAATCCCGGGTCGGAGAACTCGACCTCTGGGTGGTAGCAAGCGGCCATTTCCTGTGCGTCGCGGCGCTGGAACGCGGTGTAGAACCGGCGGATGAGGTCTTCGTGGGGGTGCATCTCGGCATCTCTCCAATCGGCACTCCCGTACTTTCTACCCCGCTTCGGAGGAAATCCCATCGGAATCCCACCCGCCCGGTCGGTCACCGTCAATCCTGATCGAGCGAAAAGGTCCGGCCCAACTCGTACAGTGCGAAGTTCATCTGTTCACGTGCGAACTGATGCAAGAGAGCCGCGGTCAAGGTACAGAACTGGGTCTCGGAGTCGGCTCGCGCCGAGCGCGGCCACCACGGGCAGGATGAGGGTCAGGCCGGAAACCACAAGGCACCCGATCCAAAGCGCCCTACGCCCGAGGCTTCTTCGCGAATCCTCCCGTCGGAAGAACGGGTTCTCCGCCAGCGACCACCTGGAAGTTGCACTCAACGCCACCCTCCGGGCTCGAATGGGCGCCCAGCTGAGGTCCAGAATCCAAGATGTTGTATGGCCATCTGGCTACTGTCTGATCGACGGCGGTTAGCAACTAGTTCATAGCACATATATTGTGGAAAAACACTGTTAGTATTGTCGCGGTACGCCGATTGCTTTAGTGGAGTGACGAATAAAGCGACAACACCTACGAATTAGCCCTTGACACCAGCACGAATGATGCGTAAAATAGCGCGACTTCGGGCCGGCCTCGCAAGGTAAACCAGGCACGGAACCGGGAAGTTATGTTGGATTCGAAAGGAAACTACCGAATGCGCCTCGACATGATCGGTCCGGACCACTTCATTGTCACCGACGACGCCTCGTTCGTGAACCTGAATCTTGCGCAGGCGCGCAAGATCTGGTCGAACCTCCATTTGGACTATCCGGACCTGTTCATCTTCATTGGCGAGAGCGTGCTCGAGACGCAACCCGCCCGGCGCAGCCTGCAGGTCATGGTCGACCGCGTCGGCAAGATTGCGGAGGCGATGGGGTCGATCGAGAGCGGCGTGGTCAAGCACGCCAAGGCGATCAAGCCCAAGAAGGGTGATGTGCGCAAGCCCGCTCATCCGACGGCTCAGCCGGCCCCAGTGGTATGTGACGAGCGCGACGGCGACATTCCCGTGCTGCCCTCGATTTCGATCGAGGACATTCCGACCGCCCCGGTATTCCGCTGGGAACCGCGGGTGGCCCGGCAGTTTGGGCGGGCGTTGGAGCCGGTGGGGGCCGAGTAGGCCGAAATCGGGTGCCGCCTGGCGCGCCGGGTGGAAGCCATTCCGGGGGCGGATGCCGTCATGGGCGTCCGTCCCTTTTTCGTTTGGCGCGCGCACCCGATCGGCGTACGCTCATGCCCAATTCCGTGGATCCCACCTAAACCCTTTCCCCGACGGTGCGTCATTCACTCGAAGGCCGAGCCAGCGAAAGGCGAGCCGAGAATGGAGACGGCGGGGGTGTCTGCCGGCGCCGAGATCGACCTGGGGTTCCAGGAACTGCTTCCCGAGCTCTTCGTCCGCTGCAAGCAGGGCGACGGCGATGCGGTCAACGAACTCGTCCGGCACACGCAGTCGAAGATGTTCGGCATCGCCTGGTCAGTCACGCGCAGTCGGGAAGACGCGCTGGACGTGACGCAGGAGACGTACCTGCGCTTTCTCGACCGCGTGGGGGAGATTCGCGATCCTGCGGCGGTGATGGGATGGCTCTGTCGCACGGTGGTGAACCTTTCGATCGACGCGTTGCGCCGACGCAAGGTGCGAGTGGCTTCGCCGCTGCCTGCGGCCGATCACGTGGCGGCGACGGTAACCGAGCCGGACGGAATGCGGCGGATGGAAAGCCGCGAGCTGGGAACGATCCTGCTGGGATTGGCGGACGATCTGAGCCGGCAACAGCGGCTGGCCTTTCTGCTGCGGGACGTGCGCGGGCTTTCGCTGCCGGACGTGGCGGAATCGCTCGAGTGTTCGGTGGGGGCGGCCAAGGCGCATCTCTGCCTCGCCCGGGGAAAGTTGCGCGGGTGGCTCAAGACGCGCCATCCCGAGTTCCTGGAGTGAAGACGCGATGAACCGCGAACGCGATTGCGCAGGGACGCAGGACGTCCTCTACCTGCTCGAGGACGAGCTGGAGGGGCTCGAAGGCGCCCGTCTGAGCGCGCACCTCGACCGGTGCGAGGAGTGCTTCGTCGCGCGGGAGGAATTCCTGGCCGCGCGCGGCCGGCTGCTCGCGGAAGAGGTCCCGTCGCTGCCGGACAGCGTGGAGATCCGGCTGCCGCTTCGCCGGCCCGCCGGATTGCGCCCGCGGTTCGCCCTGGCCACCGCCGCGGCGCTGCTTCTGGTCGCGGCGGCGTGGATGGACCTGCCCCGGATGGGATCCGACCGCGGAAACACTCTCGCCGTGCGTCGCTACCGATTCCCCAACGGCGCGCGGGTGCAGGTCATCGATGAACGGTGCATCCCCCGGACTCGCACGGCCGCGGCCCCCGACCAGAGCTGGTCGCTGGTGCGCGAGCCCGGCGAAGAAACCGTTGCGCTGGTGCGCACGCCCGAATCGTCGCTGACCGCGTGCGAGGTCGGAGTCGGGGAACGGGCGCCCGCCTGCCCGCCACGCTGGGGCCGCGTCGAGTCCGGCCAGTGGAAAATGGCCGACCTCGTGGTGCGGACCCGCCTGACCCCGGACGGCGAGCCCCCCGCGGACGCCCTGGGCTGGAAGACCCGCTGAACCCCTCGCGAGGATAGAGTTCGTGCCCCAACAGGAGCCCCGCTGGATGCGCGCCCTCCGGACCCTTCTGGTTCTACTGGCCTTCTCGCCCGTACTCGCGGTCCCCGCCCGGGCCGGCGACGGCGCCTGTCTGATGGTGCACGACGCCGGTGCGCTGCTCGGCGTTTCCGATGCGGTGCTCGAGGAATCCGTCCGCGCGGAAGCCCCGGAAAGCGACCGCCTGGTCTGGCTCGCCACCCTGGTCCAGGCGCGCCGGGAATGCCGGGTCGCCGAGGGCGCCCCCGAAGATCGCGGCCTCACGGTCACCGAGATCGCCCGCTGGGTCGAGATCAACTGCCGCGACGTGGCCGGTCCCGACACCCTGGTCCGGCCGGCCGTGCGCGGCGTCTGTGTCGTCGGTGAGCCGAAAGTCCACCGCCAGGCCGCCGCCCTCCTCTCCGCCCTGCGCGCCGCGGTCTGGACCTGCCACCGCTTCGAGATCACTCTGGCCGCGTACGAGCCCGCCTTCCTGTCCCGGCTCGACACCCGCGCCCTGATTCGGCTGGGCGAGGAGCGCATCCCGGGATTCCGCATGTCCGCCGAGCAGGCAGGACCGTTCGTGGCCGGGCTCGCGGACGGCGCGCACCTGGTCGACCGCGGCCAGGGTGTGCTCAGCGTCGCGTGGGGGGAGGAGGGGCGCTTCTCGCTGGTGCGCGAGGTTGCGCATGCGGCTGCGGTGGAGACCCACTTCGCCTTCGGGCGGGCCTTCGGCGTGCCCCGGCAGGGCACGGTGGAGGACGGCCTGCGCTTTCGCGGCCGGGTCATCGACCCGCAGGAGAAGTCGATCGCCTTCCACGTCAACTTGGACATCGCCCTGCTCGCCGGCCTCGAGTCCTTCTCGGTGCCCTCCGGCACGGTGGAGATCCCCTCGATCCTGCGGCGGTCGCTCGGCTTTGTCGAACGCCTGGCTCCCGGCGAGGCGTTCGGGGTCCTCGGCCTGGAGGATCCGTTCGGGGTGGAAACGGCGCCGCGCGGGCGGCGGGCCGGCGGCATGGCGCGCAACCTCCTCGTGGTCGTGCGCTATCTGGGCAAGCAAGTGCTGTTGGCCGAAACCCCGCTCGATGACCTGGTGCACCGCGCCTGGACCGAGCCCGGCCGCGCCGTCCCTGCCCCCGTGGCGACCGATCCCGCGGTCGCCGAGGTCTACGACGTGACCGACCTCGCGGTCTCGGTGCCCGACTTCGCGTCGTCGCTGCGGCGGGGCCCCGGCGGGCTCGAGCCCGCGGAATCGGGGGGGAAAGTCGCGGACCGGGAGGCCGACGGGACCGGCACCCTGGCCGACCTGATCCGCGTCTGTGTCGCGCCGGACTGGTGGGCCACCGCGCCGGCCGCCTCGCTCGAGGTGCCAGCGCGCGGGGCGATCGCGGTGGCGGCGCCTGCGACGGTGCACGAGACCATTCGCGCCCTGTTGCTCGACCTGCGCGACCTGGAGGCCAACCTGATCTCGACCCGCGTGCACGTGGTCCTGGGCCGGCTCGAGCCCGGCGCACCGCGCGCCTCGCACCTCCTGCGCTCGCTCGCGCGTAATCGCAGCCTGTCCCCCCAGGAGATGACCGCGCACCTCGAGAAGGCGTTCCGTGCGCAGGGCGGCTTCCGTCCGCTCGCCGCGCCCACGCTGTCCACCTTCCCGGGGCAGAAGGCGAGCATCCTGATCGCCGACCAGATCGCCTACCTCAAGGACCACACGCTCGAAGAAGGACCGAGCGGGGTCGTCCTCGACCCGGTCATCGGCACGATCCAGGAAGGCCTGCTGCTCCAACTGCGCGCCTGCGCGCTGCCCGGCGGCGGCTGGATCCGGCTCACGGGAAGCCTCGAGCTGGCCCAGCTCGACGAGGCGATGCACAAGCATTCCTTCGGAGCGCCCTCGGATGCAGGCCGCGGCGAGACGATCGTAACCCTGGAGATGCCGACCTGCCGGCGGGTGATCCACGAATTCACCGAGGTCGTCCAGCGCAACCAGGCCGTGCTGATCGCCGTCCCCGGCGTCGTGCGCAACCTGTTCGGCGGCGCCAAGGGCAGGAGTGGGGCCAACGGCGAGGCCGGCCTCGAGGAGGTCTACCTCCTGATCCGCGCCGGTACTTTCGACGCGCGCAAGTCCCCGACCGCCGCCGAACCCACGGAAGAGAAGCACGACTAGGCGCCGCCTCCCTCCGAACCATGCCTATCCGGTTGACGCACCGACCGGCTACCCGTAGTAGCGCTGCAAGGGTCGTGGGCGCCTAGCGCGGCTCGTGCTCGTGGACGGCTTTGGCCATGCTGGGGACTGCTACCAGTAGCGGCCTGGTGTGTCAACCGGATAGGCCCCCGGATGATTGCGCCTGCGGCCGGTTTCGGCTCCAATGCGCGTCATGACCCGCTCCCCTCGTCCGGCCCCCGCCCTGGTGGCCTCGGCCGTGCTCGCCGCGTTCGCGGTCGTGATCTGGTTGGCCGGCCGTGACGTGCGCCTGCCGGTGCTGCTCGTGCGCGCCCGGGACACCGAGGTGGAATGGCTTGCGACCGTCGCCGCGGGTCTGCGCGGGGCCTACGGCGAAAATCTCACCATCGGCGAGGCGCGCTGGACGCTCGATCTCTCGGACATCGCCGCCGGCGCCGGCGAAGCCGGCCCGCGCGTGCCGGTGGCCACGGTCTTGGAGCGGATCCCCTGGGTGCCCCGCGACCCCTCGGTAGCCGTCGTCTGCAACCTCGACCTGCGGCGCGATGCCGGCCCGTCGTCGGAGTGGATCCACGGCACCGGCCTCCCGGAGGGCCTCATGGTGCTCTCGATCCGGCGCGTGGTCGCCGAGCATGCGCTCGACGCCGCGCGCCTGCGAGTGGCCCTGCTCGCGGCTCACGAGTTCGGCCACGTCCTGGGCTACGCCCACTGTCGCGACCGCTCCCTGATGACCTACGTCCGGCCCGGACAGGACCTCGCCCTCCTCGAGCCGGGCCTCAGCGTGGAAGACGCCTTCGAGTTGGCTCCGCGCATGCTCGTGCGCGAGCGGTTGGGGACCGGCGTTCGCATGCCGTTCCTGCTGCTGGTCGTCCCCCTGCTCGCCTTGCCGGGCTTGGCGGCGGTCTGCGTCGTCTGGCATGGGTTGCGCTCGCGTTTCGGCGGCGCTCGGGTCCACGGGTTCGACCTCGTTCACGCCTGCTTCCTGCACTTCGCCTGCGTCGCGGTGACCCACTACGGCTGGTCGGTGCTGTTGCCTGCGGTGATGATGCTCCATGCCGCGGGGGCGCGCCTCCTCCCGCGGCCGGGGGGAGCGCCCGCCATGCTGGGCACCTTTGGTCTCGCCCTGCTCTTGGGTGCGGCCGGCACCCTCGCCGACCTCGGGTACCTGTCCGGCGGAGCCACCTTCGATGCGCTCGCCGTGGACCCGGAAGCCCTGGCCGCGCTCCCGGGATCCATCCTTTCCGTGCACCTGCTGCGCGCCGCGTCGACCGAGCCGGTGGAAGGCCGGCATCGATGGGGCGCCCGCGGGTGGGCCATGCTCGCGGCCGGCGCCGTGGGCGGAGCCGCGGCCTGGCTCTTTTCGCCGAGCGCGGTGCTCGGCGGCATCGCCGTCGGCTTCGGGGCCGTGCGCGTCCTCTCCATCCGCACCCTGCGGATTGAGTTGCCCGGTCCCACGGGCCCGCGCTAGGATGTCGGCGCGACGCGGTTGCCGGTAACCAGTGCGGAGCGCGACCATGCCCAAGATCACCCGCGGCGCTCATACCTTCCACCTCGGCTACTGCATGAACGTTCACGCCGCGGAGGACGTCCCCCAGGTCCATGAGACGCTCGAGAAATACGTCCTGCCGCTGCGCCAGGTGCTGGCGCCGGACGCGGAGTTCGGAGTAGGGCTGCGGCTCGGCGGCCGGGCGGTCAACCGGCTCTGGTTCAACCGCAACGATCGGGCGCGGCTCAAGGACGTGCTCGCGCAGAACCGCCTGGTCGCCTTCACGCTGAACGGCTTCCCGATCGGCGACTTCCATGCCGGCCAGGTGAAGGAGCAGGTCTTCCGCCCGAGCTGGCTCGAAGAGGCGCGGGTGAACTACACCTGCCAGGCCGCGGACGTGCTGGCCGACCTGTGCGGCTCCGCGCCGCGCGCGACGATCAGCACGGTGCCCGGCTCGTTCAAGCCCTGGGGCGACGGCCCCGAGGTGCTCGGCGGGATCTGCCGCAACCTGGTGCGCGCCGCCGTCCACATGCACAAGCTGCACGAACGCACCGGTAAGGAGGTGATGGTCTGCCTCGAGCCCGAGCCGTTCGGGACGCTCGAGACCACGGAGGAGACGATCCGCTTCTTCCGCGATTGGGTCTGGGCCAAGGGGAAGCATCAGATCATGGAGCACCTCAACCTCGCGGAACCCGCCGCGGAGGCTTCGCTCGAGCGCCATCTCGGGGTGTGCTTCGACACCTGCCACCAGGCGGTGGAATTCGAGGACCTGCCGGCGAGCTTGCGCGCCCTGGGGACCGCCGGGGTGCCGATCGGGAAGATCCAGCTCTCCTGCGCGCTCTCGGCGCAGGGCGCGTCGAGGGTGGAGGACCTGCGCCCGTTCGCCGAGGACCGGTACTTCCACCAGGTGATCGGGCGGGGAGCCGGCCACACGCGGCTGCGCTGCCTGGACCTGCCCGATCTCCTGCGCGATCCGGGTCGCGATTGGCTCGCAGCCGCGGAATGGCGCACGCACTACCACGTGCCCATTCATCTCGCCAAAGTGGGACCGCTCGCGACCACGCAGGCCGACCTGGCCAAGGCGCTGGATCACGTGGTGGCGACCGGGGCGTCCACCCACCTCGAGGTCGAAACCTACACCTGGGACGTGCTGCCCCAGGCGCACCGCCGCGCGGCCGCCGGCGACGATCTGCTGGAGTGCCTGCGGCGCGAGCTGAGTTGGGTCATCGACCGCCTGAAGTGACCGTCGACGATGGCGCTCACTTCCCGCCGAGCCGGAAGTGGCCGCGCGTCTGTTCGTTGGTCAGGACGTACTTGATCACCTTCCGGGCGCAGTCGTTGCAGTAGCCCGCGCGCGGGTCCTTTCCCAGGGCGACGGCCTTGGCGGCGCTGCGATTGCGCAGCGCGTTGATCGTGCGATACACCTCGGCCGTCATCTTGCTCTCGCCCTTTTCTCCCTTGGCCGCGAGGTCCTGGAAGAGGTCTCCGTCGGTCGAGTCGAACTTGTCGAGATCGATCAGGAAGCCGTCGTAATTGAATCGGTTCTTGATCGCGACGTAGGTATTCTCGCGATAGCGGGTGATCAGCTCGGGCACGGCGACGCGGGGATCCGGGCGCTCGCCGGTCTCGGCCGCGAATTTGCCGAACTTCTGGATGATGCCGACGCGGAAGTCGTGGCGCGCGTCGGGGGCGACCCCGAGGAACTCTTCTTCCCTTTGCAGGTGCTCGACCGGGTCGACCGACTTCTTGCGGAACTCGTCGACCACGCTCTCGCGCCTGACGTAGGCCTTGGCGTGGCGCAGGTAGATCTCAACGCGCGCGTCCAGGTCCTCCTCGCGCACCTCGAAGAGCGCCTCCTCCACCTCGGCGATCACCCAGCGGTTGTATTCCGCCTGGATCTCGTCGAGCAGCGCCTTGCTGTCGGAGCCGACCGATTCCTCGATCTTGGCGTAGACCTGGAAGGGGTTGATGCAGCGGTTGGCCTCATCCATCGAGAGCTGCCCCAGGACGCGCTTGAACCAGCGCGGGCTGCGCCCCTTCTTCCCCTCCACCTCCTCGTGTTCCTCGCGGATCGCCATCGCGAAGGCGTCGGTGAAGGCATCGCGGCTCTCGTGCGGGATGAAGTGGGCGTCGCCGGCGTAGATCTTCGCCTTGCGCACCAGGGAAAGCCCATGCACGATCTGCTGCTGCCTCTGGAGCAGGGCGCGGCGGGCGTCGAACCGCGCCTTGTCGTGGGCGAATTGCTCGATCCGCTTCTTCTCGGCCTCGAACCAGCCGTGCAGGTTCGGTTCGCAAAGTCGCGTGAGCACCACGAACATCGCTCCGGTGGCGACGCTGTGGGGCGAAACATGCTGCGTCTTGCGGATCTCGCGCACGTTCGGCTCGTAGATCTGCTCTTCTTCGAGGTAGTTCAAGAGGTAGGGGACCGAGATCTGTTCGATGCGGTCGCGCAGGCCTTCCGTGAGCACGTTCTCCTCGAGCAGTTTCGATTCGGGGAGGTTGGTGGAGCCGAAGATGGCGAAGTCGATCATGAGGGTGACGTCGCCGAAATCGACGGTCTTCTCCTCGATCGCGCTCAGGAGGTGCTGCAGTTGCTGGTGGTTCTTGTTGAAGATGTCCTGGTAGTTGATGAAGCCGCGGTTGGCGCAGGTCGGCTTGCCGAAGAAATTGTAGAGCCGCACCCCCTTGAGCAGTCCCGAGAGGGTGAGCTTCTGTTCCTCGGTGGAGACGGGGTGGACCGCGGTATCGACGTTGACCCCGGGGTCGACCTCGGCGAGGCCGCGCCCGGTCTCGACGGAATAGACGAAGCGGGAGACCTGGATGTGCTTGGTGACCTTTTTCCAGTCCCCCTGGTAGATCTCGAGCAGGCGGTCGCGGATGATCTGGCAATTCCGGCAGGGCTCGAGCTCGAGGATCTTCTGCGGGATCACGAAGTCGCGACCGCCGCCCGCGGCGCGCCTGCGCTCGAGCACCGAGTGGAGGAATTCGCCGCGCTCCTTGCACGGGATGAGGATGAGCGGATGGTCGCGCACCTGGCACTCGACCTTGGCGTAGATCTCGGACTCGGCGAGGTGCGCGTAGCTGCCGGTCTCGCGCGTGAGTTCCTCCAATCGGCGGAAGCCCAATCGGCCGCCGTCCTCCTCCTCGAAGATGTCGCGGAAAAGCCAGTTGACGGTGTAGGTCCGGCCGTCGTCGGAGCGGGAGTACTCTTCGAGCCCCTTCTGGAGCAGGGTGAAGATGCGCGACTTGCCGGTGCCCGGCGGGCCGATCAGGATGAAGATGCTCTCGTCTTCCTCCTGCTTGGCGCAGGCGTCGATGTGCTTGAACAGCTGCGCGACCGGCGCGACCTGGCCGACCACCTGCTTCTGGCCGCCGTAGAAGGGGTCGCGAAAGAGGCGGAAGCGCGGGTAGACCCGGCCGCACTCCTTGACCGGGTCGGAGCCGAACCAGAGGATGGCGTCGCGAATGAGCTGGTACGAGGTGCGGGTCTGCCGATAGGGGTCGCGCACCACGAGGTCGAGAAACTCGTCGAAGGTGAGGACTTCGCTGGCGCGGGAGAAGGCGTCCCGGACGGCGATTGCGACCTTCTGCACCAAGTCGTCGTGGCTCATGGCCGCGATGGTACCACCGGCGACGGAGGCCGGTAAAGGCGAATGCGCGCGTCGCGCGCGCCGGAGAGTGGGCGACGGGCGCGGTGGCTGAGCGGGCGGGCGGGCGGGGGGGGGGGCGGGGGGGGGGG
>ORJL011319268.1_pt1 | contig 15196 bp, 10 predicted proteins | sample 1779941 | NCBI WGS metagenome assembly ORJL01 (sample SAMEA104232317, study PRJEB22302) | groundwater metagenome | biome: forest; feature: aquifer; material: groundwater | place: USA | collected 2011-08-07 | depth 5.8 m | reverse complement strand
GTACTCGGCCTCGTTATCGTACTCGTAATCGTTCTCGTTTTCGACGGAGCACCCACGAAGCGATACGACCACGACCGCGATGCCGATCCCGAACGAGAGAGGGCAACGGCAGGGGCAAGGGCGCAAAGCACGACGACGGGATGCGACCATCGTTTAGGGCTTATGCCTGGTCAGGGTTGGGCGTCGACCGGATCGGCATGGATGGGAAAGACATGGTTCAGGACCCGACCGAGCTCGAGCGGCTGCGCGCCGCCATCCAGATCTCGGATCGCTACTACCAACAGTTCGTGGAAGGGCTCGACGCCATCGTCTATGCGGCGGACGCGCCCATGCGCCGGTTCTCCTTCGTCAGTCGCCGCGCGGAGAAGATCCTGGGCTATCCGCCGGAGCGCTGGCTCCACGAGCCCGACTTCTGGGTCGAACGGATCCTCCCTGCGGACCGCGAACCTGCGCTTTCGAGCTCTCTGGCGGCATTCGCGGGCGAGCAGGACCACCTCCTGGAATACCGGGTCCAGGCGGCGGACGCACGGGTCGTCTGGGTGCGCGACAGTTCCCGGCTGCTCCGCGACGCGAAGGGTCGCGTGTGCCGGATCCTCGGGCTCATGGTCGACATCACGGAGCAGAAGAGAGTGGAAGGGGATCTGCGGGGCCTCACGGCCCAGTTGCAGGCCGTGGCGCGGGCGTTGACGGCCCAGATGCAGGAGGGGGACTGGCGGCGCGCCGGGGGCGAGCTCGTGCAGGAGGCGCTGCGGGCGACCGGGAGCACGGCGGGGTTCGTGGGGGCGGTCGTTGACGGCGCCGTTCTGCGCGTCGTGGCGTGGGAAGGTCTCCCGTTGTCGTTCCCCGCGACCCCGACGCGGACGGCGCATCGGCGCGGCGGGGAAAGCGAACCGCAAACCGTCGATTTCGGCATCGGCGACGACGTGCTGGGTCGAGCGATCCGGAGTGGCCGAAGCCTGGTCGCGAACGAGCCGGCGGTCGGGGCCGGCGTTGCCGATCTGCCGGCCGGCTTCCCGCCGCTCGCCGGCCTCCTCGGCCTTCCGATCGTGCAGGGGATCGAGGTCGTGGGCCTGCTCGCGGTGGCCAACCGCCCCGGCGGCTACGCGGAGGGAGACGAGCCTGCGCTCGATCTCCTGGCGCGGACCGCGGGCGTGCTGCTCGACAACTTCCGGCGCATGGAGCACGAGCGGGAGCTGGAGGCGCGGCTCCGCCAATCGCAGAAGATGGAGTCGTTGGGGCTCCTGGCCGGCGGGGTGGCGCACGACTTCAACAACCACCTCACCGCGATCATCGGGTTCGCCGACGTGCTCGCGGCCAAGCTGGCGCCGGACAGCCCCCTTTGCCAGTATGTCCGCCCCATCCGCAGCTCGGGCGTGAGCGCCGCCCAGCTCACGCGACAGCTTCTGGCCTTCAGCCGCCGGCAGGTCTTGACGCCCGGGATCCTGGACCTGGGAGACGTCATTGCGGGGATGGAGTTGCTCTTGAGGCGCACGATCGGCGAGAACATCGCCCTCGAGATAGTTCGGCCGCCGGACCTGGCGCCCGTCAAGGCCGACTGCACGCAGATCGAACAGGTGGTCTTGAACCTGGCCGTGAACGCCCGGGACGCCATGGCGACGGGGGGAGTGCTCACGATCGAGACGGCGAACCTCGAGGTGGACGCGGCAACGGCGGGGCGCAATCAAGCGGCGCGCTGCGGCCCGCATGTGATGCTGGCGGTGAGCGATACCGGGTGCGGCATGGACCAGGCGACGCGCGCGCGCCTCTTCGAACCCTTTTTTACCACCAAGGAACTGGGCAAGGGCACCGGGCTGGGGCTCGCGACCGTGTACGGGATCGTCAAGCAGAGCGAGGGCTTCATCTCGGTGTACAGCGAGCCGGGAAAGGGCACGACCTTCAAGATCTACTTGCCTTGCGTCACGCGCGGGCCGGAGGCCGCAGCCGAGGCGGGGCCCGCCGCCCAGGTGCGGGGCGGATCGGAGACGGTCATGGTCGTGGACGACGCGCAGATGGTGCTCTCGCTGGTGAGCGAGATCCTGGCGGGGCACGGGTACCGCGTGCTGGAGGCGCACGACCCGGCCGAGGCGATCCGCGTGAGCCAGGAGTACGGCGGCACGATTCACCTGCTCATGACCGACATGGTGATGCCGGGGATGGACGGCGTAGAGCTGGCGCGGCGGCTGAAGACCGCGCGGCCGGACCTCCGGACGGTTTTCATGTCGGGCTACACCGATCCGGCGCTGGTGAACCAGGGGATGGACACGGGTCGGCAGTGCTTCCTGCAAAAGCCGCTCTCGCTGCGGGCGATCGCCCTCGCCGTGCGGGCCGTCCTGGACGGGACGGACGCGGAGGCGTGAGCGGATCTGACTTACTCCCCCGCGTACGCCTCGATCTCCGCCAGCCACGACCCGACCTGGGCGTCGGAGGGCATGCGCCAGTCGCCGCGGGGGGAGAGCGCGACCATACCGACCTTGGGTCCGTCGGTGGCGCACGAGCGTTTGAACTGGTTCTGGAAGAACCGCTTCACGAACACGGTGAGCCAGCGCTTGAGGGCTGCGAGCGGGTAGCGGCCGTCGAAGGCGATGCCGGCGAGGTCGAGGATGCGCCCGGGGCGCGCCCCGTGGCGCACGAAGTAGTAGAGGAAGAAGTCGTGCAGCTCGTACGGGCCCAGGTCGGTCTCGGTGAGCTGGGCGATTTTTCCGGTGGCGTCGGCGGGCAGCAGCTCGGGGGAAATCGGGGTATCGAGGATCGCGAAGAGGACGTCGCGCAGCGCCGCGCGGTCGCCCGAGGTCCAGGTCGCGGCGCGCTCCTGCGCCACCCAGCGGATGACGAACTGGATCAGGGTCTTGGGCACCCCGCAGTTGACGTCGTACATGGAGATGTGGTCGCCCGAGTAGGTGCACCAGCCGAGCGCCTTTTCCGAGAGGTCGCCGGTGCCGACCAGGATCCCGCGCAGGTGATTGGCCAGGGTCATGAGGAGGAGCGTGCGCAGCCGCGCCTGGACGTTCTGCAGCGTGGCGTCCCCCAGGCCGGGCTCGGCGCGCAGGCGCTCGACGAGCTGCGCGGGGGTGGCGACGCCGGCGGCGGCCGGGTGCTTGATGTCGGCGAGCACCAGGCGGGTGGCTTCCTCGATCGAGATCGAGCGGAAGTCGGCTCCCAGCGAGTGCGCGAGCTTCTCGGCGTTGCCGCGGGTGGCGTCGGAGGTGCCCAGGCCGGGGAGCGTGGCGCATAGGAGATGCCGGCGCGGGACCCCGAGCGCGTCGAGCGCGGCGGCGGCCACCAGGGCGGCGTGGGTGGAGTCGAGGCCGCCGGAGAGCCCGAGGACGAGGTGATGGAGCCGGATGGCCTTCATCCGCGTGACCAGGGCGTTGACCTGGATCTCGAAGATCTCCATGCAGCGCACCGCGAGCGTGGCCGGGTCTTTGGGCAGGAACGGGTGGGCGGAGACGGTGCGGCGGAGCGGAGCCGGCGGCCAGCCGCCCGCGAGGAACTGGAGCGGGCGGAACGGGCGGGCATTGTGGCGCGCGCAGTCGCCGAACGAGGTGGTGGTGATTCGCTCGTGCACCAGCGCCTCGAGGTCGATGTCGACCGGGATGAGCTGATTCTCCCGCAGGAATCGCTGGGAGAAGGCCATCTCGCGGCCGTTTTCGCAGATGAAGGCGTCGGCGTCGAACGCCAGGTCGGTGGATGACTCGCCCGGCCCCGCGGCGACGTACAGGTAGGCACACTTGCCCCGGTCGCTGGCCGAGCGGGCGAGCAGCCGGCGCAGCTCGGACTTGCCGACGGTGAAATTGGAGGCGGAGAGGTTGGCGATCACGGTCGCGCCGGCGGACACCTGGTAGGACGATGGCGGGACCTGGACCCAGACGTCTTCGCAGATCTCGACGCCGACCACCAGATCGGAGACGTCGGCGGCGTGGAAGAGGAGGTCGGTGCCGAACGGGACGCTTTGCCCGAGGAGGTCCACCGACGCGCCCGGCGGGACTTCGGCCCCCGGGCGAAACCAGCGGGATTCCTCGAACTCGCGGTAGTTGGGCAGATAGGTCTTGGGGACCACGCCGAGAATGCGGTCCCCCTGGATGGCGACCGCGACGTTGTAAAGGCCGTTGCCGACGCGGAGGGGCATGCCGACGATGGCCAGCGGCCGGAGCGCGTGGCCTTCGCGGAGCAACCGGTCGAGCGCGGCGAGGACGGACTCGCGGAGGTGGCCGTCGCGGAACAGGTCGCGCACGGTGTAGCCGCACAGGCCGAGCTCGGGGAAGACGACCACCGAGCAGCCCTCGGCGTGGGCGCGGCGCCACAGGTCCAAGGTGTTGAGGACGTTGTTCTCGAAGTCGGCGACGCCCACGATGGGAACCGCGGCAGCGACCCGGGCGAATCCTCGCATCGATGGCAGCCTCCCGGAATGGATGGTCCGAGCGTATCCCAGCGTTGCGAGCGCCGCAATCATGGAGGTGCGAGGAGGACCAAACTACGGATTTCGCGGATTACACGGATTTCGCACCTGCGCTCGGCTTGAATGAAGTAGCACACCCGGGAGCCGGGGGCAAAGGAATGCGGGTGCGGGCGGAGGCCGCGCCAAGCAACCCACCGAATCAAGCTTGCAGGCCCACTAGGCCGCCAGCAGCCGCCTCCGATGCACGCCTTTGGCGGTCATCCAGCCGCCGAGGCCGGCGAACACAGGGCCGAATGCGATCAAAACCCAGGCGCCGCCCTCGGCGCCGGGAGTGAGCGCGACGTTGCCGGGATCGCCCGGATCGACGTACACGGTCAAGGGTCCGGCCGACCAGTCGGCGACGCGCTGCTTCGCGCTCGCGTGGGTGGTGAACCCGTCGAACGATTGCTCGCCTTGGTGCGTCGTCCCGGCGACGGAGTACGAGAAGCGCAGGACCGCCCGGTAGCGCGTCTTCTTGGAGCGGGACGAACCGGTGCGGTAGGACTCCACCTGGGTGGATTCCATCTTCCCCTTCACGGTGGGCCACGCCTGGTTGCCCCATGCGTGCCACACGGTCCAGCTGCCGAAGCCCAGGCAGACGATGCCGGCGAGCAGGAAGGCGATGCCGGCGGGCAGCGGGTCTTTCGTTCCCATCGGGTCACTGCCGTCCTAAGGGTCCGCGGGTCACGCCCATCACGTTCGACGCGCGCAATTCCTGCCACAGGGTGCGGCCGTCGTTCCGCCCCTCGATGACCTCGCGATAGCCGCGCAGCAGCCGTCGCGCCTCGTCGGGCGTCTCGCGCAGCAGCTCGACCCGGAACCAGCGCACGCCCCGCTCGAGCAGGCCGCGGACGTACGTCGAAGCGCTCTGCGCGACCGCGTTGAAGATCGTGTTGCGGCAGCCGGCGTCGGCCTTGACCGGGTGGACCATGCCGGACCAGTCCCGCAGGGCGAGCGCGTGCCGATCGCACGGGCGACCGCAGTCGGTGCAGTCCTTGCCGGTGGAGAGCAGCGCGGCGAACACGCAGTGCTCCATGTGGAACATCGGCATGTGCTGGTGCACCACCATTTCCACCCGCGCCGGGTCGATCCGCTCGACCAGCGCCGCCAACTGCTCCCAGCTCAGATCGTAGCTCGGGACGATGCGCTCGAGCCCCTGCGCGAGCAGCCAGTCCGCGGCCAGCTCGTTGGCGGCGTTGAGGGAATAGTCGCCGATCAGGCGCAGCCCGGCGAAGAACGAGAGGTGAGCGGTCGAGCGCACCAGGACGCCGTCCGGCTCGGCGTTCCTCACGGTCTCGAGGAACCCGGTCTCGCCCGGCTTGAGAATCCGGGGCGGGGCAAGGAGGATCTGGGCCCCGACCGCGTGCGCGCGGGCGACCGCCTGCGGGTACAGGCGCAGGTCCTCGAAGTCGCACTCCACCTCGCTCACGCCTTCCGCGAGCGCCGCGTCGAGCTGGCCGGGCGAGCGGCACAAGGCGACCAGTCGGACCGTGCGGTCGCGGGAATCGTGCTCGAGCCGGCACGAGGCGGTCGGGGTGTCGGCGCTCGATGGGCGCCCCGCCGTCGCACGCGGGGTGCCTGCGGTCGAGGGGCGAACCGCCCTCGCGGGGGCCGCGGGGTTGGCCTCGGCGAGCGCATCCGGGAGCGGAGCCCGCGCGGAGCGTTGCGCTGCGCTCACCTCGGCCAGGAGCCGCTCCCCCGCCTTCGGATCGATGCGGAAGCCGGGGTTCGCCTGCCGGGCCTCCTGCAACTCCTCGATCAATTGCCGGCGCAGCTCGTTGATCCGGCTGACCGGGACCATGACGCGGCCGATGCGCGACTCCAGCCCGCGCAACTCGAACGGCGTGGCGCCGAGACGGCCGAGCTGCGCGCGCAGGTACTCCTCCGTGAGCGGGCGCTTCTCCGCGGGCTGCACCGGGCCGGCGTCGCCGGAGACGGTGTGCGCGCCGTCGCTGAGGGTGATGCGCAGATTGCCGCCGGCTTCTTCCACCACGGCGTCGAGAGGGACGCGGCGACCGGTGCGCTCGAAGGTCGACCGCAGGCGCCGGTTGAGCGCCGGATCGTCGGTCTTCCACACTTTCCAGCCGAACTGCGGCGGCGGGCAGTCGCGCAGTTCGAGCTCGACGGTGTCGGGCGCGTCCGCCGCCTCGACCCGACGGCCGTCGCGCCACAGGTGGACGACGCGCCCGCCCGGTTCGTCTTCTTCCGGCTTGCCGTAGTCGAAGACGAGTCCGTCGCCGGGCTTGAGCGGGCCGGAGAGCCGCAGCCGCACCCGGCCGTCGCGCACCGACTGGACGTGGCCGAGGAGGATGCCGCGCTTCTTGGGCGAGAGGGCGGGGACGAGCTTCTGGTGGTCGATCCCCCCGAGGAAGCCGTGCGAGAGGCCGCGCGAGAACACCTGTTCCAACGCGAGCACCTCTTCGCGGGTGAATTTCGCCGCGGCGTCGTCGACCGCCTTGCGGTAAGTGCGCACGGTGGCGGCGACGTACTCGGGGGATTTCAATCGCCCCTCGATCTTGATCGAGCAGACCAGGCCGAGCATCTCGGGGACGAGGTCGAAGGCGGCGAGATCCTGCGGCGAGATGAGGTAGGCGCGGTCGCCGAGGTCGCGCCGGGCGCCGTCGACGAAGAGGTCGTAGGGCAGCCGGCAGGCCTGGGCGCAGGCTCCGCGGTTGGCCGAGCGCCCGCCCAAGGCTTCGCTGGTGAGGCACTGGCCGGAGTACGCGACGCACAGCGCGCCGTGGACGAAGACTTCGAGGGGCAGGTCGGTCGCGGCCTTGATCTTCCGCACGTCGGCGACCGAGAGCTCGCGGGCCAGGATCACGCGCGAGAAGCCGAGGTCTTGGAGGTACTCACATTGTTCGGCGCTCGAGGTGGTGGTCTGCGTGCTCGCGTGGAGCGCGACGTCCGGGCACATCGCGCGCACCAGGCGGGCGATGCCGAGGTCCTGGAGGATGAGCGCGTCGGGTCCGGCGGCGAGGATGGTCTCGAGGGTGCGGCGGGCATCGTCGAGCTCGGTGGAGAAGATCAGGGTGTTGAAGGCGACGTAGCCCTTGACGCCGCGCAGGCGCAGGAAGCGGAGGACGTCGGGGAGCTCTTCGAGAGGGAAGTTCGCGGCGCGAGCGCGCGCGTTGTATTTCTGGACGCCGAAGTAGACGGCGTCGGCTCCGTTCTCCACGGCGGCGCGCAGGCAAGCGAAATTGCCGGCGGGTGCGAGCACCTCGGGGCGGGAGTGCGCGGCCGTGGACGCCGCGACACCCGTCGCAGGTTGCGGGTTCATGCGGGGGATTGTAGCAGGGGAGGGCCCAAAAGCGATTTCGAGATTTGCAACTTGCAATCGAACCGCAAACGCCTGAGTCGCGGCGCGATCACGGGGTACCGGGCCTCGACGGTCATGGCCCCCGTTGGAGCGCCCGCAGTTCTTCGAGCAGGCCCGCCCGGTCAGCCCATTGTTCGAGGTATGCCTGGTCGAGGGTCTCTTTCCAGTTCGTCCAGAGGTCTGCCACATCCGCGCGATCGATCGGCCTGCCGACCTTCAACTTGAGCAGGATCAGATCCTCGCAGGTGACCACGGGGATCTGCGTGCCTTGTCCCTGGCGCTCGATTCGACGCCGGAGCGCCTGCTGGAGCAACTCGGCCCGGGCGAGCACGATGTCGATGGTGATCGAGAGGCCGAACGCACCCACGGGATGATGGAACCGAAGGAGCAATGCGTCGGCCAGGACGACCCGATCGATCCGATCCTGGTGTGCACACCCTGCCGCCCGCAGCGCACCGACGAGTTGCTCCACGTCGATGTTCGAGGCGTCCACGAGAACGTCCGCGTCCAGCGTGGAGCGTACGCGGCCCCAAAGCTGCATCGCCATTCCACCGAAAACCGCATGGGGGATCCGGAGCGATGTCAGGACCGTCAGGGCCTTCAACAGCGCGGTGAATACTTCACTCGCCATTCCGGCCTCGCAGGTCCCCGAGGCGGCAGAGCGCGCTGAACCGCGCATCGGCTTCGCGATCGAGCCATCGCTGGAGCGTGTCCACGGCTTCGCCGTGGGACCTGCCCATGCTGCGGAGATTGTTGTAGGCCAGCTCGAACCCCAAATCGACCAGGTCCTTCCAGGCAGCGATGCACGCGTCGGCGTTGGGCCGGACTTCGGCGGCGGCAGCGCGACAGGGCTGCGCTCCCGGCAGTTGCAATCCGAGCGAATCCAGATACCTGCGGGCATCCTCCCGGTCCGGCTCCGGCCACGCCGAGATCGCTCGCTGGGCCGCCGCGAGAGCGTCATCGGAGCCGAGCTTCACCAAGCCGGCGATCGCGTGGTGAGCGACGGTGAAGCTCCCCATCAGGATCGCCTTGCGGTTCGCGTCACTCCGAGCCGCGCGCTCGAGCGCTTCGAGGCTCGGGAGGCTGGGCGGGGATGCGGCGATGGCATCAATGGCCATGGCGCGAACGGACAAAGTGGGATGTTCGAGGAGCGGGATCTGCTCCTCGTGGGTGACTTGCCCGCGCTTCAGCCGATCGATGATGGTCTGAGGAGAATCATCCAAGGCACAATACCCTCCGCGTGCGGACCGCTCTGCCCCCGCCTACGCCGGCGACTTCTCCCAGCCGGATTCTATCCCAACCCCGTCTGTGGCTCAAGGACCGGCGCGGATCTGCGGATCTGTCGCGGTACCGGCGGCTCCCCGGGCACGCGCCGCCCCGCCCGGTTGCGCCCTGACGCGCGGTGGTCACCGCTCGCGATACGACCCCGAGCAATTCTTCCGTGCACCGAGTTTCGACGCGTGCCGCAGAAATGGCGGCACCCCCATGCACATCGGCCTGGTCGTCGCCCCTCGGTGCATTCGATGGGGCCTTCCCAACCGACATCGACCGATCCGGAGCGGGGGACTGTGCCTCATGGGAATTCGTTGAATCCCGGCGTCCAGGGGGATAGAACGGGCGCATGAAGTCTGGTGCCCCATCCCGGAGGTCGCCCATGCCGTGCTCCCGCGGTCGAACCCTGCGTGGCGCCGATCGCGCTGCTGCTCAACGACGGCGAAGGCAAGGTGCGCATGGCCGCGATGGATGCGCTCGCACGTGGCGAAGTTGTCCGGCCCTTTCAAGCGATTGCGATCAGGGAACCAGCGTGCTACGATGCGCCTCAGAACTGGTCGATGAGCGTTCAGGACGGAAGCGAATGGGACTGATCTCCCGCAAACTCCAATTCATCGGGCGTCGAGGAAAGGCCAAGGTCGAGACCCTTTTCGACACCGGCTCCAATCACTGCCTGATTCGCGCCTCCGTGGCGGCGAAGCTCGCCGAGGCGGACGAGTTGCCCGAGCCGAAGCGATACGAGGCGGCGGTCGGCTCGTTCACCGCCCGCCACTTCGTGGTCGCGGACGTAGTCCTGGGCGGCAAGCGGCTGACGACCCTGTTCAAGATCGTTCCTGAGCTGACCGAAGAAGCCATTCTCGGCGCGGACTTCCTGCAGTCGTGGCACATACGACTCGATCCTCGCAAGAAACGCGTCATTCTGGATCCCAAGGCGCTCAGGCTCAAGGCGGTCGGAGCGTACCATCTCCCGAGGAGGTAGGACCATTCGGCCGCGAGCTCGCCAGCTCCGCCCCTACCGGCTGATCCTCTTCGGCATTGCGGCAATTCTCGCGGGATTGTGGCTGCGATACAGGCTCCAACAGGAAGTGCCGCCCGCGGAATCGACCGTGAACTCGAAAATGGTCGATCGCGATTTCTCCCTCGGGGGACCATGCCCCGAGTGCGGCCAGTCGGGACCCATCCACGATTGTCTCGGAAAGAGCGACGGTGGACCGACGCGCCTGCTGGCTTGACACCCTGGATTGCTTCGCGGCGGCGGAGACGGCGGAACAGAAGGGCGAGGATCCTCGCGAGCGCTACCGCGCAGCCATCGCACTCCTCGACGGTCTCGTGAAAGCTGCGCCGGACCTCGCCTTGGCGTACCAGCGACGGGGCCGGGCTGCGATGTGCCTCGGCCGAGCGGAAGCAGCTCGAGATAACGACTGCCGCATGGAGTTCCGACGTGCTGCGCAGGACTTCACTCGCGGGCAGGAACTGAGTTTCGGCGCGTGCCGCAGAAATGGCGGCACCCCCATGCGCATTGGCCTGGTCGTCCCCCCTCGGTGCATTCGCTGGGGCCCTCCCAACCGACATCGACCGATCCGGAGCGGGGGACTGTGCCTCATGGGAATTCGTTGAATCCCGGCGTCCAGGGGGATAGAACGGGCGCATGAAGTCTGGTGCCCCCTCCCGGAGGTCGCCCATGCCGTGCTCCCGCGGTCGAACCTTGCGTGCCTGGCTGTCGGCCATCGTCGCGGCCTTGCTCCTCGGCGCCCTCATTCCCGCCGCCCGTGCGGGAGACGGTGCGAGCGCCAACGGGGCCGAATGCAGTTGCCGCGACGGGTCAGGCTGCGTGCACTACCTGAAGTACCCCGGCGTGCCGATCTTCGACCCGTGTCCGTGTCCGTGCTGCGGGAAGGACGGCGCCGCGTGCCATGCGCGCGCGCTCCCGGACGACTGGCACAGCGCCTGCGCCGCGGCCAAGAACATGTCCTGCTTCCTGCGCCGGCACTCGGAGTCGTGGCGCCTGCAGTGCAGCGAGGACTATCTCAAGCCCTGCTGCAAGTGGGCCAACTGGCTGCACTGTCCCAAGTGCACGGGCGAGAAGGAAGGCGACCCGCCGACGGACCACCTGAAGACGGAGCTGGCCCGCGAATCCCAGTTGATGGGCTCGCGACCGGTGATCGTGATGAGCGACCGGTTCTACATCGTGTGCGACATCTCCAAGCTGACCATCGCCATGGCCAAGGGCCCGCCGCGCGAGTTCGGTACCCACGAGATCGCGCACATCTTCCTCACGCGCGCCGAGCAGGCGTACCGCGACTTCACCGACGTGTTCGGCACGGATATGGCGCTGAACGGCCGGGTGGGGATCTTCCTGGCGGCCTCGGAGACTTCGAAAAAGAAGATCGCGGCGACCTACCAGGGCAACCCCGATTCCACGCTCTTGTACGGCGGCGGCGTGGTGCCGGCGGCGGGCGGCAGCTTCGCGGGCAACATCTTCGTCCCGTGCCTGCAGACCGACCGCGACGACGACGGGCTGCACGCGCAGGTGCGGCACCAGCTCGGCCACATCTTCGGCGCCTGCCTGCGCCGGTTCGACATGGAGCGCAACACGCCGCAGTGGATCTACGAGGGTGCGGCGCATTGGCTCTGCCGCACCCAGTCTCGCCTGGAGGGCCGCGCGATCTTCTGCGGCAACGAGACCAAGGCGATCGCGCGCAGCGGCAAGGGCTGGCTCGGCAAATTGCAGTCCTCCTGCCAGACCAAGGGCCACCGGCCCTTCAGCGAGGTCATGCTGATCAGCGTGCAGAGCAAGATGGATTTCTCCGCGCACATGCAGGCGTGGAGCTACTTCGAGTTCGGCGTCGCGTACGAACGCGACAAGTTCGTCAAGGCCGTGCGCGCGATCAAGGATCACGTGGAAGCGCGTCAGGCGTTCCTCGAGAACTACGAGTGGACGCCGGAGAACTTCGACGAGTGCTGGCGGCAGTGGATCCTGACCGGCAGGGTCCCGGCGAAACTGGCCGGACGCGATGCCGACGCGGGCATGACCAAGGGAGAGATGCGCAAGGAGCTGACGGAAATTCTCAATGCGACCAATGCCGACGTGCGCGCCTCGATGATCCGCGCGATTTCGCCGGTGTCGGACATGCTGGCGACCAAGGTGCTGGTCTCGCTCGCGGGCGACAAGTCGGACCTCGTGCGCGAGACCATCGCGCTCGGTCTGGCGGCCACGACGTCGGAAGAGGTGCTGGCGTACCTGCGCACCGAGGCGATGGAGAAGGCGAACGGGGTGCAGAAGGCCTACGTCGCGCGCGTCCTCGGCGAGACGAAGGACATCGCGTCGGTCGAGGTGCTGATCGCGGCGCTGAAGGACGACTTCTGGCTGGTGCGTGCCAACGCCGCACAGGCGCTCGCGCGGATTGCGGACAACCAGGCGGTGGCGCCGATCGCGCTGCTGCTCAACGACGGCGAAGGCAAGGTGCGTATGTCCGCGATGGATGCGCTCGCGGGCTTCGGAGCTGCCGCGGCGAACCGGACGTCCCATGTGGCGAAGTTGCTCAAGGACCCCGCCTGGCAGGTGCGCACCACGGCCGCCGACGCGCTGGCGGCGATCGGCAGCAAGGACGGAGTCCCCTACCTGGTCGATCGGATCCAGGAAGAGGACGGACGCGTCGCCGAGGACATCGGACGCGCCCTGTCGCGCCTGACCGGGATGAACTTCGGAATCCGGGCGGAGCTTTGGAAGGAATGGTGGGACAAGTTCGGCCCGACCTTCGCCGGCCGGCCCGACATCCCGCCCCCGGTCTCGTCCGAGCACGACACCCGCATCGTCCCGGTCTACTACGGCATCAAGATCTACTCGCGCAACATCCTCTTCGTGCTCGACGTGTCTGCGAGCATGAAGGACCTGATCAAGTGGAAGAAGAACGAGGAGCGCGTGATCATCGAAGGCAAGGAGGACCGCAAGACGTACACGGCGAGCGACAAGATGGGAGTGGCGAAGGAGGAGCTGGCGAGCTCCATCGGGAAGCTCGACCCGCGCACGAAGTTCAACCTGCTGTTCTTCTCGACCAAGGTCCTGCCGCCCTGGAAATCGAGCTTCGTCGACGCAAGCGACTCCAACCGCGCCAGCGCGCAGTCGCGGGTGAAGGGGATCGTGCCCGACGGGGAGACGAACTACCACGACACCTTCAAAGCCGTGTTCGGCATCGACGCGGAGGACACGTTCGACCGCTCGCTGCTCTCGACCGCGGACACCGTGCTGTTCCTGACCGACGGGGCGCCGACCAACGGCGAGATCACCCGGACCCGGGAACTGCTCGCCTGGTTCAACGACCGCAACCGCTTCGCCAAGATGCGCGTGCACGTGATTGCGTTGGGGCGGTCCGGCATGGACCTGGAGTTCCTCTCGGCGCTGGCGAGCCAGAACCAGGGGACGTTCGTGCACATCGGCGGGGGGGATTGACACCTGCCGTGGCGCGGATGGGTCGGCGGCGGATTTCGGCGCGCGCGAGCGGGAGCGGAGTGCGCGTGGTCCGCGCACCCGGCCGAAAGCGCCGCGCACCCGGCCGAAAGCGCCGCGCACCCGACCGAAAGCGCCGCGCACCCCACCGAAAGCACCGCGCACCCCACCGAAAGCACCGCGCACCCCACCGAAAGCACCGCGCACCCGGCCGAAAGCGCCGCGCACCCCACCGAAAGCACCGCGCACCCGGCCGAAAGCGCCGTGCAACTCACCGAAAGCGCCGTGCAACTCACCGAAAGCACCGCGCAACTCACCGAAAGCACCGCGCAACGCGCCGTGCGCCCCCTCCCGAACGTCTTGCCGTCAGCGTGACTTGGGGCGAATCGCAAAAAACTTCACCCGACCCTTGCCGGTTTCCCGCAGTCCAACGACGTATGGGTGGATGCGCGTGACGGGCCCGAGCGGGCCGGCGAGCAGCCAAGACAACCAAAGGGAGGTGACAACCATGAACCCGCGCTACAACGTTCCCAAGATCACCCAGTTCGTTCGTGCTCAGATGGAGCGGCTGCGCGTCCGTGAGGACGTGGCCATGGGGCTCCCCTTCGGCGTCGCCGATCTCGAGGCCTCCATCAAGCACGCCGAGTCGCTCGAGAGCGAGCAGGAGACCTTGAAGGAGAAGGCGCAGGCCGCGACCGACGCGCTCCATCTGGCCGTGCTCGCCCTGTGGGACAAGGCGCAGCGGAACATCGCCGCGGTCGTCCTCAAGTCGGGCCGGCATTCTCCCGACCTGCGCGTGGTCGGCGGCAAGCCCCTGCCGGGCCGCCACCCGCGCAAGAGCCCGAAGAAGGGCAAGGGCGCCCCGGACGCCCAGAACGGGGGTGCCGACGCCAAGGTGGCGTAACCTGCCCCGGCACTACGAAACGCGGGCGCGGGATCCGATGGACTCCCGCGCCCGCGGCTTCGTACCATGCTCCCCAAACCCAAGGCCCCTGCGGAACTCGCCATGAGCCACACCCTCCCCGAAGAAGGCGACACGGTCCTGCTGCGGCGCAGCGCTGCGGAAGGGCCGACCGGCCTGGAAGCCTTCCGCCGCCTCTTCCTGCGCATCCAAACCGAGATGCTGCGCGTCGCCCGGGGATTCCTCTGGCGCATCCCCGACTTCGCGGCGGATGCCGTGCAGGAGGCGGCCGTCGAGTTCTGGCAGCGAAGCCGCGACCTGCCCGAGGGGCAACGCTTCCGGCCGTGGGCCTTCTGGATTCTGAAATGCCGCTGCATCGACCAACTGCGCCGGAAGCGCCCGCGCGCCCTGCCCGAGGAAGGTCCCGCGGCCGCCCGACCGGGCCCCGAGACCCAGCTCCTGCGCCGCGAGGAGTACGCGCTCCTGCACGAGGCGATCGACCGTCTCCCGGAACTGCAGCGCGAGGCGCTGCGCCTGCGACTCGCCGGCGAATTGTCCGCGGCCGAAATCGCCCGCCAACTCGCCATCCCCGAGCGGACCCTGCGCTACCACGTCGCCGCCGCGCTGACCCAGCTGAGGGCATGGCTCGGCGAAGCGGATCCCAAGGGTCTCGAGCCCGACCCCCCAGAACCCGGAGATCCCCGATGATCACCCCCACCGCCCCGACCGACTCCTGCGACGAGTTGCGGCTCTACTGGCTCGGTCCCCACGAAAGCTCCCCCCGCCCCCAACACTCCCCCCCCGCCCCCCGCCCCTTGGCCC
>ORJL011783824.1_pt1 | contig 15199 bp, 9 predicted proteins | sample 1779941 | NCBI WGS metagenome assembly ORJL01 (sample SAMEA104232317, study PRJEB22302) | groundwater metagenome | biome: forest; feature: aquifer; material: groundwater | place: USA | collected 2011-08-07 | depth 5.8 m | reverse complement strand
CTGACGACCGACGAATACCCGCCATTCCGGATGGCGCCCTAAGACCGAGGCAAGTAACCGCCGATGCTGATGACCGTCCAGGCCGTTCTGCCCGGCGCGGCCACAATATCAACGCGGGACAGCGATTGATCAACAACCGAACCACTACAGAACAACTATTGAACAACCACTGAGCAACAATCGAACCACCATGAACAACGGGCAGGGGTCCGGGAGGGGAGGTCTACCCCCCGATGCGGCACTCCAGTCCCATGGATTCCAATGTCTCTTTGAGGCGCTGGACCTCCTCATCCGTGGGCGATACCAGGCCTTCGAGCCGGTATCGGCGGTCCAGGTTGGTGTACTTGCTGGTGCCGAAGCGGTGGTAGGGAAGGAGGTCCAGTCTCCGGATGCCAAGCTCCTGCGCGAAGCGCCCGGTCCCGCGAACGTTATCTTCACTGTCGTTGACACCGGGTATCAGGGGAAGGCGCATTATCATCGGGACGCCGGCCCTCGCCACAGTCAGGGCGTTCGATATAATGCGCCGGTTCGAGACGGCGGTTGCTTTCCGATGGGGGACTTCCTGCAGGTGCTTGATGTCGAACAGGACAAGGTCGACATAACGGAGCACCGATTGAAGGGCGTCCTGTGGAGCGTATCCGCAAGTGTCTATCGTGGTGTGCAGGCCATCGTCCTGGCATCTTCTCAGGAGCTCGGCAACGAAGTCCGGCTGGGAGAGTGGCTCGCCTCCTGATATGGTGATCCCGCCTCCGGAATTGCGATAGAAAAGGGCGTCCTTCTTAGCCTCAGCCAGAACCTCGTCAACTGTCACTTCACGTCCCAGCACCTCGATCGCTCCGGGATAGCAGACGGGCACGCAGGCGCCACAATTGTCGCAACGGCTGCGGTTGATGCGGATGCCGGCCTGGCCCAGACTGATGGCGTCTTGCGGGCAGGCTTCCAGGCAACGGCCGCACTTCGTGCAGAGCGTATTGCGATGGGAGACCTGAGGGTGTGCTTTCTGGGACTCCGGGTTAGAGCACCAGAGGCAGCGTAAAGGGCACCCCTTCATGAAGACTGTGGTACGCACTCCCGGTCCGTCCTGTACGCTATAGCGCTGGATGTTGAAGATTACGGCCATAGGTCTGCTTCCCCTTGAAATCCTAGTGCCTCAAGCCCCTTGCCACCTTGCAGCAGTTCAAAAAGGTAGTCTGGCTGTGAAGCGCGGTATCTCGTTGCGCCCTGGTTGCAGCGCTATTCTACCATAGAAGCCCTCTTGCCGCTCCTTGCGGGTGTCAGTGATTCCTTGACAGCACCGGGGTGGGAATGTAGTATGCCTAGAGTGCAAGCATCTTCTTCCTCTTCACGGCCCCGCATAGCCATTATCGGCTCCAACGGCCAGCTTGGAACAGACCTGATGACAGCGCTGGCGGACCACGAGCCGGTGGGGTTGACGCACGATGACATCGATGTTTCCGTGCCGGTCTCGGTCATGGAAGCGCTGGGCCCGCAGAAGCCCGAAATTGTCATCAATACCGCGGCGTTCAACCGTGTGGACGAGTGTGAGCTTAGTCCCGAGAAGGGCTTCCTCGTCAATGCGATAGGGACCTATAACCTGGCACAGGCCTGCCGGGAACTCGGAGCCCTGTTAGTGCACTTCAGTACCGACTACGTCTTCGATGGCGCCAGACCGGAGCCGTATGCGGAGACGGACAGGCCCGGTCCTATCAGCGCCTATGGCATTTCAAAGCTGGCTGGTGAGCAGTTCGTCAGCTATCTCCTGGATCGGTCTCTCATAATCAGGACCTCCGGGCTCTACGGCAAGGCTGGCAGCCGGAGCAAGGGCGGGAACTTCGTGGGGACCATGCTCAAGCTGGGCAGGGAAGGGCGCGAGATCAAAGTGGTCAACGACCAGACCCTGTCGCCGACTTACACGTTTGACCTGGCCCAGAAGGTGAAACAGGTGATTTCCCACGGTGAGTGTGGGCTGTACCATATCACCAATCAGGGCTCGTGCACCTGGTACGAGTTCGCTCATGAGATCTTTCGGATAGCCGGAATAGATGCTCGCCTGACCCCCGCCAGCTCCCTCGAGTATGGCGCCCCTGCCCGGCGTCCCGCTCGATCGGTCCTCCGGAACCGGATGCTTGAGGAGACAGGCCTCGGATGCCTGCGTCCCTGGGACGAAGCCTTGCGGGCTTACCTGGAAGACCTGGATTACTGAGACGGCCGGGTGTCCGTCACGACGCCTAACCTTGCCACATGGCCTCCCTTGATTTAGAATGAATCTAGATAGGAGGACCCAGTGGCCATTAACTTAGAGGGTCTTAAGACCAAGCTGGAAGAGGAACGGGAGAGGCTGGGCCTAGAGATCTGCCAGCTATCCGACCTCCAGGCTTATGGCGAGGGTATCCGAGCGGAGGATTCCGGCTACGGGACGCACATGGCTGATGATGCTCCCGAGACTTACGAGAAGGAGCAGCGCCTGACGCTGGAATTGAACCTCCGGAATCACCTGGATAGTGTCGATAGGGCTCTTCGTCGCATGGAGCAGGGCACTTACGGCTTGTGTGAGAGCTGCCGCCAACCTATCGAGGAAGAGCGCCTGGAGGCGCTGCCCTCTGTTAGTTTCTGTTTCTCGTGTACCGAGAGACATTCCAAGCATAAGCCGGCTTGATCAGGGAGGACCTCATCCGTCAACTCGAAACACTTGGACGCGGCCTTATACTGCTAATCGCCGTGCTGGTCATCGCCGCGGACCAGCTCACCAAGCTATGGATCACCAGCAACCTGGCTGTGGGCGAGTCCTTTGCTGGGGAAGCGCCTGTCCGTTTTATCTACGTGGTGAACACCGGCGCCGCTTTCGGACTCCTTCCGCAATACAGCGTTTACCTGGCCCTGGTAGCGTTCCTGGTCATCGGCATGGTCCTATTTTACCAGCGATACTTGCCTGGGAGCAGTATGCTGATCAAGGCCGCTCTGGGATTGCAGATGGGGGGCGCCGTTGGCAACCTTATCGATCGTCTGCATTACGGCTACGTGGTCGACTTCATCGACACACGGGTCTGGCCGGTGTTCAATATTGCTGATGCCTCAATCACAACTGGCGTCTGTCTGCTGGCCTTCTTTTTGATCTTCGTACAGGAGAAGAAGGAGGCCACCTGATGTCGCCCGGGATGCTATCCAGCCCCTCCGTAATGGAATGGCGGGTGGAGGAGGCGTCCCGGCGCCTGGACCAGTTCCTGGTTGAACAGGGACTCTCGCCATCCCGGTCTCACATCCAGCGCCTGGTACGTGAGGGGTGGATTACGGTCAACGGCCAGCCGGCAAAGACCTCCACCCCGCTGAAGCCTGGTGACCTTGTAAGAGCCGAGATCCCTCCGCCCGAGCCGGCGGCCCTTCAGCCGGAGGAGTCTCCTCTTCACGTGGTCTTCCAGGACGAGGACGTGGCTGTCATAGATAAGCCTGCCGGAATTGCCGTGCATCCCGGCGCCGGTGTCACGGCCGGCACCCTTGCCAACGTACTCTTATTCTACTGGCCGGATATGGCCTCTGCCGGTAATTCACTGCGTCCTGGAATCGTGCATCGCCTGGACAAGGATACCTCCGGCCTGATGGTGGTGGCGAAGAACGAAGGGTCGTACCTGGCACTCTCCGGCCAGATCAAAGACCGGAAGCTGTACAAGGAGTACCTGGCCCTCGTGAACGGCGAGCTCAAGCCCGCCAGGGGCAAGATCGAGGCGCCTATCGGACGGGACCCAAGGGACCGGAAGCGCATGGCAGTAGTGGACAACGGACGTCCGGCCACGACCGAATACCACGTGCTCGAGCATCTGAAAGGGTACACCCTTGTCCTCGTTCATACCATTACCGGGAGGACTCACCAGATACGGGTCCACATGGCCGCCATCGGCCATCCGCTGGCGGGAGATGCCATGTACGGAAGAAAGCCACATCTGCTGGGCCGCCATTTCCTACATGCCACCAAGTTGGGGTTCGAACTGCCCGGGTCCGGAGAATACCGGGAGTTCGAGTCACCTCTTCCACCGGACCTGGAAGCGGTCCTGGCCGATCTGAGAAAGGGCCAGGATGCCGGCCATGGTGTTGCGAAAGAGCCGCCTGGCAGTGGCCAGGTTTCATAGGACAATTCATACTGGAGCAGGAGTCGCATTTGGATAGATCAGATACTACCGCTGGCAGACCGGTGCGGGTGCGCTATGCCCCCAGCCCGACAGGGTCGCCGCACGTCGGGAACATCCGCACGGCGCTCTTCAACTGGCTTTTTGCCCGTCACTACGGCGGACGGTTCATTCTGCGTATAGAGGACACCGATGTCGCACGTAGGGTCGAGGGCGCCGAAGAAGAGATCATGGAGAGCCTGCGGTGGCTCGGTCTGGACTGGGACGAAGGCCTAACAGTGGGCGGCGAATACGGACCTTACCGCCAGTCGGAACGGCTCACCATCTACCAGGATGCGGCCGAGCGCCTGGTGCGGGAGGATAAGGCGTACTACTGCTATTGCTCCACGCAGCGACTGGCCGAGATGCGGGAGCAGCAGATGAAGGAAAAGCGTCCTCCCGGCTACGACCGCCGCTGCCGGGACCTGCCCCCGGAGCAGAGGCCTCAGGGGATAACCCCGCTGGTCCGCTTCAAGACGCCCACAGAAGGGCAGACGTCGTTCAACGATCTCATCCGCGGCGAGGTCATGGTCGAGAACGCTACGCTGGACGATTTCGTCCTCCTGAAGTCGGACGGATATCCGACGTACCATCTGGCCAATATCCTGGACGACCACCTGATGGAGATATCGCACGTCATGCGGGCCGACGAGTGGATACCCAGCACCCCCAGGCACGTATTGCTATACGATGCTCTCGGGTGGCAGCCTCCCCTCTTTGCCCATTTGCCGATAATACTCGGGACTGACCGGTCCAAGCTGAGCAAGCGGCATGGAGCTACGTCACTGGCCGCCTTCAGAGAAGGAGGCTATCTTCCAGAGGCAATGTTCAATTTCCTGGCCCTATTGGGCTGGTCACTGGATGACAAGACCGAGATCATATCCAAAGATGACATGGTGCTCTACTTCTCGCTGGAGCGGGTGGGGAAGACCGGGGCGATCTTCAGCCTGGAGAAGCTAGACTGGATGAACGGGACCTATATTCGCCAGTTGCCTCCTGCCGACCTTAAGGACCGGCTGTTCCCCTTCCTGGAGGCAGGTCTTCCACCGGAGGCGCCACGTCCAATCTCCGCTGACTTCGTCCTGGCGATTGTGCCTCTCGTGCAGGAGCGTCTCAAGAAGCTTACCGAGGTGGTAGATCTTACCGATTTCTTCTTCCTGCCGGAGCTGCATTACGACGCTGCGCTGCTCGTAGGGAAGGGCATGACGCCGGAGTCAGCGCACCTGGCGTTAGTGAAGACGATCGAAACTCTCAAAGCCCTGCCTGACCTCAGCGCGCAGTCTTTGGATGGGGCGCTGCGTCCGATAGCGTCCGAGCTGGGCCTCAAGGTCGGTCCCTTCTTCGGAGTATTGCGAGTGGCGGTCACCGGCCGCACCATAACCCCTCCCCTTCTCGAATCGATGGAACTGCTGGGCCGTGACAGCGTAATGGAGCGTCTGCAGAACGCCGAGGCCATGCTGCGAGCTGGCCACCCGGAACTGGCGGCTTCTTGACCCCGTATTCCGGCGCATGCTAGAATTTCTATGCCAGCGCCCCTGTAGCTCAGAGGATAGAGCAACTGCCTTCTAAGCAGTGGGTCGGGGGTTCGAGTCCCTCCAGGGGTGCCACTAAGCTACATAGAGGCAACAATCGAAGGTCACTGTCTTTCCAAAGACCTCACCTCTCCACAGTTCCCGGAGATGTTACCGCCGCAATAGCTTCCGCGCTTGCGCTAGATCGAACTGGGCGCCGACGTCCAAAAAGATTGACTCGGCGGTTTCCAACTCGGCCCGTTCTCCCGTCAGACGTCCGGTCTCCAGGTGCGTCATCCCCAGTTCATAGCGGGCGCCCAGGCGCCGGGCTAGCTGTAGGCTCCGCTGCCACCACGAGTGGGCGGTTCTTGACCTGCCTGCAAGCCACTCATAGGTGCCCTTTGCACGATAGGCAGCAACCATGCTTGCACAATCGAGTCGGCCCGCCTTCAGTGCGATCTTGCATGCCTGCCCGGCTCTATTCATGGAGGCGTCCTTCCGGGATGCCTCTGCCCGCTCCGCTATGATAAGTCGAAGTTCGGCCAGAGCGACCCATACAGGTGGAATTAGCCAGCCCGTCAAGCCGCGGGCAGAGATCCACCCGCAACTTTCGTCTAGTACCGCTTCGGCCTCCGCCAGCTTTTCCTGCCTCATATAGGCCCGGGCTAGATAAGCCGATGCACCGGCGGCGGAAAGGTAGTCGGGAATCGTCTTGAACGAATCGATTGCCTGTCGCAGGCTGTCGGCAGCTTCCTCCAGGGCACCAGCCTCCTGCAAAACCATTCCGAGGCCCCAAACTCCCCACGCCGAGGCCTGCCGGTCAGCCGTTTCCTCTCCCGCCCGAATGAGCTCCCGGCACACCTTCAGGCTGCCATCGAAATCGCCTCGCTGTGACAGCAACCGCCCGCGCATGGCGGTTGATCCAGCCCATACTCCGCGCACTATGCCTGCCTGGGAGCATGCCATGATCGACTTCTGATAGCACTCAAGCGCCTTATCCCACTGGCCGGTTGCGTAGTGATAATGGGCTGCCAGATGCAAGTACGCTTGCCCCAGGGCCTCCGGTTGCTGCTCCCGCTCAGCCATCCTTACGGCATAAAGCTGATAGGAGTGGGCCACTCCATGCATCGCCATAGCGTCGAAGGCCGCGCCCACGCCCGGAGCTCCGATCCCTACGTACATGTACAGGCCGGCACGTTCGCCAAGGTTCAAAACGGTTAGTTCATCGAGTGCGTGGCGCTCAAGGTCCAGGAAGAAATCTATCCATGCCAGCGCCCAGTAAGTGCGGCAGAGCTCTTCCGCCCTCGTTTGATCAGACGGCAACGGTTTGCCGCGAGGAAGAAACCGGCTCTTGAGGCGATACCCGACTTGTCGAATGAGTTCCTTCCCTATAGCCATGCGGACTGCCCGGCGAGACTTAGGATAGGCTCTGCCCAAGAGGGCCAAAGCCCGTTCCAGGTGGTCTCTGGCCTCTTCAGCCTTCCCTCGCCGGACAAGTGCCTCTCCGATCTTTCGCTCCAGGGCGGCACGCTGGATGGGGTCCCACGTATCCCCGAAGGCCCGCTCGTAGGCTTCCGTGGCCCGCCGGTAGTGGGTGAGGGCCTCGGCATCCGCCGCCAGCATCCCGGCCTGATCCCCCGCCTTGAAGAGGTAGTGCTGAGCCTTCTCCCACTCCTCGGCCATCGTGTAATGGTAGGCCAAAAGGCCGTAGAACTCATCGAGGCGAGCGGCGAAGAGCCTCTCGATACATTCCCCTACTTGCCTGTGCAACGCCCGCCGGCGCTGCAACAGCATGCTCTCGTATGTGGCTGCCTGCACCAGGGCGTGCTTGAAGATGTACTCAAGCTCGGGCAGTTGGCTCTTTTCGCGGATGATCTGGAGACGCTGCAACTCCTGAAGCTCGAGGTCCAGCGCCCCACCTGCCTCGCCCAGAGCGAGAAGCAGTCGGTAGAGGAAGCTACGGCCGATCACCGAAGCCAGCTTCACCACCTGCTTGGCATCCTCATCAAGGCGGTCGATGCGTGCCATGATGACCCCCTGTAGGGTGTCCGGGATCTCGATCTGCTCCGCCTGTGCGGTTACCTGCCAGCGCCCGGTTGTCTTATCTTGCAGCAGGCCGCCAAAGTCGATTAACGCCCGCACAACCTCCTCTACGAAGAAGGGATTCCCCTCGGCCTTGCGGAGTATCCCGTCGCGTAACTGTGGCGAAAGGTCGCTGTTCCTGAGGAGGTTCCGGACGAGTTGGGAGGTCTCGGCCTCAGACATGGGCTTGAGGCGGATATCCGTGTAGCAGCTCGCGTAATCCTCGGTGGCAATCTTCAGGAGCCGGGCCGCCGGCACATCGGGATCAGGACGAGCGATACCGCAAATGAGGACGGGCAGCTCACTCACCAACGGGCCAAGATGCTCGAGCAGGAGCATCGAGGATTCATCTACCCAATGCATATCCTCGAAAACCAGCACCAGTGGGCGCTCCTCCGCCAATCGGGCGAAGAAGTGCCGTGCGCTGCGAAAGATCTGCCGGCCCATCGCATCGCCATCCAGGTACTTTACCCGTTCAGCTAGCTGTCCCGGTACATCGAGGGCGAGCAGCGTGGCCAGATAGGGCAAGAACTCCATGGCTTCGGCTGGGAAAAGGTCCGTCACCCGCCGTTCGAGCTTCGTCCAGCGCTCGTCCTCGCTATCGTCACTGGTGATTCCAGCGTCAGCTTGAATGATCTCGAGGAAGGGCCAGTAGCTGATGTTCTGGCCGATGGATAGGGCACGGCCCTCCAGCCAGGTCACGTCTTCCGCCATCACCTGCCGGCGGGCTTCCGCCACGAGGCGAGATTTGCCAATGCCGGCCTCGGCGAGGATCGAAACCACGCCTCCTTGTCCACCTTGAAGCCGCTCGATACACCCGAGGAGCATGGCAAGTTCCGCGTCCCGCCCTACCAGCGGGGAGTGAATCCCACTAGTTTCAGGCGCACCTGGGCCCGCTGTGTGGACATGTGTCCCCAGCAGCTTGTAGGCACGTACGAGCCGGTCCTTCCCTTTCAGCTTTAGGGGACCGATGGCCTGAAAATCAAAGAGGTGGCTGGTTAGGCGATGTGTATCAGGTCCGACGAGAACCTCATCCCCTTGTGCAGCGTGTACAAACCTAGATGCCAGATTGACCGCGTCACCCACTACCGAGTACTCCAGTCGATCCCCGGCGCCGATGCCCCCCGCGACAACCAGGCCCGTGTTGACCCCGATGTGTATACTCAGCTGGGTGCGGTGAACTGCGTTGAATTCGGTGAGTGCCTCCTGCATCAACAGAGCGCAGAGAAGGGCACGTTCGGGATCGTTCTCGTGAGCAAGTGGCGCGCCGAAAAGGGCCATGATCTCGTCCCCGATGAACTTGTCCACCGTGCCCCCGCACTGTATAACAGCGGGTACCAGATGTTCGAAGCAGCTATTAACCAGGCTATGGGCATGTTCAGGATCCATGGTCTCGGCGAGGGTAGTGAATCCTACGATGTCTGCGAATAGGATCGTGACGCGTCTGCGCTCTCCTTCCAGGTTTTGAGAGTTAGCTTGAGGGAGCGCGTCAGGGAATCTGGCGGGCAGTGCGAATTTAGATGCTATGGTCTTTCTCTCCATGTGCCACCTCCGCATTCCAAGTTCGAAGAGAGACTGATTTGCAATCACCAGGGCAGGTCAACCTGGAAGCGACGATTGAACCACAAGAAGTCAAATTTGGTCTCGCCCCAATGGCGGTAAACTATTCTGACGGCACAGGCTCCTTCGGTGTAGGAGCAGTGTAGTATCAGTGTACAAATCGTATCATCGATGCTGTTTCAGCGCACTGCCCATCTGGCCAGTATCTTGCCTGGCCAGATGACTATACTCTACGCTACTATCCCAGGCGTATATCGGACCTCGGAGAACATCTGGCACAGTGTACTTGTTAAATGCCAGACAAGGCGGGAATATCATCTGCCTGAGCCAAACTCCATGGAGCCGCACGGCCTGCGTTAGCTTCACGCCAGTTTACTTCCCGCAAATAGTTTGGCAGTAACTGCCGCGGCAAATCGCTCCCCTGGCAGCCGAGATCCTCTGCTTATGTAACGGCAAGAGCACCGTGAGTTCAATCCAGGGAGCCTTCGCTCGGCGCCACCCGGCGATCAGCGGCATTGACGGCCTCGTCTATCAGGCCCTGGCTGACGCCCACTGCCCCAGCGGAGGCGCTCAGGCGGGTGTTGTTCAGATCGCTCATGATGATCCGAAAACCATCTCCCAAGTTGCCTACGAGGCTGGACTTGGGGACACGGCAGTCCTCGAAGATAAGCTCGCCCGTGGGGCAGGCGTGCCAGCCCATCTTGTGAGCGATCTCCCGCCGGCTAACGCCCGGGGTGTGCAGATCCACGAACAGCATGGACATGCCCTTGTACCTGACCGCCGGACCGGTGTAGGCCACGACGATGGCCACGTAAGCCACCGGGCCATAAGTGATCCACGTCTTGGTGCCGTTTAGGACGAAACTATCCCCGTCGGCCATGGCCGTGGTGGAGAGGCTCCCCACGTCGGAGCCGGTGTCGGGCTCGGTTATGCCAATGGCCCCCAGGATCTCGCCTTTGACCAGCCTCGGGATGTACTTTCTCTTTTGTTCCTCGGTGCCAAAATGCAGGAGGGTCATTGCCGGGCCCATGGTCTGCATATTTTCACTCCTGATGGTACAACGCTTAGGGCAAAATGGCTTCTTTGGCCGTGTTACGCCGCCCTTGGCAACCAGGAAGGCCAGAGCCGGCACAGAAGGAAAGCCCGGGGCCGACAAAACCCCGGGCTTTCCTTCTGGGTAGCGGTTGCGATGTTCCTATTTGGGCGGAGGAGGCACCAGGCAGGCCGTAGTAACAGAAGTGTTGCCTGAGGCATCGACGCTGGAGATGACTGGGTCGCCGTTGCCGATGATGTGCCAGTCGATCGCATCGGCTGGGCTGGAGCCGATCTTCTTCTGGGTAGGAGTGGCCTGCCGAGTCTCAGTGTACTTTATTCTCGTGCCACTGGGGAACGGCCCAAACACAGTACCGCTACCGCTGTCGGTAACCAAGACCGTCGGGTTGGGGTCAACCGCGTCCGTGGCGGTCAGCAGGTAGAAGCCGTCCTCATTCACGCCGCCCTTTGCCCCGGGCAGAGTGGTGCTGCCTGCCGGCGGGACGTTGCGACCAGCAGGGTTCACCGTCTCAACGCAGGCCACCACTGGTGGGGTAGTGTCCCGCCATTCCTTGGTGGCTTGATCACAGATCTTGTTCCCCACCGCGTCGGTGAAGCACGCTTGGATGGTGTCAATGCCCAGGCCCGCCGGACCCTGTGCGGCCGTGTAGGTGAATGTGGCCTGGCCCTGAGCATTCGTGGAACTGGTGCCCGACGCTCCAGCGTTGGGTCCGGAGAGGACCGCGAAGCTCACCGTGAGGCCAGCAACTCCACCGTCAGTGCCCGCTGCAACGGTGGCGACGACGCTGTGGCTCTGGCCAGGACCCAGCGGATTGGTGTCCGTTTCCGGGGTGAGCTGAAGGCTGACTACCTTCACAGTGATGCATTCCTGGACCGATCCTTGACCGCCGGCGTCGCTGCCAGAGGCCTTGACACAGAGCGTATGGATCCCAGGTGCGAGGCCGGCCACCAGGTGGCTGTAGCTGACCGTCACCGGGTCCTCCGCGGGGAGGGGTCCACCTGAGATGTCAGCGGCCGGGATACCTACGAACACCCCGCCGTCCACGTTCCGTTCCAGCTTCAACAGCTTTGCTGAGATGACGCCCGGGACTATGCCCGGTAGGCTCGCCACGGTAGCCACAGGGGTGCAGGCACTGCCCGCGGCACCCTTCGCAGCAACGTCGTTGAGGCTGCCCAGGCCGTTCGGGTTACTGGTGCAGTCGGATGCAGCACCGACGGCGAAGGCCTGGATGACCACGCCCGCCGGCACGGCGACGCTGGCGACGGTAGGACCCGTATTGGCCAGGCCGTCCGACATGAACACGATGATCTTGTTAGGCCTATCGCTTGCTGCAGCAATGGCCACGGCAGCCTGGAGTCCTTTGGCGAAGTTCGTACCGTCCGACCCCACGTTCTTCAGGGAAAAGGCAGTGACGCCGCCGTCCTGATCGCCCTCTGAGATAGCTGAGCTGAGGACCTGTTCTATATCCCTGCCTCCGGCGCTATCCGCGTCTGTGGCCGGACCAGTGACAAGCTGGTCGCCAGCTGCCGGGCTCACGTCAGCAGCAGCCCCGCCGGTGTCGTTGGGGTCCAATACGTCGTGACCGCCGAAAACAGCCACTCCGACCTGGCCTACCGTGCCGAAGGATACCGCGCTGTTGTTGAGGGCCTTTGCTGCTGCGATCTCGCAGTCCAGGACCTTGTTACTCAGGCCGTCGCCGTTCTGGTCGCCGCCGCAGCCAGCAGCGCTCCCCTGGGTGCTGAAAGAGACGTCAAGCACGTACACCAGGAGATTGTTGGGAACGGGGACGCTCTCGCCGACCTTTGCCGTACCTTGTAGCTGCACGTTGCCGGGAGGCGACGCCCTTACCGCGCCATTGGGTGGCTGATCGATGTCCACAGAGATAGACGTACCTCCAGGTAGGAAGCCGTCCGTCGCCCAGACTACGCCCACACTTATCGACAGCAGCGCCAGCAATACCGCTGTAAGCCCCAGTATTCGCCGGGGCCTCAATCCTGAATGACTAGTTCTCACTAATTCCCTCCCTTAATTTTGTTAACGATTGCCAAGTAATTCATATAAGATCGTGCTAATAGGCCTCCCCTTTCGCTACGGAAACCCTTCGTAACCGTATGTACCGACTTAGCCAGTTCTTGCTGGCTGCACCAAATAAGAAAGGCTGCCCGCTAGACCAGCGAAAACAGCCACAAAGAGTTCTGTCCTTCGGCGGCCCGGCTAACTCCTAGAGTTCCGTGGCTTTGCGTCCCACCCTCACAGGTGGTTTGCCTTTATCGAGAATTATTCAAGTATACTGAGAATATAGAGGAACGTTATTTCATTTTCGCTACTCCAAGATGTATATTCCATGAGTGAAAATCACTGCGCAAAGGCTCCATCATTAATTTAATAACACTGACAGTGGCAAATTGTTACAATAACATGAAAACCAGGTCCGCTCTTCAATAAATGACTCGGCTTCCACATAACGGAACCGTGCCCTGCCTGAGCAGTGTCCAGGATCTGGATAAGCTCCTAAGCTTCGTGGACTATCCCAAGGCCCAGTAGCGCAAGGTGCGTACCACCAATCCCATCGCGAGCAAGCCCCACTCGTGATGCTACACCGTTTAAGGTAAAATGCCTTCTAAGCAGTGGGTCGGGGGTTCGAGTCCCTCCAGGGGTGCCACTAAGCTACATAGAGGCAACAATCGAAGGTCACTGTCTTTCCAAAGACCTCACCTCTCCACAGTTCCCGGAGATGTTACCGCCGCAAAAGCTCTCGTGCGTCCGTTAGATCGAACTGGGCGCCGGCCTCTGTAACCATCGATCTGGCGCTTTCCATCTCGGCCCGTTCTCCCGTCAGTCGCCCAGTCTCCATGTGCGTCACCACCATTTGAGCCTCACATGCGGGCTTGTTGCCGAAAAAAGGCCCTGGCAGAAGTGCCAGGGCCTTGCCTAAGAACGTAGAATGGAGACTGTATTGGTCAGTGCTTAACGCAGGTTGACTTTGGCTATGGTAACGCTTCCCACACCATTTATGGTGACTATCACGTCGAATGTTCCCTTTATCTTAGTCGTTTGCACATTGGCTACGTACTGTTGCTTGGCAACGTCCCAGCGGAACACATCGCTAGCAGACCCGATGCTGACGGTCCCTGAGGCGTTGGTAATCTGATTCGTGCCGTCAGTGATCCGGAACTTAACAGGAACAATACCCCCTGCCGGGAACTGGCTAAGTTTCGTCAATGGCGCGAACGGCCCGTCTATTCCCCAAACGGTGTAAGTGAGCGTCGCACTGGCCTGATTGCCTGCCTTATCCTTTGCGGTCACAGTAATACTGTGGGTTCCAACGGTGCTGGTATCCAACGGCAGATTGCCGGCAGGATTTAGATCCAGGCCTGACAAGACATCGGAGGCAGCCACGGTAGCCGAAATCGTAGAGTCTTGCATCACGGTCGCAGGTCCAGAGATACTCACAGTCGGAGGAGTCTTGTCGATGTTAATGCCAGTTACTGCAGCGGACGCAGAATTGCCGGCATTATCGGTGGCCGTACCTGTTACTGATTGACCCGCACCTTCGGTGGAAAGTGTTGTTGGACCAGATACCGAGGCTACTCCGGATAGGCCGTCTGTGGCTGTGAAGCTCACTGTGACATTGATATTGTTCCAGCCGTAGGAATTAGCAGCAGGCGGCCGTGAGCCGGTAATGGCCGGCGCTGTCTTGTCGATCTTCACTATTGGCGACGTGAAGGTGGCCGTATTGCCTGCTGTGTCTGTAACCACCACGTCGTCTTTCACCGTATTGCCTTCGGTGCTCAAGATCAGCGGGCTGGACGGGCTGGTAGTTGCCACGCCAGAAAGATTGTCAGTTGTCGTGAATGGGATCGAGACGTTGGTGTTGTTCCAGCCACCGGCGTTCGATGCTGGGCTTGGAGCGCCGAAGGTAAGTCCAGGCGCTGTCTTGTCGATGCGAATTGTCATGGACCTGTCAGCTTCGCGATTACCTGCCTTATCTGTCGAACGATAAAGCAAAATGTGCGTCCCCTCGCTGGAGAGGCTGGCAGGAGCCGTATACGGGACCCATCCAAGCCCATCGAGGTTATACTCTGTGCCTGCCAGGCCGGATAGATTGTCGGTAGCCGACAAAGTGATTGAGACTGGAGCACTGTACCAGCCGCTCGCGTTCGCTGCTCGACTTGCGGCAGCCGTGGTCGTCGGCGCGGTCTTATCGATGTTAATGCCAGTTACTGCAGCGGACGCAGAATTGCCGGCATTATCGGTGGCCGTACCTGTTACCGACTGGCCGGCACCTTCGGTGGAAAGTGTTGTTGGACCAGATACCGAGGCTACTCCGGATAGGCCGTCTGTCGCTGTGAAGCTGACTGTGACACTGACATTGTTCCAGCCGTAGGAATTAGCAGCAGGGGTTCTTGAGCCGGTAATGGCCGGCGCTGTCTTGTCGATCTTAACAGTCGCGGACTGTACGGCCTCGGCATTTCCGGAGTGGTCGGTCGATTTGTATTGAACGTTGTTGCTTCCGCTTTCGTTGTCAACGGTGAAAGGTCCGGAATAGGTAGTCCACGAACTACCGTTAACACTGTATTGAGTTGTCGACACCCCTGACCCACCGGGATTATCAGTCGCTTGCAGCGTTATGGTGACTGGCGATGTGTACCATCCGTTCAAGCCACCGGTGCCAGAAATACTGATCGTCGTTGTCGGAGGCGTTGTATCTGCCAGGATGGTGGTGGTGGCGGTTGTGGTGTTGTTGCTCTGGTTGAGATCGGCCAGGTCGGAGCCAGCGATCGCGGTATTGGTGATGGTACCAGCCGCACCAGCCGTGAAACGTATATTGGCGG
>ORJL011605580.1_pt1 | contig 15201 bp, 9 predicted proteins | sample 1779941 | NCBI WGS metagenome assembly ORJL01 (sample SAMEA104232317, study PRJEB22302) | groundwater metagenome | biome: forest; feature: aquifer; material: groundwater | place: USA | collected 2011-08-07 | depth 5.8 m | reverse complement strand
CGCTTGTCCATCGCCTCGAAGCGCTTGTCCATCGCCTCGAAGCGTTGGCCGAAATCCTCGCGGAGCTGCTGGATGGCGGCCAGGATGGCCTCGAACCGTCCGTCCAGCAAGCTGGCCTTGCCAGTGACCGCGGCCGGGGGCATCGAGAGGACCTCGGTGAGCCGCTCCTTCAGGTCCGGACGCTCCTTCAGCGTCTGGATGAGCTCCTGTACGTCCTTCTCGCTCATGCGCGACTCCCGTCCGACGACGTGGATTCTAGCACGACCCGCGCTCGCCGTGGAGAGGAATGCGCGAGCCCGCGGCCGCCGGGCGTGCGGAATGTGCGGGGTCCCTGGAATCCGTTCGCCTCTTCGGAGACGGTCGGCCTGCTCCCGTCTCCGCGTGAAGGCGAGGATTGCCGCGGGCCGATCCGCCTGCTATCCTGCGACCGTCCCGCCCGGGAGGACGCGCGTTGGCCGACACCCAGGCCGCGATGGGAGGCGAACCCTCCAAGTTCACCTCGACCGTGTGGACCCGCCTGCGGCTCGCCCAGCAGGGGGACCGCTCGGCGTGGAGCAAGTCGTACCTCCAGTACCGACGCCCCCTCGTCCGCTTCCTCGAGCGGAGGCTCCCCAAGACGGTCGACGCCGAGCTCCTCGCCGACGAGGTCGTCGACCTCATCCTCGGCCGCGAGTTCCTCGAGCGGGCCGACGAGCGCAAGGGACGGTTCCGCGACCTCCTCCTCGCCGTCGCGCGCTACCAGATGGCGAACGCCAAGAGGAAGGTGAAGACGCTCAAGGTCGGAGGGGACCGTGAGAGGGTGTCTTTCGACGACGTCCTCCCCTACCTCGAGTCGCCCGAGGCAGAGCGGAAGGAGTTCGCCGCCTTCTACGTGAAGGAGGTCCTCGACGCCGCGAGGGAACTCCACCGCAAGGACTGCCTCGACCGCGAGAGCCCCGAGGCGGAGCTCATGGACCTGCGGTTCGTGCAGGGGCTCACGCAGCCGGAGATCGCCGAGCGCGTCGGGCGAACGGTGGCCTCGGTGAACACCCTCCTCGCGCGCGGGCGCGAGCGGCTGAAGCTGTGGGTGCGCGAGGTCCTCTGCCCGTTCAGCACGGGCGAGGAGGACCTGCAGGCGGAGGTCCGCTACCTCCTCTCCCTCGCAGCGAGGCGCAAGAAGTAGGAGTCGATCGCCTCCTTGGAGAAACGCGGCGCCATGGGCGAAGAGGCAGGGCAAGGGACGAGCGAGCAGCCGACGCTGCCCGACCCCCGACGGTCTCCGTTCCCCGGCAGCACCCCGACAGTCATCCCGGGCGAGATCGTCTCGGAGCCGACCGTCCCTGCCCACCCCGTCCGGCCGAACGTCCCGCGAAAGCTCGGCCCCTACGAGCTGCAGGAGGAGCTGGGCCACGGCGGGATGGGGATGGTGTTCCGCGCCCGCCACGAGCGCCTCGGCACCCTCTGCGCCCTCAAGGTCCTCATCGCCGGCGAGCACGCCTCCCCCGAATCGATCGCGCGATTCCAGCGCGAGGCCGCCTCCGTCGCCCGGATGGGGAAGCACCCGAACATCGTCACGGTGTTCGACCTTGGCCAGGAAGGTTCCCTCGCCTACTACGCGATGGAGCTGGTCGAGGGGACCACGCTCGCGGCGCGGCTCCGCGAACGTCCCTTCACCCCCGTCGAGACGGCGGCGCTCCTCGAGCGGGTCGCCCGCGCCCTCGCCTTCGCGCACGAGCGGGGCGTCGTCCACCGCGACGTGAAACCCGAGAACATCGTCGTTCGCAGCGACGGGGAACCCCAGGTGATGGACTTCGGCCTCGCGCTCGACCAGAACGCGAGCGCGCGCCTGTCGGTGAGCGGCGACATCATGGGGACGCCCGCCTACATGGCGCCCGAGCAGGCGCGGGGAGACGTCGAAGGGATCGACGCCCGGACCGACGTCTACGCGATCGGCGCGGTCCTCTACGAGATGCTCACGGGCATCCCGCCCCACCGTGGGACCGACCTGCCGGACCTCCTGAGGCGCGTGGCCGCCGGGGACATCGTCCCCCCGCGACGCTTCAGGTCGGATGTCCCGCGCGACCTCGAGCCGGTGTGCCTTGCCTGCCTCGCGCCCGATCGCGACCGCCGCTACGCGACCGCGACCGCGCTCGCGGATGACCTGGCCCGCTTCCAGCGGGGCGAACCGGTCCACGCGCGCCCCGTCTCCGCCCTCGAGCGGGCCCTGCGTTTCGTCGCGCGGAGGCGCGCGGTCCTCCTGCCCTCGGCCCTCGCCGTCCTCGCGGCCGCGACGTTCGGCGGCCACGCCCTCATGGTCCACCTCCGCACGGCGGGCGCGGTCGAGGCGTCCCTGTCCATGGGGCGCCTGTACCAGCGCCGGGACCGTGCCCGCGAGGCGTACGAGGCGTACCAGAAGGCCCTCACGCTCGACGACTCGAACGTCGAGGCGCGCGCGGGATTCGCCTGGGCGGAGCGCGAGGTGCGCCGCCTGGACGCCGTCGCGGAGGAGAACCGGCGGCGCGCCGAGGAGGCCGAGCGGGTCCTCCTCAAGGCCCGCCTCGTCTCGAAGGTGCTCGGCCGCTGGTCCCGCCTCGCCGGCGCGCTCCGGGAGCTCGAGGGGATCTTCTACGAAGAGGGCCTCCACGCCGACGCCCGACGCGAGCGGATCGCGGGGCCGTGGAGGCGCGTCCAGGCCTTCATCGACGACACGCCCGGCGACTCGGCCTCCCAGGCGACCATGCTCGCCCTCGCGGGATGGGCGCGAAGGCTCGCGTGGGACGAGGCCGAGGGGATCGAGATGATGCGCAAGGCCTCCTCGGTCGACCCGGAGGTCCCCTACGGCGCCTTCATGGAGGCCCTCGTCCTCTCCTCGCGCTACGTCGAGGAGCAGCACGTCATGTACATCGACTCGGGGCCCGTGGGGCTCCAGTTCGGGCCCTCGTCGCCGGAGACGGACTCCATGCGCGCAAAGCGCGGGCGTATCGATCGACTCCTCTCGGTCGCCCAGCGCGCCCCGGTCTGGGGCCAGCAGGGCGCGGACGAGTTCCAGTGCGCCATCGACGCCATGCGCTCGATGCAGGCGGAGGACCCTGCGCGCGCGGAGAGGGAGCTCACCGACTCCCTCGGCGTGCCGGAGCTCGGCGCGTTCACGAGCGGCCTGCTGCTCGCGCGCGCGAAGGTGCGGTATCGGCTCGCCCGGATGCCGGACTCCCTGGAGGACGTGTCGGAGGTGCTCGAGGTCCGGCCGATGGACTACGAGGCCCGCGACACGCGCGCGTCGATCCATCTCGCCCTCGCCATCCTCGCCCGGACGTCCGGGAAGGACCCGCGGGATCTCCTGCAAACGTGCCTCGAGGAGCTCGGATGGTGCGCCCGGGCGCGCCCGTCCGACTCGGCGATCGCGGTCTCGCGCGGATGCGCCTTGATGGAGCTGGGAGACGCGCAGGAGGCGCGCGGCCTCGATCCAACGAATGCGTACCAGGGTGCCGTGGAGGCGTCCGATGCGGCCCTGGCGCAGACGCCGGGTCTCCTCCAGGGGCTCCTCAATCGCGCGAGCGCGCTGTGGCGTCTCGGCTCCACGGAGCAGGCGCGGGGGATCGACGCGCGGGCCCGATTCCGGAAGGCCATGGAGGATTGCGATGGGGCGATCGCCGCGAGCCCGACCTGCGCCATGGCATTCAACCTGCGCGGGACCTGTCTCGCGGCCCTGGGGAGCGCGGAGCAGGCGCGCGGCCTCGACCCGATGCCCCGGTTCCAGGAGGCGATCGCCGACTTCGACCGGGCCCTGGCGTCTTCCGCCGGGGACGTGGCGACCCTCGCCAACCGGTCGGACGCCTTCGTCCGGGTCGGGAAGCTCACGGCGCTCCGCGGGATCGACTCGCGCGTGTGGTTCGAGAAGGCGATCGCCGATCTCGATGCGGCCCTCGAACGGGGCCCCGGCTTCCTGGCGGGGTTGAACGCGCGTGGGGGCGACTGGCAGCTCCTTGGCGACGCGGAGGCGGCCCGCGGGATCGACCCGCGCCCCCGCTACGAGCGGGCCCTCGCCGACCACGAGGCCGCCCTCAAGCTTGCCCCCGACCTCGCCGTGGCAAGGCTCCAGCGGGCGTCCGTGCACCTGAGGATGGCCGAGGCCGAGGTCCTCCGCGGCCTCGACCCGCGACCCTCGTACGACGCCGCGCTCGAGGGATTCGGCAAGGCGCTCGAGGTCAATCCGGGCTCGGCCTACGCGTGGGCGAGCCGCGGGTCCGCCCGGTTCCGCCTGGGACAGGCGGAGGCGAGCCAGGGAGTCGGCGCGAGGGGGAGCTACGAGGCGGCGCTCTCCGACTATGAAGAGGCCCTGAAGCGGAACCCCGGCTTCCTGGAGGTGCGCATCAACCGCGGCGCGGCGCGGATCGTCCTCGCGCAGGTCCAGCTCGATGCCGGCGAGGACCCGCGCCCGACGATCGAGGCGGCGCTCGCCGATTTCGCGGAGGCGCTGAAGGCGGGGTCGAGCGCCCCGCTCCACAACAACCGTGCAAACGCCTATCTCTGCCTGGCCCGCGCGGAGGCCAAGCTCGGCGCCGATCCACACGCGAGCCTCGAACGGGGACTCGAGGAGACGAGACGCGCGACGGAGATCGTCCACGGGTTCTGGCAGACGCTGGCGACCCGGGCCCAGATCCAGGAGGAGATGGGCGACCTCGCGGGGGCGGTGGAGTCGTACAAGGCCGCGATCGCGGCGTGCGGGGACGCCTCCCCGTCGCTTCGGCTGGAGCTCCAGCGCGTCCAGGGGAAGCTCGGCGGGGGGAAGTGACCCTCCCCTCTCCCGTCTGGAAAGGGTTCGCGCCCGGAACGACATCACGACTGCGCGCTTGACGCCTCTCCCCTGTGAGCCTATAGGTGAGGCGCCACGCCGGCCCGAGATCGGGCGTGGTTCAACCGATGGCGCTTCTCGGTGACACCGATCCACGGCGCTCGTAATCGTAGTCGTAATCGTAGTCGTAATCGTTCAGGCCAAAACGATTACGACTACGATTACGACTACGATTACGAACGCCGTGAATCGATGTCACCGAGACGCCCCCTCGTTTGAACCATGCCCCAAATCGCATCCCTTGCAGAGGCAGCACGATGACGGACAAGACCGTTCGGTTCGACTCCTCCGTCCCGCTTCCGCCGGACGGCGGGGCGGCCTCGTCCGAGCAGCGCTTCGGCCACGTCCGCATCGAGCGGCGGCTCGGCATGGGTGGGATGGGAGAGGTCCTCCTCGGATTCCACGAGGGGTTCAAGACCCCCGTCGCGGTGAAGGTCCTCCCCGAGCGGTTTGCGGAGGGGGACCTCGTCGAGCGATTCCTTCGCGAGGCGCAGGTCGCGGTCCGCCTCGACCACCCGAACATCGTCCGGGTGTTCGACGTGGGGCGGGAGGGGAAACGCGTCTACATGGTGATGGAGTATCTCGAGGGGCAGGACCTCGAGGTGTACGCGAAGGACCGCGGCGGGCGCTTGCCGATGGGCGAGGCGCTGCGGCTCGTGGCGCAGGCGGCGCGGGGACTCGCGTACGCGCACGGCGATGGCGTGATCCACAGGGACATCAAGCCTGCGAATCTCTTCCGCCGCTCGAAGGACGAGAGGGTGAAGATCCTAGACTTCGGGCTCGCGCACGCGATCGACAGCGAGCAGCTCACGTCGCCGGGCGTCATGATGGGGACGCTGCCGTACATGGCGCTCGAGCAGCTCATGGGGCACGCCTCCGCGCCGTCGGACGTCTACGCGCTGGGCGTCTCGCTTTATCGTCTTCTCGCGGGGAAGCTCCCGGCGACGGGGACGCTGGAGGAGATGCTTCGCTATCACAACGAGGGGAGGCCCGCGCCGCTCTCGACATACCGCCCGGTCCCCGACCCGATCCAGGCCCTGGTGTCGCGGATGCTCATGCGGAAGCCCGAGGAGCGGCCCTCCGCCGAGGCCGTGGCGCACGAGCTCGACCGGTTGATCGTGGAGCTCGGCGAACGGGGGCCGTCGACGTCGCACGAGCAGGCGGGCCCTGCCGGGGCGGCGCTCGACTCCGCGGGGCAGGCGCGAGTGGCGGAGGCGCTCCTCGCGACCGGGACGTCCAAGGGTTCCACGGGGCCAGAGGTGGAGCCGACGTTCGTCACGCCTCGGCCTGCGACGTCCGTGCCGCGGTCGCCCGTCAAGCAACCGGTGGCCCTGTGGGCTGGGGCGGCGGTGGTTGTCGTCGCGCTTGCGGCGTGGGGCGGGTGGAAGGTGTGGGGGGGGAAGGCGGAGCCTGGACCGGCCCCGGTGAGGGGGACTCCCACGGCCGGTACGCCGCAGCCGCCTGCGCCGTCGGTCCCAACGGCGGCGGGTGCGGCGATGCTGATCCGGCCGGAGGGGACGCGGGGATTCCTGGAGGACGCCACGGAGCAGCAGCTCGCCGTGAACGCCACTCGGGGTGTCCCTCCGCCCGAGGTCAGGGCGAAGGAGGGGATCCGGTTTGCGATCCGGAGCGACGCGCCGGTGCACCTCTACATCTTCAACGTGGACACGCAAGGGAAGGCGTACTGCCTATTCCCGACGCACTTCGAGACGCTGTATGCGAAGCATCGGGAGGCGGATTCGCTGGTGGAGGCGATGCCGGGGAACCCGCTGGCGCCGGAGAGGGGTGTGATCGTCGCGCCTCCCGTTGTGACCTCAACGGACGGTCGGCGGTTCCAGTGGTGGTACACGGCGGACGAGACGACGGGGAAGGAGTGGTTCCTGGTCGCGGCGGACGCGGCTCCGATTGCGGAGCTGGAGGCGCTGCGCGCGAAGTCGATCTCCGACCTGGCCGGTCGGGCCTCGGAGCTGAAGACGCTCGCCGCGCGCTGGTGCGCGGGGGGGGGCGACGGCGCTTCGCCGGTCGCGCAGCTCACGCTCTCGACCTTCCCGCAGGAGCGTTCCTTCCCGCTCGGCAAGGGCGCGTCGCGCTTGGCGGGTCGGATGGCATGGACGATCGAGATGGACCATCGGTAGGGAGGCCCTTGGCTCCGCTGGAGGGCTTGCCAGGGGGGGCCGCAAGCGCATAGGATGAAGCGAAGGGAGAGCACATCGTGGGATATGACGAGTTGAAGAGGATCGTCGCGCGGACGCCGTTCGAGCCCATCCAGATCAGCCTCGACAATGGGGAACGGTACAAGGTGGTGCACCCCGAGGCCATCGGCGTGAGCCCCACGCTCTGTCTCGCGTACGACGGGCGCGACTGGGTCCTGTTCGCCCCGAGCGAGGTGACCTCCGTGCGGTCGCTTCGAGGCGCGCGCGGGACGAGCAAGAGGCTCGGGTAGCGCCGCGCGCGTCGAGATCCCGCCGCAGACGCGCGTCACCGCCGTGCCGTGCGCGCTCAGCATCTGCTCGCGGGGCGCTCCGCGTCGGCAACATGGGGAGGATGCAAGATGCGAACCGCCAGGCGAGCGGCATGGTCCCTCGCGGTCGTGGCCGGGCTCTGGCTGTCGGGCCTCGCCTGGGGGCAGCAGCAGGGCGGTGATGCGAAGACCGCGAAGGCCAGGCTGCAGGATGTATACAAGCAAGCTGTCGCCCTCGTGAACCAGGGCAAATACGCCGCGGCGAAGCCCTTGGCGGAGGAGGCCGTCTCGCTTGCGGAGAAGGCGCTGGGGCCCGACCACCCCGCCACCGCCGCGTGCCTCAACACCCTTGCATCCGTGCTCGAGTCCATGGGCGACCTGAAGGGCGCGAGGCCGCTGTACGAGCGCGCTCTGGGCATCTTCGAGAAGGCCTCGGGTCCCGACCACCCCAACACTGCCATGTGCCTCAGCAACCTTGCGAACGTGCTCCAGGGCATGGGCGATCTGAAGGGGGCGAGGCCGCTCTACGAGCGCGCGCTGGCGATCAACGAGAAGGCGCTGGGGCCCGACCACCCCGACACCGCCTTGAGCCTCAACAACCTTGCGTCCGTGCTCCAGGCCACGGGCGACCTGAAGGGGGCGAGACCGCTCTTCGAGCGCGCGCTGGCCATCCGCGAGAAGGCGCTGGGGCCCGACCACCCCGACACCGCCTTGAGCCTCGGCAGCGTTGCGTCCGTGCTCCAGGCCATGGGCGATCTGAAGGGCGCGAGGCCGCTCTTCGAGCGCGCGCTGGCCATCCATGAGAAGGCGCTGGGTCCCGACCACCCCGACACTGCCGGGAGCCTTTGCAGCCTCGCGCTCGTGCTCTGGGCCATGGGCGACTTGAAGGGCGCGAGGCCGCTCTTCGAGCGCGCGCTGGCGATCCGCGAGAAGGCGCTGGGGCCCGACCACCCCAACACCGCCAAGACCCTCAACAACCTCGCGGCCGTGCTCCAGGCCATGGGCGACCTGAAGGACGCAAGGCAGCTTCAGGAGCGCGCGCTAGCCATCGACGAGAAGGCGCTGGGTTCCGACCATCCCGCCACCGCCACGAGTCTCAACAACCTTGCGTCCGTGCTCCAGGCCATGGGCGACCTGAATGGGGCGAGGCCGCTCCTCGAGCGCGCGTTGGCGGTCCGCGAGAAGGTCCTGGGTCCCGACCACCCCGCCACCGCCACGAGCCTCAACAACCTAGCGTTCGTGCTCAGCACCATGGGCGACCCGAAGGCCGCGAGGCCGCTCTACGAGCGCGCGCTGGCGATCAACGAGAAGGCGCTGGGGCCCGACCACCCCGACACCGCTAGGAGCGTCAACTATCTGGCGTCTGTGCTCTGGGCCATGGGCGACCTGAAGGGCGCGAGGTCGCTCCTCGATCGCGCGTGGGACGTGAACCGCAACGACCTCTTCACGCTGCTCCCCGTGCTCTCGGACGAAGAGCGGTGCGGGCTTGCCGCCTCCCGCGCCTACCAACTTGCGTGCTACATCGCGGGGTTTGCGAAGGAGCCGCCGCTGACCTACTCCGCGCTGCTCGCATGGAAAGGTGCCGCGCTGCGGGCAAGCGCGGCGCATAGGCTGCCCGCGGACGCAAGCGCGGAGGCGAGGGCGGTCAACGAGGAGTTGGTAGACAAACGACGCTGCTATGCGCGGCTGGCGACCTCTCCTCCCGCGCCCAAGCCGGGGGAGCTTGGCGTCGCCGAGCAGTACCAGGCGGCAAGAGACGAAGTTGGGAGGCTCGAGCGCAAGCTCGGCGACCTCCTCCCCGACTTCGCCAGGCGCGCCTTCCTAGACGTCACGATCGCCGACGTGCAGGACGCCCTGCCCGCCGACGCCGCTCTCGTTGAGATGATCGAGAACTGCGGCACCGTACACGCCTGGGTCGTGAGAAAGGGGGCCGAGCCTCTCTACTGGAAGCTCGGCGACGCGAAGGAGCTGGGAGAGCTTGCGAGGGCTTTCCGAACGGCCCTCGTCAAGGACGACATCGATGCCTGGAAGAAGGCCGGCGCCGCGCTGCGGGAGCGTGTAAAAGGCCCGCTCGACGAGGCCCTTGCCCATGCGAAGACGCTCTGCGTCTCCCCAGAAGGAGGCTTGGCGACGATCCCGTTCGCACTCCTGCCCGATGGCGAAGGCTTCCTCATCGAGCGCTGTCCCGTTCTCACGGTCATGGGCGGTGCCGCGCTCGTGATGGCGTCGCGCACAAAGCGCAACGAGGCCTGCCAGGGTCTCCTCGCGATCGGCGGCGTGGAGTACGACGCTGCGGAGGGCGCCACCGGCAAGGGCATTCGCGCCGAGCACCAGGCCCCTCCGCTCCCCGCGACGCGCGCGGAGGTGCAACATGTCCGCGAGCGGTTCCACGCGCGCTTTGCCGAGGAGACTTGTACTGCGCTCACGGGCAGCGACGCGACCGAGGTGGCCTTCCTCCGCGAGGCCCCGCAGGCCCGCTTCATCCACGCGGCCACGCATGGCTACTTCGACTTGGAGCATCTCCGCGTCGCTTTCGGCGCGGAATCGACGAGAGGCTTCTCGGGCGGGATCACCTCGGCCGCGATCGAGCCGGAGCCAACTGCAATCGGCCGCGCATCGCGTCACGCGGGCTGGAACCCGCTCCTCCTCTCGGGGCTCGTGCTAGCGGGCGCAAACCAGGGGGACGGCGGCCACGGCGACGACGGCATGCTTACCGCGGAGGAGCTGCAGTCGCTCGACCTGACGGGGACCGACCTCGTCGTTCTCTCCGCGTGCGAGACGGGGTGCGGGGAGCTCGCGGCGGGGGAAGGCGTCCTCGGCCTCGGCCGCTCCCTCTTCGTCGCGGGCGCTCGGGGCTTCATGCTCTCCCTCTGGCAGGTCCCCGACGCCTCGACGCGCGAGTTGATGGACGGCTTCTACGACGGCCTCTGGACGCAAGGTCTCTCCGCCGAGGACGCCCTCCGCGCCACGCAGCTCCGCATGCTCGCCCGCGACCGCGAGAAGGGCGCCTTCCATCCCAAGGATTGGGGCGCCTGGGTCCTTCTCCGGTAACGCGAGCCGGGTATCAATGGCTGTCGCGGGCCCGACTGATTGCGTAGAATGGGACCATCAGCAGTCGAGGGATGAGGGCGCGCGGCATGCGTCGAGGGTTCATTGGCCGCATTCGAAGGGCAGCCGCGAAACGAATCCTGTTCCTGCCCCATGCCGTTCGACAAATGGCCAAGCCCGACCGGATGATCGCACCGCGGGAGGTGGAGAGCACGGTCGCCGATGGCGAGGTAATCGAGGAATATACGGACGACGTTCGCGGCCACGGCGAACGTGGCCGTCCGATCCACGTCGTCTGCGCCCCGAAGCGCGGCACCTCGCCGTAATCACGGCCTACCTGCCTGACCCGAAGAGGTGGTCGCCGGCTTTCCGAAGGACGCGGAAGTGATGGAGTGCACGTACTGTCACGGGCGCATGGTTCGCTCGCACGCGCCCTTCACGATCGATCGGAAGGGATACCACGTCCACTGGGACCGCGTTCCCGCGTGGGTCTGTCGCCAGTGCGGCGAGCCATGCTTCGAGTCGAAGGAAGTGGAGCGTATTCAGAAAGCCCTGGCGGCGCTGGAGAGAGAGGGAAAGCACCTCACGGCGGCGGGGTAGACCCTTGAGCTGACGGACGTGCGCGCGCTCCGACGGACGCGGCTCCTACCTCGCGCGGTTTCGAGACGTGCAATCCTCCCGTCCCCAGCAGCCGGGGCGCCTGGGTGCTGATCCGATAGCTGCGAGGTAGATGCCTGATGCGCCTGGGGGTGCTCGCATTGACCCTGCTCTGCGCGCTGGGGGCGACGCTCCACGCCGACGACCCGCCGGTCGACAGGGACGCAGCCAAGAAGCAAGTGCGCGAGCTGCTCAGCAAGTCCGCGGAGCTGCGACAGAAGGGCTCCTACGCCGAGGCCAGGTCCCTCGCCGAGAAGGCCGTCGAGGTCTCCCGGATCTCCCTTGGACCCGAAGACTCCGCCACCGGGGCATGCCTGAACTCGCTGGGACTCATCCTGAAGAAGATGAACGAGCGGGCGGGCGCCAGGGCCGCCTACGAGCAGGCTCTCGCGATCCGCAGGAAAGCGCTCGGCGAAGAAAACGCCTACACCGCCCAGACGATGTGCAACCTGGGGGTGCTGTTGCAGGAGATGGGGGAGATGGAGGCGGCAGGCGCGCTTCTGGAGCGCTCACTTGCCGTTCGCGAGAAGGTCCTGGGGCGCGACGACCCGGCGGTCGCACAGAGTCTGGACGGTCTCGGCGAGTGGCTGCGCGCGACGGGGAGCCTCCAGGCGGCCAAGAGCTCCTTCGAGCGGGCACTTGCCATCGACGAGAAGACCACCGGGCCGGAGGGGGCCGCGGCCGCCATCGACCTGGACAACCTCGGGAATGTCTGCGAGGACCTCGGCGACCTGGCGAAGTCCGAGCAGTTCCACGAGCGGGCGCTCGCTGCGCAACGGAAACTGCTCGGGGACGAGCACCCCGATACGGCCCTGAGTCGGCACAACCTCGCCCACGTCCTCGATGCGATGGGCGACTTCGGACGCGCCGAGCGCGAGTACGAGGGGGCCCTCGCCGTGTTCGAGAAGCTCCTTGGCCCGACGGCGGCGGCAACCACGATCACGAGAGCCACCCTCGGATGGGTCCTGCTCGAAGAGGGGAAGCCCGACCGCGCTCGCGAATTGATCGAGCGAGCCGCGGCCGACGCCCCCGCCGCGTTCGGAGCGGAAGGCCCCGACACGGCGGCGATCCTGAACCTGCGCGCCCTCATGGAGCAGACCGTCGGCCACTTCCGGGAGGCATTGCCCATCGACGAGCGGGTGCTGGAGATCCTCCGGAAGTCGCTCGGACCGCGACACCCGGGCACCGTCAAGGCGCTCCTGAATGTCGGGTACGCGCTGCAGGGAACGGGGGAGTATTCTCAGGCCTGCGAGCGCTACGAGGAGGCGCTGCGGCTCCTCGAAGATACGGTCGGTCCGGATCATCCGGATACCGCGCACACCCTGGACCTACTCGCCACCCTGGCCGGGGCCATGGGCGATCCGGCACGGGCGGACACCATGCTCGAGCGCGCGTGGCAGTCGCATCGGACAAGCCTGACCCAGCTCCTTCCGACCCTGTCGGGCCGGGAGAGGTCCTCCTACATGCCCGCCCACGCGGCTGATCTGAAGTACTACCTCCGGGGCTTCGTCACGCAACCGGCGAAGACCTACGCGGCGGCGATGGTGTGGAAGGGCGCTGCGCTCCGTGCGAGCGCCACCGCGGAGCGCCTCCCCGAAGACGCGCCGAAGGAGCTGCGCGACGCCGCGGTGCGGCTGGCGGACACGAGGCGGGCGCTGGCGGGGCTTTTCCTCGGCAAGCAGACACCGAAGCCCGGGGAGCCTGCGATCCGCGTACGGGCCGACGACCTCGAGAGGGAGATCGGCGCGCTGGAGGCCCTCCTGGCCGAGAAGGCCCCAGCCTTCGCGGCGCGGGCATTCCTCGAGGCGAGCGTGGAGGGGGTCCGGCAGGCGCTGCCCGAGGGCGCGACGCTGCTCGACCTCCTGGAGAACTGCGGGGAGCTCCACGCGTGGGTGCTCGGTCGAGAGGGGGAGGTGCGCTACTTCAGTCTTGGCAAGGCCGCGGACCTCGATCTGCTTGCCAGGCGGTTCCGCGAGGCGCTGGAGAAGGACGATGCGAACGGGTGGGAGGAGGCCGGTTCGGCACTTGTCCAGAAGCTGGGCCCCTCCCTGACCGCGGCGCTGGAGGGCACCAAGACGCTGTACCTCTCCCCCGACGGCGCGCTCGCGACGATCCCGTGGGGTCTGCTCCCCGACGGCGATGCGAAAAACCATCACTTCCTGGTCGAGAGGCTGCCCATCGTGCAGGTCCACGGCGGCGCGGGGCTCGTGATGGCCGCTCGGACAGCGGGCGGGGCGCCCGCGTCGGCGGGCCGGCGCGGAGAGGGGCTCATCGCCTACGGAGACGTGGACTACACCGGCGTCCAGCCGCCCCCTTCCCCGCTCCCCGCGACGAAGAAGGAGGTGGAGGGGATCGCGGCGCTCTACAAGGGGGGGACAAGCCGCGTGCGCACGGGAAAGGACGCGAGCAAGGCGGCCTTCCTTCGGGAGGCGCCGTCCGCGCGGTACGTCCACGTGGCCACGCACGGCTTCTTCGACCTGGAGAATCTGCGGGTCGCGGTCGGGACCCGCGGGTTCGCGGGGCCGGTGCAATCGGCGCCTCTCATGGAGAGCGCAGACGAGCGACACGTCGGTGGCGGGTGGAATCCGCTTCTGTTGTCGGGGATCCTGCTGGCGGCCGGCGAGGGGCAGGACGGAGTCCTGACCGCGGAGGAGCTGCAGTCGCTCGACTTGCGCGGCGTGGACCTCGTCGTGCTGTCCGCCTGCGAGACGGGGCGAGGAGAGCTGGCGGCGGGAGAAGGTGTGCTGGGGCTGTCGCGCGCATTGGCCGTCGCAGGCGCGCATGGCTTCATGCTCTCGCTCTGGCAGGTTCCTGATGCGGCGACGCACAATCTGATGGACGGCTTTTACGACGGCCTCTGGACGCAGGGCCTGTCTGCCGAGGACGCCTTGCGCGCGACGCAGCTCCGCCTGCTCGCGGCCGACCGCGATGCGAAGCGCTTCCGCCCCTCGACGTGGGGCGCCTGGGTCCTGATACGCTGATGGCCCGCGGGGACCCTTGTCGCTGCCCCCGGGGCGTGCTAGGATTGCCCGTCGACACCCGCGAAGATCAGGAGTCCGCATCATGGCCCAGGGCCCGACCATCCTCCTCGACGAGACCGGGGTCCGGATCCCGGGAGATCTCGTGGACCTCGCGGCCTTCCGCCGCTGGGCGCAATCCGACGCGTTCCCCGAGACGGGGAGGATCGACTGGATCGGCGCGCTGGTGGAGGTCGACATGTCGCCGGAGAACCTGAATTTCCACGGTACCCCGAAGGTCGCCCTCTCCGGAGACCTGCGCGCCTGGGTGGAGCCGCGCGACCTGGGCGCGGTCTACTCCGACCGCACGCGGCTGATCTCCATGCAGGCCGACCTTTCCGCCGAGCCGGATGTCGTCGTCCTGCTGTTCAAGTCCATCGAGGCGGGGACCGTGTGGCTCGTTCCGGCCGCGGGAGGCGGGGAGGGAAACTACGTCGAGATCGAGGGCGCCGCGGACCTGGTCGTCGAGGTCGTCAGCAACTCCTCGGTGCAGAAGGATTGGGAGCGCCTCTTCGAGCGCTACTTCCTCGCGGGGGTTCGCGAGTACTGGATCTGCGACGCGCGAAAGGGCCCGCCGACTCTCAGCCTCCACCACCGAGGGCCGCGAGGATACGAGGTGACGCCGCAGGAGGCGGACGGGTTCGCCCGCTCGGAGGTCCTGGGCGCGGCCGTTCGGTTCGTCTCCCTCCCGCCCCGGCTGGGGATCGTCCGATACCGCCTCGAGACCCGCTGAGACCCGCGTCCCCTGGAGGTCCCCCATGCGAGCGCTGGCGGTTGCCCTCGCATTCGCGTGCGCCTCCGTGGCGCTGGCGCAGGACGACGCGAAGAGGGCGGAGGCGAAGGCGCGAGTCGAGCAGCTCGGTCAGCGCGTGTCCGAGCTCTACGCCGCCGGCAAGTATGCCGAGGCGCGCCGGCTGGCCGAGGAGGCGCTCAAGATCGCGGAGGAGCGTCTCGGAGCGGAGGATCTGGACACGGCCGCGAGCCTCAACAACCTCGGGTGCCTGCTCCAGGACTTGGGGGACCTGAAGGGGGCGAGGCCGCTCTACGAGCGGGCGCTGGCAATCCGGGAGAAGGCCCTGGGGCCCGAGCACCCGTACACGGCCAAGAGCCTTAACAACCTCGCGTTTCTGCTCCAAGCCATGGGGGACCTGAAGGGGGCGAGGCCGCTCTATGAACAGGCGCTGGCG
>ORJL010799871.1_pt1 | contig 15203 bp, 18 predicted proteins | sample 1779941 | NCBI WGS metagenome assembly ORJL01 (sample SAMEA104232317, study PRJEB22302) | groundwater metagenome | biome: forest; feature: aquifer; material: groundwater | place: USA | collected 2011-08-07 | depth 5.8 m | reverse complement strand
GTTTTCGCAAAAAACGCAAAAAAATTGTTCAATTTGTAATTAACAAGTCCGAATCAACAACATGTAGTGTCAATGTGCAAAGCACTCAAATATAAAAAATACTTGTTAGTTTTTTTGTCGTCTATAAAAAATGAGTTTTTTGTTGTTTGTATTTTGTTCTTTCCGTTAGTTTTTTAAACTTCCTCCATTTTGCTTTCCGACATGTCTAACATAGGTGATGAATTTGCCTATGAGTTAAAGATTCCAAAGGAGCGTGTTGCGGTTTTAATTGGCAAAAGTGGCGCTGTAAAAAAGCACATTGAGAGTTCAACCGCATCAGCACTCCATATCGACTCCCAAGAAGGTGAAGTAAAACTCATAGGGTCAGACGCAATGGGTTTGTATACTGCGCGTGAGATAGTTCGTGCTGTAGGCAGGGGATTTAATCCAGATGTTGCAATGCTTTTGCTTAAAAGCGATTATGGTATTGAGCAAATAAATATTACAGATTTTGCAAATACCCCAAATGACATGAAAAGATTAAAAGGCAGAGTAATTGGTGAAGAAGGAAAGTCGCGAAGGCTAATTGAAGAATTAACTGGCTGTAACTTATCGGTTTATGGCAAGACAGTTATGATTCTGGGTAACCTCGAATGGCTTCCTTCTGCAAGGCGTGCTGTTGAATCATTATTGAGCGGCAGTCCGCATAGTGTAGTTTATCATTGGTTAGAAAAGCGCAGAAAAGAGTTGCGCAGAAGAGAGATTGTAGGTGATGTTTGGTAATGGCAGATAAAGACCCTATCGCAGTTGAGCTTGCAAAAAAGCAAAAAGAAGTTAGTGTTGCTGAGTTTTTTGAGCGAAATAGGCACTTGCTTGGTTTTGATAATAAAAGAAAAGCTTTGTTAACAGTTGTAAAAGAAGCAGTTGATAACTCGCTTGATGCGTGTGAGGAATCAAGAATTCTTCCAGATATTACTGTTCAAATTATTGATATGGGCAGTGAGCGTTTCAGAATTATTGTTGAGGATAATGGCCCTGGAATTGTTAAAAAGCAAATTCCAAATATTTTTGCAAAATTATTGTATGGTAGCAAGTTTCATTCTTTTAAGCAAGCAAGAGGCCAGCAAGGTATTGGAATTAGTGCTGCAGTTTTATACGCTCAATTAACAACAGGAAGGCCGGTTAAAATAATTTCGCGAATTTCGGCAAAAGATCCTGCGTGTTATTTTGAATTGCATCTTGATACAAAAACAAACGCTCCAGAGATTGTAAAAGATGAAGTTGTTGAGTGGAAAAAAGAGCACGGAACAAAAATTGAATTAGATATTGAAGCAACATATCAAAAAGGCGATCAAAGTGTTGATACTTATTTAAAAGAAACAGCAATTGTAAACCCTCATTCAACAATTGTTTATACTAATCCTAAAGCAGAGCAATTAATTTTTCCAAGGGCGACAGATGTTCTTCCTGCTGAGGCAAAAGAAATCAAGCCTCACCCTTATGGTGTTGAATTGGGCAGGATGAAAAAAATGCTTGATCAAACAGAGTCCAGGACTTTGCAGAGTTTTTTAACTAATGAGTTTTCTCGTGTTGGTCCAGGCACTGCTAAAGAAATTTGTGAGCAGGCAGCATTATTGCCAAACATGAAGCCTTCTGAACTTGAACTGCCTCAAATTGAAAAGTTAATGGAAGGAATAAAGAAAACAAAAATTATTTCTCCCCCTACGGATTGCATTGTTCCAATAGGCGCTGATTTGCTTGAAAAAGGCTTGAGAAAAGAAGTTGCAGCAGAGTTTTATACTTCAGTTAGCAGGCCTCCTGATGTTTACAGAGGCACTCCTTTTGTTGTTGAGTGCGCTCTTGCTTATGGTGGCGAGCAGCCAGGTGATAGTACAATTAATCTTTTAAGATTTGCAAACAGAGTTCCTTTGCTTTATCAGCAAAGTTCTTGTGCTGTTTTCAAATCCATTATTAATACTAATTGGAAGCCTTATGGAATGCAGCAAAGCCAGAGTGCTTTGCCTGTTGGGCCTTTAACTCTTGTTGTTCATCTTGCATCTGTTTGGCCGCCTTTTACATCCGAGGCAAAAGAGGCAATCGCGCATTATCCTGAAATAATTAAGGAAATAAAGCTTGCTTTGCAAGAGTGCGGAAGAAAGCTCGGTTTGTATGTTAACAAAAAGCGCAGAGCAGGTGAAGAGCGTGAAAGAGTTGGGCTATTTGAAGCATTTATTCCAGAAATTGCAGATACGTTGTCTAAATTAACAGGCGACAAAAAGGAAAAATTGCAGGACTGTTTGAGTAAAATGCTTGAAAAAAATAAAGAGTTCATTATTAAAAATTCAGGCAATGTTATTGACGAGACAGACAAAGATGATGATATTAAAATTAAGGGCTCATTAGAAGAGAGTGAGGAATGATGGTGAAATATACGTCAATCGGAGATAGGGTATTGGAACGAAGTGAAAATACCCTAATTACTAGGCCATATCAAACGCTAAAAATGCAATGCATTTTTGCGCGCCAGAAAATTGAAAATTTTCTTAGCGTTTGGCAGAATTTGACAGACAAAGATGATGATATTAAAATTAAGGGCTCATTAGAAGAGAGTGAGGAATAATGGCAGAAGTTGAACCTAAGAAAAAATTAGTTGATTTGGGAAAAAAAGTTGTTAGTGATATTTTGAGCCAAAAAAATCCTGAAATTGATGTTCCTGTTCGTGCGCTCTCAAATGTAGTTTTTGATAAATCTTCAAAGACGCTCCAGTTAGGAACTAAGTCTGCTAAAAGGGCTTTTTTTAATGTGGGCCATGTTAAAAAATTCGTTCAAACAATTGAAGTTGCAAAAATTAGCAAGGATTTACTCGATGTTGGAAAGCACGCAAGCTTACGAGACGTTTTCTATATGGCAAAGCGCACAATTCAAAACACTAAAATTAACATTGTTGATGAGCAAACAGAGAGTGATAAGGCAATTGAGGATATGGAATTAATTACTGAGTCTTCAAGAGAACAGTTAAATATTAACGCAAATAAAATGGGTTCAGTCGCAGGCAATGTGGTTGTTGAAGATAGGGGCGATACAATTGATTGGGCAAGAATGGGCAGTGGTGGCTGGTCAATTCCATCAAATGTTGAAGAAATCAAATTCAAAAAAGTTAATGCTAAATTCGTAATTTATATGGAAAAAGCTGCTGTTTGGGAGCGTTTGCATGAGGATAAATTCTGGGAAAAACAGCAATGTATTATTATGTCCTCACAAGGCCAAACAACAAGAGGAATAAGAAGGTTGTTGCAAAGATTAAGCCAAGAGCACAAATTGCCAATTTATGTTTTAGCAGATTTTGACCCTTGGGGATTTTATATTTATTCAGTTCTTAAATTTGGCTCGATAAATCTTGCACACATGGCAGAGTCTCTTGCTCTTCCTTCTGCAAGATTTTTAGGAATTACTGCTGATGATATTGAAAAGTATGGTTTAAAAAAGCACTTAATTAAGTTTGAGCCTGCGGATTTTTCAAGATTAAAGCAGATTGCAAATTATGAATGGTTTAAAAATAACAAAGGCTGGCAGCGCCAATGTGAGATGATGCGCGGAATGGACTCCAAAGCAGAAATTCAACCTGCAAGCGCAAGAAGCATTACTTTTATTTCAGACAAATATTTGCCTGAAAAACTTAAGAGTAATGATATTTTGGAATGATTATTTAGAATGCTTATTTTTTGCAAGCTTTATCAATTATTTCGCCAGCATAAACCGCAATTTCTTTGAATTTTTGCTCACCCATAAATTGAGGTGTTAAATTACCCATGCTAATTGCGCTATTTGTTTCAACAACAGGAGCATATCTTTTTATTTTTTCTCCTGTTAAAAAGTATCCTTTAAAAGGTGTTATTTTGATTAGTCGCATAAATTCTTTTGGTCTTGCAGCCATGCATAATTGATACGCATTTCTTAATTCTTTTTTTATGTCATAGTCTGCTGACACAACTGTTGTTGGGCATTCATTTTCGCCGGTGAGTGTGAAATAAAGTACTGCAGCACTTAGGCTTTCATCGCCAAAATGATAATCTTTTTTTCGCATTCTGCGTCTTTCTTCGTTTAATTTAATGATGGATTTTGAATATGGTCTAACTGCGTCTTTGAAGAATGTAAACACTTCATTGTGCAGATCTTTATTGAGAAAGAACGCTTTTCTTTGCACAAGCAAGTCTTTTATTTTTTCAATTTCAGAGTATATTTCTTCCCAAACTATTTGTCTTAATTCTTGTGTTGAAGTTTGTTTGCGGTTTTTTCGGTAATTTTCAAATCCGCAAATGTCTTTTTTTGCGCACTGTTTCATTATGCGAATACCTTCATTTAATTCATCAAATATTTCATCTGTTACATATGAAACGCTCGAATCAAGAATGGAATGCAATTTTTGTAGTTCTTGTATTTTTGCAGGCAAAAATTCTGCGTTTGTTTTTGTATCTGAGGTTATGCTTTTTAGAAATGCCTGAATTTGATTTTCGGGGTTTACGTTTATTGTGCAGTTATCCAAAAGTACAAAAGGATTATTTTTCAATATTCTTTCTAAGTCTTGAATTAATCTGTCATTCATTAGCCAAATTAACGTTTTTCTTTTTTAAACCTGTTGTAAAAATGCGTATTTCTTTGCTTCAGATAATGTTGCTACTTGTTGTACTTCAAGGTTCCATCTTGAGCGTGCTTCTTTTATTACATTTATTTTGCGCTCAATTGGTTCTCCTTTTCCAACTCTTTTTCCTGTTTCTGGGTCAATAAAATAATGTGGTGTTATCGCAGTTACTTCTCCCTCGCCTCGGGGGATTAATAGCAACTTATTGTTTTTCTTGCTTGCAGCTTCTGCTTTTTGCAGCACTCCTCCAACTTTTCCTATTTTGCCGTCACGATCAATTGTTCCTGTTGCAGCAACGTGGTCTTTGATTTCTTGGTCTGTTAGCAAAGATAATGTTGCAAGTGCTATTGCAATTCCTGCACTTTCCCCGCCTACTGCTTGGCTGTCGATATAGAATTTTATTTTGATGTCTTTGTATCCTAATTGTCTTTTTCCTGCTTCTTTTAATGCAGCAGCAACTGCATTTTGGGCTGAATTTTGTACTGAAGGTGAATTAAACGGCCGCACGTCAATTAGTATGTCTCCTTTGCCAGGAACAAGGCTTACTTCGACGTATCCAACAACTCCTTGTTGTGTTGCTCGATTGTATGCAAGAACTGGCATATAGCTTGTTTTGGTTTCTTGTTTTGTTTCTTTTTCAACAATTATTTGCTTTGGCAATTGCTGTTCTGCAAATTTTGGTTCTTGGTGTTTTAGAATTTGGGTTTGCTGTTCAATTTGTTTTTGTAGTTCTAAAACTGCATTTTTGTGTTCTTTGATTTCATTTTGAAAGTATGCTGCGCCAAAAACAATGCAGATTAACAAAACTGTAATTATGATTTCTTTTAAATGATGCATTATGCTAAGAAGAACTTTATGGTTATAATATTTTTCTATTGAAATGAATAAAAAGCGGGCCCGATGGGATTCGAACCCACGACCCCCTGCTTTCATCTATTTTAATAGAAGGCAGGTGCTCTATCCAGGCTGAGCTACGGACCCTTGTTTTTGTTTTTGGGCTGTCAAGCTTTGCTTGATAGACCGTTTTTCTATCAAATCTTTTTTTAAAAGATTTGAGGCTTGAGCTGCGGACCCTTGTTTTTGTGTGTTTTATATTGTCAAATCTTTAAAAAGCTTCCGTAGAACTTTTTCACTGGACACAGGACAAGTGTGCACGTAATGCATATTAAATACAAAAACTTATTTTTTGTATGATAAAATTTACGCCTGAATTAGCCAGAATTTGTGGTGAACTTACTGGTGATGGGCATATTCAGTTAAGTGAATGGCGGGGTTTAGTGTCTTTTTATTCTAAAAATCATAGTGTAATTGCTGATTTTAAGTTGCGTTTTGAAAAATTATTTGGAAGTAAAGGGCATATTTATGAAGATAATCGGAAAGGTTGGAAAAGGTACAAATTATTTTTTATATCCAAACCTGTGGTTGAATATTTGGTTTCTTTAAGTGTGCCTTTTGGAAACAAAACAAACCAATCTTTTTGTGTTCCTGAATGGATTTATACTGGAAAACTTGCTTTTAAATCTGCATATTTGCAAGGATTATTTGATTCTGAAGGATCGATTTATAGCACTAAAGCAAAACAGGGGTTTAGGTGGAGAATAGAGATTGAAATGTATAAATCTGTTAAACTTCAAAACGAAGGCAAGTTTTTTATGGCGCAGCTCGTAAATATGCTTCAAGAGTTAGGTGTTGTTTGTTCACCTGTTCGATTCGGTAAAAAAAATTTGAGAAAAGAGGGTAGCAGTTCTATTGCACTGAAATTTGATATTGAACAGTCATCTTTCAGAAACTTTTATAAAAGAGTCGGGTTTACGAACAAACTGAAGGCAAGTAAACTTTCTTGCCTTTGCGGAGTGTAGTGAGGGGTCAGCCCGTAAGTGTATGCTTACGTTGACCTTAACGCTGCGGGGGTTTCTTCAGTAAGAAGATCTCTAGAGCCAAGCGGCTAAGGCGGTCGGCTGCAACCCGACTAATCCAGGGTTCGAGTCCCTGCCTCCGCTTTTTTTTAAATTAATTAATCAGAACATTTTTATATTAGTTATACTTGTATAACTTTATGATTGAAGTAACAACAAAAACAAAAGAATGGGGCAATTCTGTTGGAGTAATTCTTCCTAAAAAGATGGGTTTTTTGCCAGATCAAGAAGTTCACATTCATGTTGAACTGCTTAAGAAATTTACTCGCGTTAAAGATATTTTTGGCAAGATTAAATTAAAGCGTAATGTTGCTGTTTTAATGAGGGAATTGGATGAAGAGCTTGATGTTGGTGTATGATGTATTTCTTTGATACATATGCAATAATTGAGATTATTAATGGCAAGCCAGCTTATGCGCAGTTTCAACAAGAACAAATTATTACAAGTCTGTTGAATTTCGGCGAACTTTACTATATCTTTTTAAAAGAGTTCGGCAAAGTTAAGACAGAAAATTTGTTGAATAATTTCAAGCCAGATTTTATTGAACTTGACGCGCAAATAGTTAGGCGCGCAATGGAATTTCGTTGGAATAATATTAAGAAAAAATTCAGTATGGTTGATTGCATAGGATATGCTCTTGCGCAGAAGAAAAGATTAATATTTTTAACTGGTGATGGTGCATTTGAAGGATTCGCAGGGGTTGAGTTTGTCAAATAATTCTTATAAGTGCTGCTTGTTATTTTTTGTATGGGTCCTGAATGATCAAAGATATCACAATTTTAGCAGTCTTTGACGTCGATCCTGAAGCGTAGGTTTCCGAGTTGTTTTCCACAAGTATTCGAAATACGCGATATTACTTTTAGTGATGGACTCTTGATCGATCAGAATAGCATAATAAGGATCTGCCCACACAAAAATAGCAGTCTTATTTCCCCACATCATTGTTGTTGTTGATGTTATCAATTCCGCAGGAACTAAACGAAATTCTTCATTTACTCCAATGAAAAATTTGTCTTCATTGCGAGCTATAACTTTTCCTGCCAAATTTTCTTTTTCAGCTTGCTTTACAAAAATGGCATTCTCTAACTTAAAATAAGAGCAGGCTTCTTGAGCACCACCTAGGATAAAGTAAGGCTGTTTTTCTCTTATTATCATTTTTAGAATGGTATTAATACCTTCTCGCCCACGATACACCTCAATTTTGGTGTCCGGAACCACTACATTTTGACGCGCTTTCAATTCAGGAAAAATTGCTTGCAGATTCTGCCGTTTCTGCTCAAACTGTTCTAAAATAGTTTCAGGGCTAGACGCTTTAAAGTAGCGAACATTATTCTTGATTATATATGCTGCAAGGCCTTTCTCGCACAGTTTATTTGTAAGCTGATACATAAGAGTCCTATCTAAACCTGTCCGTTTGGCTAAGATAGTGGCTGTAACTTCCCCTTGCTCAAGCAATGAGAGGTAGACTTTTGCTTCTTTGGGTTCAATCCCCAGACTTTCGAGTATTGATTGTACGTCCATTAGCAACAGGAAACATCTCCATCTTTTAAAACTGTTGTTATTTTATAACAACTAAAGTTTATATTTTGATGTCCCTTTTTAGGAGTAACAATAAATATGCAATGATACAATTGGAGAGGTGGAAACATGCGAGTAATAGAATTAATAAACAATCAATTTGTTACGCGACAAGAGCCAACTCAAATAAACGTACTTGTACTCTCAATGAAAGGAGGCCTAGGTAACAATTTATCTTGGTCCTTAGAGAGTAACTTAGACGGTTTGTGGAGGCAACATTATTGGAATGCCTCCAATAATGTTATTAAGTTTTATTATGACATTGATGAACCTTGGAGATCAAAACCTGTAGATCGGAGCCAAGCTTTGGAGAAATTCAAAGAAGTTCAGCCAGATGCAGTTCTTGCTGACTTTAGGCTCTTTGATTCAAATTACGAATCCCCAGATGCTAGTCGTTTAGAACTCACAAGTTTGTTGCAGGATATGAGAAGTGCAAAGGTTGATACTAATATTATCGTGTACGATTGCTTCGAGCACAATAAGTCCGGAACAAGGAACTACATTAAGGAACTAAGTGAAGTAGCAAATAATGTTATAAGTGCAAAGGTAATCGAGCTAGCAAGACCGGCTTACGTTATGGGACTAGGTGTAAGCGTAGGACCTATACACAGTCGTTTACTAGGATTATCTGATGGCGTAGGCATAGAAGAAGTCGCTGCAGATTTAAGAAAGATGGCTAACAAAATACGTGCTAAAATTGAGAGCGAATTTGTTAATAACGAGAGGTAATCCTTAGCGAAAATTTCAACTCCAGGTTGTATCCGGGGGTTATTCTTTTTTTTTGAAATAAATTAATTAAACTAATAGTAATCAATGAATTTTTTTAACAAATAGGGCAATGTTTTTATAGTAATAATCACTTCTTTTATTGTGGCAAAAGTAACTCAACGAACTATTCCAAGTAATTGTGATCCAAGATTATTTGGCAATTTTGAAACGCATAAAGATTCGCAAGAATACACTCTCGCAGTGTTTGTATCTGTTCTTGAAAAAAACTATTTGCCTACATATATTGCAGCAGTAAGAACAACTACTACGTCTGTGTTTGTTGCAGACATTAACCGTGCCACGCTTGATATGCTTCTAAAAGATCCAAAAGTAAAGTATGTGAGTGGATCCCATGAAATTTCTCTTGAGGATTGATTTACGTATTTCAAATTTAGATTTTAAGCTCCGCAGTTAATATTGTGTCAAGCAAATGATTTATTTTTTTAAATTAGAAATTCTTTTATATGCGCACTATTTTATTCATAGTATGAAGATTTCAAAAAAAGTCGAAGTGTTTCTCGAATTTCTTATTTTTGGTGTTATTATGGGTGTTGTTGAAGATTTAATTGCAGTTACTCTTTCAACTGGCGCTCAAATTACTTGGCACGTAATTGGTGTGATTACCTTGGTTGCTATTCCTTTTGCAGTAATTGGTGAATTAATTGTGGATAGAATTGAGCTTGCTGATTTGAATAACCAAAAAAAGAGAAAAAAATAATTTTTTTATTCGATTAATTTTCGCACTTTATTTTTTAGTAATTCATATCTTTCTTTTGTCGAAAAATAAGACAAAACATAATCTCTTGTCGTTTCAAACCCTTTTTTTTTATCAACGCCTTGTGGAATTATTGTTCCGTTTGGAAATTGTTCTTGTGTGAGGTCTATTTCCATTTCGTTTATAAAATTAAAGTAGTGTGATATTTTTGTGCCATTTGGAAGTAGCGCTTCTGCCCAAACGATTTTTCCTCCAAAATAATCGTTAACCAAAAGCGAAGTAACAACACATTGGCCCCATGCAGGATTTTTTGCTGTCCAATTTGCGCAGTCCGCACTTGTTTCTTTGCACCATGCTTTTTGCAATGCGTTTTCTAGTTGTGATGGTTCCACAGCAAGAAATGCAGTAATATGTGTATATTATTCTTTTCTTTTTAGCAATTGTGCTTTTTTTGTTTTTGTAGCTAAATCATAATTTCCGTGCATTATTTCTTTGTAAATTTTTGGCCCGAATTTGTTTTCGTGTATTTGAAAGAATGCATTGCCGAATTGGTGTGGTTTTTTTTGTGCTTCAATTAATGTGGCGGCATTGGTTAATTTTGGTTTTATTAAATTTTTTCTGGCAGCACACATTAATTGTTTGTTTGGTTTTATTCCAATTGTTTTGTAAATAGATTGGCAGGCAGAGTATAAATCATTTAAGTCTTTGTATGTTTGGTTGTAAAGAAATGCCTGTTCTTTTTCTTTTTGCGCAAATTGTTTTGCCACATATCTTGCGATTCCTTCAGCATATCCTTCGCCAAATATTGAAAGCTCAGCAACTACAAATTCAGGCTTAAGCAAAAGTGAGGTGATTTGTGCGTGATGTGCATATTCGTGTGCAATTGGTGCTGCTAGTTGTTCGCGGTTGTTTTTTAGCGTGTACACTTTTGAAGTGACCCAGTTATATTCGCCATCAATTAATAATTTATCATCATAACAAATCTCGCAGTTAGGTATTATGACCTCAAGAAGTAAATCTACTTCTGTTTTTACTTCAAAAAGCAAGTCTTTTAATTTTTTTTTAGGCAGTGGTTTTTTGAAATAAGTTTTGCAAGAAACAGTGTGCAGTAATTCATTAAATTGTGCTGCTGTTTGTTCTAGAATTTTTTCAAGAATGGGGATGTTTTTTTTGTTAAAAAGTAATTCGTATATTTTTTTGTTTGTGAATTGTTGAATGTATGTATCCATTAATCGCGCTAAATCTAGCCATTTATTAAGCTTATAGCAAATCACATAAATTATAAAACAAAAATAGTGCGATTTGCTATACTAACGAATCTCGCAAAGTTTTATTTATTACGAGATTCGTTATTATTATAGCCACCTTTTTATATCGCATTAATTAAATAGCGTGTATGCCTAAACTTTTAATTCGAAGGGAAAAAAAGGAGTTTGTTCCTGAGCTTGAGCGTGAAGTAACAATAGTAAAGGCCAAGCAGTATTTTGTTGTTAATGACCAAAATGATTTTCATACTGCTGATGGCATTTTGCCTATTTCAGAGCTAAACAAGGATTCTGGTTCAACAGTTTTTACTAAAGCAACCAATAAAGATTTTATTTTGCTCAAAACTAATTTTATTGATGTATACAAGCGCTTAAAAAAATTGCCTCAAACAATTCCTCTAAAAGATATTGGTTTTATAATAACTGAAACAGGAATAAATAAAGAAAGTATTGTGGTTGATGCGGGTGCTGGTTCTGGTGCGCTTTCGTGTTTTATTGCGCATTTGTGCAAGCAAATAACAACTTATGAAATTCGTGTTGATTTTTTGCAAAATATTGAGGATAACATTAAATCTTTGGGATTAAAAAATATCACTTTAAAAAATAAAAGTATTTATGACGGCATTGACGAGCAAAATGTGGATTTAATAACACTTGATCTTCCAGAGCCTTGGCTTGCAATTCCTGCGCTAAACCGTGCTTTAAAAATTGGCGGTTTTTTGGTGAGTTATTCTCCAAGTGTTCCTCAAGTAATGGATTTTGTTAATGCAATAAGGGGCAATGCTAGTTTTTTGATAATTAAAACTGTTGAATTGTCTGAGCGTTTGTGGGAAGTTAATGGCAGAAGGGTGCGTCCAAAGTCAATTGAAATAGGCCATTCTGGGTTTTTAACGCTTGTTAGAAAGATTTGTTGAGTTAATACGTCATTTTTACTTGGGTATCTATCTTAAGGGATTGAACTTGTGAAATCCCTTAAGTGTAGCTTCTTTTAATCAAATTTTTCCCAAAAATTTGGGGCATTCATGGGTTTTTAACGCTTGTTAGGAAGATTTGTTAATGTGTGCTGCTTTTGAATAAATTTAAAAATACGTCTTGTATAGCTAATTCTTATGCCATTTAAAAAAAAGGTTTTTTCAGATACTGTTTCAAAGGCAAAGTTTTTGAATAAAGTTTATTCATTTTTGATTTTTTTGTTTGTATTATTTCTTGCAGTTCAGCTATTTTATGTTGGTGAAAGCCCTCAAAAGGCGCAGGTTTCAAAAGAGGGCGAGTTTGGAAAAAGAACCAATGAAACTCATTTGTCTGATTTGCAAGGAATTAGATTTCAAAATCGTTCATCATCTAATTTTTCAGACCAAAGGCAGTCTTTTTATGGATTGAGTTCTGCCGAACAATCAAGTGATATTCTTGCAAGAGCAAATGCAGGCCTGCGGTCTTCTGTTGTTTCAAATAGTAGGGGCTTGAGTAATCCTGGCGGTTATTCTGAGCCTTCTTTTTCTTTTAAAGGCTCGGCTAAGTCTTTGCCAAGAAATGTTTTTAAAGATACTTTTTTGAGTTGTGGCTCGGTTAGCAATTCTAAGTCTAGTGTTTCTTTTGAAACATCAAATCTTAATGGCATTAAAATTCCTGCAGGTTTTGAATTAGCAGGAAAACCTGCTGTTGTGAACTGTTCAGGTGAAACTCTTAATTTAGGCGGAAGTGTTATGCAGGATTTTGTTGATATTTCTGTTTTGCGTTGTTTGAATTCTGTTTGTAGTGTTGCAAGTGATGTTAATTTTTCTGTTGATGAAATTGTTTGTGCAGGTATTACTCCATCTGATGCAAGAAAAAAGCAGCATGAATCAATGGCTCGTTTTGTTTTGCCAAGTGCGTGGGATAATTTTAGTGTCGAGAAGGCTTTTTTGGGCAAGAGTGGTTTTGTTGCAGGTGGAAATTATATTTTTGAGTTTTCAAGTGATGTTGATGTGAACTTTTTGGTAAAAATTAGTTCTCCTTTGGCAAATATTAGCTCGCCGAAAAATTCTGATTTTTATTTTGCAGGAACTCCAATTGTTTTAAAAATTACGGGTGATGTTAAAAACGTGGCGTTTCGTGTTCGCGTAAATTTGCCTGTTTTGGAGCATTTTGATATGTCTAGTTTAGCGTTTTATTCTCAGGTAAATAACGAGTGGAAGTTTTTGGATTCAACAATTAGCGATGGTGTTGTTGTTTTTGAGGGTTCTGATTTGTCTGAATTTTTAGGGCAAAAGAATTCTGTTGTTTTGGCAGTTATGGGGGTTCTTTGTGTTTCTTGTGATTATGCGCATCTTGAAAAAATTTATGATGGTGGCACCAGGTCTGCTGTTGTGCTAGTTCACGGCTTGTTTAGCAGTCCTTCTACTTGGCAGAATTTAATTGATGATTACGTTATTAACAAACAGCCAGTTCAGCTTTGGACTTTGACATATCCTTCTGGGCAGTCTGTTGAAGAGACTGCAAGGCAGTTTATTGATGAATTAAAATTGCATGATTCAGAGTTTGATGATTTGTATTTTGTTTCTCATTCTTTTGGTGGTTTTGTAATTCATCGTGTTCTAAGGGCAGCGTATGATAAAAATTTAAGTTTTATTAATGAAGTGCGCAGAATAATAATGATTGGAACGCCCCATCAGGGCACGCCTATTTTGCGCTCTTATGGCAAACTTTTTCGTTATGTTATTAATTCAAATGAAGGTGTTGGTTTATTTGATGTTAAGGGTGTTGTTGCTGATGAATTAATTAATGGGTTGAATTCTTCTTTTGTTATTCCTGGCAATTATTATGTTGTTGCAGGAAATAAGTCTTATAGTTTTGATTTTGGCGCGTTTAAGGTTTCTTCTTCAGATTTGTTTAATTTTAGCAGTGATAATGATGGGGTTACTACTGTTGCCGGCGCACAGCACATGCACAATGAAGCCAAAGAAACTAATTTAATTTTTAATGAGTCTTGTGAAAATTCTTTTATTGTTCCCTCAACTCATACTGATTTGACAACAAGTAAATTAACAAAAAGAATTGTGAGCCATATTGTTTCGCAAGACTTGATTGGCAAAAATAATGGTGTTGCGCTTTTGGGATATAACAGGTATGTCGGGTTTAAAATCAATAAGTGTGTTCCTGGTGAAAAATATGTAATTATCGGTAAAAAAGTTTCAAAAGAAGTTCTTAAAACGCCTAATTGCGGTTGTGGGAACAATGTTTGTGGTTTTGATGAAACAAAAGAAATTTGTCCAAGTGATTGTGCAACTTAAAGGTTCGGTCTTGTTTCAAATTTTTTTGCGTATTTGCGGGTTGCTTCATAAATTTTTTCAGCAATGCTTGATTGTGCGCAATTGTTCAGGCTCAAAGATACAATGCTGTGCGTTAAAGTCATTGCAACTATTGTGTATATTGTTTTTGTATGCACAAAATTTTTTCTAAGCCAGTCTTTTTCTTCTTCTGAATAAATGCAAGGGCGTATATTGCAGAACTCTTGCCAAAATAAATAAGTGTCTGATTTTAGTTCGCTTTTTCCTATTTGTTTCATTCCAATTATTCGCTCAGCGTCTTTGTCGCCCCCAATAAATGATTCTATTGTTTGTTCGTTTACGCCCAGTATATGTTTTAAATATGCGCGATTAATCGTGTCTTTTTGTCTTGAATCTAATTTTTGTATTTGTGTGTATATTTTATTTGTTGCGCGGCTCATTTCAGCGCTCGTGTTATCTTGTGGCGGTGTTAAATCAAATATACTCATTTTTTCACACTCGCATATACTCTAAATCCGCTTTCTCGTGCAATTGTTTTGACATTTCCGAATGTTTCTTTCATTTTTTGTTCAAGCATTCTTCCGCCTCTTTGGTGTCTTGCAACTAAATATAGTGCCCCTGAGGAGTTAAGGTGCTCAATTGATTTTTCAATTAGCAAATAGCATATGTCTCTTCCTGCTTTTTGTGGCGGATTTAATAGTATGTAATCAAATTTTTCATTTGCAACTGTTTCGTATTCATTTCCTGTTCTAATTTCTGTATTTACGTTGTTTAGTTTTGCATTTTCTGTTGTGAGTTTTGTTGCTCTTTCATTAACATCAGTCATTACAACTTGTGTTTGAGGATAAATTTTCGCAATTGTTATTCCAACAACCCCGTATCCACAGCCTAAATCAAGCACTTTAGCGTCAGGTGTTATTTTAGAATTTTCTATTAGTATTCTTGTTCCTAAATCTATTTTTTCTTTTGAAAATACTCCTGTTGCAGTATTGAGTTCTATTTCCGCTCCAAGTATGTTAATTTTAATTCTTTTTTTTTCAAGTTTGCTTGTTGGTTTTTTAGTGAAGTAGTGCTCT
>ORJL011088144.1_pt1 | contig 15207 bp, 14 predicted proteins | sample 1779941 | NCBI WGS metagenome assembly ORJL01 (sample SAMEA104232317, study PRJEB22302) | groundwater metagenome | biome: forest; feature: aquifer; material: groundwater | place: USA | collected 2011-08-07 | depth 5.8 m | reverse complement strand
TTCCCGCTTTCGCGGGAATGGCATGAAGTGTGCGTTTTCTTGGTAGTCCGGGATCGGCCGACTGCATGAGACCATTGTTGAGGACGAAAGTGCTGCTGCGCCGGCGCATAACGTAGGGGCGTGATGAATCACGCCCGACCCTGGGCGCAATGAATTGCGCCCCTACGCGAACGGACACGGAGCACTGTCGGAGCAACACGGGTCCAGATATCCTGCTCTACACCGGGCGGGCGTACTTCTGGACGAGCTCGGAAAAGCGCTCCGCGGCTTCGCGCTTCTTCTGGCTGGCCACCTGCATCGGGTCAACGTACGTGATCGCCCTGGTGTCGCAGAACTTGACGCACGTCGGGTCGCCCTGGCACAGGTCGCACTTGATGACACGGTTCTTCTTGTGGTCCACGGTGATGGCGCCGAAGGGGCAGACGGAGAAACACATGCGGCAGCCGATGCACCGGTCATAGTTAATAAGGGGGGTTGCCAACTCCTGGTCAAGCGCCATGGCCCTGGTGGGGCAAACGTCCACACATGGGGCGTCGTGGCACTGCTGGCACACCACAGGCACGTCCAGCAAAACGGGCTCCCACTTGATCACCTTGATACGGGCGCGGGCAGGGTTGGATACGCCCTCGTGTTTGACGGAGCATACCATCTCACAGGCGCGGCAGCCGGTGCACTTGGTGGGGTCCACGGTCAACATCTTGGCCATTTCTCATTGCTCCTCAAAAGGTCCCCGGTCAATTCCGCCGTTATCCATTGGTTCCCCCGCCTTCCATGAAGGGGGAAGGATTTGAGTTTGGGGGACACCCCCATGCCCCCGCCAAAGGGACTGCGGCCCTCTGGACTCCTGCGCTGGCAAACGACTTCATCAAAGCCTGTGGGAGGGCTCTTTGTCCAGGCCCAGTTTCTTGAGAGTAGCCGGAGTGGGGTTGCCCTGGACGTCCCAGCCGTGGATCTGGTAGTACTCGTCCAGCATGTCGTCGAACTTCTTGCGGTCTATCGCCTTGCCGCGAGCTATGTCCAGGCCAATGGGGGTGGGTTCGTCGTAGTAGCGGTCGCACAGGTAGTCGTCTTTGCGGCTGGCCCCTTCGCGCGTGTTGAACATGCGCTCCACGTTGTAGATCCTCTCCCCTGCCTCGAAGAGTTGCTGGGGGGACATTTCGATGCCGGCGATCAGGTGCAACAGCTTGGACCACTCATTGAACTGAGGCATGCTGGGGCTGAGGAACACGGTCTGGAACTTGCACAGGCCCAGGGAATCCACCACGGCGTACAGGGCCTCCTGCCACCAGACCATCCTGGGCTTCTCCTCGTACTCGGTGTACTTGGTGTGGACAGGGAAGCCCATGATCTTCTGGAGGACATCGGGAGGCAGGTTGAACAGGTCTATGGCGGGCCGGCTCCTCAGGTGGTCCGAGCCTCGGGTGGCCACTGCAATGCCCAGGGCGAAGCTGGGTGTGGGTCGCTCGTCGGACTGGAGGCTGCCCAAGCCCTTGACCTGTATGAAGTACCGGTTGGCCACCTCCTCGCCGAAGCGCTCCTTGATGCCCCGGTAGCCTTCGGCCAGAAGGTCGCCGAAGCCTTCCCTCTTGGATATTCGATGGACCATCTCGATGACAGCTTCTTCGTTGCCCCACTCCAGCTTGATGCCGTCCGTGTCCTCGATGTTGATGATGCCCTTCTCGTACATTTCCATGGCGCAACCGATGGCGTTGCCCATCTCCAGCGTATCAATGCCGTACTTGTTCACCCAGTGGTTGGCGGTTAACGGGACCTCCAGACGGCGCACATCCACCTCGGTGCCGAAGGCGCCCTGGGAGGTGTACTCCGGCCCCTCGGCGTGCTTGCCGGCATCGGGGCCTTCGGGGACGAGGTACTTGTGGCGGCAGTGGACGGTGCAGCCGAAGCAGGCGGACATGCCATAGGCGAACTTGTCCATGTTTTCTGCTTCCAATCCCTCGCTGTCCGCCAACTGGTTGAGCTGGAAGTTGCGCGTGCGGATGAGGCCGGTGGTGTTGGTGTTGCCATAGATGAACATGGTGCCCATTTTGGAGAGGGCGCCCACCATCCGGGTAGACATGACGCGGTCCACCAACTCCTTGTAGTAGGCCAGGGCTTCTTCAGGATGCGCGATGGGGATGTCCTCGGTGCCTCGAACGGCTACGGCCTTGAGGTTCTTGGATCCCATGACTGCGCCCATCCCAGTGCGCCCAGCACAGGACTTCATGCCCGTCCGAACGTTCGCGAAGCGGACCAGCTTCTCCCCCGAGATGCCGATGCAGGCGACCTTGATGTCCGGGTCGCCAAGCTCCTTGCGGATAAGCTCGGGTGTGTCGAAGGTGTCCTGGCCCCAAAGGGAGCGCGCGTCCCTGATTTCGATCTTGTCATTGTTTATCCAGATGTAGACGGGATGGTCTGCTTTGCCCTTGACCACCAGGTGGTCGTAGCCGGCGAACCTGAGCTCGGGGGCGAAGAAGCCGCCCATGTTGGAACTGCCCAATAGCCCTGTCTGCGGCGACTTGCCTCCGACGTGGGAGCGACTCGAAGCCGGAGAGGTGGTCCCGCTGAGGAGGCCGGCGCTGAACAGGAGTACGTTTTCCGGGCTGAAGGCGTCAATCCCGGGCTTGACGTGGTTGTAGAGCAGGTACATGTCGATGCCCCGGCCTCCAATGAAGAGGCGGCGCATCTCCTCCGGGATGGTGTCTACCCTGATGGTCCCGGACGAAAGGTCAATATAGGCTATCTTCCTATTCCTCATCGCACTCCTTGGGTTTGTGGCTCCCCGCTGGTTGTTTCAGGTTAGCGGCTGTGCACGTGCCGCTCACCCTTCGAGAGCCTCAGGGCGAGCGGTGCTCCTGTCCGCTCGTGGTGAGGCTCTCGAACCATGAGCGGTAGTTTTAGCCTCAGGCTGGACCACGGACCCGGGCCTGGTCCGGGCGGGGCCAGGATATGCGCCACTCCTTCTTGCAGTGGCTGCAGGTTGCCTTCTCGGCGTTAGTGGGGACGTTGAAATGTTCCAGGCAGTTAGGGCAACGCACTTCGTGTTCAGGCACGGATGCCTCCCGTTAAGAAGATGGATGAGTCGCCATCAAGGAATATATGGCGATTTTCCTGCGGTATGGCTTAATTTTAGTTTATGTGGACATGAGGGTCAAGGCTGGCCTGGCTTTGAATGAATACTGTTGGTGGTGTGCCGGGGACGACCCCCTGTGGTCCCCCTTAGACAAGGGGGACGTTCGTGATTCGCGCACGGCGAACCTGCGTCGTCCCTCTTCGTAAGGGGGACTCCAAGGGGGTCGTGGACTTTCCCATGGCGGAACACTTGCACCTTCGTGGCGTGATAAAATAATACCCATCTGGGTCTGAAAAGAAACAACAGATGCTGGTTGCTGCCATTATCCTTGTCCTGACGTATGTCGGGATGACATATACGCGGTTGCCCCGCGTCAATATGGACCGTCCAGCGGCCGCCCTCACAGGCGGCTTGCTCATGGTCCTCTTGGGTGTGTTGACTCCCAGAGAGGCCTTGAACGCCGTGGACTTCAATACCTTGGCCCTGCTCTTGGGGATGATGCTACTGGTGGCCACGTTGCAAAGGGCGGGTTTCTTTACCTGGATGGCGGCCCAGAGCCTGGCTGTGGCCACCCGCCCATGGCAGCTCATGGCGCTGGTCATAGTGGCCACGGCTGTCGGCTCCGCCTTTCTGGTGAATGACGTGGTGGTGCTACTGTTCACGCCGGTGGTGGTCGTCGCTTGTCGCATGATAGGCGTCAGCCCCGTTCCCTATCTTTTGGCCGAGGCCATGGCTTCCAACATCGGCTCCACGGCTACCATCGTGGGAAACCCACAGAACATGCTCATCGGGGTCACTTCTGGGATCTCCTTTACGCGCTTCCTGGAGTACTTGTTGCCGGTGGCGGTCGTCTCTACGCTTGTCCTCTTTGTGGTGATATACCTGTTCTATCGGAAGGAGATGGCCCGACCTTTTGCGGAGGGGCCGGTCCACGGCCGGACATTGTCGGTGGCCGCCGGTCAGCCCATGCCCGCGGCGCAGCGTCGCCTTCTTCTCTGGACCTTACCCATCCTGTTTCTCACTGTGTTGGGGTTCTTTCTCAGCCACGTCATCGGTGTAGGAGTTCCCCTGGTGGCCATGACGGGCGGCGTGGCCGCGCTGCTGTTTAGCGGCATCAAGCCGTCGCGGACCATTCAAAGCGTAGATTGGAGCCTGCTACTGTTCTTCGGGGGGTTGTTCGTGGTCATCGGCGGCGCGGAACATGCGGGAGTCCTGGATGTCTTTCTGAGGAATGTTCGCCTAGAGCCCGACGGCGCCGGCATCCTGTCGCTACACGTATTCAGCGCGGTGGTGTCCCAGGTAGTGAGCAATGTTCCTCTCACCATGCTGGTCATCCCGCTCATCCGCGATATACCGGGGCACGTGCTTTGGATATCCTTGGCGGCAGGGTCCACGCTGGGGGGCAACGCGACCATCATCGGCGCTGTGGCCAACATCATTGTTGTAGAGCAGGCCTACCGCCATGGTGTGCGCGTGGGTTGGTGGGAGTTCACCAAGGTGGGCCTGTTGGTCACCGGTCTGACCGTGGCGGCGTCGGTGGGCATCCTGGCGCTGGAATTCCGCTTGGGCTTCTTGAGATGAAAGCGCGGGAAACTGCCAATGAACCGTAACTCTAGTCCGACGGGTACGACCCCCTGTGGTCCCCCTTGTGAAGGGGGACGCTCAAGCTGCGCTGGCGGTCCTTCGGGGGAAGGATATCGTCCACCTTTCCAAGGGTGACTTGAGGGGGTGTACCCTCGGTATCCTGGTGCAACCACGTCGCCAGTCCATTGCTTCGCATTGGGCTGGCTCACTGGACTAAGCGGACTCGCAACGCAACGGGAGCTTCGACCGAAAAACAAAGCCCGCGGGGCAGTGCCTTGGACTGCCGCCCCGCGGGCAAAAGGACCGGGCTATGCAGCGGTTAGGAGATAAGGAAGAAGAACGAGCCGTAGAGCAGACCCAGTGTAACCAGGATGATGCCGACTGCCAGACCCCAGTAACCCCAGTTGCCTGCCGACGCTGCGGAGTCTTCCCTGGGGACCTCTATCCGGGCTGCCATACCTACCGTGCCTGTCTTCGTGGCCATTTCACTGCTCCAGTTGTTGATCCACTTTCAAGCTACCACGTCTGGAGGCAGATGGCATCACAGGAACAAATGAATTCCCATTGGCCGAGATACTATCGCGGCTAACTGATTAGCTGAGTCTTGTTACTGGTAAACTATGAGGATGTATCAATTAAACCTTTACCGATGGCATACTTTACAAGCTCGGCCCGGCTGTGCAGGCCGAGCTTGTCCATGATCCGGGACCGATGGGTCTGCACCGTATTGGGGCTCAGGAACAGCATGTCGGCTATCTCCTGGTTCGTGCGTCCCTCGCCGATGAGCTTGAGCACCTCGCGCTCCCGCTCGGTCAGGCCGTCGTAGGCGACCCGATCCTCTCCGCTCTTGAGGCCGCGCAGGTACCCGTTGACGAGCTTTCCGGCCACGGAAGGGTGCAGGTATACGCCTCCCTGGTGGAGCGCCCGCAAAGCAGTGATGAGCTCGCTGGAGGCGGCGCCCTTCAGTATGTAGCCGGAGGCCCCGGCGGACAGGATGCGAAAGAAATACTCTGCCCCGCCGTGGACAGTGAGGGCCAATACCTGGACATCGGAGAACTCCTGCTTTATCAGGCGTGTAGCTTCCAGCCCGCTGACCCTGGGCATGGTGATGTCCATGAGGACGATGTTGGGATGAAGCTCGCGGACCTTCTCCACCGCCTCGTCGCCATCGGTAGCTTCTCCCACTACCTCGATGTCCGGATAGGTCTTGAGGAGGAGGCAGACGCCTTCTCGGACGATGGCATGATCGTCCACCACCAGGACCCTCATTCTTGTCTCCACTTTATCCGTTACCATTGCGCTCATCCCTTTCTAGCGGCACTTCCACGATGACTCTGGTTCCCCCTTCGGGGGTCGAGACGATGTCCAGGGTCCCCTTGAACAGGGCGACTCTCTCCCGCATCCCCAGGAGGCCCAACCCCGTCCGCCTGGCGCGCGGGCTCATGACCTCTGTCACATCGAAGCCCTTGCCGTTGTCTTCGATGATCAGCCGCGCCGAGGAATTGTTTACCTCCAATGATACATTAGCCGTGCTACACTCTGCATGCTTAGCTATGTTATTGATGGCCTCCTGGGCGACGCGGAAGAGGGCGGTCTCCAGGCGCAGTGGAAGCCGGAAGTTCAGGCCGGTGGACTCCACGGTCACCTGGACGCCCTTTTCCTCTAGCCGGTTGGCGGCGTGCCAGCGGATGGAAGGCATGAGGCCCAGGTCGTCGAGGGCCATCGGCCGGATATCAGCGATGACCCTTCGAATGTCCTCCAGCGCGCGCACCACCAGCAGCCGGTGGCGATTGAGCTGCTGTCTGGCTGCTTCGAACTCTGGGGGCAGGTCTTTGGCAATGGACTCCAGTTGCATGATGAGAGCCGAAAGGGTTTGGGCCGAATCGTCATGGAGCTCTCTCGCGATGCGCCCTCGCTCCTCCTCCTGAATAGATATGACCCTCTCCAGGAGCTGACCTCTTTGCTCGTCCTTTCGCTGCACTTCTCCATAGAGCCGGGCGTTCTCGATAGCTATGGCTGCCTGGTTGGCGAGGCGCGAAAGGAGGTCTGCCTCCTGGCTCTGGAATCGGTGTCGCTCCCGATGGGCCACGGTCAGGGCGCCGATCACCTTGGCGCCTATCTTCAAAGGGGCACCGAGATGAGATATCAGTTCTTCCTTTTCGATGATGCTATCAGCCTCCGGGCTGTGCCAGAGGCCAGGATCTGCCAGGTATTCTTCTGTTGATGCAGGCCGTCCATCTGATATTACGCGTCCGGTGAATCCCTGTCCGGAATGAAGAACGAGGCCGGTGAGGGCCTCGGTCCTGGCGCCGCTGGCGGCCCGAACATAAATGCTGCTGCTGGCTTCATCGAGCAGGCTCAGGGTAGCGACATCGGCGTGCAACAGTTCACGGGCCTGCGCCACCACAGAATTGAGGATGCGGTCCACGTCCAGGAGGTCTGATATTTCGACCCCAAGCTGGAAGAGCGCCTCAGCTTCTTGTTTCCTCTCCTGCTGCTCTCTGAAGAGACTGGCGTTGTCAATGGCCACGCCCACCTGGTGCCCCACAGAGCCAAGGAACTCCAGCTCTCGAGGCTCCACAGTGCGATCTGGAGCAATGACGATAAGCAGCAGGCCGTGGGTCCTGCCTTTGGAGAGGAGAGGAACGGTGATAGCGGAGCCGGCCCCTTGTCCCACGGTCTCCGGCAGTGGGTGAAGTCGGGGTGCAACCTCTCCGTCTGGCGACTCTCTTCGCCACTGAGCGACGAGTCCAATGCTATCGTTGGAGAGGTTGCGGAGGGCCTCCACCTTCATGGGTTGTCCCTCTGCATCGGCCAGGAACATCGCGCCGGCCGTGCTCCCCATGACGGAAAGGACATTGTCCAAGGCTGCACCCAGGCTTATCTTCAGTTCAAAGGACTGGCTCAGCGTGCTGGCGATGGCGTTGAGGGCCGAGAGCTCTGTGTTGCGGCGTTCTATGCCCCTGGCCCGCTCTTCTATCTCCCTGCGCGAAGCTTCGAGCTTGACCCTCATGGACTCGAAGGTCTTGCCCAGGATGGCGATCTCGTCTTCTCCCCTGGCTTCGATAGGGCCAGAGAGGTCGCCGGCGGCGATCTTTTGGGCGCCTTCTGTGAGGAGACGGACCGGACGAAGCGTGCGTCTCATAAACACGGCGGTGAGGGCCAAGCCAAGGAGGGAAGAAGGAATGCCAATGCCCAGCATTCCCCACTTCAACCGGCGCGTCGGCCCCAGGGCTTCTTCCTCCGACTGTCGGACGGCTACGCCCCAAGAGGCCGTGGAAAGTGGGGCGAACGCCATGACATCCTTGCGCCTGGGGGTCGAACCTTCCGGCTCATGGCAACTGTGGCATGTACGCACCACTGTCTTGCGGTCCTGAATAAGGGCTACAAAACGGTCCCCGTGGTCGCTTTTCTCGGACACGTTGGCGGGTACAGTGGAGGCTAGCAACTCTCCCTTCTCGTCCACAACCTGGGCGTATCCGGTCCGTCCCAGGTGAATGGCCTCGATGAATCCGCTTATCTGAGAACGTTCCAGGTCGAAGCTCGCCCCCACAGCCCCCGCAACCGTCTGACCGTCGTAATCGAACAGAGGCGTGAGGTAGACGATGACGCTCTTGCCGTCAACGAGGGAGGGGACTATGGCCGAGACCTGGGGCTGTCGTCCGAAGAAGGCGCTGCCAACATATCTGTTGGCAGCCAGGCCGGCGCCGATGGCATCCTCTTTTGGAGGCTGGATCGCCACCACATTGCCTTCTTCGTTGATGCGAAAGACCTCGTGCGCCGAAAGCCTGGACCGGATATCGTTGAGCGCCAGTCTTTCGCTCTCGGCGTTGCTGTCGCGGAGAGTGGCGGAGTTGGAGGCGACTGCATCTTGCAGTTGCTTGAGAATGCCCCGGTTGTAGTTGTCAATGGACTTAGCGGCGACTTCTGCCAGCAGCAGGCGCTCTTGGAGGCTGCGCTTTGTGCTCTGCCCCAGGGTCCACATGCTTACAGAGCCGAAGGCAGCGAACACCACCAGCAGCCCCAGGATGACCAGGGTAACCATCCTGCTGGTCAGGTTCATCCTAGTCCACATCTTGGGCTCTCTTCCGCAAGTCTAGCTCGGCGAGAGAACGGGCAGGGTTCCTGTTAGACCAGGCTCTCCCGAGTCTTGGCACAAACCTCCTCTTTGCCCACCTTTGGCTTCGCTTGGGACAGGCTTCTCGAAGGGCGAAAGAACGGAATCTCCCCCTCTTCCAAAGGCAGACCAAGGGGATTTCCAGCACCTGGCGCCTCGTCTCGCGCGAAGCTCTCGGGTCAAGGGGTACTGGACGTTGCAGAGCTAGTTGTCAGTTGCCCCTTGGGTTATCCAACGCCCGATGATTTCGATGTCTGCGGGAGGAAGGGTCCCTCCGGGAGGCATGGCTGGGACGCCACTTGCTGGGCCCTTGAGAACCAGGTATAGGATGCTACCGTCGGGGCTGCCCGGCACGACCGTGGGCGCATGTTTGCCTGTGCTCGTAGTGAGTTGGTAGCTTGACAGATTCAGGCCACCCAGGGTAACGGAGCTGTGGCAAACGAAGCAGCGGGCCTTGAGGATCGGGAGGACATCGCGGGAGTAGCTGGGTTCGCTGCTTGAGGACGTGGTGGGCGATGAGGTCGCGGGTGGGGTGGCTGCCGTTGCGATGGTGGGACTGGGTGATGCCTGCGGCTGGGACGCGAGGGATGGGGTTGGCGAAGGACTTTCGGCAGCGGCCTCGGGCGGCGCTCTCTTGGACTTCTCCCACTGGTACAGGCCGCCTACCATACCTAACGCGGCCAAGACGGCAACCGCTACCAGGGCCAGACCCACCAGATGTTGATTGCTTTCTCTCATGCCCGGCCTTTATCTGAACACCGATAAGTATTGCACTATCTGCTCCACCTGGAAGTGGTCCAGCAACTGGACGTCTGGATACTTGAGGAAGGGTGGCATGGCGGCAAACTCTCTCACAGCCTTGGGGTCCTCGATATAGATGTGTATGAACGCCGGAGCCATCCTGTCGGCTATCCCGTCCAGTGGAGGGGCCGTCTTGCCTCCCTCCCCGTTCAGGCTATGACAGACGGAGCACTGGGCATTGTAAAGCTGCCGGCCGGCCAATTGCTCGGCGGTGAGTTTCACCTCTTCGCCCGGCTTCCCTGCGACGACGTTCTGGGGCGTGGAAGCGAAAGCCATGTAGGTGAGGAGACCGACGGCGGACAGCCCCAGCACGCCCAAGGACAGCGCCATCGGGCGGAAACGGGACAGGCGGCGCGGATTCCGATCCAGAAATGGCAGGAGGAAGAGCAGCATGATGCCTAGCGTCGGCAGGCCGGCAACCCCCACCCATTCAAGGGAGCCAGGGAAGAGCTTCAGCAACTGGAAGATCCACATGAAGTACCACTCAGGGCGGGGGACATAGGCTGAGTTGGTAGGGTCTGCGCGGCTCTCCAGAGGGGCCCCCCACAGGATTGTCAAGAAGAGCAGGCCAGTCAGCGCACCGAGGGAGACCAGAGCATCCTCGATGACGACGTCTGGCCAGAATGGCTTGCCGACTCGCTTGAACCCCTCGTAATGGGCGTGGTAGGCCTCATCTCTCAGAAGGGTGGGTTTGAGGGCAGGTTGGAGGCCCTGCTGTCGCCTTCTCCGAATGAAGGCCATCAGCTCCTCTCCTGCGGTGGCATAGATTCAGATTCCGCCTCGGGCCTGGCTTCCCAGAGTTTGGGTGGCACTGAAACGCCCTGTCTGACCACCAGGAAGAGGTGGGCCGCGGTGAGCATTATCAGGACCGCCGGCAGGATCATGGTATGGGCCACGTAGAAGCGGCTCAAGGTCATGGCGCCCAGGGTGCTGCCGCCTCGCAACGCTCTGACGATGTAGTCGCCCACGTAGGGAACGGTGCCCGCCATGTTGGTGCCTACTGTAGTAGCCCAGTAGGCCTTCTCGTCCCAGGGCAAGAGGTAGCCGGTGAAGGAGAAGCCAAGGACAACCAGGAACATGAGCATTCCCACCAGCCAGGTCAACTCCCTGGGGTACTTGTAGGCGGCCATGGCGAAGACCACAGCGGCGTGGGCCAGCGCCAGCACAACCATGGCGCTGGAGCCCCAGTGGTGCATGCCGCGGATCACGGTGCCAAAAGTGACCTCGTTCATGATGTAGTTCACGCTGTCATAGGCGTGGTCAGGAGTTGGGGAGTAGTACAGGGCCAACATGGCCCCGGTTATCGCCTGGCTCATGAAGACAAAGACGCTGGCAAACCCCAATGTGTACCAGAGCCCGACGCCTTTGGGTATGGGCCTGGTGATAAGCCGTTCCTTCAGGGTGACAATATCTATTCTCTCGTTCACCCACCCGTGGAGACCGTCTAGAGCATTCTTCATATCAGGTCATATCCCGTAGACTGTGACATTCATGCAGACTTTTTCTCCGGCACACCCAGCACGAAGTCCTGGTACACGCAGGATAGCTCGCCGCTCTCGACCTTGTAGGTGAGGGCGTCGAGACTGCGGGGTGGCGGCCCCCCCACCACTTCGCCCTCGATGGTAAAGACGCCGGCATGGCAAGGGGAGTAGAAGTTGAGACCCCGGGAGCCTTCTTTCCAGTCCACGATGCAACCCAGGTGGGTGCACTTGGAATTGAAGACAGAGAACTCGTTTCCCTGGCGTCTAACTACCCATACCGACTTGGGAGAAGGCGTCTCTACCCAACCATCTTTGACATAAATGACGAAGTCCACCTTCTTGGGGACTCCCGGTGCGAACTCGTCCACCTTGCCCAGTTTGACCGATGTTCCGGCCTCTTTGGGTTTCAAGGCTGGAGTAAGGAATGCGCCCAGGCTCAGCGCCCCCAAGACCACCCCCATGAAACCCATAGTGGCCCCGGCGGCATAGCCCAGGAATGTGCGCCGCGAGACGCCTTCCTTGTCACCTTTCCGCTGGTCTACCATCAAACGCACCTCTCCGAAGGGCACGAAAAATCCGTAGGCATCGCGTTGTCTTGTGACTCGCCGCCGCCTGACAGCGCCTGCACACGGTTCAGGGTATGTGCTACATACATCGGTTAGATTATGGCGCCGCCCATCGCCTGCTGATCACCATATACATCTTTTACACTTTAGTGTGGCAGTGTGTCAAGCGCCAACCTGAGGCCGAGCTTGCACCGGATTAGTACAATCATGCACAAATAGATGATAGGGCATGGCGGGCGGAACTGTATGTCGCTAAAACACATGAATTACTTGGGGCAAATAGTGGTATCTCAAGGACACTGTTTCAGCGATGCCATCTACATGTCCCGTACGCTCAGACCCGCGATTGTGTCGTGTACTCGTCGATCTGCCGGCCTTCGTCCGGCCCGGATGCCGCGTACGGGGTGGAATGGCCGGACTCGGGGCAGCCGGGTGGGGCCTTCTTTTGAGGGCTTCTTCCTGTGGTAACATGGTTGGGGGGTGCGGAATGGGGCTGGTCCTTGTGGGCACTTGCGGATGGACGGATCCCACGCTCTTGGGCAGCGGCTGGTATCCAATCGATGCCCGGACCGCTGAGGCGCGTTTGCAGCACTACGCGGCCCACTTCTCCCTGGCGGAGGTGGATTCCACGTACTACGCCCTGCCCTCGCCTCGAAACGCTGGTTTGTGGGCGGAAAGGACTCCGGCTGACTTCACCTTCGACGTCAAGGTGTTCCGGCTTTTCACGCAGCACCCTACACCTCGTCCGTCCTTTCCAAAAGACGTCCAAAAGGAGCTGGCTGCAACGCGGCCTGGGGCGAGCAATCTCTATTTTGCTAACCTTCCCCAAGAGCTGCGTACGGAGATGCTGCGTCGTTTCCTGGATGCTCTGTTGCCGCTGGAGTCCGCCGGCAAGTTGGGGGTTGTGCTCTTCCAGTTCCCGCCCTGGTTCCTTCCAACAGACGAGAGCCGGGAGTTCATACTCGGCATGAAGGAGTCGATGGGGCTGTTCCGAATGGCGGTGGAGTTTCGCTCTGGGTCCTGGTTCAACGATAGGAGTCTGGAGCGGACCATCTCATTCTTGGAAGGGAACCATTTGCCGCTGGTCTCTGTGGACGGGCCTCAGGGGTTCCAATCCAGCGTACCGCCGCTCCCTCTGGTCACCGCAGACTCGGGCCTGGTGCGTTTCCACGGTAGGAACGCAGAGACCTGGGAGAAGAAGGGCATAACCGCCACTGAGCGGTTCCGCTATCTCTACAGCCAGGAGGAACTCCAGGAGTGGGTGCCGAAGTTGAAGGAGATGGCTTCAAAAACGAAGCAACTGCACGTCTTGATGAACAACTGCTACGCAGACTACGCGGTGATGAACGGCCAACAGGTCAGTTTACTGTTGGGCGAGGAGCAGAGTGGAACCATCGGCGAAGCGTGAGGCTTGTAATCAGCGATTGGAGCGGAAGGTCTTCAGATGGTGGGACCCATACCCCAGGATTAATCCTGGGTATCACCGCATCTCCCCAAGCGCTGTTTCCCGGCGAGAGAATATGCCCGGACACCTCCTCAGTCACAGGCATGGCGCTTCTCCTCCCTCTTTGACTCCGACGTAGACTGTCGATACACCCAGCGCCAGATGATGAGACTGCGCCTTGCCGAGTCCCGCCTTCTGCATCATCTTCTCTACCTCGTTGTGCGGGGGAAACCGCCTGATGGAGTCGGGCAAGTAAGCATAAGCCTCCTTGTTCCCGGAGATCAGGCCGCCGATGCGCCGGCCAATGTGTCGCAGGTAGAAGCCATGCAGCGCTTTGAACAGAGAGGCCGAGGGTCTGGTGAGCTCTATGCAGACGACGCGGCCCCCCGGCTTGGCAACGCGAGTCATCTCGTCGAAGGCTCCCTGGATGCTGTTGACATTCCTCAAAGCGAATCCCATGGTGACGGAATCGAAGGTGTCGTTGGGGAAAGGGAGCCGCAACACGTCGGCCATGGCCAGGTGTATTCGAACACCATCCCGTTGGGAGTCCAACCTGTTCGTAGCGCCAGCGAGCATCTGGGGAGAGAAGTCCACGGCGACGACAGTGCTCCCGTGGTTCTGGCGGGCCAGGCATCGGGCCAGCGCCCCGGTACCGGTGGCGGCGTCCAGAGCCAGGCCGCCGGACGAAAGCCGACACTGGGCCACGGCGAATCTCCGCCATCCTCCGTCCAGCCCGAAGCTGAGCACGCTGTTGAGGAGGTCGTATCGAGCGGCGATGTTCCCGAACATCCGCCGCACGAAGACCGCCTTGGCTTCGGTCTCGTTACCCTTCATATCCATTCAGGAATCCCACGACTATCCGGTTGAAGTCCTCGGCCTTCTCCCAGTTGGGGGCATGGCCACAGGTGGGGAAGATGTGCACGCGGGCCGAAGGAAGGAGACGCGTCACGGCCCGCGCGTGGGTGGCGGGGAGGATCCGGTCCTGTTCGCCCCACAGGACGAGCAGGGGAGCTTTCACCAGCGGCAGGCGCTCGCGAAGCAGCACGTGGTCCTTGAGGCCTCGCAGCCCTGCGCCATACCGCAGGATATGGAGCAAGGCGTGGCGAAAGCCCGGGGCATTTCTTTCTTGATGGACCTGGTCCACCAGCTCATCGGTGATGAAGCTGCGGTCATGGAAGAGTTGGGACAAGAAGGCGGTGAGGAAGGGACGGTGCGGCCAGGAGAGGAGTTCGCCAATGGCCGGCAGCGTCATCAGGCGCAAGAACAGCGCCATCTCGCGCCCCAGCCCGGCGCTATCAACCAGGACCAGGCGGTTGACGCTATCGGGATGGGCAAGGGCGAAATCCAGGGCTATGAGGCCGCCGGTGGAGTGGCCTACGAGAGTAGCCCTCTCTATCCCCGTGACAGCCATGAAGTCCAGCAGAAAGGAGCGACCCAGGGGAAGATTGTAGTGCACGTGGGGCTTATCGGTGACGCCGTGTCCAGGGATGTCGACGGCATATACAGCGTGATGTTGACCGAGCGAGGCGAGGTTGGGCTGCCACCATTGGCAGGAGCCGCCCAGCCCATGGAGCAAAATGACAGCGGGGCCTTCGCCAACACGAAGGTAGTGGGCCCGGAAAGGCCCAACCTGAACGAACTGGCCAGTTGCTGTTCCTGTGGTCACGCGGGCGTTTCCGTCTTTCTTCGGGGACCCACTTGCGGCGCAGGGTGGCTATGCCAGCATCGAGAGGGGTCGCCGACGAGAAAAGGTGAGGTGGGGAGCATTCCAGGGGTCTCCCCACCTCGGTACCATTATAGCACTTCTTGCAGCCGGCCGTTGGTCTCGATGTCCAGGGCTACGGTTCCTGTGAAGCTTGTCGCCGCTGCCCTTTGAAGTGCCTGGTGGCTCGCGCGGCCATGTCCCACACTAGTGTTGCGGTGATGAGCAGTTCCGCGGCAAGGGAGGCGAAATCTGCGATGTTCGTAGCGAAGTCCATTCGCCAGCCTTGGACCCAGATCCAGTCTGTAGCGTGGCTGTAGAGCAAGATTTCGCCCTGATTTCCGACGAGTGCCACGCACCAGCGCGCCAGTCCCACAGAGAGCTGGCGGCGGAGCACGGGCATTTTTACCTCCAGGAAGGCCGTCCAGAAGGAGACGCCAAG
>ORJL011881653.1_pt1 | contig 15209 bp, 21 predicted proteins | sample 1779941 | NCBI WGS metagenome assembly ORJL01 (sample SAMEA104232317, study PRJEB22302) | groundwater metagenome | biome: forest; feature: aquifer; material: groundwater | place: USA | collected 2011-08-07 | depth 5.8 m | reverse complement strand
GATGAATTTGCAAAGAATTATTCTTGGAGTGAAAAGTATAAGCACAGAAAGTTCAGGCATCACAAAGAAGGAGTTGAAGAAGCAAGAAAATTATTTGGAAATGATGGTGCAAGAGCAGCAGAGCTTCACATTATGTCTGATAACCAAGGATATCTTCCTAAAAAAAGTGATTATGATTTGCCTGAATATGTTGATTAATTTTAGTTGAGGACATAAGTAACGCATCGATATATTACCTCAACTAAATTGTAAAACCTCACAAAATCAAATAACAAGTCTTATTGTTTGATTTTGTGACGGTATTCAAGAACTGCCAGGATTATGTTTTATATTTTGCAGTTCTTGAAAGACAAACTATTTTATGTGTTACTTTTGTCTTTTACTATTTTTCAAGAAGATTTAAAAACATCATTCATTAATTGTTCTTTGGCGGACTTTGCTGGGAGGTTAGCCCTCTCCTGTTATCCTAAACGGGCTTCATAGGAAGTGAAGTCTTGAAAGCAGCTCAAATCTGCAGGGTAGTCTTGGACTCGACGTTGAAGTTCTGTCCGGCAGGGTTTTGGCTGCAGGAACCGCGCAAGGCCTGGAAGGGAGCAGCGCTAACTGTAGTTCTTAATGCTTGCTGGGGTTCGGAGCTGAGAAAAGTTCAAGGTAAAACTATTTTGCAAGTTTGTCGCCCATTTCAAGACGCGTCCGCCGCTTTTTAACCTAACATTTAAATAACTTTTATTTTTTAATTCTTTTATGAACAACGCATATTTTATGTCTGAGGCATTAAAGCTTGCAAGAACTGCCTTTGATTTGGGCGAGTTTCCTGTTGGTGCTATTCTAACAATTGATGATGTTATCATTGCATCTGACTATAATAAAAATGCATCGCAAGACCTGCGTTCTGCTCATGCTGAAACTTCAATTATTGTTGCAAATTCTGCAGATTTAAAGAAAGCTCAAAAAGAAAAAAAGCGCATTAGTTTGTATACAACTCTTGAGCCTTGCTTGATGTGTTTGGGAACTGCAGTTTTGCACAGAATTCCAAGAATTGTTTATGCTTGTCCCGACCCGCATGGCGGTGCTGCATTTCTAAAGCCAGATAATCTAAATAATTCTGGGTTTTATCAAAGAAAATGGCCAGAATTTGTGCGCGATATTTGTCTTAGAGAGTCTTATGAATTGTTAGTAAAATACATGCAAAATAGGCAAGGTTGGGAAAACGTGCTTGATTCTTTTGAGAAAATAAAAATTTAACAAACAACAATTGCAGGTTTTCCAGGCATTGCATTTGTTGCCTTTTGTTCAGAACTGTCTTGTTCAAGAACAATATTTACTGGGCAATTAAGCTCTTTTTCAAAGAATGTTTTGCTGTCAAGTAGTACTTGCATGTCTGTTTCTTGATTGCTTATGTGTTGTGGTATTTTTGATGGGTCTTTTATTATTTTTTGAACAATTTGAGGAATTTTTTCTGCATGTTTTTTTAAGTCTGTTTGCATTAAAGTGCGTATTATGTCTCCTTGGTTGCGCGTGTTTTGCATTTGTTCTTTTATTTTCTTTAAGAGATTATATTTCCAATCATTTGCAACAATTATTGTTGCTTGTTTTAATTTTGTTAGTTTTGCCAACTGTGTTACTGCAACAACATCATCTATTGTGTTTGCAATCATTGTTTCTTCTGTTTCAAGTGCAAAATTTATTTTTGCTTCTTCATGCGTAGGCCATTGTTCTTGTGTTATTAGTCCTTGTTTTTCAAGTTTCATCCATACTTCTTCACAAAAATGTGGTGTAAATGGTGTCAATAGTTTTGTTTGAACTTCAATTATTTTATTTATTAATTCTCGATTAAAGCTTCCGGCTCTTCTGCGTAAATACCATTTCAAATGTCTTTGCAAATCAAAAAATCCACTCATTATTGCTGTTCGAAATAGTGTTTCATTCATTGCATTTGTTGTGTTTTTTATTATTTTGTTTAATTGTGATTCCATCCATTTATCAACTGACTTTTGTTCTGGTCCGTCTTTGTTGTAGTATTGCATTGCAAAATTAAACCATTGTTCAAGTTTGTTTGGAATACTTGTTGCAAAATCTTCATCCCAATCAACATCTGCTAATTCTTCTCCGCCGCATAGTATTGTGATTCTTGTTACGTCTGGGGTGTATTTTTTTACTAAATCATGCAAAAATCGCACATTTCCTTTTGATTTTGCCATTTTTTCTTTATTAACTGTAACATAGCCATTAACTCCAATGCCTGTTGGCCATTTATTTTCCGGAAATATTGCGGTGTGATTAAACATGTAAAAAGTCAAATGGTTTTGAACAAGGTCTTTGCCTGAATTTCTAAAGTCCACCGGGTACCAGTAATTAAATTCTGTTTTCATCAAATCAAGTGTTTCTTTGTTTATTTTTATTTTTGAAGCGTCTCCTTTTCCTAAGAACACATAATCAAATAATTCGTCATTTATTTTTTCAATATTGATTTTATCAAGCAGGTGTACAATTGTGTAATATGCCATATAAAGCGTACTATCTGATAGGCTTTCAATTACCCAATTTTTATCCCATGGCAGTTTTGTTCCAAGGCCAAGTTCTCGTGTGCATGCCCAGTCTTTTAGCCAGTCAATAACGTGTTCAAATTGAGGTCTTATTTTTTCAGGGTACAGTTTTGTTTGTTCAAGTGCCTTCATTGTTTTTTGCTTCCATTGCTGGCTTGAGTACGCTAAAAACCATTGGTTGTCAACTAATTTTACATTGCATCTGCTCAAACATCTGCAAATAACATTGCCAGCTAAATCATAGAAAACTTTTGCGTTATTCTCTTGTACAAAATCTTTAATTATTTCTTCTTTTGCTTCTTGAACTGTTTTTCCTTGATATTTTCCTGTTATTGGTTTGAGGATTCCTGTATGAAATTCTTTTTTGTATATTTCTTTTGTTGCTTCTTCGAGTTTTGAGTCATTTTGTGAGCTGATGTTTAATTTTTTGCAAGTTTCAATTGCGGGATGCTCTCCAAATCCTTCAATTTTTATTAGAGAAATTGGTTTGATATCTTTTGCATGAGTGTCTATTTTTTGCAAGTCAAATAGCGCCATCCAATCGTATGGCGCGTGTGATGGTACAGACATTACAACTCCTGTGCCGTTTTCTGCAGTAACAAAATTTGCAGGCAGAATTATTACTTGCTGTCCTGTTGCAGGATTTATGCATTTTTTGTAAATTAGTTCTTTTGCATTAATTGTCTTTATTTTTTTAACTTTATGTTTTTGGTCTTCTAATTTTTGTATTGTTGGCGCAGATATTATCCATTTTTGAGAGTCAACTTCTGCTTCAATATATTCTACTTTTGGGTTAAGCCAAAGATTTGTTACTCCGTATATTGTTTCTGGCCTAAATGTTGCTGCAGGCAAAACTAAATCATTAAGTTTGAATAGCAACAAAGTCATTTCTTCTGGCACTTCTCCTTCGCCTTCAGAGCGTGCATGGTCGCCAACAGGTATTTTTTCTTTAGGGCACCAAACAACCGGGTGTTCTCCTTGCACAACATATCCTGCTTGTTTTAGTTTGTTGAATTGCCATTGTATGAATTTTGAATATTTTGGGTTCAAATCTGTTGTTATAAAGCTTCTGCGCCAATCAATTGATGTTCCAAGGCTTTTGAATGTTTTTTCTGCTGATGCACCAAATACGTCTATCCAATGTTTTGGGTCTTTAAATTCTAGAATTTCTGCATCTTTGAACCCTGATGCTTTTAGAATTTCTATTTGTTTTTGTTCTCCTTCAGCAACTCTTTTTGCTGCAGCCTCAATTGGGCTTCCTGTTGCATGCCATCCTTGTGGGAATAAAACATTGTATCCTTGCATTCTTTTGTATCTTGCAAATGCTTCAACTCTCATGAGTGTGTAAGTATGTCCAACGTGTAAGTATCCGTTTAAGTATGGGTATGGGAATGTTAAAAAGAATTTTTTTTTGCCATCAGGATTCGCGTTTGCTTCAAATATTTTGCGAGATTCCCATTCCTTTTGCCAATTTTTGGCTATTTTTGCAAAGTCAAGCATTTGAGAAATAATCTGCTAGAGATTTATAAATCTTTGTTGGTTTTCACACCACTTTTATAAGTTAATATCTGTCTTGAAATTTCATGGACGACCATTACAAGCAAAATCTTAAATCTAAATTATTAAAAATTCAAAAAGTTAAGTCTGAATTGTTGTATTTGGGCACAAAAGATGCGTGGCAATATTTAAAAGAAGTCGAGCTTGTTGAAAAAAAGCCTCAAGAATTATCTGATAGGATAAATTCAAGATTAAGTCAAACAAATATGTATCAAGCATCACCTGAGCGCTTGGAAGCGATTTCATCGGTTTTTGTTAGAGGGTATCAAGTAGAACATGATTTTTATGATTCTATTCCAGAAGAACAAGAAGCAGCATATAAAAATTTGTTTAATGTGTGTATGGAATTTTCAACTTTACAGTATAATGATGAAAAAAATCCGAAGAGTATGTTGTGGGAAGACAATATGATTAGGAGTTTAGCTGTAATTTTTGAACAAGCTAACAAATATGGTGTAAAGACAGACAAACGTTTTTTTAATTTCTTAAAAGAGCAATACATTCCATCTTTGATGCCAAGTTTGTCAATTCCTAATTTGTTTAAAATACAATCAGATATTGGCGAATTTTTTAGTTTCAAAAAAAATCATGATGATTTCAAAAGTTTTCAAATAGATTTCGATAGTAATTGGTTGCTTACAGCTGCTAAGATTGTTTCTAATTTGCAAAGAGATCATTTAGACCACAGATGGGAGTATAGAAAGCAGATTTTGGATTTAATTGTTCCGCAAAGAATAAAGTATTGTGATGCTAATGCAGATTCTGTTGAGATTTATAGTTCTTTTATCGCTAATCAAGAACGTTTTTTGAGCGTGTGCATATCTATTGATGAGGTGTTTACCGAAAAATTTGTCAGGTTGTTGTTTGGTGCTGAAAAGAGTTATGTGATGAAATTAATTCGTGAATATAAAGCACAAAACTAAAACTCTTCTTGCATCTTCAGCATTTCAATTAGCGCATTGCAAATCAAAGGTTTTCCATCAACAAGAACATATTTGTATGGCAATTGCACGCTCTCACCTTCTCCAGTCTCAATTTCAACTCCGTCTTGAAATTTTAAATCGCGCAATTTTTTGCCAGAAAGTATTTCTTTTGCAACATAGACTGCATTGTCTGTTGCCATTTGTTCTTTTCCAAGACTTCTTCTTTCACAATCTAAAGTCAATTCTTCTTGTGTTCTTTTGCGCGGAGGATAATCTCCTAAAATCCCGCCAAATACAAAGTAATCAAACTTTTTTGCATCATCTGAGCTTAATTCTCGCGGTGCTTCAGGGTCTAAAACGCATACTTTTTTCAAATTAAGTTTAGAAACAGATTTCTCGCTCAATTTAGCAAACTTGTCTAATTCTTTTCCGCAAACATTTGTTATCCACAAGTTTTCTTTGCCAACAAATGAAGAGATGTGTTTGTATTCAAGAATGCACCATTTGAAAAGTTCTGGTTCGAGATGTTCTATTATGAATTTCATGCGTTTGTAACTTTCAGTGTGGGGGTGAATTTTTCCGTAATACTTTTGTAAAATCCTAAAATGCACAAGAGTCCTGATATTAAAGGCAGATTATTCTTAGGCCAGAATTCTGTTTGTATCACATCTGTGACTTTCAATACTAGCCATATTGCAATAACTGACCAAGATATGTAAAATACGAGTTGCCAAAATCTTGCTTTGTTCATGTTTTTGTTTACGTTTTATTTGTTTATATAATTTACTCCTTTTTTTCCGCAATAATTTCGCAAAAATCAAAAGTTTTTCATAAGTTATTAATCTGTTTGTAAACATCATAACATTTATTTCCAATAAAAGATGCAGTTGCACCAAGTCCTGTTGCTAAAAGGCCAATCAATAAAACTTCAAGTGTTTGTTCTTTAGCACTAAGAATTATTGTTGATATTGCGCTAAAACCAGTTAATGTTTTTGCGCCAATTGTTTTATAAGTCATGACTTGGTATGTTTGATAGTCCCAATTCGCAACATCTTTTTTTATTGCAGTATCAAGATATTTCATATCTTCTTGAATTGTGATGCTGTGTCAATTAAGTCTACTTGTCCTAAGAATGTTGCACGGCAGCAGTATCTTTCAAGTCCTAAATCATCAAATACTTTTTTGCGCTCTTCTCCTTTTTTTACTCTTTCGCAATATTCTTCCCATAAGTGCGCAATTGGTTTTCCGCAGCTCCAGCATCTTATTGGTATTATCATTGTTTTCGCCTCATCTGTATGATGTTTGTCGTTTTGCGCGTGCTTTTCCGTGGCTATTTGGTTTTCTTGTTTCTTTTCTGCGCACGTCTGCTACTAGTAATTGTCTATCGTATGATGCAAATGTTTGAGTTAGTTTTTTGTCAAATGTTGCAAGCGCTCTTGCTATTGCAAGTCTTATTGCTTCTGTTTGTCCGCGTCTTCCGCCGCCTTGTGAGTTTACGTTAATATCTACTTTTTTTGATACTTCTCCTGCAATTAAGAGGGGTTCTTGTATTTTGAGTTTGTGCATTTCTGGTTCATAAGTGTCAATTAGGCAGCTATTAATTCTAACAATTCCGTTTCCTTGTGTTAGAATTGCGCGTGCTGTTGCGCTTTTTCTTTTTCCTGATGTGACTATATTTTTCATACTTTGCCCCCTAATTTTTTGACAAGTTCTTGTATTGTGACATATTTTACTGCGCTTAATCTTGATTTGTCTGATGGTGTGTATTTGACTAATTTTTTGTCTTTGAATTCTGTTGGAATTCCAAGATAGCACATTATTCTTTTGTATGCTTCAGCGCCTCTTTGTCTTTTGTGCGGCAGCATTCCTCTTATTAGTCGTTTTACAAATCTATCAGATATTCTTGGTATGAATGGCCCGTATTGGTATTGTCCTGTTTCTTTTATTCTGTGGTGATATCTTTCAAAATTGTATTCCATGCTTCCGGTCATTATTGCTTTTTCAGCGTTTAGAATGTTTACTTTGTTTCCAAGTAATGCTTGTTTTGCTGCATAACTGCATAATCTTCCAACAATTGCGTCTGTTGCATCTAGATTTAGTTCTTGCATTTTATCCTATTATCCTCACGTCTTTGCCTTTTGGATTTTGTTTTACGAGTTCTGTGATTGTTAACATTTTGCCTTTTGCTTCTGCTATTTTTTGTTTTGATGAGCCTGAGAATGCAAGTGCTGCAATTGTTAGGCTATGAACAAGTGCTCCTGAGCCAAGAACTTTTCCTGGAACTATTATTACTTCTTGTGGTTTTGTGAATCTGCTTATTCTTGAAAGATTAACTTCTCTTCTTATTCTTGTTGGTTTTTCTAAATCGTCTGCTATTCTTTTCCACAAGTCAGCCTTTTGAGTACTTGCTTCTTTTCTGAGCAACTGTATTAGCAGTTGTGTGTTTTTATTAGTAGGTCCGGTTCGTTTTACCATTGTCGTATTTGTTCATTAATTTGTATTATCTGCCTTAGCAGATATTGTTAGTTTTTATTCAAATTTTTTTTTGCAAAAAAATTTGATGCGGAGGAAGGGATTTGAACCCTCGCACCCACTAAGGGACTAGGCCCTCAACCTAGCGCATTTGACCAGGCTCTGCCACCTCCGCAAATATTTAAAATATCACTGGGATATTTTCTCATCTAGTTCTTTGAGGAGTTCTCTGAACTGGTCTGTTGCGCTTGTAAGTATTTCTGTTGCTGTGAGTTGTCCCCACGGTTCGAGGTAAAATACAAATTCTTCCTCGCTTTTGTTGACTTTAACAGAGTTATTGTCTGCTACTTCTGCACATTGATTGCATAGGTGGCATTTTAAATAATTGTCTTTGTTAATTGTTAGTTTTGAATTTTTTGCATCAAATACTTCAACCGGGCAAGATTGCGCTACTGTTTCTGCATTTGTGCATTTTTTTTCGTCTATTTCTATTAATGGTTTGTGTTTGTACCACGCAAGGCAGGGGCTGTGTTTTATATGCTGTTTGCCCTGTCCTAGTTTTGCTGTTGCTTCAAATTCTAGTTCTTGTCCTTTTAGTAATTTTACGATTGGTAGTTTTGGGTAAACTGGTTTTACTTTTGGGTCTTTTATTTTCATATCTTCTGCATATACAGTGCATGGGCCTTTTGCGCTTAATGTTATTTTTACTGTGCATCTTGCGCAGCCTTCGCCTTTGCACTTGCATTGTTCTGGCAAATTGTATGTTTGTAAATCTGTTTCAAGTGGTATTAATCCGAGTCTGTGTGCAACTATTTCTTCATAGAGTACTGAATTATTTTTGGTGAATTCAACGTCTTCTATTGCAATTGTTGGCACTGATTCTATTATAAATCGTCTAAGCGAGTTCGTAAATTCTGCACTTGAATTTTTTATGAAAAAAACAACTCTTCCAGACTTCTTGTCTTTTTCTATTAATTGGATGTCTGTCATTTAGACCCTCCTGCCTCTTTTTCCGCCTTTCTTTTTGCATCCGCCGTGTGGTATTGGCGTTACGTCTTCAATTATTCCAATTCTTAATCCCATTCGTGATAATGCTCTTATTGCCGCTTGTGCGCCAGGTCCTGGGTTATTTGGCCCGTTATGTCCGCCAGGCGCTCTTACTTTGACATGTATTCCCATTATTCCTTTTTCCATTGCAGTTTCTGCTGCTTTTTTTGCAGCCATCATTGCAGCAGTAGGTGAGCTTTCCATTCTGTCTGCTTTCACCATCATTCCGCCTGATGCTATTGCTATTGTTTGGTTTCCAGTTATATCTGTTATGTGGATTATCGTGTCATTATATGATGCATAAACGTGGCATATTCCCCATCGCGTGTTGTCTTGTCTCATTGTTTTTTAGTCTCCACTATTCTTGCTGGATGTTCTGCGCTTGCGAGTGTTGTTGTTGGTGCAAACGCTATTTTTTGTTCTTCTTCAACACGCACTATGTGTGATGGTCTTGTTAGTGTTTTTCCGTTTACTTGTATGTGTTCATGTACTATGAATTGTCTTGCTTGATTCATTGTTTTTGCAAATCCTTTTCTTACAATTATTGTTTGCAGTCTTCGTTCAAGCAAATTTTTGAGTGTTATTCCAAGTACATCATCTAGTTTTGATGTCATTGAAATTAATCCTAGTCTTTGTAGTCTTTGCAGTAATTGTGCTCGTTCTTTTTGTGCTTGTTCTTTTGTTGCAGCAATTAATTTTTTTGCTTGATTTGCTATTGTTCTTAATTGTGATGTTGTTTTCCAAAGTTCTGTTTTGTTTTTTAGGCCGTATTCTTTTAGAACTTCTTTTTCTTGTTCTATTCTTTCTTTTTGCCAAGGATGTCCTGGTCTTAGGAATGCGCGTCTTATCTTGCGTGGGTCTCCCATTTAGACTTTTCCCCCTTTCTTTGCACCTTTGCTTAATTTTACGCCTACAACTTTTCCTTTATTCTTTCGGAATTTGCTTCTTGTGCGCTGTCCTCTTACTGGTGCGCCAAGCATATGTCTTATTCCTTTGTAGCACTTTATTCTTTTCATAAATTTTATGTCATTTTCAGTATTAAATTGAAGATCGCTTGTAATTACGTGTTTGTCTTTTCCTGTTTCAAAGTCTTTTTGCCTGTTAAGTAGCCAAGGTGTTAGTCCTTCTGTTAGTGGGTCTTTTATTGTTTTTTCTAATGTTTCAATTTCTGCTTGTGTTAGGCTTCCTGTTTTTCTTGTTGAATCAATTTTTGCAATATTGCATATTGCGTTTGCAAATGATATTCCAATTCCTTTTATTTTGGATAATGTATATAGAAGTGTTTTTGCGCCGTTAAGGTCAGTATCTGCAATTCTAACTAGCTGTTGGACGTTTTGTTCTGGTTGTTTTCGCGGGTCAGCCATTTTATTTTTTTATTTGCTTTTGTTAAATGTGTATAGAATTAAACAGTATTTCTGTTTAACCCTATTTTAGCGCCCATTATTGGACTCGGGCTAATGTAGTGTGAAAATCGCAGGCTATTTATAAAGATGTCGTTTTTGTTGGCAGAAAATTATTTAAACTCCTTGTTAGTGCCTTGAATATATGCCTCAAAATGTAGATATTACAACTGAGCTCAATGAACTTCGTTTTCGAAGAAATATTTTAGAATCACTGCTTGTATCGTCAAGAGATGATTCAAATCTTTATCTTCCTTCAATTGAAGAGTTTATTCTAAGTGAGGTTATTAATGGTGCAATTAAGTATGTTGGTGCAAGATCTGGCGAAATTGTTTATCGCGCAAAAGGCTTCAATGAATCAAGCTTTGAAAAAGACATTGCGGCATATTTTGCAAGTGAACTTGCATCTGCTCCAAAAAAGCTTGATTCCAAAATAGAATCTGCATTAATCAAATTAACAAAACCAAATCTAGTGCGAGCTCCTCGTGAACGCCCATATTACGAAACTGAGTTGTATCATTTTTTCAAGGGGTTTGGTGATTGTGGAGTCTGTCCTGTTATTATTCAATCCACTTTTTCTTTGCTTCACGAAACTGTGTTAAGAGTTAATAATAAAACACTTCCAAAATTATCTTTAGCGCAGCGAAGTGATGTTGAAGGGATAAGTAAAGCAATGGCGCCTTTTATCGCGCAAGATTTAAAATTTATTCAAACACATTATCATTGGTGATTTATTTTTGAGCTTTTTTCCAGAGTTCATTGAATGATATTCTCATATTTTGTGCGAGTGATTTGTTTTTTAGCCATAACGCAAGATATCTTTCTTCTCCTGTAATTCTTATTGTTACCTCTTTTGCGTCAATTATGCTAAAGTGTGTTGGCGTGTACTCAGTATACCTGACTTCACACCCTATTTTTTTCCACAATTCTGCATTTTTCTTTTTTTGTTCGTCAATAAATGTTAGAAGTTTTACTTTTATTCCTCTTTTTATGCATTCTTTTGTTGCATCATAATGTTTTTTGTGAATTTCAAGTCGAGTTATTGAAAGCCATTCTTGTTTTGCTTGGTTGTGAAGTTCTTCTGATAAATTAAGATAATTGTCGTATCCTTCTATTATTCGTATTGTTTCATATGCTTCTTTTGGTTTTCTTACACTAAGTGTGCCTAAGGTTTGTATTAGTTTTTCTGTGTTAGTTTCAAATTTTTTTAGCTCATTTTTCTTTTTTGTTGCTAATTCTTCAAATATTATTTTTGGTTCAACTGCAGTAAATCTTTTTGGCAGTCCTTGGAATGTTTTAACAAATCCTTTTTGTTCAAGGCTTGCCAGTACAGGGTATATTTTGCCGTATGGCACACTTGATGTTTTTGAAACAATATGTGCGGTGCTAACCCCTTCTTTAACAAGTGCAAGATATGCTTCTGATTCATATTTGTTGAGGCCATATTCTTCTAAATTTTCATTCATACAACAACTATAAGAGGTTGTTAATATTTAAGTCTTGCGCAATTTTTTAATATTTCAATACTAATGGAGGATAACAAAATGTCAAATGAAGCAGGGCTTGCAAAATTTTTTTTGGGATTGGCGGCATTTACATTAGGCACAACGGTTTTGGCTAGCACCATAACAGGCGTAAGCTGTTATTATGTGGGGAAAAAACAGCGCGATGAAGAGTCAAAACCAAAAACAGTGTATTTAGCGCGCATAAGTGTAGATGAGAAAGAACAACAACTAATTGTAATAGAAAATTACAGGGCTGAAAAATTTGGCTTTCTTAGGCAACCTGATGGCGCTTACAAAAGTCTTGAGCAACAACTAAAAGAATCAGAAGACAAACAAAGAAGAATATTTGATGATATTAAAAATAAAATTGAGTAAAAACAATGAGCTTAACAGAAATTGTTGAAAGAATTCACAAGGTTGGAAAGAATCAAATAATTGTTGACTTCAACAACAATTATTCTGTTGCTTATGAAAAAGTAGAAAAAATCAAAGATGAGCGCGTGCTGCCTCATCAGTTTTTTGAAGTTAGTGATGGATTTGTTTTGCCTCAAATAATTCCGCCTTTAGGTGTGCTTAATCATGATTTTAACTGGCAGATTAAGTGTTCTTTAGGGCTTGGAAAGCTTAATTCATTTTCGCAAGAATTTTGGGATGCTATCAAAGATTATAAAAGTCAAAGTTTTGAACGTAGTGGTGATTTAGATGCAAAAACAAAACAGTTGTACAGAAAAATGATCGCCCCTCTTGAATTGGAAACTTTCAAAAGTAAGTATTGGGGGTCTGCAATTGCATATAAGTGTTTTCCTCTTTTAGTTATTGCAGGGCTATTTTTAGGAGGTGTTCCTTGCATTGAATCTATGTCTGCTGCTGCCCAAGAAAAAGATTTTTATCGCATCAAAAACAAATCTTTGTTAAAGAAAAACTGTGATGGAAAATCGCCCGCTATTTATGAAGACTGGCGTTTGCAAATAAACAATGCACCAAAAATCAAGCCAAATAAAATAAATGCGTATTGGGGTGTGAGCTTGCTTTTTCCTCCAAACAACAAACAAGGCGGATTTATCAATCTTAAACAGTCTGTGCCTGCTGTTGTTCACAATAAAACAGATAAAAAAGCTGATGGCTCAAGTAGTTATGATTGGTGTGCAAATAAATATGGTTGCTCTAAGTATTATTTATCTGTTGAAGAAACTTTGAGAAAAGAACTTTATACTTGTGTCAATAAAAGAGAAACAGAGCTTACAAACTGGCAGAATTTTAAAGATGGCGTGACCAAAGAAAACCAATTTGATTTGTTGAAAAGCATTGGTTTTATTTGATTTTTGCAGCAAATCTTTTAAACTCTCATTTTAATTATTTAATTATGGACTCTTTACAAGATAGATTGTCAAAAAAAGGATGGTCTGAGAAGGAAATAAGCAAAGCCATTGCAATTCTTGATTCTGCGCAAGAAAAAAAGAGTGCTAAAACAAAGTTTCTAGATGAGCTTTTAGTTTGGGTTTCTTTATTTGTTGCAGTTGCAGGTAACTTTGTTTTGTCTGTTGTCATTGTTCCTTTTTTAATAATTATGTCTGGTTTTTCTTTATATGCTGCAATTTTTTGTTTTGGCTCGGCATTTGGCATGCTTTTTACAATTATTTTGCGCAACATGGAGCGTCTTGAAGCCAAAATGCATGTTATTGCAGGGTTATTTATTCCTGTTATTGGCCTAATTAATATGTACATTATCACAAGAATGTCCAACAAATTAATTGTGCTTCTTGAGTTAAAAACAGTTGAGCATGATGCAATTCTTGTTAGTATGGTCTATATTTTCGCATTTATTTTTCCGTATTTGCTTTTGCATTATGTTGGTGAATTCTCTCGCCAAAACTTTCAAAAATGGCCTCATTCAGGTTAACTTTATAAGCACAAAGAAATAATTTCGCTCATATAACTCAAGTAAGAACTAATTGGTCTTGTCTATGTTCACAAGACTTAGTAACAAAAAAATAGTTTTAGTGTGGTGAATTTTTGTCGGCCATGGCGTAGTGGTAGCGTTCAGGCCTGTGGAGCCTGAGGTGCGGGTTCGATTCCCGCTGGCCGACCTTTTTTTTTAGGTTCGAACGACTGGAACGAAGTGGAATGTCGTTCTTGATTGCGTTCTATCAAACCCCTGCAAAACTGTCACACATTTTGTGGGCACAAAAAATCTTAAAGATTTTTTAGTGTTTTTGCAAAAACCGGTTAGCATTCCTGCCGGCAGAATTTTAATTTACAAATAATTATTTTTTTTCTATTTTATCTGTGAATTGTTTTAAAATGCTGTATACTGGTGTTTCTTCTTTTTGTAGAATGTTTAAAATTATCAGGTCTTTATTTCTGATTCTCATTTTGTTTATTAAAAATGTTGCAAACTGCATTAGCTTATTTGGTGAATTGTATACTTCTAGTGTGGAAAAAGAATCAAATATTACTAATGCGTCTTTTGGCAGTATGGTTATTGCTTCTTGAATTAGAATTGATAGTGTTGTGAGGTCTGCAGGGTTGAATGTTAAGCAATTTTTTTCTTGATTTTCTTGTGTTGTAATAAATAGTGCATTTTCGGGATTTATTTTATTTTTTTTAAGTTCATTTATTATTTCATGTACAGGTTTTGTTAAAAGAATGCAAATCGTTTTTCTTTTTTTTTGTGTTACTAAAATATTAATAATTGTTTGAAATATTTTTTCTGCTTTTTTGATAATTATTAATTTAATCATTTGTAGCACAACATGTTTTTGTTTTCAAATAGTTTGCAAGTGCAAATATAACATAAGATGATGCATAAAGGATATCTATGTAGTTGCCTGTTTGGTATGTGTTTAGTTCAGTGAGATATGCAAATAAAAGGTCGTAAAATATTCGCAGTAATATCGCGAGCATGATTGTAATCCAGGACTTAAGAAAAACATACTGTTTTGTTTTTAAAAGCGGCAGTATTATTGAGAGTATTATTCCAAGTATGATAAAGTCATAAGTTACATATAAGTCATTTGCTAGATTGCCTATATTGTGTGTTAAATTAAAGTATGCGCTAAGGCTATTATACGCAACATATCCTCCAATTATTAAGCCAAGTATTGTAAAAATGTATTTTTGGAGTTTTGAGTAATAAAAAATTGCTTTTTGCAGTTTTAGTGTTGCAATTATTAGTGCAAAATATGCAAGTGTCCAAAATAAGTCTGCAATACTTCCCAAAGGGGTGTTAATTTTGAGTATTAGCTCAGAATATGCCCAGTAAATGTCGCCTAGCATAAATAAGCCAAATGCTATTGTGGCAATGGCCCAGCCTTTGCTTTCTTCAGGGTCACATTTTTTTAATGATTTGTATGCGTTTAGTCCTGAAATTGCTGCGCATAAAGCAACAATTACAAAAGAAATATCGCCTATTATGGTTATTAGTTCAGAGTTATTTTGCAGGTAAAAATACGCAACTATTTGAAAAATTATGGTGAACAATGCAATTATTAGCGGTAATATTACGATTTTAGCACCTAGTTATGTTATTTGTTGTTCAAGTTTATAAGTTTTTAGTTTCAAAAATAATTGTTTTTAATTCTTCAGCGCCTTGATAGAAAACATTTGTTTCAATTATGCTAAATCCGTTTTGAAGTGCAAATTTGTTCAATAATTCTTCAGAATTCTTCTTTGCAAGAACTAAAATTAGCCCGTCTTTTTTGAGCAGTAACTTGCCGTTTTTAAATAGCCAGTCATATGTTTTTTCTAATTTTTTTTGTG
>ORJL011084667.1_pt1 | contig 15210 bp, 16 predicted proteins | sample 1779941 | NCBI WGS metagenome assembly ORJL01 (sample SAMEA104232317, study PRJEB22302) | groundwater metagenome | biome: forest; feature: aquifer; material: groundwater | place: USA | collected 2011-08-07 | depth 5.8 m | reverse complement strand
GTGTATTAAAGTCTGGGAAAGTAGGAGTTGATACCTGTACTTCAACAGCTACTGGTTACGTATTAAAAGAGAAGACCTGTGCACAAGATGCAAAAAGTGAGTGGATCATAAATTTTGAGACGATCGTTTGTGATGCATCTTGTGATGGTTATACTTGTCCAATCTCAACTAAAAATGCAAAGTGTACTGAAACTGATAATGGGAAAGATCCATCTGTAAAAGGAACAACTAAGTATGAGTCTAATTCTGACGTAATGAGTGATTTCTGTACTCCTGCTGGTTTTATATCTGAATACTATTGTGAAGATGGTGTAATTAAGCAGGAATCAATCAAATGTGCTGGATTTTTGTGTTCTAATGGCGCCTGTGTTAAGAAATAGATTATTTTAACCATTAACCAATTTCTCTTCTTTTTCCTCATTTCCCCCGAAATTAAACCTTTCTAAAGTATTCCGGCCCAATTTCTGCCTCCGTTTAAAGCTTTATCAAAAGCATCTTTAAAAACAATTAATTCTAATTACCCCCCAACAAAATCAAATACGAGGTATAAAACATGAAAAAAATAATCAAAAAAAGTGCAACTGTCTTTGTACTTATGCTCTTTATCTTGAGCATTGTACCAATGGCCTTTGCTGAAGATGCAGCTGTAGGGGGAGATATAACCACCAAAGTAGAAGTAGATGATGATAGCACCGACGTTGAAGTAGAAGTTGAAGCCAAAACTGAAACAACTTCTGAAAAAGAATCAGATGAAGACTCATTCAAAGATGAAAAAGAAGCATTTAAAGAAGAAAAAGGTTCTTTCAAAGGAGAATTAAAAGAATTCAAAGGACAGATGAAAGAAAAAAATGAAGCAATGAAAGAGAGCTTCAAAGAACAACGCCAGTTTACTAAAGAACAAGTCGAACAACTGCGCGAACGTATGAATGAAGCGAAAAACAACTATGAACAAGCTCGTGAACGCTATAAAGAACAAAAAGATGACTTAAAAGATTTGCGTGATGAATTCAAAAGCTGCAAAGAGAGCGATGAATCCGAAAACTGTGTTAAAGTACGAAAGAATGTTAACACTGGTGTCAAAAATCATCTTGCTAAAACAATTGAATTAATTGATAATTCCATTGCTCGTCTACGAGAACATGTTAACAGTTCTACTGTTCTTAGCGATGAAGAAAAGAAAAGTGCTCTTGATTCCATCAACAAACTGGAAGAACAAGTAACTGCAGAGAAAGATAAAGTCGCGGCTATGGGTGACGACGTTAGTAAAGAAGACCTTAAAGTTGCCGTCAAAGAATTAAAGCAACTCTGGCAGGATGTCAGTAAACAGCAACGAAGAATTGTTGCTATGCTTACAAGTTCAAAATTAGACAACCTTGTTGAGAAACAAAAAGAGATCGCCACCAGTATGCAGAAAAGAATTGATGATGCTAAAGCCAAAGGTCTCGATACGACAGAATTGGAATCAATTCTCGTTCAGTTCAACACCTCGGTTGCTAAAGTAGAAGAAAGCCAAAAGACAGCGCGAACGTTCTGGCAGGAAACTGAAGATGTATCTAAAGAAGGTATGGAAAAATGGCATGACGCTCAGGAAGATGTTCGAGAAGATGTCAAAGAATCTCGAGAAATATTACGTGAATTTGTCCAAAACTACCAAGAGCTGACAAAACCAACAACGGTTAAAGTAGAAGAAGATGCTGTTGTTGAGGCTACTGTTAAGGAGTAAGAAGGTTTTATAACCTTCTCTAACTTACTAAAACGATGAAAACAATGAAACAGAGCTTAATTGTAACCTTAATCCTGTCACTAGTTTTGGTATTAGTCGTCTCTTGCACGCCAAAACCAGTTCAAACAGCTCCTACGGGAGAAGCAGCAATCAGTCCAGAAGAACAGGACATCTCTGCCGGCTTAGATGATCTCGAAGAATTAGACACTCTTGGTACCGCTAGTGAAGATGTCTCGTTTGAAGATCTTGATGCGCTTGGATACGGTCAGTAAGTTTTTTTTTCTTTTTATTTTTCTTTAATCTCATAGTCCCATAAAAAATATTTCCCATTCACTAATTTAATCGTAAAAACACCTTTCTCAAACTCATATCTTCCCTGCACGATTTCTCCTCTTTTCTGACTGAAATAGCCAATCGCATGCCCGCCGTTGCCCATTCCAACGGTGCGTTCGTAGTCTTCCGTTAATTTCTCTAACATTGATGGTGTGCGTGGCATTTCTCTCCTTTAGAAACATAACCTTTATATTCATTTAGTTTATGATATTATTATGCGTCAACAAGTTAAAAATTATTTTTCAAATTTTCATCTTGAAGACCTTCTGCAAAGAGATTTTGGCATGCTCTACTTCAACTAATAAATCTCCATTTGTTATCGGTAGTACCGATAGTAACAATAAAGATATTTTTAAAGAACAATTTTATCGACCCAATGTCTCTCTTCCGGAATATCTTCACCCTACGGTTGAGGCAAGATATACCGATAAAGATAACGTTCTGAATCCAGTCGAAGCTGATTTTGCTTTCCGAGCGTTATATGATATTGTCGACTTTGAAAAGTTTCGAGAAAATGGTCTTTTCGGCTTATGTCTTATTGGTAATCGCGGCTTAGTAATTCAAGATTCTTTTGTAAAGTTTAAAGATAGAGTTTAGGGGCACGCCCTCAGTCGAACCGATTAAGCCTCGTTGGTTTGATCCTCATTGCTTCTCAGGTTTGCGCCCCCCCGAACATGGTGCTTCAAAGTTAAGGCTGCTTCCTTCCGGATCTGACCTGGTTCCCAGAAAGTCCATCCCAGAGGACAAACCGTCTACAAAGACAATAAGGACCAACGAAACAAAACTGGCCCTTCGTTGGGCTTCGGCTCCGTCTGAAGTCCGCTTACGGTAACAGCGCGGGACTAACGCGCCAGCCTAGCTCTCCCTCTATATCAACAAGAGTTTCTTCTTTTTTAAATGTTTGTGTGTTCTATCCAAAAAGACTATTTTTTCTTCTTAGCCGCAACTTCTCGCCATAATTTGATTACCCACAACCAAACAAGCAGAACTAATCCCAGACCAATCAGCCAGCAAAAAACTATCCATAGGCCCCAGCTAAAACTCCCACCCATCATTCCAGTTCCGTAACCCATCATGTTGTATACCATATTCATCAACCTCTTTTTACTTGATTATCGTACTAAGCAGAAATAGATCGTTCTTAATATATTTTTCGATACTCGTTCCGTCTCAAATCCTCATAAAATCGCTAGTGCCGCCATCATTATTCAGTGCATAAATCAAAAATACTTCATCTTTTTCTCCAGACATCCCCGGTGATCCGGAAGGCATTCCAGGAAGAGCAATACCTCTAATGTTTGGTTTCTCAGTAAGGAGTTTTGCAATAGCTTCCACGGGAACATGGCCTTCTACAACATAGTTCTCAATAAGAGTAGTATGACAACTTCTCATTTCCATGGGAATATTATATTGTTCTTTAACCGGAACCATATCTGTTCTTTCACTAACAGCAACGCCGAATCCTTGTTCTTCAAGATATTGCGCGTATTTCCCACAGCAGCCGCAGCTTTCTTCTTTCAATAAAGTTACTGGCGTCGCAGGAATATTTGTTGGCAGATTTTCTATCTTCTTCTCAGAACAGCCAACCACAAATAGCATTACACCTAAAAGAATAGAGAACACCATCATTTTTTTTGAAGAGCTCATAAATTAGTTTTTAACTGAAACAGCTTAATAACCTAACGCTGAAACTAGTTTCTGAGTTTCAAGAAGAAAGAGCGAATATCAAAAATCAATTAAAAACTTTAATAATCTTCACCGGACAATCTCGTGCCGCTAATTCATTTACTTCCTTTTCCGCAGCATGAATCTTCTTCACGATCGTTCCATTCTTCTCTTCTCCACCCAGAAGATCTGATTTCCCATCTTTCACCGATATCTTCCAGTGTTCCGGCGCATGTTCTACACAAGAATTACAACCAATACAATTTCTTCTAAAGTGAACTATCGTTGGCATTTTATGCCTCTCTCTTTGCAGGAATGATTTTATATAACTGATCGTTTTCACGTATCTTTTCAGCAATCGGAATTGTCACCACTGCCCCTTTTGATGCCGCCGGCACAGTTTTATCATTCCAGAGCAATTCCAATACTTTTGTTTGAACAACTCCCGTTGTCGGTCCCATTACATAAATTTCTTCCCCTACTTTCAGTGTCCCGGCTTCTAAATAAAATTCTCCGACTTTCGTTTTCTGATAATAATTTCGTACCTTACCTAGGTACACTTTTTCAGTCGTTGCCTTTGAACCTGGTGCTCCACTCCATTCACCCAACTGTTTTCCCAGATAATAGCCACCATGCCAGAATCCGCGGTTAAAAACAGTTTCTAGTTCTTTTGTCCATAATTCAATCTTCTCGGTGGTATACGTTCCATCATAATAACTATCAACAGCTTCTTTATACACTTTCACCGTTGTTGCCACATATTCTGGCGCTCGTCCGCGCCCTTCAATCTTTAAAACACGCACACCCGCTTCTAATATCTTGTCGATAAAGCTAATCGTGCAGAGATCTTTTGGCGACATGACATATTTATTATCAATAACTAATTCATCACCAGTCTCCTCGTCAATCACGCGATAAGAGCGCCGGCAATTCTGCAGGCAGGCGCCACGATTAGCAGAAGAATTATACGTTGCCAGACTCATATAACATTTACCAGAGACGGCAACACAAAGCGCGCCGTGTACAAATATCTCAATCTCAACAGGTTTCCCTTTCGGCCCGAGAATATGTTGTTTCTTAATCTCATTACAAATAGATGATATTTGTTGTAACGTCAATTCTCGCGCTAACACAATCACATCTGCAAATTGTGCATAAAATTTTACCGCTTCGATGTTTGTAACATTGGTCTGGGTTGAGAGATGTACTTCTAGGCCAATACTGCGCGCATACATCAACGCCGCCACATCGCTGCAGATAACGGCCGTTACTCCTGCTTCTTTAGCCGTATTACAGATTTCCCGCATCAACGTCACATCATGGTCGTACATAATCGTATTCAACGCCAGATACGTTTTCACTTTTTTCTCTTGGCAGATCGCTACAATTTTCTTCAAGTCTTCTGTTGTAAAATTATTTGCTGCGCGAGCGCGCATGTTTAATTGTTCGATACCAAAATAAATTGATTGCGCGCCAGCATTGATTGCCGCTTGCAGTGCTTCATACGATCCCGCTGGAGCCATGATTTCTGCTTTTGTGGTGGTGATCGTAGATGCCATGTTCAACATTACAATTTCTCTAATTGAGAAAATCAACCTCAATTTCTAATTGATCTGCGGTCGGCATCTCTTGAACGACAGCAACGAGGAGACCGGCTGTTTTGAATCTCTTCTTGAATTTTCTCGCGTGAAATTCTGATAATAATATTCTTGGTTTATCTTTATCAATCACAATTTCTTCTTCTTTCAAAGAACATTCTTTTTTTATCTTCTCTAACAGCGGAGTTAACGTAGCCACTAACGCGTTCTTGTCGCACGTTTCTAATTTCGCTCGATATTTGAATCCCGGCGCTAATTCCGGCAAGTATAACGCCCCGCGTGTTAAGATGCCCTCATCATCAACTTTATCAAATACTCTTTTCATCTGTTCTGCTTCACGTTTCATTCTATTTCGCAGCTGCACATTCTCTTTTAATTTTGCCGTGCAAATATGCACAGAATAAGAATATTTTTTCTCTTTAACATAACGGGCAATTTCCAACCCTGCCGAAACAGATCCTTCCGTTGCATAGCTATATTGATGAACCGTTTGAAAACCCATCTCATCTAATTTAGAATGTTCATTATCTGCTCGTTCTAACTCATTCAAATTGAAGAAGTCAACCCAACCAGCAATAACATCGGCAACTTTCTTCATTTCTCTTATTTTTGTAGGGATGCAGGGTATCTCTGCCCCTACTTTCCAGGAAAATTTCTTTGCTATCTTAATATTCTGCCAGAATTTCTCATCATCAAAGTCAAAGTGAAAGCGAATTTCATCCAATCCCGCTTCATACAATTTTGCCAGCGTCGTTTCCGTAACTAAATTAAGCGAGGTGTATAAGTGGATGTGAAATGACGACCCAAATGTCTTTTTCAGTTGTCTAATGTATTCTAACGTTCTCTCTAACTTCATCAATGGATCGCCACCAGTAATCCCTGCCCCTCGTGCGTTCATCAAGCGAGCTTCTTTAATTACATCATCCGTAGACAACGCCTCTCGCTCGTTGGCATAGATTACATCGTGGCCATACTTTTTATCCGAGATCGGGCAAAAATAACATGTTCGTGGGCAGAGGCCCGTGACAAACAGAACTAATTTCTCCCCTCTGACACAGAATTTGCAGCCATCTGGAAGGGGGCCCTGGTTGTAGGAAAAGTATTTGTTCTCTGTGAGCGTTTCTTCTCTTGGTGCTACTATTACTGTTTCTGTTGCCATTTACTCTATTTTGGGGTGTTTCTATTAAAATTGTTCGGTTGAAATTGTTCTTTTTTAATGTCTAGAGAAAAACACTCAGAATCACTTGTAACTCGAAACGACAACATCATTCTTTCTTACCTTCTCCCCAACGGGAAAAGTAACTAACATCCCTTCTTCAGCGGCAAAAATTTCCTGTTCTTTCTCACCACGCATTTCAGCAATCTGTTGCTTAAAGACCGTAGTTGTTTTTCCTTTGATACTAACGCGATCTCCTGCAGAGATTTTTCCTTCGGAAACTCTCATCAATGCTATTCCTTTCTTTGGAAAATAATTTTCAATCTTTCCTACGATTTTCAATGGACTTTGTTGTTCTCGTATCACTCTTTTTCGCGGCGCATCTTTACACTCCTCAGAACATGTTTTTTCCATTCTCTCCTGACATCTTTCGCAACACACCACCAATTTATCACAATCCTGGTTATGGCAGTTGATATACTGTGATGTTTTTTCTTGGCAATGGGCACATTGTGTGATTGGTTCTCCTACATCAGAGACCAAGCGGTCATCAAAGACAAATAATCCACCTCGCCAATAGGTGTCAGGAAATTGATTGACATAATTAATAATTCCTCCCTCCAGATGATAGACTTCTGGGAAACCTTGCTCTTTCAAATATGCTGACGCTTTCTCACAGCGGATGCCACCCGTACAATAGAGCACTATTTTTTTATTTTGATGAGGTCGAAGAAATGGTAATGCTTGAGGAAAGTCGCGGAAATTTGTGATCGGCATTTTTAGTGCATTCTCAAAATGACCTACGTCGTATTCATAATCATTGCGGGCATCGACAATCAGAAAATCTTCTTTACTATCATACCATTGTTTTATCGTACTCGGTGAAAGACGTACTCCGGCATTACTAACATCAACTGCTGTAACAAAAGCGCAAACTTCTTTTCGCACGCGTACAACGAGCTTATGATAAGTCATTTTCTCACTCACTTGTTCACGATAAGTTAGATCATTAAATCCTAGATCTCTTTCTATTTTCTCTTTGAACGTTGAGATGGCCTCTTTTGTACCTGAAATTGCCCCGTTAATCCCCTCTTCAGCGATTAAGATTCTGCCGAGAATTTGTAATTTTTCGCAGAGTGAGACGAGCGTTTCACGTAACTCTGCGGGCTTTTCTATCTTTGTATAACGATAAAATGAAATTACTGTGTAATCCATAGTACTCCTAATTTGTGGCGGTTTTAAAAGATTTTCGGCGGCTTTGTTTGAAATTCAGCACAATCTTTTTATTGTACACACTAAATTTGCTATAAATGGATTCGGAAATTGACAACCTCATCAGCCAAGCAGATGCAATCTTTCGAGAAAATTTTTCTCCAAGTGTTTGTTTTGAACGAGCAGTTTTCTTTAGCTGGGGCTGTACGATTGGTGACTGTACATTTTGCTACATGAGCACCCAGCCAGCAGATAAGCCTCCTCGTGAGACGAGAAGAACTGCTGAATCTATTTTAGCTGAATTTCTCTTGGCCAAGCATCTCGGCTGGGATATTGGATTTTTCACTGGGGGTATTGGTGTCCTCAAACCAGACGAACTGGAATTTCTTCTCAAAGCAGCGGTTGAAATTGTCGGCGAAAAAATATGGCTTTCTGTCGGTCCAGTTCCCAAGATTTTGTTAGAAAAATATCATCCTTATATCAAAGGCGTTGTCGGCTCAACCGAAACAATCAATCCCGTTTTACACAAAAAAGTCTGTCCTTCTAAACCTCTCGCGCCGTATGAAAAAATGTTTGTTGCGGCGAAAGAATTAGGTCTTCAGAGGGCGATGACATTTATTGTTGGGCTAGGTGAAACGAGAGATGATTTAGTTTTACTTACAGAATTCATCACTAAATACGATATCACCAAAATTCATATCTATGGGCTTATCCCCCAAAAAGGAACGATTCACGAACATGATCCTATCCCGACGGCCGAAGAGCAGGCGTGGTGGATCGCCCAATTACGGATTGCTTTTCCGACGTTAGACATTCAATGTGGCATTTGGGAAGACCGTATTGGTCGTGTTTCACTTCTACTTCGGGCTGGTGCAAATTCTATTTCTAAATTTAAAGCCATCAAATTATTTGCTACGCCTGTTGCCCAGGGGATCGAACAGGAAGCAGTAAAAGCGGGAAGAACGTTTCGTGGGACATTGACGAAACTTCCCGAGATTGATTGGGATGCGGAAATTGAACGGTTATCTTTTTCTCCTGAGTTGAGACAAAAAATAAAATTCAAATTAGGGCAGTATTTAAAAGATATGAATAAGCATTAATGCTGTTCTTCGTTTGCAAAATCTTTATTAACCCATTCCCATCAGAAACCATTATGACCCAACATCTAGACTGGCAATTTTATTATAACACTAAAACTTCTACCACCCTCCGCGGATTTTCTAAACTAGGCTTTGGCTTTACGGCGGATGTAGATTACCGACTATTCCCTGATTTTCCGACAAAAGTACTCGTCGGCATTTCCACCCATGATATTCAAGGTCCTTTTGTTGGTCAGATCGGTCACCTCTGGCGGAATGAATCTCTCTTTTCAGAAGATGGATTATGGAACGGTTTAGATTATTATACTTTTGATCATTTTGGCGATCTAACCGGTAGGCAATTAGATAAAACCTATCTTATGGGAAGTAGTGACATTGCTCTCGATGATCCAACTGCTCTTTGTCTCATCTCCGCCGCCCGCGATCTTCAGAGAGCTCACCCTGAAATGTACTCTTCATTAGAAACCTGTGTTTCTGGAATGATGAAGTCTCCACGAAAAGAGTAATCATTTCCCATGATCATCAAGACATTTAAAGGCGGCTACGATTCCAACTTCACCTCTGTTGTTCATGATGCCACTCATGCCGTTATTCTTGATCCCGCTGTTCCAGCATCGGATGTGCTAAAATATATTGAAACACAAAAATTAAACGTTCTTGCCGTGATCATTTTACACAGTCATTTTGATCACGTTATTGATCTCGCCGTCTACCGTTCTAAAAAAATTCCTCTCTGGGCACATCAATCAATTCAACTTCCCGTTGATCATAAACTAAAAGATAATGATACTTTTAGTGTCGGCTCGCTGAAGTTTCGCGTAATCCACACGCCGGGTCATCGTTATGATTGTATTTGTCTCTTGGTGGATCATCATCTTTTCACTTCTGACACTTTATTTATTGGCAGTTGTGGTCGGGTTGATTTTCCCGGAAGTGATCCCCAATTAATGGCTGAGACTCTGGAGAAGCTGCGTCAACTACCTGATGATATCATCATCCATCCTGGGCACGACTATGGTAAAACACCGACATCTACTTTGGGAGAGCAGAAAAAATCAAATCCATTTTTGAAAATGAGTAAAGAGGAGTTTTGGGGAGAATAAGAATCTCTTCTCACCCCCTTCTCAACGGCAGTGTCATGCACCTTATACTTCCGCCACCTTTCTTTAACTCTGAAACATCAGTTTCAATCACATCCATTCCCCACTTACGCAACTGCTGATGTAATCTATTTGATCCTTTATCCGCAAGAATCATCCCGCGGTCGAGTACAATATAATTTGCCGCTAGATTCTCAAAATCGTCATCATCAAGATCAATCATCTTCTTTCCAAGAAAGTACGGTGCTTTGTAATCAACATACTTTCTATTGACAACAACAAGATCTTCACGCACAATGTTAAAAACGGCATCAAGATGATGCGGCGATTGATGTTCCACCGTATAAATCAAATTTAACCCTAGTACTCGTACCAGGTCATCATTCTCGCAGTGTGTTCGTGGGCCTTTACCGAGAATCGCTTTACCCCCGCCGAGAAAAAAGAAATCTCCTCCCTCAAAAGAAAATGTTTTGCCATTATTCAGAATCGGAATTGCGTATTGCTCACAAAGTGCTGCCAGCGCTCTCTCCTCACCTTTCCTCCACTCTGCAGAAAAATCTGAGAGAAGCGCCCCCCGTGAACTAATCGCTCCTGCATCTCGCACAAATACTTGATCCACTTTTCCTTCGAGAGTAGGAAGGTAGTGAGTAGTAATTCTCAACTGTTTGAATTGATCTGCTAGTTGTCGATGTTGATATTGCGCTTTCTCTAAGTCAACATTATGTATCCATGCTTGTTGTTGAGGAAGAACGGCTGTAGTTACATTAAAATAATCTGGTTTGGCGAGAATAACGGCGCGCAACGGTGTAAAGACCTCTTCTGCGCCATAGATCATTAAAACAGAGAGTAGGCGAGAGAAGTATATAATTATTTCTGTTTTCTCTATTTCACCAACTAAAACACAAACTTTTTTAAAGCACACGACCAATTCGTCACTGTAATGGTAGAATTGATTGTCACAGAGAAACCGAGTTCTGCAAAGAAAATCGCTGAAGCGTTAGCCGATAAAAAAGCAGTTCAGAAAAAAAGCAAACAGAGTTCTTACTACGAATTAACTCATGATGGTAAAGAAATTATCATTACTTCTGCTGTAGGTCATCTTTACACATTAGTCGAAGATAAGAAAAATAACTGGACCTACCCCGTCTTTGATATTCATTGGGAAGAATCGAGCAAATCTTCTAAAGATCTGAAATACGTTCAGGATTATATTGACACAATCGCTATGCTTTCTAAAAAAGCAGATTCTGTTACTGTTGCTTGCGATTACGATGTGGAGGGGGAAGTCATCGGACTAAACCTCGTTCGTTTCGCCTGCAAACGAAAAGACGCTAATCGCATGAAGTTCTCAACGCTAACTACTCCTGATTTGATCGAAGCTTTTGATAAGAAAATGCCTCATCTCGATTGGGGGCAAGCTTACGCTGGAGAAACGCGTCACAAATTAGATTGGTATTATGGTATTAATCTCTCTCGCGCCCTCACTGCATCTGTTAAAGCCGCCGGTTCATTTAAAGTGATGTCCGCTGGTCGTGTGCAAGGTCCGTCATTGAAGATTCTTGTTGATCGTGAAAAAGAAATTGCCGCGTTCAAACCAGAACCATTCTGGGAGCTTGGTTTATGGGGAGACGCCAAAAAAGAAAAAGTTGAAGCCTGGCATGTTAAAGACCGCTTCTTTGACAAAAAGGAAGTTGATGCCATTCACCAAAAAATTAAGAATGAGAAACAAGCCATCGTTAAAGAAGTCAAACGAACACAGCGTCAGCAGGCGCCGCCTTTTCCGTTTGATCTCACCACGTTGCAATCTGAATCGTATGCTCTCTTTAAGATTACTCCAAAAGAAACATTAGAAATAGCGCAAACTCTCTATCTCGCGGGTGTTACATCTTATCCACGTACATCCTCCCAACAGCTCGATCCTAAATTAGGTTTTGTAAAAATTCTCCAGCAATTAAGCAAGCAGCCGGAGTATCAAGAACTCTCTGGGGCATTATTAAAATTAAAAGAATTGAAACCTAATAACGGAAAGAAGACCGATCCCGCTCATCCCGCTATTTATCCAACCGGACTAGCGCCTAAAGCTCTCAAACCAGTACAACAGAAATTGTATGATCTTATTGTTAAGCGCTTTATGGCAACGTTTGCCGAACCGGCATTAAGGGAGACGATGGAAGTATCAATTGATCTTAAGAATGAAATCTTCATCACCAAAGGCACACGTACATTAATAGAAAATTGGCATATTTTCTATAAACCTTATCTCAAAGTCGAAGAAGTTACTCTTCCTGACTTGAAAGAGAAAGATATCATTTCTATCACTGAAATCAAGAAGATCGATAAAGAAACACAACCGCCGAACCGCTACAATCAGGCCTCAATTATTAAAGAACTAGAAAAACGTAATCTTGGTACAAAAGCAACACGTGCCGATATTCTCGATCGCTTATTCAAGCGTGGCTATTTGGAAGGCGTGCAGATCACCGTCACAAAATTAGGGATGGAAACAACAGCTATCTTAGAAAAGTATGCCCCCACGATCGTCGATGAGCAGCTCACCGCTGAATTTGAAGAAGACATGGATAAGATTCGTGAAGGAAAGGAAAAACCAGACAAAGTTCTCGATCGTGCTAAACAAGTCTTAATCAAATTATTAGAGGACTTCAAAAAGAAAGAAAAAGTCGTAGGAAAAGATATTATCGCTTCTGTCCGTGAAACACTTGATATTCAGAATCATGTTGGAGCCTGTCCTGTTTGTAAAGAAGGTCGCCTGATGATGCGCCGCGGTAAATTTGGCCGCTTCATTGCTTGTGATAAATATCCGGCCTGTAGTACAACCTTCAAAATCCCCCAGAATGGCCTTGTTAAAAATACTGAGAAGATTTGTGAGCACGATCAATTTCCTCTAGTAATGGTCATTATGAAAGGCAAACGCCCGCGTGAGATTTGTATTAAACCAGACTGTAAGAGTAAAGTTTCTGAAGAGCAAACTAAGGCCACCGATAAAATTGGACATCAGAAGACAGAACGCAAGTGTCCTAAGTGTGGTAAAGCGTTAATCTTACGAAAATCTTTCTATGGAGAATTCTTTGGCTGCAGCGGCTATCCCGCTTGTCGTCATACTGAGAACTTTGATCAGAAGACTAATAAGTTTACGGCAAGACCAGAGAAAGCGGTGGCGAATGCTCCTGAGGCGACTCCTGTTACTTCTGAGAAGAAAGATGTCGAGAAAAAAGGAATTGTGAAGAAAGAGACAGTAAAGAAAGCAGTAGTGGCGAAAGCGAAGAAGACCGTTTCTAAAAAATAATTATTTCTTCATCTCAAAAATATCTTTAATCTCATCTTTTTGTGTTTCAACTATACTCTTAGAAGTTGTATTTTGTGGATCAACACAATTACAATCATCAGGTATGGCCGAACCTTTTTCTTCATTAGCAACAATTAATGTACCCTTGCGCCAGCTCAGTGGAAATAGTCTGCAAATGGAGGGTACAATCCTCCTATTAATCCCCTGAGTATTTGCTAAGTTATACAACATGCAGCCTTTACCTTTAGTGTTATGAAAAATACAAAAATCCTGTTCATTCTTTATGCTTCTTACAGAATTATTTCCTAAAAATTCTGTATCATCACTCCACTTTTTCTCAAAACAATCTTCAATTTTTCTGCCTATTAGTGGTTCAATCAAGTTTTTGTTTACAATAACTAGGTCATATGCTTCTTTGTCAAAATCTGCCCCATATCTACAACAAGAATCTTTACATTTGCAGCCAAAACAACCTTTTTCATCAAATCCTTTTTGGGAAGAAGCTAGTTTTGATACTGCTGCGATTTTAATCTTGTGTTCCATCACAGGATCTAGGTATCAAATAAATTATTATAAATGTTTTGGGATGTCTCTTGACCACTTTTCACTCTTTTTATCATTTGTAACATCGGCAATTCAACACACCCCTTCGCAAAATTTATAAACAATCACCCCTCCAACACCATCATAAGAACATAAACGGGTGGTTTTCATGACAATTGTAAAAGTAAGTCTTCATAAAGTAAATGCCGAAAGAAATGTCCACGCTAAAGGCGGTCAAATCAAAATTAACAACAATGTTGCTATTAAAGACATCGAGAGCATGGATTTTGCTGTCGACGGCAAGAAAGGTCTAAAATTTACATTCGCGTTTAATTGCACTTACGAACCAAATCTTGGTAGAATCGATGTGGAAGGTCAAGTTCTTTTTGTTGATACTGAGAAACGAGTAGAAAAAGTTAAAGCAGATTGGGATAAAGAAAAGCGTGTTCCTGCAGACATTATGGAACAAATTGCTAATGCTGCTCTTCACAAAGGCAATATTCAAGCGATCAAAGTCAGTGAAGAAGTTAGTTTACCAAGTCCTCTTCCTCTGCCTAAAGTGCGAGCAGAACCAGTCGGACCAGTGGGCAAAGAGAAATAAACCCCAATCCTTCTTTTTTTCACTATTTTTAGCTCTTAATCTCAATTTTTCTCTATTCCTTATTCCCTTACCATAATCTTTAAAAACTAGCTCTACTCCCGCTCAACCATGGAAAATCCTCCTCAAATCAAGCTCAAAGTAATGGAAGCTGTCCAAGATGATGTCAATCGCGGTCTTGTCAAAGTAGATTCTAACTTCATGAAACAGATTGATGTTAATCCGGGAGACGTTGTTGAAATTAAAGGTGAACGTCGTACGGCAGCGATTGTTGATCGCGGTTATCCTGGAGATATAGGTCTCAATATTATCCGCATGGATGGGAACATCCGAAAGAATGCTCGCACGACAGTTGGAGAAATTGTCACCGTACAAAAAGCCCAGATTAAACCAGCAAAGAAAGTGATTATTGCTCCAGCGAATAAAGGCTTAATGATCAAAGCCTCAACTGAATGGTTCAAACAAGGATTATTAGGTAAAGCGTTTGTCAAAGGTGATCTCGTTTCTCTTGGAGGATCTCAACGGCGGCGCATGGGTCCGCAAGATCGTGAAATGAATGATATTTTTTCAATGATGGAACAGCAGTTTGCCGGCTTTGGTCTGGGCAGTCTGCGTTTTATCATCGCCGACACTTTTCCCAAAAAAGAAATTGTCGTCGTTACTGCAGAAACAGAAGTAGAATTAAATCCCTCTGCAGTTGATATTCATGAAGAAGAAGGGTTGAGTTTAGGAATCAACTACGAAGATATCGGTGGTTTAAGCGATGAAATCAAGAAAGTTCGTGAGATGGTTGAACTTCCGTTAAAACATCCTGAGATCTTTGAGAAACTCGGTATTGAACCGCCAAAAGGTGTCTTGCTCCATGGTCCACCTGGTAC
>ORJL011226354.1_pt1 | contig 15213 bp, 23 predicted proteins | sample 1779941 | NCBI WGS metagenome assembly ORJL01 (sample SAMEA104232317, study PRJEB22302) | groundwater metagenome | biome: forest; feature: aquifer; material: groundwater | place: USA | collected 2011-08-07 | depth 5.8 m | reverse complement strand
ATTATTTTATCAGTTTTAGCGGAAAAGTTGATACTAACTAGACTTCCTTTTGAGAATTTGTTGGGTTTGTATATATTTAGTGCCATATTTTTGTTTAGTTTAATTCAGTTTAGTTTGATTATCAAATGATTTATAAATATTTTTTCTTCTTTCATATTTTCGAACTTTTATGTTTTTTAATCCAATATATCTATCAAATTTTCTTTTAAGACAAAGTTTACAATCTTTATAAATCCAATCTAAGAAAATTAGCATTTGTTGCCTTCCATTTCTGTAACTTTATTTTTATAATTTAATTTCAAAATTTTTATTTAACTTGCTAATTCTAATTTCAATGTGTATATTTGAGTTTTGGTATCAAAAGTATAATGATAATCTTTTAATTCAATTATATTTTTACCATTTTTAAGATGAATTCTTGTTTTAATATAACTGCTGTAGTTAAATATTTTATCTATCTGATTGACAATACTTTTTGCTTCTGTAACCAAATCAAATTTTTGATTATCAATATTTCCTTCATAAAAAAATCTAATATATTTTTCATTATTTATTTCAAAATGTTTAATATTTTTATATGTCAAAAAGTTTTTTCTTGATTGAAAAATTGTTTTAATATTATTTTTACCATAACTAAACAAGTTAATTGGCAAAATTGACAAAATTCCGCCCAAACCTAATGTTTTTAAGAAATGTTTTCTATTCATGATTTTTATTAAAAAATTACTTAATAACCATTTCTCCAACATTTATTCTTCTCGATAGATCGCGAGCATTAACGCGCCGCCATGTGTTTCGGTATTGATTTAATGGTGTCAGTTTTTTGGCAAAATTCACTTTGAATTGGCCATTTGTTTCGGTTAGTTCTACTAGGTATTTATTGTTATTTCTATTCATGATTCATTGTAGTGTTTTGAGTGTTATTTGTCAAGAAAAAGTTGCAATTTTTACACAATTATTATTGTCACTATTTTCAATGGCGTATCCTATTATAACGGTGTCTTTGTTTTCGTAAGATTCAATTTTACCATATCTATTAAAATATACTAGTTGCCCGTTGTGAAATTTAGATAATGATTTACATAAAAAAATATCACGGTTTGAAACTTTACACCACAAATTATTATTTATTTTATTAGTTTTTAGTTTGGAAAACAAAGAAAAACATAATCCGCCAAAACCTAATTTAGTTAAAAAATTTCGTCGATTCATAACATTTTTTCATTAGCTACATCATATTTAGCATTCTTTTCTTTTTCTAATATTACTAAACAAGTCGGTGGATAAGAATCGTGAAGTCTATGTATAGAATTAGAATGTGTAGAAGATGGCATTGATTCTGTACGAATCACTTTCCATCCTTGTCCTAATAAACTATTTAATTCATCAATAAGATAATTATCAACAATTATTGCTTTTTGCATATTTTTATTTTAAATAAACTGTAACATTTCTTGTTTTATTTCAAATCTTTTGTTTTTTGTTGTCTTTTTGTAACTATTTTTGGCGGTTTTGACTGCTATTTTTAAATCTTTTCCCGTCAAATTTGTTGATTGACTAATGTATTTATGGATTAGTTTGGCGGTTTTTTGGTTCATTTATTTTTTATTATCTAGATAATTCAACAAATCACTTAATTTCTTAAAAGTAAGTGGCATTCTTATTTTATTTGAAATCAAACTATAACCGTCACGATATAAGAAAACGGTCCAAATGCCGGACTCCGACTCGGTTTTGTCACCTATTTCCATATCTTCTAATCTTAATTTGTCCAAGATTGTTGGAGTAAACGACTGACGATCATCATCTTCTAAATCAAACATATTATTTACAATAATGTGTAAAATGAAAAATCAACATTAAAATTCCATACACTATAACCAAAGAAAATAAAACATTATTTTTCATTTATTTGGTACTATTAAAAACCCCTTCTCTTTAATTAAATAAGAAATAATTTCAGAATCGGGCACATTTTTATCACTAATTTCTTTAGCTATTGATTCAGTGGATAGATCAAATGGATGTTCCAAGGTTATTTTTTCATTGGTCGTTTGGTCTAATAATGTATATCGCATTGTTTATTATATTAAAAATCTAACAGTACCATTACTCTAAAACAAAATAACAACCCAAAAAATAAGAATTTTGATTTTTCATTCTTAATTATTGATTTTTGAATTCATAACCTTTGAGTTTTAAAACATTATCAATATCAATAATAAAAGTTGTTTTTAAGTTCAATTATTTAATTTTATTTCATGATACTGTTAGAAAAATTTAATCTGTAAAATCAATTTTTGTTAAAATATTATATTCGTCAATAGAATCTTGATATTTTTCTATTTCTAATTGTATTTCTTGGACTAATTTATCTCTTTTTTCATTATTGATAAAAGTTGTCCATTGATAAACTAATTTTTCTTGATTATATCCTAAAACTATTTCTTCACCTTCTCTTGTTTGCAAAGATTGAAGATAAGTAATTCTATCTTTTAATTCGGCCATTCGTTCAATTTTATCATAAATTCCAATATTAGCTTTGGCAATCGCAGCTTTCAATCGGCCCAATTTTTCAGAAACATATAACATTTCATCATAAATTTGAGCCGGATTTACTTTAGAAGCATTATCATTTCGGCGCGAGTTTTCTCTTAATAATATTTGTTTATACTGATTTAATTTTCCTACCAGAGAGTTTTTTACTTTTAAGCTTTTAGAAAGATTCATAATGTTTATTTTTTCTTACTATTAATTTACCAATTTTTTGAGAAAAAGTCAAGAAATATTTTCAGAAATTTTGTTTTCTCCTATATCCTTCAATTGGCTTACACGCGTGAAAATATCATTTTGCTGGATTGACAAACTTCTACCAAAGAAAATATCAGAACCTTTACTCGCCCGAATTATAACAATATCACCAATTTTAGGTTTTCGGCCATTATTTTCAATTATTTCTCCAATTTTATCTTCCTTATCAGAACTAACAAACAAAACTTCACAATTACTTGTATGGTCTTGTAATTTTATTTTAAGACAAGGAAGTTTCTTTTCTTTGCTTTTCCACTCTTTTTGATCAATTATTTCTCCTATAATATGTACTCTATCTCTTTCAAATGTTTGAGTTGCCTCTAAAATTGGTATTAAATCAGAACAATGAGGTTTGAATATTGTTAAAAGATTAGTAGAATAAGAAAATCCTAATAATTCTCTTTCCATCCAATATTTACAAAAATCAGGGTTCTTATTATTATATTTATGTAATTCAATATAAGGATTATAATATTTTCGTATTGTTTCCATTCTTGAATCTTTTATTATAACTTTACCTTTTTCATTCTTTATTTCTTTATTTAGTAATTTTACTATATCAATTAACTTAAACTGATGTTTTGGTCCTAGTTCAGTTACATATCTTTTTTCTTTTAAAGTTAATAAATTCCACAATATAAGTTCTAACATTATTTTGGACCGATTTTCTGTAATTAAATCGTCCATACTTCCTGCTAAAATTAAACTAGCCATTACATTTATAGGAATATGAGCTTCGTTGGCGGCATAAAATAAATCAAACTTATTGGAATTATCAGTTTTAAAATTTTCTAGTTTCTCTATTGATTTTTCTGATATTCCTTTTATATTACCTATTCCCATCCTTATTCCAGTTTCTTGTATAGAAAAATCATATTCCGATTTTAATATATGAGGCGGTAATACATTTATTCCAGATTTAATCATTTCTGAAATGATTGTTTTTATTTCTTCCAATGGTTTTTGTTCATGTTTGGCATTTCGTAAAAGTGAATAATAAAATTCTTTTGGATGATTCGCTTTAAGATAAATACAAATTGCTGTTAAATGTCCATACAAAAATCCATGTGATTTACAAAAGAGATAGTTTCCACTATCTTCAAAAGTTTGCCAAACCTCTTCACAAATTTCTTGTTTAAAATCATTTTTAATACTCTGATTTATAAATTTTTCTTTCCATTCTATCATTGTATCCAATTTTTTTCCAATGATTTTTCGAATTTCATTGGTTTCTACTGGTGTAAAATTAGCCATAATTTTACATAATGCCATAATATTTTCTTGATATACAATAACAGAGTAACTATCTTTTAATGTATCATTTATTCTATCATCACCCCAGTCTTTTAATTTATTTGTTTCTTTTGCATCTTTAATATTAGTAAGAAATTTCACGCTTCCAGGTCTTCCTACGCTTACAGATAATCCTAAATCTTCCACATTTTTACATTTTAATGCTTTCATTACTGATTTACCCAATCCATCTTCGGCCTGAAATATTCCGTAAAAATCATCCGTTTTATTTAAAAATTCATAAATAGATTTATCATTAACATCAATATCTTCAATTTTTTTATTTATTAAATTTAAACAATCACTAATTGCATCCAAATTTTTTAAACCTAAATTGTCCAATTTCGTGCCAAACATTTGAGCATCATTCATTGTATAACCACAAACAATATTTTTTTCTGAATCAAGCTCAAGAGGTAAAGAATCTTCAATATTTTCATTACATATTAAGATTCCAGATGCATGAACACTTTTATTCTTATTCAATTGATATAATGATTTAGCTATTTTTATAGTTTCCTCATGATTTTTAACCCATTCTTTAAAATCTTCATTTGTTTCTAACGCATCATCAAGACTTTCTATTTTACCAAATTGAGCTTCAATCATTTTTGAAATTTCCTTAGTATTCTCCTCACTCATTTCTTCATAAGCTTTGAGAACCTCTTTTAATAAAACTTTAGTTTGAAAAGTTGATATATTACAAATTGCAGCAGTCTTATTTGGAAATTGATTACTTATATATTCATTTATTTTATATTTTAATGATCGTTGGCTATCTAAATCAAAATCGGGCAAACTTCCCGAAGAAATATAAGTTTCACCGTCGATTTCTTTTAATTCGGTTCTAGCAGATGAAATAAATCTTTCAAATAGAAGGTTATGTTTTATCGGGTTTATTTTAACACAATCTAAAATAAATAAAAGAAGTGAACCCCCACTCGATCCACGACCAGGAGAATTTAATATATTATTATTTTTACAAAAAACAATTAAATGATAAACTAAAAGAATATAATCAGTAAAATATAATCTATTTATTTCATTAAACTCATATTCTAATCTATCATGATATTTTTGTTTTTCTAATTCTGTTATTATTTTATTTTTTAATTTTTCGTCGAATTTGTGTTTTATTAAAGCAGCTAAATAATCAGAACTATTAAATTTACTTCCTAATTTGAAGTTTTTAATGTCTTCTTTGGATATGTTAAAACGAGGAATTTTTATAAATCCTAGTTTTGGAAAATCATATTTTTCAAATTGATCAGCAAAATTATTCAAAAAACCTCCAGACTAAAATATAATTTATTAAACACTTCTTTCGTTAATTTTACATCATTCAGTGCTTCATGTGCCAAATTATAATCATATTTTATATTAAATAATTTACATAAAGCTTCCAAACTAGCTTTTAATCCCTTTTGTCTAAAAGAACATAATCTATACTGCCAAGATAAAATATCTTCTTTTTCTGTTGGAAATTTTACATTTAATTGATAAGCGCGGCCTAAAGCTAAAGTATCATAAACTCTATTTAAATAAGAAAAATTCTCTTTTGCACCAATATATCTTTGTAAATTTCTTATTTGATAAAGATCGAAAAAAAGGAAATTTTGACCCACTATGTAATAATCAGAATTATATAAATAATCCCCAAATAAACTATAAATTTCTTTGGCATCTTCGGCTTTTTCTTGATATTCTTTATTATTAAATCTGGTTACTTTTTTAGCTCCTTCAGATATGTTTAAGTCATGAATTTTAATATACTTATTTATTTCTAATTTAATTTGATTATTTTCCACTATTATAAAAGATATTTGCCAGGGACGCGAAAACGCTAAATTTACAGATTCCGTCTCGACATCAACGACACAATATTTTAATGGTTTACTTAAACTATTTTGTCTAAAACGAAATAAATCTTCATCAAGAAACATAAATTTTTATTTTAATATTTTTATACATTTGATTACAGAAATATATTCTTCTAATATTAACCGCCTATCTTTTGGAGATTCTTGAATATCAGAAATTATACTGTCATATCCTAAATTATCAGCCCATTTTTCTAATTGTTTTAAAGATGGTTTTTTACCCTGATATAAATATAATTCAGAAGATTCTAACTCATGAATATTATCATAATTTAGATGAAAATTTATTATATAAGCATTATTTTTCATTTAATTTAAAAATTCAATATCATTTCTTTTACAATATTCTTGAAAACAAAAAGTGTCGAAAGCATTATGAACAAGTTGAGGTTTATTAAAAGTTGTTCTGTTATTTATGCATCTCATTAGTAAATATTGTTTAAAATCTTGGTTTTTATAGTAGAAAATTAAATGGGTATTTAATTTTTCATACTTATTGTTCTTCACATATTCATTTGTGGCGGTTTCTATTAAAGAATCAAACGGCAAACCCATTAAAGAATACTCAAAATAAGGTTTAATTTGACCAAAGTTTGGAATACATTGATAATTTTCTAATAAATTTCGGGCCGTAAATCCATTGTAGAAATCGACCGATAAAATTAAATTATCACTCCAATTCTCAATAAGTTCATTCCACGAATAACGACCATAATAATAAAAATTTTCAGTATGCGATTTTGAATATATACGTAACAAATCTTTGTACGAATCCGAATTTTTCATCCAAATTGTAACGGCGCTTTCAGTTTTTCGAGATTCATCGTCTTTTTTAGCTGAATCATTACACATTATTAACTTGATACCAAAAATTCCTTGGATATTTAGTTTTTTACAACCTTCATAAAACCTTATAAATCCAGAAAACGAATTTTCTTTTAAAAATATTTTGTCTAGTTTATATTGTCGAGCAATACTGAAAATGCTGACTGGTTTAGAAATATCTATTTCATCTTCTGAATCATCTAAATTTAGAATCGAACGACCCAATGAAAAATGAGATGTGAAAACGGGCAATAAATTCAAATTATTCATGAATAAGAAAAATAATAACATTCTTTTCAATCAAAGTCAATAAAAATCTTTCTATGTATGAAAATAATTTAGTATTTTATCAAAATTTCGTGTAATATATTGTAGTGAGTAAATTAACATATAACACAAGACTGGTTTTCCAAAGCGATTCTGACAAAGATAAGATTGTAAAAATGCTCGAAAAGCAACGTTTCGTATGGAATGAGTGTTCTAAAGTTAAATTTTGCATCGTTAAAAACTCTATTGTTGAATTACATGCTGCGTTTTATCGTCAATTTAGACGAGATAATCCTGAAATTCCATCGCAAGTTGTCATATCTGGCGAACAAAGTGTTTTATCAGCGTATCGTAGTATTAAATCAAGTAGACACAAGATAAATAAACCATCGGAAAAGGAAAAACTTTCGATTCGATTAGATAAAAGAATGTATTCGTATAAGTTAAAAGATAATAAACACATATTTAGTATCATTAGTTTGGAAAAACGGGTTAAGTGTTCACCTTACATTTATCTGAAACTCCAAAAACTGATTAGCAAATATCATTTCTGTGATCCGTTACTGTTTGAAAAAGGCGGTGAAATTTGGATTTGTTTAACTTTTGATATACAAGAGGTTTTGTCTCAAAAGGAATTGGCGTTGGGTGTAGATTTAGGTTGCCGCGTTTCTGCTGCTACTAGTGAAGGGAATTTATACATAGACAAGAAATTTAATGGTGAGAAACGTAAACTGAGATTTAACAAAAGAGAATTACGTTCAAAAGCCGATAAAGGTTCTAAATCTGCAAAACATCATCTTAAAAAACTAAAATACAAAGAAACTAATAAAAATAAGAATTTTAGTCATCATTTAGCTAACAAAATAATTTCCGATACAAAAGCTGATACGATTGTATTGGAGAATCTTAAATCTATTAAGGTTAAGAAACATAAGTATCAAAATAAAAATAGGATTAGTCAAGTTCCGATGTTTGAACTAAGGCGAATTCTTACCTATAAGGCACTCTTGCATAATAAGCAAGTGATAACGGTTAGTCCCGCATATACAAGTCAAATAGACCATCGCACGGGTAAATTAGATGGAAAACGTATAGGCGGTAGGTATATCGGAAAAGATAATCAAGTTTTACACGCCGATGTTAATGCGGCTTGCAATATAGGATTACGTTCCAAACTCCCATGCTCAATAAGTAATTATTATGCGTGGCAGGCGAAAGTCAACTCGCCAATCGTAGGTGGTTCTCACTTACAAGCATCTATCTACTAAAGATAGATGATGTTGACCCATGAACATAAACAAAATATCAATCAAAATTATTCATTTTGAATTTCGTTCATCAACATTATAAGAATTTTCTTCATTTCTTTAACCGAACTTTTATCAGCCAAATTCATATATATTGAAATATTATTACTTAAATCTTTATCTCTTAAATCAATTTTTCCTTTTATGGTAAAAATAAAGTAATCTATTTTTTGTTTTTCTAATATTTCGGTGTTTTTTAATATTTTGTTGTTTTCTGGATTGGTAATTATTTTTTTTAATTTAAGATTATCAATTATTTGATTAAAAATACCACTTAATACTATTTTAGACTTTTCTTTGCCTAAATTATAATGAATTGTTGCTTGTTTGCCGCCTACCGAATTATTGAAAGCAACCATAATATGGTCCATTTTTTTGGACATTATGTACGAGTGGATATCCTCATAGAAGTCCATTGATTCTCCACCGATTATATCAAAAGTATTTAATAATAGGTTAATTGTTTTTTCTTCATCCATTTAATTATTATACCCTAAAATTCATCAAAAACATTAGTAATTTTACTTGGCCCGCCATTTTTGTAATTATCAATCATATTTATTATTTCTTTTTTTACATTATTTACTTCATAAGGTGTTAATACTTTCTTTTCTTTATCATAATGGAGTATTGTTAGTTTATTAACCCAATAACCGGCCCGATCTAAAATATACCCATACAAAGATAATTGACACTGATATAAATAAAAATTGGCATCATCAAAACAATTTAATGGATACAACATTTTTTTACCATAAGAGAATTTCTTGATGCTTTTATTTGTTTTGATATCCGCTAAATTTATACAATTACCGTCGTATAAGTCAATTATATCCACCGTTCCACCAATTCCACTAATTCCTAAATCTAAATCCCAAATTCTAGTTTCTGAAAATAATTGACCATTAAATTTTATTTTACTAAATTGTTTGACCGCTTCTATATAAGGAGATTTTCTTATTTTTTTCTTTTTAATATAATATTCTATTTCTTTATGGGCTTTTGTGCCATACGCGGTCGAATTATCTCTTATATCATCCCACTTTTTTTGTAGTTCTTTTACTGATATACCTTCTTTTGCGGCGCATCTTTTAATTATAGAACCGTCAAAATCAAATGGGTTTTTATATAAATGAATTAAAGAAGAAGTAGAAATTAACTCTTTTCCACTCTTGACATGAATATATTTATGCCCTTCTTCCTTGAAAATTACATCAGAACCAAAATCTATCATTTATTTTATTTTCTAAAACTAAACTAATTCGTAACCCTTTTTATATTTTTCGTTGACTTTTTTAGTTAAAAATTCTTCTCCAACGTTTTCAAATGATTTTGTTTGGGTTTCATATCCAATTTTTCCCCACTCTGTAATAACTAAATCATTATCAAATAAATGACCAATCCATAATTTATTGTGACCATTTGATACGTTTTGCATTTCTATTTTCTTTATTAGTTTCATAATTTTTTCAAAGATTCACAACTTCAAAATATTTTAGCAGAATGTGCAAAAAAGTCAAGATTTTTTAGATTTTTCTTTAATAATTGTGTAATATTATTTGTAATGAATAAGAGATTAAATAATATAATTTATTACTCCTATGAGTGTTTAAAAAACACACTTCATGGTAATCCTTGATTCATTACAGCATAGGAGTAATTTATGAATAATGAAAAAGTCAGTGGGATATATAAATGGATAAATAAGGTTAATGGGAAATATTATGTGGGAAGTGGTAAGAATTTAATAAATGGTCATCAATGTAGAAAATTAAAACATTTTAATGCACTCAATAAAAATAAACATTTTAATGAACATTTACAACGAGCATGGAATAAATATGGAAAAGAAAATTTTGAATTTATTATTATAGAAAATATACCAGACGCAACAGGGCAAAAATTACTGAGTACGGAACAAAAATATTTGGATATTGCTAAAACAGAAAAGGAGAAGTGTTATAATATGAGTTTTATTGCTGGCAAAATAGAAATGACCGATGAAATAAAAGCCAAAATTAGTAAGTTTAACAAGGGAAAACATATTGGAAATAAAAATCATATGTTTGGAATATGTGGAAATAAACATCCAATGTGGGGTAGAAAACATACAGAAGAAAGTAATAGAAAAAATAGCGAATCAAATAAAATTGCTCAAAAAGGCGATAAAAATGCTAATTATGATCATACAATTTATACTTTTTACAATATTAAAACTAACGAAGAATTCAAGGGAACGAGGTATGATTTTTACAATAAATATCACCTAATGGATGGAAATATTACTGGTATGATACACGGAATGAAAGGAAAGGTTTCTGTTAAAAATTGGGTTATTGATAAACAAAGATACTTAAACAGACATAAGGAAAGAAATATTATCACAAAAAAGGTATATCAATTTAATAAAAAAACATTTCAACTAATTGGAATATATAATTCAGCTAAACAAGCTTCAGAAACAACTGGATATTCTAGACATATGATTTACAAAATATGCGGTAAGGAAAGACCTTCTATTTATGGTTTTATTTGGAAATATGAAAATGATTTAACTAAAGATGACAAAATAAAAATTGAAAAATTTAATCAAAACGATCAAAATCTATGATAACTGGAAATCTTGGAACTGGATTTTCTCCCGGTGTTAAATTTTGATATCTAACAGTCGCTAATTTATTTATATATTTTTCTTTATTTTTTAGAATCTTTTTATATAATTCTTCGTTTCCCCTAGCATTTGCATCAAAAGTATGACCTTGTGGCATACGAAGAGTTGCATAACCAAAAAGACCAGAACGATTTCCTATTCCTTCCGAGATTGAAACAATCGGAAATTCTTCCGTTTGGAATAATTTATATTTCATGAGTCCTGTACTTCTTTTATTTTCGTACTTCGCATCTGGTAAATTTAACATAAGACCTTCCATTCCTAAAGATAAATACTCACTTAATGCTTCTTCAACCTGTTCATGATTTTTAACCCGTTTGTGATTAATATATTTTAAATATGGACTATTTATTAATTTTAGAATACCCTGTAGTTTTTCAATCCTAGTAGAAAATGGCAAATCTATAGATGGAATATCAAATACCCAAGCCTGTAAATATTTCTCACTTTCCATCAAATCTTCTTCTGTGGGTTTAGTTTTTTTGGCTAATGAAATAATTTTGTTAAAATCATGAGATAATCTATCACAATATAATTCTGAATCTAGTATAAGATTTGGAAAAGTATTAAAAATTTTCTTAATTGAATTAAATATGTGCGGTGCAGAAATAATTGATTTTCCATTTCTTGAAAACATTCCATCTGAATGAATAATACATCTTAATCCGTCAAGTTTACCACTAACAAACACTCCATTTTTCCAATTAATTTTATCTTTTCTATTTTCATAATTTTTAGCTAATTGCGGTGAAAAATACAATTGTTTATCTATATCTTTTTTTAATTCAAAATATCCGGTTGAAATTTGATCTTTATATTTTGCTAAAACCTCCTTTTCTGCTTGTTCTTCGGGTGTCGTTTCATTAGTTTTACCGATGTTTTTTCCTTCAACCGTTGTCCAATTATTTGTAACTTTTTCTCCGTCTTCCAACCCGGAAATTGTTCTATATTTATTTTTCTCTTGTTCCATGAACCAAATTCTTACTTTTCCATTACTATCTTTTTTATATAATTTAGGATATGTTTTCATGTTTTTATGTTCTTCTTCTATATTACAAAATACTTCGGTGCATAACTTTTAATAAGCTCCTTTTTCTGGAATTAAATTATTTTCATCAGGAATTTTTAAATCAAAAACTATATTTTTATCAGAAATAATCCAAACCTGAATAATATCGCCCGCACAAAAAAATTTATCTTTTTCAAGCAAAAATTCAAAATCTTCCCAATCATAACAAAACTGAAAGTCAGGCGAAGTTCCTGATTTATAAAAATACTGTTTTATTAGAAAAAAAGCACAACAATCTTCTTTATTTAGAATTTCTTTGTATTTTATTTTTAATTTATTTATTTCTTCGTTGAAATTTTCTTCATCTAGAACCCATCCTTCTTTTTCTTCAAAACGGCGCTTAAATGTATAATTTTTCATTTCAAAAATTCCTTTAATTCTCCATTTAGTAACTCATCGTATGCATCCATTACAATTCCTAATTTTGTTAAATACCAATCTTTTAGTTGTTCGGTGTCATATTCAACTATGTTACCGTAACGAATTTCCATGAATTGTTTAGCGAGTTTACCAATATCAATGTTTTTATTCATAGTTTTTTAACTTTAATTATCCTTGTTCGCACATTTGTACCGGATTCAGCAAATGAATTATCAGGTAATTTTATTATTTCGGCATTATTTTTCAATAACCATTCACAAAATTTTATAGATTTATTATTTTCACGAAAAAATGGCGATTCAGAAACAATACTTACTAATATTCCATTATTTTTAATAAATTTCCAACTATAATAAATAAAGTCAATATCGCATTGTGGATTATTTTTTATATGAAATGGCGGATTTTGAATTACTTTATCTACATTTAAAAATTCTGGCGAGCATCTAAAAGTTAAAAAATCAACTTCACTAACTTTATACCCCTTTTTTCTTAATATATCACAATTATTTTTGTCAATTTCAAATAATACAACATTACATTTCTTAGCTACTTTATAGATTTCATCTACGATAGCACCTTGACCAGCGCATGGTTCCATAACAGAATCGTTTTCTTTTAATTCTGCTAATTCAATCATTTGTTTTACTATATTCAATGGAGTAGGAAAGTAATTTAATTCACGTTTTTTATCTGTAAATTCACCTGTCAAAATCATGTCTTCAAATTTTTCTTCTATATTTTCGGAAAAAATATGACATTTTTCTTTTCGATTCCATTTTCCGCCAATTGATTCTAATGCTTCATTTGTTTTTAAATAAATTTTACGTTCTAATTGAGTATTTGGTAGGAATATTTTATCTTGTTCGACACGACAGTTTGATAAAATCGTTAAGATTTCGTCTTTAATTTTCATAATTTTATTTTTATATTAAATTATACCACTCCCTAATCAAAATGTCACCATTTTTTTCTGGCGAACAAATTATTTCATTAAAATCCTTTTTTTGGGGCAATGCTATTATTAAATTTCGTGAATCAATATATCGGTTTAATTTTCTATAAATCTTTTGGGCCGCTTCATTTCCCGCTCCACCATCATTATCGGTCGCAATAATTATTCTATTCAAGTTTAATTTAAGAGTAGTATTTAATAATTTAAGATGCAATTCAACACCAAACAAACAAACAACATTTTCAATTCCGGCCTGAAATAAACTTAAAATATTTCCGGGCGATTCTACAATAATTATTTCTTTTTTTTCTCTTATTATGTTTAAATTTATAAATAGAGGCCAAACCCAATTTTTTGCACCCCCAATATGACGCCATTTTATTTTAGATTTTCCTGTAACATCTCTACCAGTTAAACCAATTAATTGATTTTTACCATTCAAAATTGGAAAACAATATCTATTAGTTAATTTTCCAGATAAACTTAATCCGCCCTTGAATTTTTCCAATACTTCTTTACTAATACCCCTATTTATCCAATAAGTGTGGTCTTTTATTAAAGAAACATACATTTCGTCGGGAAATACTATTTCGCCTTTTAATTTTTCTTCTTTGATTTTATTGGTTATTGGTATAAAATTTTTGTTTTTGAGCCAATTTTCGGATTCTTTTATGTCGGTTAATCCTAAAGTATATTGAACTAATTTGGCTAAACTTCCAGTTTCGCCTGTGACAAAATCAGTAAAACCAGAGGCATCATTATAAATTAAAATGGCAGTTTCATTATCGCCCGATCTCCATAAAGCGTTTGATCTCCAACCTTTTATGTCGGGTGTTAGTTTATATCCTATTTCGGATAAGAGAGTTTGGATATCTACTTCCATATTTTTTTTATCCAAATCCAATTATAAATAAATCTTTCCTACTTTTGATAAAATTCTTTTCTGTTTAAATGTTAATTTTTTTATAGCTCGCTTGTCTTTCTCAAGACATTGATTATAATATTCTCCGTTACTATCCATCCAGCCATTATTTGCGCCAACTTCTATTAAATTCAACATTTGTGCTATCTGTTTTGTTTTTTCTGAATCGTACCACATACAATTTAAAAAATTAGTTTATTCTTTATTTAATAAATCAATTATTTCATCTATTCTCTTTTTCGCCCGATTTAGTTCCTTTTGATACTCATTTTTGGTTATAACATTCATTTGAAGAGATAAATAAACAATATTTTCTTTTGCTTCTTTTAGTTTTTCTAATAAATTTGTTTTAAGTTCGTTGTTTTTCATCTATACCTTTTATGAAACAAACAATAAGCACTAATTATTGGATAATTCAAAAAATCAAATGGTCTTAATTTAGAAATAGAACTACCGTGGTAATAATAATTATCCCAAGTAAGATACCAGCTACATTCATTTTTTAGTACTAATTGAGATGTTAGTATTAAATTGTAACGGGTCAGGCTTTCTATTATTTGTCTGTCTTCATTATTAGAAAGAGAACATTGAGTTATTTTTAATATTTCAAATTTTCTTTCTTTGAGAAATTTTATAATAAAACTATCGGGCCAATGATCGGGCCGACTTTTAATTGGAGGTTTTATTTTATTTTGCGGCAAACCAGATAGCAAACTCAGTATGTTTGCGCCACACCCGTATAAAGAACTACAATATTCTGGAAAAAGAAAAGGGGTGAATTTGTAAACTTCAAATTTACTAAAATCCACCCGCTTTTCTTTGTATGTTCCTT
>ORJL010123879.1_pt1 | contig 15214 bp, 10 predicted proteins | sample 1779941 | NCBI WGS metagenome assembly ORJL01 (sample SAMEA104232317, study PRJEB22302) | groundwater metagenome | biome: forest; feature: aquifer; material: groundwater | place: USA | collected 2011-08-07 | depth 5.8 m | reverse complement strand
GTGGCAGAAGGGGGATGAGGCGCGGATGGTGGCGGGCAAGGCAACGGTGAGAGCTTGCGGTCCGCCGCGAGTGGCCAGGCTGCGGATGAATACGCCTGGGTCCAGGTAGGAGTCGCGCATGCGGATGCGGTCGCCAAGGAGTGCGCCCTGGGACGTCTCGGACGACGGGTCTATGGCCACCACTGCCACGGTGAGGCCATCGCCACGCAGCACGGGCAACACGCGGCTGATGACGGTGCTCTTGCCACAGCCCGCGGTGCCGCTGAAGCCCACCACGTGGGCCGGCGGACGGCGCTCCGGAAGACCCTCCCTGGCAAGAAGCTCCTCCGTCCGGTCAGGCTCGTCCTGGAGACGGGTTATCAGCCGCGCCAGGCGCAGGCGGTCGATGTCCTCAATTGCTGTCGACATGTACCAGCTCACCTTTGCCCAGACGGGCCAGTTCAGCGCCCAAACGCTCCACGATCTCCTCCAGAGGCGTATCCGGTGGAAACAAGGGGCCTATCCCAAGCTGTTCCTGGATGAACCGCTGTTGCTCGGGTAGCATGATGCCCCCGCCAGTGATCAGGATATCGTCGCGGCCAAGGCGATGCAAATCTTCCTTCAGGCGGCTGAAGAAAATAGTGGGGCTGCCCACATGAGAGCTAAGGCCAACCACGTCCACGTCTTCTTCCACCGCGGCCTTGGCCACTTCCTGCATGGTGCAATGGAGGCCTGCGTACACCACCTCTGCGCCCATAGAGCAGAAGAGGTCCGCCAGCAACCACAGCCCCCTAGTGTGGCCGTCCAGGCCTCCCTTGGCCAGCAATACCCGTACTGGCCTGGAGAAGCGCCTGCCGCCGGTGATAGCAGCCATCTCGCTGCGGGACAGCGTCGGCGAAATGACGTCGCGTTCCTTGTACTCGCCCCAAACGTCCTGGAGGGCCTGGCGGATCTCGCCCAGCGTGGCGTATGTAGTTACAGCTTTGATGAGGGAAGGCATCATGTTGTCGCCGGCACTCGCAGCGCGTTTCAAGTCGTCCAGGGCGCGGCTAACCTTGTCCTGGGAGCGCTCCGCCTTGACGCGACGCAGCCGCTGGATCTGCAACTGCTCGAACTCGCGCCGGGTTTCCAGCTCCTTCACCACCTGCTGGATAGCTTCCCGGTCATCGCCTTCTTCCTGGAGGACGTTGACCCCGACGATCTTGCGCTCGCCCGACTCCACACGCCGCTGGTCATGGACAGCGCTGGCGTGAATGGCGCGCTGTGGGTGGTACGCCTCGACGGCTGCCTCCATGCCACCCATCCGGTCTATGGCGGCCATCTCCTCAGCGGCCTCCGCCTCGATCTGGTCCGTGAGGCGCTCCACCAGCCACGAGCCTCCCAGAGGGTCAATCCACTGGCCCAGATCAGTCTCCTCCAGAAGGATTTGCTGGGTGCGCACGGCCAGCTTTACGGCGCCTTCGGTTGGGGTGGCGTACACCTCATCGTAGGAGTTAGTGTGGATGCTCTGGACGCCGCCCAGGATGGCCGCCAGGCACTGCGTTGCCACCCGCACGACGTTGTTCATTGGCTCCCTACGAGTGAGGGTGCAGCCGGCGGTCTGTGCGTGGATTCGACACCACTGCGACCTGGGATCCTGAGCGCCGAAGCGTTCTCGCATGATCTTGGCCCACATTCGCCTGGCAGCCCGCAGCTTGGCGATCTCCTGGAAAAAGTCATTGTGGACATCGAAGAAAAAGGACAGCCTTGGTGCAAAGTCGTCCACCTTCAGGCCACGTTCCATAGACCTCTGGACGTAGCAGATGCCGTCGGCCAGGGTGTACGCCAACTCCTGCGCCGCCGTAGCGCCCGCTTCGCGGATGTGGTAGCCGCTGATGGAGACAGCGTGCCACTGGGGAGCCGAACGGTTGCAGAAGTCGATGGTGTCCACCACCAGTCTGACCCCTGTGCCGACAGGGAAAAGCCACTCCTTCTGGGCGATGTACTCTTTGAGGATATCGTTCTGGGTCGTGCCGCCCAGGCGCTCCAGAGGGATTCCGCGTTTCTGGGCCATGGCGAAGTACATAGCGAGGAGGACGGCAGCCGGGCCGTTGATGGTCATGGACACGGTGATGTCCTGGATGAGGATGCCGTCGAACAGCTCCTCCATGTCCGCCAGGGTGTCCACGGCCACGCCGTCCCAGCCGACCTGCCCTTCGCTCACTGGGTCGTCGGAGTCGCGGCCCATGAGGGTCGGCATGTCAAAGGCGGTGGACAGGCCGGTGGTGCCAAGGCTAAGCAAGCGCTTGAACCTGTGGTTGGTGTCGGAGGCCAGGCCCTGGCCCGCGAACTGGCGGAGGGTGGGCCTTCTGCCCCGATACATGGTTGGGTAGATGCCGCGAGTGAAGGGGTATTGCCCGGAGTCGCCAAGCTGCTGAGCGTAGTAGTCTTCCAGGAACCGGAGCACGGCCTTGCGGCTCCTCTCCGGCACAGCGTCCAGCCAAGGAGCCAGAAGCTCCTGGGGGCGGAGCAGCCCGCTGTCTTCCGTCATACGACTCCCATGTACCCGGGCGTTCAGGCAGGAGTACGTTTGCCCTCAAGCATCCGCGCCCTTCGATACATTCAGGGCAAACGGGTCTTGAGGCAAACGCCTCACTCCCTTGCGTTCATGTTATAGCTTGCCAGGGCAAAAGACAATTTCGGCCAAGCTGCGGACCGCTCCTATCGCTCAGCGTCTCCCATCGAGCGGTCAAGGCCTTTGGCCTGCCCGTTCCGACGTATTTCGTCTGTCGCAGCCTATCGCCAACCGCGTCCGATAGTTTCCGCCGCCTCGTTCGCGCTGTACCCTCCAGCCCGAGTCGCGGCCAGCATCGACGGGTTCGTGTAGAATAAGAGGCGCTAGGCAGCACCGTGTCGAACTTATCGTACTCGCAGTCCCACCAGTAACCGCCCATGTCTGCTCCATCGTCCATTTCCGCGGCATCAGACCGCCAGCCTCTCTACGCTTGGGTAGTCATGCCTATTCTGTGGAGCATAGACATCACGGCCACGGTGCTCATTTTCTCCGTAGGAGTCCTGTTGCCCATATGGAAAAACGAGATGGGCGTTACCCCTATACAGGCAGGCCTCCTAGGCTCGGCGGGCTTCTTCGGGTTCGGCCTCATGGCGCTACCCGCAGCTATATGGCTGACCAAGTACAACGCAAGAAAGATTACACTGGCCTGCGCCCTGGGCATGGTAGCTATGGCAATACTCCAGGCGCTGGCCACAAACTCCGGCGTACTATTGGCAGGCCGGGTGATATTCGTGGTCTTGACAGTGGCTCGCCTGCAGATACAGGTCATGTTCTTTCAACAGTGGTTCCAGCCACGGCTCTACTCCATCGCCAATAGCATAGACTTCAGTTCCAGGACGTTGGGCCAGGTACTGGCGACGGCTATAACGCCTGTGCTGGCCGTCATGCTAGGAGGATGGCGGCACTACTACATAGGCATCGCAGCCGCGATAACGGCCTTGGCCGTGGTATGGGCCTTCATGGGACGTGAGCGCCAGCGGCCTGCAAGAGCCACCGCATCCTCGGCCTCGCCTGCCGCCGACGCGGGCAACCCTGCAAGGGTCTTGCGCAAAAGCAAGACCCTGTGGCTGATAGCTGGATGCCAGATGGGCCAAGCTGCGGCCTTCGCTTCAATAGCAACCTTCTATCCAACCTATGCCATTGACCGGCTGGGTATATCTATAACCACCGCGGGCCTTCTCATGAGCCTGTTCCCCCTTGGATCTATCGCAGGTTCCATATTCTCAGGCGCGGCTTCCCAGGCTGTCGGACTCAGGAAGCCTTTTATATGGATCCCCGGGGTGCTACTCCCGGCCATGTACCTGGCCGTACTGTATGCGGGCTCCATGCCACTGATCGTACTACTGCTGCTGGCATCGGGCTTCTTCTCCACAGTGGCAGGCCCCGTACTTTTCGTCGTGCCGTTGGACTTGGGGCTGAAGCCCCGTGAAGTGACGGTGGCATTTGGCCTGATACGGACCCTATTCCCAGTCGGCGCCACTATAGGCCCTCTTTTCGTCGGGTTCGTCCTGCAAGTCACAGGGTCTCTGCTTTTGGGCCTCAGTCTTGTGGCCCCTCTGGCCATCACCCTGTTCATAGGCGGCATCTTGCTGCCAGAGACCGGCCCCAAAGGGCGCAGGAGAGCCGAAAGCGTATAATGAAAGTGGTATGAACTGTTATCCCAAAGAATCCCGAATCGGAGGGATACCATGAGTACAACCTCAATCGTCCTCATCGTGGTGCTAGTGCTCTTGGCCCTGTTGGTCATCACCATATGGATGACCTACAACAGGCTGGTCACACTTCGGCAGCGAGTCAAAGAGTCCTGGTCTGGCATCGATGTGCAACTGAAACGGCGCGCCAGCTTGGTCCCGAACCTGGTCGAGACCGTCAAGGGCTACGCGGCACATGAGAGAGAGGTCTTCGAAAACGTCACCAAAGCCCGCGCCGCGCTCTTATCCGCCAGCACACCTCACCAAGCCGCGCAAGCGGATAATATGCTGACCGGAGCGTTGAAATCCCTTTTCGCGGTTGCAGAGGCGTACCCGCAGCTCAAGGCCAATGAAAACTTCATGCAGCTACAGAACGAACTCTCCGACCTTGAAGCGAAAATCGCCTATGCGCGCCAGTTCTACAACACCAACGTCCGCGACATGAACACCTCCATCCAGCAATTCCCTGCCGTCATCATGGCCCGTAGCTTCGGGTTCAAAGAGGAGGGGTTCTTCGAGGCGGAAGAGGCTGCCCGAGCCGATGTCTCAGTCAAGTTCACCAGCTAGCAGCCTCAATATCTACACCGCCATTGAGGCGAACAAACGCCGCACCATTGTGCTAATGGCCGTACTGGTGGTTATTCCAGTGGCGTTGGCTGAGATCGTCGGACTAGCACTGGGCTTGCCATTGGTGCCGGCGTCCGTTGTGGCAGGTGTGGCGGGCGTCATTGCGCTTCTGGTGGCGATCATAGGATACAGGTCCGGCGACTCTCTCATCCTCAGCGTTTCAGAAGCTCACCCAGCAGACCCACAGAAGTATCCGCAACTTTACCACACTGTAGAAAACCTCTGCATTGGAGCGGGGCTACCAATGCCGAAGATCTACGTTATGGACGAGGCCGCACCCAACGCCTTTGCCACTGGCCGCGATCCACAACATGCGTCCATCGCAGTTACAGAGGGGCTGCTGAAGAAAATGAGTACCACCGAATTGGAAGGCGTGATTGCCCACGAGATGTCCCACGTTGGCAATTACGACACCAGGCTGATGCTGATCTCCGTGGTCCTGGTGGGAGTGATCGCAATTATGGCAGACGTCTTCTTGCGGTCCACGTGGTACGGCGCAGGCTCACGGCAACGCTACAAGGGCAAGGGCGAGGGCACAGGCGGCGCCATTCTACTGGTGGTGGCCATACTCGCAATGATCCTGGCCCCCATAGCAGCCCAGATGATCCGGATGGCCATCTCCCGCCAACGCGAGTATATGGCCGATGCCACTGGTGCTCTGCTCACCCGCTATCCAGAGGGTCTGGCCAGCGCACTGGAGAAAATATCCAAGGATGCAACTCCCCTGGACGTATCTACAAAAGGGACGGCGCAACTGTACATTGCAGAGCCGCTCAAGGGACAGAAAAGCGCAATGAATAGCCTCTTCGACACCCATCCACCTATCCAGCGCCGCATCCAGCGACTGCGCGCCATGGAAGGGCGATCAGCTTAACCAGCGCTCTGCCGTAGCTGGGAGATTCCACAGGACGAGACAAACATAAGAACCACAAATGAGGGCCAATTTCATATCTAAACTTTTGACAATGTCTAGACTATGTGTTAAAATATTTGCATTGGCAAAGCTAGGAGCCAGAGAAACAGCGACACTGTGGTGCAGGAATAATTCTCGTTATCAATGTAGTCCCATGGTCGAATCTCGGGCACCCAGCTATTGCCCCTGTTGAGACTGTGTCCAGCATAGCAGCCCGCTGATGAGTAGCGCCCTTATAAGGCACTCGCCAGCGTCAGAAGGAACGATCAATGGTAGAAGCTAACGGCCAGTCTTCCGATCAATACACCGCCAAAGACATCCAGATCCTGGAAGGCATGGAGGCAGTCCGCCGCCGGCCTGGGATGTACATAGGCAGCACCGACCAGCACGGCCTCCATCATCTCGTCTATGAGATCGTGGACAACTGCGTGGACGAGGCCATGGCTGGCAAGTGCGACCACATAACCATCACCCTGGAAGAGGATAGCACCGTCCGGGTTTCAGACAACGGGCGCGGCATTCCCGTAGACATCCACCCCATCACCAAGCGGCCTGCCATAGAGACCATCCTCACCACCCTCCACTCGGGCGCCAAGTTCGGCGGCGGCGCGTACAAGGTCTCCGGAGGACTCCACGGCGTGGGGTCCTCTGTGGTCAATGCCCTGTCTGAAAAGCTGGTGGCGGAGGTCCGTCGCGACGGCCACCTCTACCGTGAGGAGTTCTCTCGCGGCAGGTCCAGAGGAGACCTCCAGGACATGGGCAGCACCGAAGGTCAAGGCACAACCATCTCCTTCCTGCCCGACACCCAAATTTTCGGCAAGCTGGAGTACGACTACGTCGAGCTGTGCCAGCGGTTCCGAGAGATGGCCTACCTGAACAAGGGCCTGCGAATAGAGTTCGCCAGCCCCTGGCACCACATCCGTGGCGCCGAGCACTGGCAGGACTCCTTCCACTTCGAAGGCGGCATCGTAGACTTCGTCAAGGACTACCTGAACCAGAACCGCGATGTCCTGAACCAGACGCCCATTCACATCGAAAAGACCGTGGAGAGCACTATCGTGGAGGTGGCCCTACAGTACAACACCGGCCTCTCGGAGTTGGTCTACGCCTTTGCCAACTGCATCCACAATCCCGACGGAGGATCCCACCTCACGGGCTTTCGCTCCGCCATTACCCGTGTGCTAAACGATTATGCCCGCAAGAAGAACTTCATCCGGGAAGATCAGGCCAACCTGGCCGGAGAAGATGTACGCGAGGGCCTAGTGGCAGTGATCAGCGTCAAGCTCCTAGACCCGGAGTTCGAGGGGCAGACCAAGGCCAAACTGGGCAATCCAGAGGTCAAGGGCCACGTGGAGGTGGCCGTGGCCGAGGGCTTGGAGTACTTCCTGGAGGAGCACCCACAGGATGCCAAGCGCATCATCGACAGGTGCATGACCGCTCAGAAAGCGCGCGAGGCAGCCCGCAAGGCTAGAGACATGGTGCTGCGCAAGAACGCCATGGATGGCGGGTCACTCCCCGGCAAGCTGGCCGATTGCCAGGAGAAAGACCCTGCCGTGAGCGAGTTGTTCCTGGTGGAGGGTGAGTCCGCCGGTGGCTCCGCCAAAATGGGAAGGGACCGCCGCTTCCAGGCCATCCTCCCGCTAAAGGGCAAGATCCTTAACGTGGAGAAGGCCCGGGAAGATCAGATGATAGCCCACGAGGAGATCCGGGCCATCATCACGGCCCTGGGCACCAAGTACCATTCCAGGGTCAAGACCAACGGCGACGAGTCCGACAACGGCAATGGTAACGGCAACGGCAAGAACGGGGCCAACGGCTTCGACCTGAAGGCCCTGCGCTACCATAAGGTAATCATCATGACCGATGCCGACGTGGACGGCTCGCACATTCGCACTTTGCTCCTTACTTTCTTCTATCGCCATATGAAACCCCTGGTAGAAGACGGATACCTGTACATTGCTCAGCCACCCCTGTACAAGGCGGCAAAGGGCAAGTCTGAAGAGTGGCTCTATGCCGAAGAAGAGAAGGACCGCTGGCTGGCGAAGCAGAAGTACACTTCACTCAGCGTGCTCTCCCAGCACGGGGCCAGCACCTTTAGCGGCATGGAACTCTCCAAAGTCTTGGAGGGTATCCGCGATCTGAAGAAGGCTCTTGCTGACCTGGAACACCACACTACTGTACCCACCGCCTTCATGCTGCTGATGCTGCGTTCGAATATGAGTGATCTGGCTGCCCAATGGACGGGCACCCCTCTGGAAATGGCGCAAGTGGAGGCGTTGCTAACCAAGGAGCAAATACCATTTACCAGGGCCTCCAACGCATCGGCCGATGAAACCCGGCTACACGTGGAATATCCAGTAGGGACCAAGTTCGACCTGTCCAGCAAGTACTTCGCCAGCCCCGCCATGCAGCGATGCTTCGAGCTTTACGCCAGCATCAAAACTGTGGCCGAGGGCGGGCCTTACTCTGTGCAGCGACGTGGCAAAGAGGTGGCCAGCGCCGTCCAGTGGAACGACCTTCTAGAAGTAGCTGAAGCCAACGCCGATTCCTCGGGTGTATCCCTCCAGAGGTACAAGGGCCTGGGCGAGATGAACCCTGAGCAACTCTGGGAAACGACCATGAACCCGGACACGCGAACAGTGCTGCGCGTGACGGCGGAGGATGCTGCGGAGGCGGAGAAGTGGTTCTCCCTGCTTATGGGGGACGAGGTAGAGCCTAGGCGGGACTTCATCCAGACGCGGGCCAGAGAAGTCCGCAACCTGGACGTCTAGCGGCCTGCCAACTCCGCCACCAGGGCCACCCAGTCGCCGTCGTGGCGACTCTCGATAACCTTTAGCGACTCCTTGACAAAGGCCTCTTCCACCTCTGGCTCTCTGTCTCTGAGGATTCCAGACACGACCACCACACCGCCCTCAGCCACAGCTTGGGCCAGAGGGTGCGCCACGTCCACAATGGTCTTAGCCGTTATGTTGGCGACCACGATGTTGTAGCCATGCCTCGCCACGTCGGCATTTGGTAGGCTACCAGCTATGGCCTTCACGATTCCAGCGACACCGTTCTGGCGGGCGTTGACCTGGGCCACAGTTGCCGCTGCGGGATCTATGTCCACACCTAGAACGCTGGCAGCACCCAGCTTGGCGGCAGCGATGGCCAGGATGCCGGAGCCAGTGCCCACATCAAGGACTCTCGCACCTGGGGTCACGCGCTCCTCCAAGAACTCCAGGCACATCCTGGTGGTGGGATGGTGGCCGGTGCCAAAGGCCATCCCTGGGTCCAGATCCACCACCGCCTCTCCAGCCGTCGGCGTGTACTCCTGCCACGTGGGCTTGATTACCAGGCGCCGCCCAATCCTCATCAGCGTGAAGTGCGCTTTCCACGCCGTCTCCCATTCCTGCTCTTCCAGAACACGCTCCTGAAGAGGGCCCATGGGTTGCAGGAGAGAGACCAGCCGCACGCCGATGTCTATCATCTCCCTACGGCTGCGCACCGTAGCGTCCATAGGTAGGTACGTTTTCACCTCCACGGAAGTCGGTGGCCCTAGCGCATTGGGATCATTATCAGGATCCCAGTCCCCTTCCTCCTGGACAACCACGCTACCGCCGCCGTGACGCCGGAACAGCTCCACAAGCGGCTCCACGTACTCAGGCGTAGTGCGTATGCTAAGCTCCAACCACTTTGCCACCGGTACGATCCTCCTGGCCATCTCCTAAACTATCCTACGCTTGGCGTAGGCGGCAAAACTCACCGATAGTGCCGCGCTACCTCTGAGGCGTACCTTGTCCCCAGAAGATGCGAGTTGCTGTCCAGCCACTGGCTGAGTTTGGTGGGACAGGTGGGAGCGCCCTCCGATACCAGCAGCCCAGACATCAGTCCTCTGATTTCATCCTTCGTAACCAGAATATCCCTTACCAGGTAGCTCAACAGCCTGGCCAGGAAAAGCGCCACCCCTGGAGCGACATGGACAACCCTGGCCTTGCTACCAACCTGGCGGGCAATCACGCGAACCATCTCCTCGTAGGTATAGGTCTCAGGACCTACCGCGTCCAAGGTAATGTTTCCATCCTGGTGGCCCAGCCGAACCGCCATCTCCGCAAGATCCTCCACGAACACCGGCTGTATCAGGTACTCTCCCGAGCCAAAGACAGGGAACACCGGATAGTTTCTTAAGAGCCATGCAATGTTATTCACCAGGATGTCTCCGGGGCCGAAGATGACAGTGGGCCGCAAGATGGCGAAAGACATCTGCGACTCCGTAATGAGCCGTTCCACGACGCCCTTCCCGCGGAAGTACGGCAGTCGCGAGTCCTCCCAGGCATTGGTAATGCTCACATGCACCACCCTGCTCACCCCTGCTTCCTCAGCCGCCTTCACCAAAACAGCGGTGTTGTCCACGGCTCGCTGGAAGCTGACGCCACGGCGGGGGAAGCGCACCCAGTAGGTGTTGTACAGCGTGGAGGCGCCCAGCAACCTCTTCACCAGATCAGCCGGCCTCTGGAAGTTTAAGGGGGCCACTTCCACAGCACCACCTAGCAAAGCCGCATCTCCAGGATGGTTTGTCAGCGTCCTGACTCGCCCTCCCTCGGCAATGAGTTCCTTGGCAATATACCTGCCGGTATAGCCAAAGGCCCCGGTGACTATACTCAATTCAGCCATATCTTGCGGGCATCAAAGAGGAAGCCCTGAACATGTCAGGGCTTCTGATTGGACAAATGCAGATGTTATGCTCACGCACCGCGCTTTTCCTTGAGCCGCGTGCCCAGGTCCTCAAAAATACGTCTTGTCTCGGCGTTCATGGAACGCGGTGTAACCACTCTGACGGTAACAATTAGCTCGCCCCTGCCTTTTCTATCCAAGTGGGCCACGCCCTCACCTTTTATGCGAAAGGTTGCGCCCGACTGCACGCCAGCAGCTATTTCCAGGGTGGTCTTCCCCTGGAGCGTGGGAACCTCCACTTTATCCCCCAGGGCGGCCTGAGCGAAGTTAATGGGTAACTCCAGCAGAAGGTCGGAGCCCTGGCGCCGGAAGAGCTTGTGTTCCTTCACATGCACTGCCAGGTACAGGTCGCCAGACGGGCCACCCATGCTTCCAGCATCGCCTTCACCTGCCAGGCGGACTTGAGAGCTGTCATCAACTCCCGCAGGAATGTTCACGCCCAGCTTTCTGGTATGTCGCTCAGCGCCTGCTCCCCGGCAACTGATGCAAGGCTTCGTGACTACCTTGCCCTCACCTCCACAGGTGGTGCAGGTCACGACTTGTAGGAACTGGCCGAAGAGGCTTTGCTGTGAGCGCCGCACCTGGCCGCTGCCGTGACAAGTAGAACACGTCACTGCGCTAGTCCCAGGCTCGGCACGCGTGCCTTTGCAACGCTCGCACCGCTCGGTGCGGCTGACCTCTATCTCCCGCCGAGCGCCCAGAGCCGCTTCTTCGAAGCTGAGAGTCAGTCCCATCTCCAAGTCACGACCTCGCCGTGGCTCCGCCGTACGGCGGCCCACTCCTCCAAAGAAGGCGTCAAAAATGTCACCAAATCCGCCAAAGGTATCAACCCCCTCGAACCCCCTGCCAGCCCCACCGTTGCCGCCTACCCCGGCATGGCCAAAACGATCATAGGCCGCGCGCTTCTCGGGGTCGCTCAATACCTGATAAGCCTCGTTGATCTCCTTGAAGCGCACATCGGCGTCCGGGCTCTTGTTCCTGTCCGGATGGTACTCAAGGGCCAGATGGCGGAAGGCCTTTCTGACCTCCTCCTCCGATGCGCCAGGAGATACGTTAAGAACCTCGTAATAGTCGCGCTTGCTTACCATGCTACCTCAAGCATACCAATCGCATCGTTTCATTATATTCCCAGGAAACGGCAGTCACAACAAACGGAAGCTAAAGTTGGGCGCATGGGGACTTCCAGGATTGAAGACAACCGCCGCTCAGATTACTGGGCCTTGCCTTGCACCGCGCCCACCATCTCGCTCATCATCGAGGACAGGTACCGCACGCTGGAGATGGCGCTGGCGTATGGCATTCGGGTCGGCCCAATGACGCCCACAACCCCCGCTCCCTCTGACGGCACTCCGTACTGAGCGAATACCACGCTGAACGACCGCAGAAGGACTCGCTTGTTCTCCGCACCTATAGTCACGCGGACCTCCCCGCTATCCGGCGCCACCTCCCACAGCAAAGAGCCCATCAGGTCACGGTCTTCCAGGACTTCGGCCACCTCTCTGGCCCGCGAGCCTGGCATCAGCTCAGGATAGCTGAACATGTGCCTCAACCCATCGAAGTGATACACAGGCGTCTTCTCTTGCTCTTCCTTCAAGAGCCCCAGTGCCGCCTCCGCCACCACCCTCTCCGCAGGAGTCAACTCCACGTTCTTGCTCTGGATCTCCCCAAGAGATAGGCTTGAGAAGTTCGTGTTTAGCTTGTTGGATATCTGGGTAAGCTGGTCCTGGTTCGTAGGTTCGCTGAAACGGACCAACTGCTGCTTCAGCCGCGATTCTTTGAGCACCATGACAACCAAGGCAAGGAACTCCTGGAGGTACACCATATCCAGCCGCCGCCACCGGGCCTCTTCCGCCCGCGGAAGCGTGCAAATGGCCAGCGCCCGCACTAGGCCAGCCAGTATCTCGGCGCTCAACTGGCTCCACGCCTCTACGTCCATATGCGTCCGCTGGAACTTCTGTCGCACGATCCGCTGCACCTGCCGAGACGGCCCTGGCACATCGCCCAAGAACTCCAGGTAGGCCCGATACCCCCTGTCGGACGGCACTCCGCCCGCAGAAGTGTGAGGCCGCACTACATAGCCCTCCTCCTCCAATTCAGCCATTTCGCTCCGGACCGTGGCTGCGCTTACCGCCAGAGGCATCCTCTGCGCCACGCTATCCGACGACACAGGCGTAGGAGTCTGGATATACTCCTCGACGATGGTCTGCAAAACCTTTTGCTGCCGAGCGGTGAGCATTCCCCTAGACCTTCCACTTCCTGCTTAGCACTTGGCCTTTCCGAGCGCTAACAGTTAATCTCGAATCTACCAGCCAGCGCGGGTACTGTCAAGGGCAAAGACCACCAGGTTAACCAGCCGACCTCCGCCGGACCAATAGCCACACAGCCATCACTATCGCCACTACCAAACCAACGCCCACTGCCAACCCTGCAACCCACATGCCGGGCGCTCCGGCTCCACGATCCAAGACTGGAGAGACGGTGCCAGTGGCCGCCGCACCAGGAGACGGCACAGCAGCCAGCCCAGTGAAGTGAAGGTCATACTCGGTGGCCTTGAACACCGGCGCGCCTGCCGGCTTGAAGACGTCCTCTTCCACCGCTTTCAGCCCGAGAGCGTAGAACGTCACCGTGCCGTAGTAGTAATCAGAACTTAGCGGCGCCACCAACAGGTTCCGGTAGACGCCACCCTCCTCCACAATCGTCCAGGTCTGGTAGTCCCGGATCCGAGCCTCCAGCCTGGTGCCGGCCGGCAAAGGCTGCCCGTTCAGGAGGGCCCGCCCACCGTACAGGACAGGATAAGGCGGCATCGACTGCGCTGCCACGGTGCCAGAAGCCATCAGCAACTCAAAAGCAACCCACAACCCAAAGACAATTCCAAACAGTCTACACTTCATACTCATATCCCATTCGCCCAGACTGCCACCGCCAACCTCACTACCACCGGCATAGCCACTCCACAACCAGCAAAACCGCCGTTTTCCGACCTAAAACGAAGGAGGGCCCTTGCGAGCCCTCCTTCAACCTTCCTTGCTTTCCTGAAGGGTTACGGAACCAGGACGCCCGCTTCAGTAGCGTACACCCAGTAGCCTCGCCCCACAGTCACGTTCTGGAAGTTCTTCGGCAACACCTTGCTCCACGGGTTGGCAGCAGATGGATCGTAGGCATAAGCCGCGGCCCACTTGACGCTCCCAAGGTACGTGTCCGCCGAGATATTCGTACCAGGCACATCACCCGCGATGCTAACCACCGGCAGCAGGTTCCATCCTGCCACCACTCCCACGGTCGGCGGCAGCGCCGCGAATCCCTGCGCAGGTATGCTCACCTTGATGGTGGCGAAGGTTGAAGACGTCACCCAGTACGCATGCGCGGCATCTATTGTGGTCAAGGAACCACTCAGCTGGCCAGCCGCGTCCCTGGTCGCGGACTTCCACGGGCTCCCCGTGGCCGCATCAGGCTTCGCCGGGTCATAGGTCACAACCGCCGTCACCTCAGTAATCTTGATCACGCTGTTGATAGCCGGATCCGCCGGGGCGCCAGGCAGCGAGATCAGGTTCTGGCCAGGCTTCACCGCTATATCGGTCGTCTTCTCTGCCTTCGCCGTGAACGTAGTGCTCACGTCGGCTATAGTCTTGTTCCCCGCCGCGTCTACAGCGTCACCAGCAGCAATCTTGAACTGGTACTTGGTCTCTGCCACCAGGCCCGTAGCCCTGTAGGTGACCTTGAAATCGGTGCTGATGGGGCTCAAGCTCGCCGTAACATCGGCCAGCGTCCCACCCGATACACCGAACTGGGCCTTGGTTATCGTCACTTTCTCAGTCCAGGTGACCCCAATGAACTTGCTGCTATCGTAGACGTTTGACGCATCCGCAGGATCCACGCCCCCCACCGCCTTGTCCGGGGGCGTCTTGTCCACGGTGAACGTCACAGCACTCGTAGAAGTCGTGTCCTTGGACCCCTTCGTACCCTTGTTCCCGGACCCGTCCAAGGCCTCTACATACACCGCTTTCTTCTGTCCCGCCGCCACTCCACCGTCGCCCACGTCGGTGCCCTTCACCTTAACCGTCCACGTATTGGTTCCAGCAGCCACCGCATTGGCAGTGATGGCAGGGATATCCAACACGCTGCCAGGCGCGTAAATCTCGATCAGCGACGGGTAGCCCCCGGTCAGCGCCTCGTTGGTAGCGATGGTGATAGTCACGGTACCATCGCTCTTGATCAAGGTAGTATCCACACTCAGGGTGCTGATCGTCGGCGCAATCCCATCGTCCGGAGTCGCTTCAAACGGGCCCGGCTTCGTGCTTCCAGCCAGGTCTGCTATTGACCCCGTAAACGTCACCTTCGGCCTGTCGGACGGGGCAATCGCGGTCCCCAGAGTAAGGAACACGTTCTTGCTTATCCCTGTTGTGGTTGCCGTGTTCGCGTACGCCGTAGCGGACGTCACTGTATTCCCGGCAACCGTAAAGTCGTCCGCAGTCACCGAAGAGGGCGCCAAGTCCTCGTTGAACACCAACCGGATACTGGTGGTCTTGCCCTTGGAGGCCGTGGTGTTGGACTTGTCGTCCGTCAGTATGGACGCGTCCCACCAGACACCCGTCTTGGCCGTGAAAGTCCCAGTCGGCGGGGTCACGTCCAGGGTATATGTGTACGCATTGTCGCCAGCTATGGTGGTATCTGAGTCCGTCTTCTTCTCATTCCCGGCCACGTCTTTCCCTACGAATTGCCAGGTATGAGCACCCTCTG
>ORJL010989350.1_pt1 | contig 15218 bp, 14 predicted proteins | sample 1779941 | NCBI WGS metagenome assembly ORJL01 (sample SAMEA104232317, study PRJEB22302) | groundwater metagenome | biome: forest; feature: aquifer; material: groundwater | place: USA | collected 2011-08-07 | depth 5.8 m | reverse complement strand
TAACTGCATGCGTGAACCACTCCTTGTGCTGATAGACGGAAACGCCATTGTTCACCGTGCTTACCACGCGTTCTTAAATACCAAAACGCTAACCGTAAGTAAAACGGGTGAAATTGTGAGTGCGGTATATGGTTTTGCTCAGATGTTGCTTAAAACCATTAGCGAAGTGAAACCGACTCAATGGGCGATTGCTTTTGACAAAGCTGCACCGACTTTCAGACATGAAATGTTTACCGAATATAAAGCTCATCGGCCCAAAACGCCCGATGAGCTGGTGAAACAGTTCGGGCGGGTCAAAGAGTTGGTGGCGGCTTTTAATATTCCGGTATTTGAAATCGACGGGTTTGAGGCCGATGACTTAATCGGGACACTGAGCCGTCAAGCCAGCGAGCAAGGAATCGATAGTGTAATTGTGACAGGCGACGCGGATACCATGCAGCTAGTCGGCCCTCGAGTAAAAGTGCTTTATCCCAAGCCGCGCGGTTCGTTCAGCGAAACCCAACTTTACGATGAGAACGCGGTTTTCGAAAGGTACGGGGTTAAGCCGGAGAATATCACCGACCTGAAAGGCCTTGTCGGCGACCCTTCGGACAATATTCCAGGGGTAAAAGGGATTGGGGAAAAGACGGCGGTAAAGCTCATTCAGCAATTCGGGACTCTGGAAGAAATTTACGTACATATCGAACAGGTAACGCCGCCGCGTATAAAAACTTTGCTGCGAGATCAAGAAGGCATAGCGCGGCAGAGCAAACAATTGGCAACCATCGTTATGAATGCTCCGGTTCTGCTCGACCTGGACTCGTGTTGTACTAGTTCCTTCGACAGGAAGCGAGTTACGGATCTTTTCCGAGAAATGGAATTCTATTCGCTTTTGGCGCGGTTGCCGGAAGCCGAAGGCCGAGGAGAGGAAACACAAAAAGCTGTCGAAATCTTGCGAGCGTATACGGTTATCAACACGCCTGACGGTCTCGATAATCTGGTTAAGCGCCTACGGGAAGCCAAAACGTTTGCTTTCGATGTGGAGACAACCGGTCAGGATGCGATGGCCGTCCAACTTGTCGGCATATCAGTTTCGGCAGCACAAGGTGAAGCTTATTATATTCCAGTCGGGCATACCGGTTGGGGTGGGTTACTGCAAATGCCGCTGGAGCAAGTAATTAGCCGGATAAGGCCCATCATGGAAGAAGCCGGATATTACAGGGTTGGGCATAACAGCAAATTCGATATAACCGTACTGGCAGAGAACGGCATCGGGGTGAAAGATGTTGCGTTCGATACCATGGTGGCCGCCTATCTGCTCAGCGAGAAAGCGTTAAGTTTAAAACCATTGACATTCAATCGTCTTGGAATTGAAATGCCGGCCATCAACGATCTGATCGGTGACGGCCGTAAGCAAATTACGATGGCCGAGGTCGGTGTTGAGCAAGTTTGCGAATATGCTTGTGCCGATGTCGATATGACATTAAGGTTAGCCCGTACGTTCGACCCGGAGTTGCGTGAGCAGGGCTTATGGCCATTGTTTGCGGATGTTGAAATGCCGCTGATACCGGTTCTGGTACACATGGAGAGAAGCGGAGTCTTACTCGATGAAGCGCTGCTGTACACGATGTCACAGGAACTTGGAGCTCGAATACGGGAGTTGGAAACGGATATCTACCAGCATGTAGGACATGAATTCAACATTAGCTCACCACAGCAATTGAGTGCGGTTCTTTTTCAGGAAATGAAACTGACTGCGGGGAAGAAAATAAAGGGCGGCGGTTATTCCACAGGTGCAGCGATTCTGGAAGAATTGCGGGGTGTGCATCCAGTAATAGATCTTGTTCTCGACTTCCGGCAACTCGTTAAGCTGAAGTCGACTTATTTAGATGCGCTACCAATCCTTATCAATAAAAAGACAGGCCGGGTGCATACCAATTTTAACCAGACTAAAACTGCAACGGGACGGCTTTCATCGACAGATCCGAATTTACAAAATATACCCGTGCGTGGGGAATTAGGCAAACGTATCAGACGTGCTTTTATTGTTGCCCCGGGAAATACGCTCCTTGCCGGCGACTATTCTCAAATAGATCTTCGTGCATTGGCCTATTTGTCTCAAGATCCGCGTTTGCTCGAAGCGTTTAACCGTGATGAAGATATCCATGCGGCGACAGCTTCTCAAATATTCGGCGTTGAGGCAGGAGCGGTTACGCCCGAAATGCGTCGCCTGGCAAAGACGGTTAATTTCGGCGTTATTTACGGTATGAGCGAGTACGGTCTGGAACAGGCAACAGAGCTTTCCCGTGAAGAGGCCGGCAAGTTCATCGAGGCCTACTTTGAAAAATATTCCGGTGTAAAGCAATATTTGGAGAGCACCAAGCAATTCGCCCGGGAAAAGGGATTCGTACAAACGCTCCTCGGCCGGCGGCGGTGCATTCCGGAGATAAATTCGGCTAATCGGCTTGTCCGGGAAGCGGCCGAAAGAATGGCGATAAATATGCCTGTTCAGGGGACGTCGGCAGACATAATTAAAGTTGCCATGGTTGGTATTTACCGTGAAATGGTAAAGCTCCGGCTCAAGAGCAAAATGCTGCTCCAGGTACATGATGAACTTCTATTCGAGGTACCGGATGGCGAGTTGGACGTAATGAGCCGCCTGGTGCCTGAAATTATGAATACGGCGGTTAAGCTCAGCGTGCCACTGAAGGTTGACCTGAAGAAAGGGCATAACTGGGGAGAGTTAGAGTAGGAGCTTAGATGCCTGAATTGCCGGAAGTCGAAACAGTAAAAAATGAACTTTCGCCGTTAGTGTTGGGTCGTAAAGTTACGAACGTGACGTTGCTATGGGAAGGGATAGTACGCCAACCTTCCGCAACCGACTTTCGGTCACGCCTGATAGGGCAAAAAATTACAGGAATCAATAGGCGCGGCAAGTACTTGCTGTTCAGCTTGAGTAATGGGGGAACCTTGATCGCTCATCTGAAAATGAGCGGAGCCTTGATCGCCGGGCGGGGTAATGCCCAAGAGGTGCGGTTTGCTCGTGCCGTTTTGTATTTTGATGACGGCAGCAACGTTGTTTTTCGCGACCCGCGAAAATTCGGTCGGATGTGGCTAGTAAACGACGCAAGCAGTGTCGTCGGAAAATTAGGTCCCGAACCGTTAGAAACAGACTTTACGACGCAAGTTCTTGCTCAGCGAATAAAAGGGCGGAAAGCACCCATCAAGGCGCTGCTATGCGATCAAAGCATTGTTGCGGGCGTTGGAAATTTATATGCCGATGAAGCCCTTTTCCTGGCGAGGATCCATCCCCTAACCGAAGGCGGAAACTTTTTCGAGTACCGGCTAAAGCACCTGCATAGTGCCATAAGGCGGGTGCTGCAAAAGGGAATCAAAAATAAGGGTGCGAGTATAGAAAACTACGTGCGCCCAGACGGTAATCCCGGTACGGCTCACCTGGAGTTTCTGATGCCGCGAAAGGCTGGTGAGCCCTGTACGCGCTGCGGCACGCCCGTAGAACGCATCACAGTGCGAGGGCGCGGAACCTATTTTTGCCCAAAGTGCCAAGTTTAGCCGGCGCGAGCGGCGCTCTGGCAGGTGCAAAGGCAAATACAGTATGTGATACTACGTCTTGGCGGGCGAGGCTTTAATTGCGTTGAGCTTATTTACCAAACGCGATTTGCGGCGGGCAGCGTTGTTGCGATGAATGATGCCTCTTTCTGCTGCTCTATCGAGGGTAGCAACAGCAGTAGTGACGGCGTCTTTTGCAGCACCGGCGTCACCCGAAGTAATAACTTTCTCTGCTTTAGTAACGTTGGTCTTGCAAAGGGTGTTAAGAGACTTGTTGCGAGATTGTTTCCTCTCGCTGGAGCGCATTTCTCTTTCGGCTGATTGACTGACTGGCAAAATAAACCTCCTCGGACTTCTTGTTTGTCTTTCTTTTATATCACAAATGGAGGTGGTTTGACTAGAGGTGGAGGTGAAGAAGAAATCTTGATTATTTGAGAAACACCTAGCGTGTCGCGCTCGAATCGGTTTGTGCCTCTTTAGGCGGAACGCCGTCGTTCACCCTGGTGGCGCTGATGACTTCCCGTACGCGTTCGATTTTAGTAAGAAGTCGATTAAGCTGGGACAGATTTTCAGTTTCGAGAGTTAAAAACGTCGAGGCAGTACCATCGCCGTTGCTGGCCGAGCTTACGGAATTAATGTTTATCTTTTCTTCGGCGACCAGAGTGGTTATGTCTCGTACCAGCCCGACACGATTAGCGGATTGTACCTGAATCTTGACGGGGTACGAGGCCCTGGTATCTCCCCATTCCGCGTTTACTAACCGGTCCTTTTCCACCTCAAGGACTACGTTGTGACAATCAGCCCGGTGGATGGTCACGCCACGGTTACGGGTTATGTACCCCACGATCCTGTCACCAGGCAAAGGATGGCAGCATTCGGCTAATCGCGTCAACAAGTTCTCGACCCCCTCGATCTTTACTGCAGAAGTGGGTTGTTTTAGGGGAGCAGCCATTGTGATTTTGGGCTGCTGTTGCTGGAGAGCTAGTCTTTGTACGATCTGGGGAGTGTTGATGCTTCCATAACCGATATTCGCATAAAAATCATCGAGGTTTTCGTACTTGAAAAGCTTGGACAGCCTTTCGCGTTCCGTGGATTTCAAGCCAAGCTGCTTTATCATCTTTTCGAGCATTTCCCGCCCGCGCTCGATATTTTCCGTCCGTTCCTGCTTCTTGAACCACTGGCGTATCTTCTGCATCGCGTCAGACGTCTTGACGTATCCGAGAACGGGATTTAGCCAATCCCGGCTCGGCCCTTTGGATGTTTTGCTGGTCAATATCTCTACCATGTCCCCGTTGTTTAGCTGGTGGTTGAGCGATACGAGACGGCCGTTGACTTTAGCACCGACGCAGCGGTGGCCAAGGTTGGTATGAATGCGATAGGCAAAATCGAGAGGCGTAGCGCCTTTCGGAAGGTCTTTGATATCGCCTTTCGGGGTATAAACAAAAACCTGGTCGATAAAGATATCTGTTTTTACGGATTCCAGGAACTCTTCTGCTCCGCTCAGCTCCCGGTGCCATTCGACAAGCTGGCGGAGCCAGCTCAATCTTTCTTCAACGTGAATGCCTTTCTTTTCGCCTTCTTTGTACCGCCAATGGGCCGCGACGCCAAACTCGGCAACGCTGTGCATCTGGTGCGTCCTTATTTGAATTTCGAGAGGAGTGGTACCCATATACATTACAGTGGTATGCAAAGACTGGTAACCGTTGGGTTTCGGGTTGGCGATATAATCATCGAATTGGTCCGGCAATGGCCTCCAGAGGTTATGGACGACACCGAGGGCAATGTAGCAATCGCTCACACTGTCGACCAATACCCTGAGCGCCAGCAGATCGTGAATATCATCGAAATCTTTGCCCATTTCCGCATATTTTTCAATCTTCTGGTGTATGCTGAAAATGTGCTTGGGGCGGCCGTAGATTTCGGCCTTCAATCCGGCTGCGTCCAATTCGCTGCGCAAAGTCTGCAGGGCTTGCTTGATAAAACCGTCACGCTCGTCTACCCCGGTCGCGACCAGCCTTTCGATCTGGTGGTAGCGCCTGGGGTCGAGGTAGCGGAAAGACAAATCCTCAAGCTGCCACTTTAATTCCCATATGCCCAGGCGGTGGGCAAGCGGGGCATATACCTCCATAGTTTCCTGGGCAATAGTACGCCGCTTTTCCGGGGATAAAGCATCGAGGGTGAGCATATTATGGAGGCGGTCGGCAAGTTTGATGAAAACGACCCGCAAGTCCACGGCCATCGCCAGGAGCATTTTTCTGAGGTTTTCCGCCTGCTCGGGACGGATAGCAGAATCCTCACGTCTGTCGATGTCCTTACGTGCCCGCCATGACACCTTTCCCAGTTTCGTTACGCCGTCGACGAGCTTGGCAACTTCCGGGCCGAACTTTTCCTGGATTTCAGTTATAGGAATGGCACAATCTTCCGGAACGTCATGCAGTAAGGCTGCTGCCAGGGAACTGGAATCGAGCTGCAGTTCGGCGAGGGTCGTGGCAACGTGGAGGGGATGTTCCAGGTAAGGTTCGCCTGATTTACGCAATTGGCCTTCATGGGCATTCATGGCAAACTGATAGGCGGATTCGATAACGGCAATCTTTTCCGGCGGTAGGTACTCGCGTGCTTTATTGAGAAGATCGTTAAAACTCATACCTGATTACTCAAGACATCAATAACGAATTATATCTCAATCGCATTTGAGAGTAAAACGAAATAGCCCCGGGAAAGGGGAGTTAAACGTCGGGAGAGGCGGAAAAATTGAGTGAATTCGGATGCCTGTGTTATGATGACTAAACATGGAAATCAATGTTGAAGTAGATAGCAGATTTGCCGGTTGCGTTAAGGCGAAATGGCTGAAGAGCATTATCGATCGAACTCTCACTGCACAAAGGCTGGGTAATGAAGCGGAAGTTAGTCTTATAGTTACCGGGCAAAGAAAAATACAAGAGCTCAATAAAGTGTATCTGGAAGAGGGCAGACCTACCGACGTCCTGTCATTCCCGATGATGGAACCCGCGGCTAAAGTGGGTTTTGTATCTGCGCCTGATGGCAAGAAGCATTTGGGTGAAGTAATCGTATCTTTTCCGCAAGCTGTTTTGCAGGCAGAAGAACACGGTCACTCTGTAGAACGAGAGATATCTATTCTGGTTGTGCATGGGCTACTGCATCTTCTGGGTTTCGATCACGCCGAGGCAGCCCCGAAAAGGGAGATGCAGGCCACGGAAAAGGAAATCCTGAGTTTACTCGAAAAGGCATCGGCATGAAGGTATTGGGTATTGCCGGAAGCCCGCGGCGCGGGGGTAACACCGATCTGCTGTTGTCCGAATTATTGCGCGGGGCTGCCAGTAAAGGTGCCGAAATACAGACCATTATCTTGCTAAATGACCTCAAATTCATTCCCTGCCAGCATTGCGATCATTGCCTGAAAACGGGGATATGCAAATATCAGGACGATATGCAGATGGTTTATCGTGAGCTGGAAGAAGCCGACCGGGTAGTTTTAGCTTCCCCGATCCATTTTCTCGGGGTATCGGCACAGATGAAAGCGATGATCGACCGTTGCCAGTCTCTGTGGGCAAGAAAATATGTCCTGCACGTCCCCCCGCTCGGCGACCGCCGGGAACGAAAGGGTTTTTTTATTTCTGTAAGCGGAAGAAAAGAGTTTTCTCAGTTCGAACCGGCGATAGCGACCATCAAAGCCTTTTTTAGGGTCATTGATGTCACTTATTCCGGCGAGCTATTGTTCAGTTCGGTTGATGAAAAAGGTGCTATATTGAATAACCCTGAGGCTATGAAAAAAGCCTTCGAGGCAGGGAAAAAGTTGGTGGAATAGCAAAATGAAAATCGGGCCGTTGGAAATCTTAATCATACTAGTTGTGGCGTTTTCGGCTTTGTTGGTGTTTCGCTTGTTTCGCGGTGATAAACGCTTACCCGAACAAAGTACAAATAATTCGGTTGAAGTTAAAACTGGACAGGAGCTGGCGACGGGAAACAACCAGTTAAAGAAGGCTGGTGTGGCATTGGTAATTTTGGGGATATTTATCTTGCTATTCGGCATGCGCACCTTTGAATTAGTGATGAAGATGTACCTTTGGGCTTTTATTCTGGTTGTGGCGGGGGTGGTGGCTCTTGTGCTTTCCCGAAAACGATAGCTTTAATTTTCCGCAGGTTACTTAAACGCGTTTACTGGGGTCAGTGTCTCGCCGCACCAACTAATTCTTTTATGCTCCCTATCTTTTCTTCCTGTAAGAAAATTTTAATTCCTTCCAGAATGTCGAGGGGAGCCATAGGATTATTGAAGTTAGCTGTGCCGACCTGGACGGCGGAAGCCCCGGCCATGATGAATTCGATGGCATCCTGCGCGTTTGAGATGCCGCCGCAGCCGATGATAGGTAACGTAACGGCACCGGCTACCTGATACACCATGCTGAGGGCTACAGGCTTGATCGCCGGACCGGAAAGACCCCCGGTGATGTTGCCCAACACGGGACGGCGTCGTCGGATATCTATAGCCATACCTCGAAGCGTGTTAATAAGCGTTATCGCATCGGCACCCGCTTCGGCTACAGCTATGGCAACGCTGGTGATGTTGCTGGTATTGGGTGTCAGCTTAACTATGACGGGCAGCGACGTTGCCTTTCTTACCGCCCGCGTTACCTCGGCCGCGGAATCGGGATTGGAACCGAATTCGGCGCCGCCTGATTTAATGTTAGGGCAACTGATATTTGTTTCGATGCCGGCTATACCGTCGACGTTGTCCAGTCGTCGCGCTGCCTCAGCGTAATCATTGACGCTCGCACCGGCAATGTTGACGATTACGGGGACCTGCCATTTTGCCCATAAAGGTGCCATTTCTTTTATCAGGGAATCTACACCTATATTCTGCAGGCCGATGGCATTAAGCAGACCTGATGGGGTTTCGAACAGCCGAGGTTGATCGTTGCCTGCTCTCGGTTCGAGGGTTGTCCCTTTGCAAACGATGGCGCCAAGCTGCTGAATATCGATCAGGTGGCTCACTTCGGTCTCGGTGCCATAACCGAACGTGCCCGAGGCTGTCATAACCGGATTGGGCAGCAACAGCCCATTTTTGGAGTTTGGAGCGAGTTGAACCGAAAGATTCGGGTGGTTATTCACGAAAGAGATTATAGAGTATGGCATGATGGGCAGGCAACTGTCGTAAGTTGATAAATGCACCTCTGTCTAATATACTGAAAATGGAATAAGAATCATCTCTGAGGCTGGCGTTATTGCCTCAGCAACTTTACTCCGCTATAATATCGCTATCTTCCAACGGTAAACTCAGGATTTCGTCCAGCTTTACAGGAGGAACAAGAGTTGACTGCAATAAATTTTGAAAAACTTCGTTCCCGTTTGGAGAGTGAACGCACGCATTTACTCAAGGACATTGATGATTTAAAAGCCGATGTACAACCTGCCGATGTAAGGCGCGAAGGCAGCCCATTCGGAAAAAGAGAAGAAGAAGCTACCGAAAGTTTCGAACTGGAAAAAAGACTGGCCGTCGAAAAGCAAATCAAGGGGAAACTTGCCGAAATCAACCATGCCCTGAGCAAATTTGCAAAAGGAACTTACGGGTTGTGTGATGTTTGCGGCCGGGCTATTAGTCCGGAGCGCCTGGAAGCCTTACCTCAAGCCAATCTATGTTTGAGTGACAAAGCCAAGCAGGCGGGGGTGTAACTATTAGTTTTTCCCGGTGCTTATGGCCAGACGCGATATTCGCCCTCACGGCCGTTTTCGTTGTAATCCTCGACCAGATAACCAAGACCTGGATCAGGTCGTACGCTGAGGGAGACCTTATCTTTGAATCCACGTTATTACAAATCGTGCGCGGGCAAAACACCGGAGCTGTCTTCGGCACATTCCAAGGTTTTTCGTTTGCATTAACGGTATTGACCTCCATCGTGATAATCGTGCTCCTGGTATGCGTTTTCATTTTCTGGAGTACTTCCTACTTTTTAGATAGCGTATTTGCCCGGACGGCAGTCAGTCTCTATATCGGCGGAGCCATAGGCAATTTGATAGATCGGATCCGGTTTGGGTCTGTAACCGATTTCATTGACTTTCGTGTGTGGCCCTCATTCAATGTCGCCGATGCATCTATGACGATCGCAGTGATCATGTTCATCTACTCGTTACTTTTTATAGCCAATCCGGGAAAACAACAATAGGTCAGCGCTGGCACCGCGTAAATAGAAAAAACGGGTTCGAAATCCAATCGAAAACATTCAAGAAATAAGACTTACGGTATCGGAAGCAGGGGCTCGGCTCGATAAATATGTTACCGAGCATTGTCCCGGAGTTACCCGGTCGCACGTACAAAAGTTGATTGACGACGGGCATATTCTGGTGAACAATCGCCCTGCCAAAGCCGGGCTCAAGCTGATTGCCGGTAATAGCATATCTGTAACTATTCCACCCCCGCCGCCCAGCCATTTGACGCCTGAGTCCATTCCTCTAAATATTGTATTCGAAGACAATGACCTGATGGTCGTTGATAAACCTGCCGGGCTCACTGTTCATCCTGCTCCAGGTCATCCTTCCGGAACGCTTGCCAATGCGATACTAGCTCACCTGGGGCGTACTCCTGAAGGAAGTGAATGGTGGCGACCGGGTATCGTTCACCGTTTGGATAAGGATACCTCGGGGTTGATAATTGTTGCTAAAAACGCTTTCGCGCACGCTAATCTTTCTGAGCAATTCAAATCGCGGTCAGTGGTAAAAAAATATTTGACTTTGGTAAAAGGCAGAATTCAACCCATGGAGGGCATTATTGAAGCCGCGATAGGCCGGGACGCTCGCGACCGTAAACGAATGGCGATAGCAATTAATGGCAGGGGCAGGGAAGCGAAAACGAACTACCGTGTCATCGAGTATGTCGGCGATCATTCTTTGCTGGAGATCAAGCCCGAGACCGGACGCACCCATCAGATACGAGTGCATTTAGCGGCGATCGGGCACCCGGTAATAGGAGATCCCGTGTATGGGATTCAATCGCCTCATCTTACGCGCCAATTTTTGCATGCGGCGCAATTAGACTTCCGGCTCCCTTCCAGCGGCGAATACGTGGAATTCAAGTCGGAATTACCGGAAGATTTGAGAAATGAACTTGCGTTTATTGGCGGTTGCGACACGAAGTGATAAAATGTTGAACGCAGAAGAACTTCAAAAGGTTGGTATATGTCTCGAATAGTACGAACTCGTTTTGCCCCCAGTCCCACCGGATATCCCCACGTTGGCAGTATCCGCACGGCACTGTTCGCCTGGTTGTTTGCCCGACGCAATGGCGGAAAATTCATTCTTCGCATCGAGGATACAGATGTTGCCCGAACGGTAGAAGGAGCAGTTGAATCCATAATAGCAGGATTGAAGTGGCTTGGTATAGATTGGGACGAAGGACCGGAAGTGGGTGGAAGTTACGGCCCATACGTTCAGTCGCAGCGGTTGAAATTGTACCATGAGGCTGCCGTTCGCCTCATCGAGCAAGACAATGCCTACTATTGCTATTGTTCTCCGCAACGCCTCGAAAAGATGCGAGAAGAGCAGATGCAACGCAAAGTGCCGTCCGGTTATGACCGGCACTGCCGTAATCTATCGCAACAGGAGAGGGAACTGAAAAAGGCGGAGGGCGTTGTTCCGGTAGTCCGGTTTAAGATGCCGCTGAACGGGAAAACACGATTTCAGGACATAATTCGAGGCAACGTGGTTTTTGAAAACAACCTTATGGACGACTTTGTTTTGATGAAGTCCGACGGCTATCCGACCTACCATTTGGCGAATATCGTAGACGATCATGCTATGGACATCAGTCACGTCATACGGGCGGAAGAGTGGCTTTCCAGTACGCCGAAGCATGTTCTTCTATATGCCGCCATGCGGTACGAGCCGCCCCAGTTTGCTCATTTGCCTCTTATTCTCGGGCCGGACCGCTCGAAATTGAGCAAGCGTCATGGTGCAGTGTCGGTTATGGAATACCGCGATCAAGGGTATCTGCCCGAAACGATGCTTAATTTCCTGGCTTTGCTCGGTTGGTCGCTCGACGATAAAACCGAATTGCTGTCACGTGAGCAGCTTATCAAAGACTTTTCCCTGGAGCGCGTCAGCAAGACGGCAGCAGTATTTAATATAGAAAAGTTAAACTGGATGAATGGGGTATATATAAGGCAGTTGAGTACAGAGGAATTTACGCGGCGGGTTACGCCGTTTCTGGAATGGGACTTGCCGGCAGCAGTAAAGCGCCCTTTGGCAACAGAATACGCCGCAAAAGTTATGCCTCTTATCCAGGAAAGGGCGAAATTACTCGATGATGCTGCTCAATTGAGCCGTTATTTCTTCGTCGATTCGCTCGATTATGACGTAAATTTGCTGATCAGCAAGGGGATGACAAAGGAATCAACTATAAAGGCTCTCGAGGTTAGCATTGAAAGACTGGAAAAGGTTGAGGGTTTTGAAGCTGTATCTCTGGAAGCCCTCCTTCGCCCGCTTGCAGAAGAATTGCAACTGAAAACGGGGCAGTTATTCGGCGCGCTGAGAACGGCTGTTTCGGGAGAAACGGCGACTCCGCCTCTATTTCAGATGATGGCGGTACTCGGAAAAATGCGCTGTCTCGATCGGATTTGCAAGGCAATCGACAAGCTGCAACTCCTCCCCACCCAACCATAATCATCTTCTGATATATTTAGCATAATGAATACCTTTCACCCCGGGTATTTGAGCTTGTATAGCTCCGGCGAATTGGCCTCGCGTGCCGATTCACTTTCCGCCCGGCTGGCGGCATGTGATATTTGTCCGAGAAGATGCGGGGTTAACCGGTTTGCGGAAGAACCAGGGTTCTGTAAATCGGGTTCTTTACCCGTTGTTGCTTCCTGGTGTGTACATCGGGGCGAGGAACCTCCCGTATCCGGTTCCAACGGCTCCGGGGCTATTTTCTTCAGCAACTGTACTATGCGGTGCGTATATTGCCAGAATTACCAGATAAGCCAGGATTGGGACTCCCAAAAACGTAACCTGATTAGTATCGATGCCCTGGGGGAGCGAATGCTAGAGTTACAGGGGAAAGGTTGCCACAACATAAATCTGGTCACCCCAACGCATTTTATACCGCAGATACTGCAGGCGTTGGTGTGGGCTGTCCCTCGCGGTTTGAGCATACCTTTGGTTTACAACACCAGCGGGTATGAGTCTGTGGATGTGATCAAAATGCTCGACGGTATTGTTGATATTTATTTGCCTGACCTGAGGTATGCTTCAAGTGAGACGGCAAAAGTGTTGTCAAAAACTGCGGACTACCCGAACAATGCGAAAAATTCCATCAAAGAGATGTACCGCCAAGTCGGCGATTTGCTGGTTAATAAGGATGGGGTCGCCAAAAAAGGTTTGATCGTACGTCATCTGATATTGCCGGAACGGCTGGCGGGCAGCGAAGAATTGATAACCTGGTTGGCTAAAGAGCTATCGTCAAAGGTAACGGTAAGCATAATGTCGCAGTACTATCCCACTCACCTCTCTTCGTCGTTTGCTTCTCTGAGACGAAAAATCACAGCGGCCGAATATCAGGAGGTCGTGCATATGGTAAATGCTGCGGGCATGGAAAATGGCTGGTTCCAGGAAATGGAATCGGCCGAAACCTATTTACCTGATTTCATGCGGACGGAGCATCCCTTCGAAGCAAACAGAGAAGACGATGTTACTGCTGCGGTGGACGTTTACCCAAGTTTGGAGGAGTAACACAAACCTATTTGCGTTTTCTTTTGACGAAATTGAAAGTGACTTTCTTGCCATTAGTCTTGTCTTTCTTGTTTACGCCGTCGACGAACTTTTTTAAATCAGGAAGAGTCTTGTCAGTCATGTTATTGTCCCCATTCATTAAAGTATCAGATATATTAGCAGATACGAGAGAAGGTAAGCAACAGCTTGACAGAAAGTGTAGCTGATTGTACATTAAGTAGAACAAGTGTTCGTTTATTGAAGAAAGCGACTGATTGATGCCGAACATATCTTCTAAACAAAAAAGAATAGTCGAGTATATTAGCGTTTTTTGGGACGATCATGGCTATCCACCCACCATAAGAGATATTGCCAAAGGATGCGGATTGAGTTCGACTTCGGTGGTAGACTATAATCTCAAAAGCCTGGAAAAGCATGGCTACATCAGGCGGCATTCCGGAGTGTCGCGAGGGATCGAATTATCCACTCGTGTTTCGCATAATACCGTATCGGTATCGGTTCTTGGCGTAATTGCTGCTGGGGAACCGATACCCGTACCTGAAGTCGACACGTGGGATGAGACGAGTTCAGCGGAAACAATTGCGTTAACCAACGACATTACAAAAGGCCGGAAAGGCATTTACGCGCTCAGGGTAAAAGGCCGTTCCATGATCGATGCTTTGATCAATGACGGAGATATCATTTTACTGCAAAACACCAATATGGTGGAAAACGGCGACACCGTCGCGGTATGGCTGAAAGAAGAAAGAGAAACTACACTGAAAAAGGTATACAGTGAGGGTGATCGAGTCCGGCTACAGCCGGCTAACAGCCAGATGAAGCCGTTCTACAGTAAACCTGAAAACGTTGAAATTCAGGGGAAAGTGATAGCTGTTATCAGACAACTGGCACGATAAAAGGTATTATTTCGCCCGCTTCGCCGTTGCCGGGTAAACTGGCGTGCACCATCGGGAATACTTCGGGTTGTTGCCTATAATAACCTCGGAATAAGCTTTCTGTAGTTTTTTCGTAATGGGCCCGATCTCTCCGTCGCCAATCTTTCGACGATCCACTTCCGCTACGGGAGTCAGATGGGCGGCTGTGCCGGTCATGAAGCATTCCTGAGACGCATAAAGCTCGCTGCGGTCGATCGGGCGTTCCATGGTGTCGATGTTGAATTCGGCTCGTGCTAATTCTATGACGGTATTCCTCGTGATGCCCATAAGAATGCTGTTATAGCTTGGGGGAGTGACGAGCTTACCGTCGATGACTACAAATATATTTTCCCCGCTGCCTTCCGAAATGTGGCCGTCTGGTGACAGCATTATCGCTTCGTCGAATCCGTTCTGTACGACTTCCGTCTTGGCAAAAGCGTTGTTGATATAGATTCCGGTAATCTTACACTGAGGCGGGATGACGTTAGCGTCCGGGCGCCTCCATGATGAAAAAGCCACACGTGCTTTATCTACATCCAGGTAGCGTCCCCAGGGAATCGCAAATACCAGAAAATCACTTTCGAGATCATGGAGACGCACGCCGAGAGCCTCCGTGCTTTTGTAGGCTAAAGGACGAATGTATATGTCTTCATGAAAGTCGCATTTCCGGGCGAGTTCCATGGTGATGCGGCATAGATCGTCCAGAGTGAAAGGTAAATCCATTTTCAAAACGCGGCACCCGTTGAGCAGACGCTCGTAGTGCTCTTTCAGGCGGAATATGTACATCTGTTTTTTTTCATTGTTCCAATTGCCGCGAATACCTTCGAAAAGAGCGGTTCCGTAGTGTAAAGCATGCGTCATGACTCCAATCTTCGCATCCGCGAGAGGCACAAATTCCTTACGAAGAAATGCATATGACGGCATGGTAGGAATAACTCCTTTCTTAATGGGCATAATTATAGCCCTTATCTGCAGATATGACAAGGAAAATTGTTGGCATGAAAATTGTTGGCAATGCCT
>ORJL010839845.1_pt1 | contig 15222 bp, 14 predicted proteins | sample 1779941 | NCBI WGS metagenome assembly ORJL01 (sample SAMEA104232317, study PRJEB22302) | groundwater metagenome | biome: forest; feature: aquifer; material: groundwater | place: USA | collected 2011-08-07 | depth 5.8 m | reverse complement strand
CAGCCACAAATGCCTTGTGTCGAGCAAAAATTCCACGGACTGGTCCTTTGCAATCGGGAAAGGCTCGCCCAAAAATATGGTTTCAAAATCCGTTGCCCCGATTTCATACCCGCCCGGCGCCCTCTCATCCTTCTTCACCGTGCCCTCAAGCATGACAGATGATTCCAAGAATACTCCCTTCGCATCATCGAATGCCTTGTCGCCCACCGCGCCCTTTTTCACCGCACATTGTATTATGCCCGTGGCGTCCCTCACCACGACAAACGCAATGCTTCCCGAGCTTCGCTGCCTGTGCACCCATCCCCGTATTCTGACCGTGCTGGAACTGATGTCACCGGACAGTATGTCCTTTATTTTGGCAAAGTCAGTGGCAAGGCAGTCCATGGAAAAAACCTCTCTCCATCTGGCTCAATCAACTTTTATATTACTGTGTAAATTTCACACCACGAACCTGTCCCCCGGCACCTTGGCAAACGGGCTGACTTCCCGTATGTGCCGTAGGCCGCAAATATACCTAACCAGCCTTTCCACCCCTATTCCCCCGCCAGCGCTTGGCGCAAGCGCCCCCATTTTTGCTAGTTCCATGTATGCCCCAAACTGCCCTTCCTTCTGCCCTCTTTCGCCAAGCTTCCTTTTCAGAGTGGAATATTCGTAATCCCTCTCTGCTCCCGACAGCCCCTCGCCAAACCCTTCAGGATAGACCAAATCATAGTTATGGTAGTAACCTCGCACTTTCTCATCCTCCCTGTCATAAAACTCCCGCGCATGGTCCATTATCCAAAACGGGGAAAGTTCGCTCTTGGACAGTTCGCTTTCAAACTTTTCCCCAAGCCTTTCCCTACATTCCTTGGATTCGTATTTTGGGAAAGGGGTTTTCGGCACAGATAATTTCCTGCCAAGAATGCCAAGTTCAGCCTGCCTTTTCTCTTTCACATCCTCAATTGTTTTGGCAACCATTTCCTCGCACAGCACCATGAATTCTGCCTTGCCTGCGCCCCTCAATTCAATGTCTACCTGCGTGAATTCTATCAAATACCTCCCCAAAGCGCCGGATTCCGGCCTCTCAAGCCTCACGTTGGGCGACAGGATGAAAATCTTTTCCAAATGCGGTGAACTAATCGCAATCTGCTTGTGCAAAATCATGCTCTTGGTGAGCTGCAGCTGCTGCCCATAATAGTCAATGCTTGCATCAAGCACCGAATGGCAGAGCGGGTCCGTTATCGGGGACAACATAACCGGGGAAAGCTGGACAAATCCCCTTTCATGCAAAAATTTGGCAATCGATTCCAGCACAGTGGACTGCACGCGAAGCACCGCCGCGGTTTTTTCCGAGCGCATCTTTTCAGCGAATTCCTTCATCATTATCACCGAACTATGTGCGCCGCCAGCCGAATATAATATTATTTCCAAAAAAATGGAAATTATTGCAAAAAAGGAAGGTATTATATACTTTATTTGGAATAATTTTCCATATGGAAACATCAACCGACGCAAAAGACAATGAAATCCTCTCCCTTTTGCTAAAGGATTCCTCGCTTACAAAAAAGCAAATCGCGCGTAAGCTGTCACTTCCGCTGACCACTGTGCACAACCGCATCAAGAAAATGGAGCAGGCAGGGGTAATCCGGGGCTACCATGCAAGCGCGGATTGGAAAAAATTGGGCTTTGACCTATGCGCCATTGTCAGCATAACGGTAAAATACGAGACAAAAGCCTATTCCCAGGATGAAACCGCAAAAACAATCCGGGCGCTTTCCGGCGTGGAATGGGTGGGCATTGTTGCTGGCACGACCGACATAATCGCAAAGGTGCGCAAAAAAGATTCCGAAGACCTTAACGACTTTTTATTGAACCGTTTGAGGAAAGTGGCTGGTGTGGATACGACAACCACCATCGTTGTGCTAAAGGAATACGCCTGAAATTCAAAAGCCTTAAAACCCTAAACCGCCTTCTTCAATCATGCGCTTTTTCGACCTCGCACAAACATGGGCGCAAATCGATGCCACATCCGGCAGGCTAGACATTGCCGAACTAATGGCGCAGCTGTTCCGCAAATCCACTCCAGCGCAGGCCAAAATAATCGCCTATCTTACTGAAGGCATACTCCAGCCCCCGTACGAAAGCCTCGAATTAGGCATAGGCGAAAAATACGTCATGGATTCAATCAGCCACGTTTCAGGCTATTCGCGCTCCGAGGTTGAAAAGCAGTTCAAGAAATTGGGCGATTTTGGCGCGGTTGCAGAATGGGCATTGGCAAGCAAAAAGCAAACTGCCCTAGCATCATCAGAATTGTCCCTGGAAGAAGCATATGCCTCATTTGTCAAACTGGCAAAACTATCGGGATTGGGCAGCACCGGCACAAAAATAAAAATGCTTGCCGAAATGCTCAATTCCTCCTCGCCAATAGAAGCAAGGTACATCATGCGCTTTTGCGTGGGAAAGCTGCGCCTTGGCATACAGGGGCCGACAATAATCGACGCGCTTTCAATGGCAATAACCGAAAACAAAAGCAAGGACAAGCGTGGACCGATAGAGCGTGCATACAATTTATGCTCTGATTTGGGTTATGTTGCAGAATTAACTTTGTCAAATTTCAAGAAAGTCGAGAATTTCGAAATAGAATTGTTCAGGCCAATCCGCCCTGCATTGGCAGAAAGATTGGCAACAACCGAAGAAATAATTGCAAAGATTGCAGACGGCCGCCCCTGCGCGGCGGAAGGCAAATACGACGGCTTCCGCATCCAGGTGCACAAAGACGGCGGGCGTGTAGAGCTATATTCGCGCAAATTGGAAAAAATCACCCGCATGTTCCCGGAAATCACTGCAGCAGCAAAGAATCTTCCTGCCAAGCGCATCATTTTGGAAGGCGAAGCGCTTGCCTACAACGAAAAGGAAAAGAAATATTATTCATTCCAAATCACAATCCAGCGGAAGAGAAAATACGGCATAGCCGAGATGCAGAAGGCATTTCCGCTCCGCCTTTTTGCCTTTGACCTAATCTATCTGGATGGGAAAGACTATGCGAATGAAAAATATTCCGACAGGCGGAAAAAGCTCGAAAAAATTGTTGCCGGAAACGATACCATCGCGCCTTCAAAATTGGTTTATGTAAAAAATGCCGGACAGCTGGAGGCATTTTTCCAAGCCTGCCTGTCCGAGGGTTTGGAGGGCGTTATTGCAAAGGATTTGGAAGCGCCCTACGTTGCAGGCGCGCGGAAATTCGCATGGATAAAACTAAAGCGCTCATATGGCGCAACAGCCGACACTTTCGACACAATAATCGTGGGCTACTACCTGGGCGAGGGCACCCGCACCGAATTCGGTTTCGGAGGTTTGCTTGTGGCGGTAAGAAATGGGCAAACTGGCATGCTTGAAACAATAGCAAGAATCGGAACCGGATTTTCAGAGGAGGAAATGGGCAGCCTAAGGGAAATGCTTAGCGCGATAAAGGTTAAGCAGAAGCCAAAAGAGGTGGAGTCAAAAATTTCCCCCGACTTCTGGGTGGAGCCAAAATACGTGGCAACTGTGTCGGCTGATGAAATCACGCTTTCGCCCATGCACACCTGCGGAATGGCGGATGGCAAAGGCTATGCCTTGCGTTTCCCCAGGCTGCTTGCACTCCGGCAGGACAAATCAATCGAGGAAATAACCACCACTTCGGAAGTAGAAGCAATGTTTGGCATGCAGAAAACGCCTGGGCGCAAAGGCCCGGAAGCAGCATAATAAACATTGCCGATGAACCCATTTCGGCGATTCTGTGCTTGGCCGGGTGCCTGAAGGCTCAAAAAAACAAATTCTTATTGTGGATGACGACCCTGACATACGCAACATGGTGCAGTTCATACTGGAAAAGGGCGGCTACCTCACGGCATGCGCGGAAGACGGCGCTGGCGCGCTAAAGCGCCTGGAGCTTGAGCCATTCGACCTCATAATCCTCGATTTGTCCATGCCCCACATGACCGGCCAGGATTTCATTTCCCGCCTTGTGAAGGCGAAATCCAAAATCCCGGTCCTGATAATCACGGCGCAGGCAAATCCCGCCCTTACCTTCCAGCAGCTTTCCTCCCAATACAAGCCACTCGACATTCTCATCAAGCCTTTCCTTCCAGGCGAGATTCTGGAAAAGGTGGAAAAATTCGTGGAAAGCTAGTTTTGCTTTCTGTCAACATTATTAAATCAAGTCGCATTATTACCGAATATGAATTTGTCCCAAATCCTCCTGTTTGGCGGTCTTGTGCTGCTTGTCGGGCTTTTTGGGCGGCTGCTCCAGCAGCGCACCAAGCTCCCAGAATCAATCTTCCTCATCCTATTTGGCGTATTGCTTGGGCCCATTCTCGAGATCATACCTGCTTCGGAAGTGCTTCCATTCGTGCCTCTTGTTTCCACTCTCGCACTCATTGTCATCTTGCTAGAGTCGGGCTTGTCATTCGAAGCGCACAAGCTCGATTATACCCTCCGGTCCGCTATCTTCCTCATTTTGCTTGTCGGGGCGCTCACCACCATTTTTGTAGGAGGCGCCCTCCACTATGTTTTCGGCTGGGAAATATATTCCGCGCTTTTGATAGGCCTGATATCAAGCGGCACCACCACGCTTACCGCGCGCACCCTGCTTGAAAGCACGAACGCCGACCCGCACGTGCGGAAGATTATCACTCTCGAGACAATATTCAACGACATCACCATAGTGGTTGGCACCATGGTGCTAATCGAGTTCATGCTTTCCGGCCAAGGCGGGCTTGCCGTTCCCCTCCGCACCATAATGTCGCAATTTTCAGTTGCAATCGTGCTCGGGGCTATTTTCGGCTGGATTTGGAAAGGTGCCATGGAGAGGCTGAGCGGCATCAAGGGCTTGCGCTACATTTCCACCCTTGGCTTCTGCCTCACGCTCTATTACATTGCCGAAGCTGTCGGCGGCAACCCAGTGCTTTCCATATTCGCCTTCTCGCTTGTGCTTGGCAACCACGCCAAGCTGCATCAGCATCTTTTCCCCTCTTTCCAAAACCAATTCGCGCCAGCCTTAAGCCAAATCAAGAAGGTGCAGGGCGATTTCACGTTTTTCATGCGCTCATTCTTTTTCTTCCTGCTTGGCGTGTCATTTAGCTTCGGGCTCCTCGCCGGCCCTATCCCTTTAATCGTCTTCCTCATCATAGCAATAATCCTCGCTTCGCGCTTCATTTCCACGAGCCTCCTCTCCTTAGCCGACCCTGATGTCGGGCGCTTCCGCATGCTCATGACCGTGATGATACCGCGGGGCTTCGTGGCAACCGTGCTTGCTTTCGTGCCTGCTCAAAGGGGGATAGTCATCCCTCTCCTTACCGAAATAGTGCTCTTGCTCGTGTTTGCCACCACATTCGTTTCCATAGCAGGCACGTTCATCTACAACCTGCGCACCCCGAACCAGGCTGCAAAGGCAAACCCGCTTATTTCGCACCTGAAGCCAGGCAAAAAGAAGAGCAGCTAATTTTTGGAAGAATTGCTAATTTTTCCAGTAATCCGCCAATGACGATACTTCTATCCTCTTTCCGTTCATTTTTTCCATTGCCTCGACAAGCGCCTCGGCAGCCTCGAAGTTCGTGATGCAAGGCACATTTGCCTCAAGCGCGGCGCGCCTTATTGCAAATCCGTCAGTATTCGGGCGCTTGCCCTTGCTTGGCGTATTTATAACAAGCCCCACTCTTCCCGCTTTCAGTTCGCTTACGATGTTCGGCTCTCCATTTGCAATCTTGTTCAGTGTCCTTACATGCTTCAAATATTTGGCGGTGCCAGGCGTGGCGGAAATGTAAAATCCTAATTTAGTGAGCCTGTCGGCAAGTGGCGCGGTCCTTTCCTTGTCCCCGTCTTTTAGCGACAGCACGACCTGCCCGCCTTTCGGGATTTTCAAATTCGCACCCAAAAGCGATTTGTAATATGCGGTGGGGTAATACCACGCAATGCCCATGCTTTCGCCCGTGCTTTTCATTTCAGGCCCAAGGACAAAGTCCCCCCCCCGCAATTTCAGGAACGGGAACACCCCGCTTTTCACGGCGTAGTAATCCGGCCTGGCCACGCCTTCGTGCAGGCCTGCCTCTTTCAAGTTCTTCCCAAGCATCACTTCCACCGCTTTTTTCACCAAAGGCACGCCCGTTGCTTTCGACAAAAACGGCATTGTCCGGCTCGCCCTCGGATTTGCCTCAAGCACGAAAATCACGTCATTTTGCACCACGTACTGTATGTTTATGCATCCAACCGTGCCAATCGCAACCGCAATTGCCTTTGAGTGCCCAATTATTTTTTCCAGCACTTCTTTCTTCAGCCGGACAGGCGGCACCACGCACGAGGCGTCCCCCGAATGCACGCCAGCCCTTTCAATGTGCTCCATTATCCCCCCAATGTACAATTCCCGCCCGTCGCACACGCCATCGATTTCGCACTCGATTGCCCTGTCGATATACCTGTCAATGAGCACCGGCCTTTTGTGCGACACATCCACCGCTTCGTGGATGTACTGCGACAGTTCCTCGTCATTGTACACAATTGCCATACCTCGCCCTGCAATCACGTACGATGGGCGCACAACAATGGGATATCCTATTTTGTTTGCAGCCTGCAGTGCCTCGATTTTGTTGGTTGCAGTCCCGTTTTCAGGCTGCTTGATGCCTAGCTGCCGCAATATTTTCCTGAATTTCTCACGGTCTTCGGCAATGTCTATGCCTTCCACCTGGGTGCCGATTATTTTCACTCCAGCGGCATGGAGCCTCTCTGCCAAATTTATCGCAGTCTGCCCGCCAAACTGCACCATCACCCCTTCCGGCTTCTCAAGCTCGACGATGTTCATCACTTCCTCAAAAGTAAGCGGCTCGAAGTACAATTTGTCCGATGTGTCGAAATCAGTCGAAATCGTTTTCGGATTGTTGTTTGTCATAATGCTTTGGATGCCAGCCTCGCGCAATGCAATTGCGGCATGCACGCAGCAGTAGTCAAATTCAATCCCCTGCCCAATCCGAATCGGCCCGGAGCCAATTACAATCACTTTGCGCGCCTGCTCGCATCTGCTTTCATTCTCCTGTTCATATGCCGAGTAATAGTATGGCGTCTTTGCCTCGAATTCAGCGGCACACGTATCCACCATCTTATATGTGGGCAAGATGCCTTCGCTGATGCGCAATTTCCGTACCGCATCCTCATCCTTGTCCATTATCCCGGCAATGTGCTCATCGGAAAATCCCATCCTCTTTGCCTGCTTGAGCATTGCAATGGAAAACGGCTCGTTTTTCAGCCGCCTCTCCATTTTCACAATGTCTTCCAGCCTGTCCCCGAACCACCGGTTGATTTTTGTGGTTTCGGCAATTTTTTCCGCGCTCCATGCCTGCACGCCCTCTTTCGGATTTTGCCGCAGCGCCTCAAAAATCGCCCACAGCCTCAAGTCCGTAGGCGTGCTTAGGTGCTTTTCAATTTCCTCGCCCTTTATTGCGGGCATTTTCTGCTCCAGGCTCCGCATTGCCTTTTGCACCGCCTCTTCAAAAGTCCTGCCTATCGCCATCACTTCGCCCGTGCTTTTCATCTGCGTGCCAAGCCCCCGCTCCCCTTCCGGCATTTTGTCAAACGGCCAGCGCGGTATTTTCACCACGCAATAGTCAAGCGCCGGCTCAAACGAGGCAGGCGTGCTTTTTGTCACGGAATTGCTTATTTCATGCAGTGCATAGCCGAGCGCGATTTTCGCAGCCACGCGGGCAATCGGATAGCCCGTTGCTTTTGATGCCAAGGCAGACGAGCGGCTTAATCTGGGGTTCACTTCCACCACGGCGTATTTTCCCGTCTCTTGGTTGAGCGCAAACTGTATGTTGCACCCGCCCCGGATGTCAAGCCTCCGGATGATGCGGATGGCGGCCGACCTTAACATCTGGTAATCATCATCGGAAAGCGTTTGGCTTGGCGCCACCACCACGCTCTCGCCGGTGTGCACTCCCATGGGGTCGATGTTTTCCATATTGCAAATCGTGATGCAGTTGTCGTGCGCATCGCGCATCACTTCATATTCAAGTTCGCCCCATCCAATCACCGATTCCTCAACCAGTATCTGGTGCGTGGGCGACAGCGTAAACCCAAGCGTGAGCAGCCGCGCATATTCCTCTTCGTCATGCGCAATGCCGCCGCCCGTGCCTCCGAGCGTATAAGCGGGCCGCAAAATAAGGGGGAATTTGTGCGTGCGCGCAAATTTCAGGGCTTCCTCATGCGTAGTTGCAGCCACGCCGTCCAAAACCGGCTCCCCGATTTCCTTTAGCACATCTGCAAATTTCCCCCGGTCTTCGGCAAGCTCGATTGCCCCTATCCCCGTGCCAAGCAGCCTCACGCCGTATTTTTTCAGCGCCCCCCCATTGTGCAGCTCCATTGCCAGGTTAAGCGCGGTCTGCCCGCCCATGGTGGCAATCAGGCCATCCGGCCTCTCTTTTTCAATTATCCGCTCAAGCACGTCGGCGCGAAGGGGCTCGATGTAAATAATGTCCGCCATCTGCGGGTCGGTCTGTATGGTGGCGGGATTGGAATTCACGAGCACGACGTTCACGCCGTCCTCGCGCAATGCCTTGCATGCCTGGCTTCCGGAATAGTCGAATTCCGCAGACTGCCCAATCACAATCGGGCCCGAGCCAATCACGAGCACTTTTTTGATTGCAGTATCGCGCGGCATATGCTCACATCACAGTGTTTTCACGAATTTGTCGAACAAATCCGTCGAGTCCCGCGGACCCGGGTGCGCCTCAGGATGGTACTGTATTGAAAATATTGGCAATGATTTGTGCCGCAGCCCCTCGCACGTCCTGTCGTTTAAATTGGCGTGCGTCATTTCCCACTCGCGCCCAAGCCCCTTCTCATCCACCGCAAATCCGTGGTTCTGCGTGGTTATGGCAACTTTACCGCTTTCCATTTCCATCACCGGGTGGTTTCCGCCCCGGTGCCCGAATTTCAGCTTGTAAGTTTTCGCCCCGGCCACCTGCCCGAGAAGCTGGTGCCCGAGGCAAATTCCCATCATCGGGTAGTCAAGCAGCTTCCCAAGCTCATCGCATATCTTACCAAGCAGCGCGGGGTCTCCAGGGCCGTTTGAAGCCACAATCCCGTCAGGCGAAAACGAAAGCACGTCATCTGCGGAAGAAAACGCATTCACGCTTGTCACGTCAATTCCGCGCGCCCCCAGCTCCCGCACGATGCTCATTTTCACTCCGCAGTCAAGCAGCACCACGTGCCTCTTCCGCCCGCCCCTGGTTGCCTTGTATTTCACCACTTCCTTTCCGCTCACTTTCTCCACAAAATCCATTTTCGAATAGTCTAGTTTTTTCGCCTTGGCAACCAATTCCTGCACGTCCGGCTCCTCTTGCGAATAAACGCAAAGCGCAGCGGGCATGACGCCGCAATCCCGCACCTTCCTCGTAATGGCGCGCGTGTCAACATCCGTTATGCAGCCCACTCCATTGTCCTGCAAATACCCGTCCAAGTTCAGCCTCGACTGCACGTGGTGCGGCGTGCCATAGTCGCGGCGCACGCAAAAGCCTTCCACGTGCACCTTGGCCGATTCCCCCCACTCTTTGCTTATCCCGTAATTTCCAATCATTGGGTATGTCATGAGCAAAATCTGCCCGGCATATGACGGGTCGGTAAGCGCTTCCATATACCCGGTCATCCCGGTATTGAAAACAAGCTCGCCTTCCTTCGTGCATTCCGCGCCAAGCCCTTTCCCAAAATAGGCTGAGCCATCGGATAGCGCAAGCACTGCTTTCTTCGGTCCGTTCATTTCCCTCTCCCGCTTTCAATCTAGTTTAGGGAGGGAACGAAAAACGAACCCACACCTTTTGTAGTTGGATAAAAGAATAAAAAGCAAACTGTTGCGCTCATTTTTTCATCGTGCTTATTTTTTCGAACTCTCGCGTATCTGCGCCTCAATTTCATCAGCCAGCGCCTTGTATTCCGGCGCAACCTCTTTCGGCAGCAAATACCCCTGCTGCTTCAGTTTCACCACGAGCTTGCGAAGCTGCGAGAGCGTGCCTGCAAGCACCACTTCGCTTTTCGGCTTCGAGCAGTTCACGCACCACTGCGATACCGAAGCTTCGGCACCGACCGATATCGACTCCTGCTTGAGTATGTTTGCAACCGCGTTCCGCACGCCATGCATCTTAAGCACGAAAAACATAAGCTTCGGCGCCATGATGGGCACGCTTTCCTCGCACGCATCCGTGCCGCGTATGGCGTTTTCAGCCTCTTTCATGTTCCGTATTTCCACCCTCTCTATTCCGTATATCGACATTTGACGCACCAGCCACTATTTTTCCGAGCGGATTTATATTCTTGTTCTCCAACATTTGCCCTAAAAAATCATTTTGGTGCATGCCATGCGTATAGAAAAAGACTTTCTAGGGCAGGTCGAAGTTCCCGACGATGTTTACTGGGGGATTTTCACAAAGCGCGCAAGCGAAAATTTCAAGCTTACCGGCATGCGCGCCCGCCCGGTTTTCATACACATGCTTGGGCGCATCAAGCAGTCTGCTGCAGAAGTGCACCTCGAGCTAGGCGAACTGCCTGCCGACAAGGCGAATGCAATAAAGCAGGCGGCGCGCGAAGTTGCGGAAGGCAAACTAGACTCGCAATTCCCGCTTGACGTCATTCAGGCAGGGGCAGGCACTCCGTTCAACATGAACGCAAACGAAGTGATAGCAAACCGCGCGCTTGAAATTCTCGGCCGCCCGCGCGGGGACTATGCTTTCATCCACCCCAACAACGAAGTGAACAAAAGCCAGTCCTCAAACGATGTCATCCCGACTGCCATCCGCTTATCCGTACTGGCTCAGCATCCCGCGCTCGAAACCTCCCTCTCCTCGCTTGAACATTCCTGGCAGCAGAAAGCCCTGCAATATGCGCATGTCATCCAGACCGGCCGCACGCATCTCCAGGATGCCGTTCCAATCACGCTAAAGCAAGTTTTCTCCTCATACGCCCGCTCGCTTTACCACGACAGGCACGAGCTGTCATTTGCAACGGCGCGCCTTGGAGAATTGGGCATCGGCGGCACCGCAATCGGCACCGGGTTGAACACCCATCCGAAATTCCGCCAGCTTATGGTTCAGAAGCTTTCGCAAAATACTGGCCTTGAACTGCACCCGGGGTTATCCCCCGTCGAGCTCACGTCCAATATGAATGCATTCCTAGAGTATGCCTCTGCAATGGCTCAAATCTCAACTACCATCCACCGCATTTCAAACGACTTGAAGCTTCTCGCATCAGGCCCGCGCGCAGGCATGGGCGAGCTCCGCCTGCCCGAAGTGGAGCCCGGTTCGTCAATCATGCCAGGAAAAATCAACCCCTCCATTCCGGAAGCAGCGGAAATGGCCTCCCTCCAAGTCATCGCGCACGTGCACGCAGTGGAGCTTGGCTGCCGCGGCGGCCAGCTCCAGCTCAACGTCCTTACCCCGTTAATAGCGCACAACATTCTCACCGCGCAAGAGCTTCTCACAAACACATGCAACATGTTCCGCGCCCTTTGCGTGGAAGGGATTTTCGTGGATGAGCCCCGCACCTACAGCCATCTCATGTCAGGCTTGATGGTCGCCACCGTGCTCACGCCGAAACTAGGCTACCAGCTCGTTTCCGAATTGATAAAAGAGGCGGACAAGCGCGGCATTGCCATCCAAGATGTAATTTTGGAGAAAAAATTGTTCACAAAAGAAGAATTGGGCAAATTGCTCGACCCAACGCAATTGACGGGGCCGAGTGAAAAATAGGGCAGGGGCGCATTTTCAGGAAATGCGTGATGCCTCACTTCTTTTTCAGCCTTCCACTCTGCTTTATCACTTCCTCCGCCAGGAAAAGCGCAAACGGCTTGTCATTGCCCGCATTCCCGGCTTCCTGGGTTTTCATGTATTTTGCCCTTCTGCGAAGCGGAATATTGGCAAAAGGCATCCCATTTGCCTGCAGTATGTAATTCATGAGCAGCCTTGCCATGCGCCCGTTCCCGTCCGCAAACGGGTGCACCGTGGTGAATTTTGTATGGAATCTTGCCGCAAGCTCAACCGGATGGACTAAGCCTCTGTTCTCATGATGCCATTTGAGCAGCCCGTGCATCATCCCCGGCACTTCCGAATGGTGCGGAAACACGTGCGTTGAGCCGCGTATCATGACGTTTACCGGCCTCCACACCCCGCGGTATTTTTCATATCCCTCGATTTTTGATAGGAGGATGAAATGCAGGCGGAGAATCATTTCCTCCGAAATCTCAGTGCCATTTTTCAGCATTTTTTCATAATCGTCCAGGCATTTGTCCAAGTTCATCGCTTCCTGCTCTTCCCTGCCAAAATTCGTTACGGCGATGCCCCTTTTTTGGAAGCCGTCTATCCTTTTCGCATCCGAGAGCACCCGCTCGGTGAGCCAGAAGTCGAGCGTAGACCCCTCTATGGCGTTGGAATCCGTTACAAACGTGATCCTCTCCCGCTTTGCGAATTCCTGCCTTTGCTTGGGGGAAAGCGCCTTCAGGTATTCCTCTTTCTTTTTTGCAGCCTGCGAAAGCCGTGCCGCCATATTTCGAGTCACAAACCGGGTGAGGGGCGGCGTTATCCCCCGTATCCCTTTGCGGCTTAGCTTCCTTTCAAATTTCCCGAATATCCCGGGCAATTCCTCATTTGATGGCATTTTGCTCCCAAGGTAAATGCTTTCCTTGCGCCATTTTCCATTTGCCTTGACCGATTCTTCCAAATAGTAGTACGCCTTCCCCTTCACCTTGCGCATGGCGATGCTAGACATATGGGTTATCACTGGCTTGAAGTATATATGCGTTTCGGTGATAACCGAAGTTATCACTGGTTTGTGCTGTGCCAGTTTGCGGTGATAACCATGTCTGATAGGGCGGAATTGGCTTGCATGAACTACGTGGAAAACAATAGGGCACAGCGCGTTTCCTAGGAATGAGGGATGCCCGCTTAATTTATAAAAAACTGCTGCGATACTCTATCATGGTTTCGGTGAAGAATGGCGGCCATGTCTGCGATGAGTGCCAGCTTGTTTACGATGAAAGGCAGTGGGCAGAGAAATGCGAAGAATGGTGCTCAGCCCACCACACCTGCAACATCGCAATAACAAAGCATGCGAAAAAGACTGGCTAATCAATGTCTGTCGCCATAAAACAAGCGGTTCCTGAGAATAAACCACCAATCTTCAATGACCTAATTCCAAAATCAATTTTCTGACCCGTCGCTCGATATCATCCCTTGCCGCCGCGTAATCTTCAATCTTCTTTCCTTTAGGGTCAGGTATGCCCCATTCAATGGTCTTTTCCCTAGGTGTAACCGGGCAGGCATCGTGGCAGCCCATCCTGATGATGAAATCAAACTTCTCGTTTAAGTGTGGGGCAAACGCGCTCGGCTTTTTCCATTGCAGGTCTAATCCTCTTTCTCTCATGATTTTCACAACGGTTGGGTCGATATTTTTTGCTGGTCTGCTGCCTGCAGAGGAAGCGAGTGCGTTTTTTGCGTATTTGTTGAAGAATGCCTCCGCCATCTGGCTCCTTGCCGAATTTTCAGTGCAGACGAATAAGACACGTTTCATTGAATCGCCTCTGGAGCTGCCTGGCTGCCCCCGCCCCAAAATCTCTTTTGAAGCCACAGCGAAACATCCACCAACCCTATCATCACAGGCACCTCTATGAGCGGACCTGTCACTGCTGCAAATGCGACACCTGAGCCACCCCCTCCCTCCTTGCCGCATCCGCAACAGCTTTTGCAACCGCATCCCTTAAATTAGGTTCAAACGGATCCGGCACAACCTTGTCCGCATTCAATCCTTTCGCCTCGGCAACTTTCGCAATTGCCTCGGCAGCCGCTATTTTCATGCCATGCGTCACTTTCCTCGCGCGGCAGTCCAGCAACCCGCGGAATATTCCCGGAAAGCCCAACACATTATTTATCTGGTTAGATGAATCCGACCTTCCGCTTCCATAAACAAACGCCCCGCCCTTTTTCGCTTCTTCTTCGGATATTTCGGGCATCGGGTTGCACAATGCAAACACAATCGGCTTTTGCGCCATAATCCCCACATCCTCTTCCTTCAATATGTTTGGCATCGACACGCCGATAAACACGTCCGCGCCCTTCAGCACCTCCCTCATCGCAACCGATTTCCCATTCGGCAATATTTTTGCAAGCTCTTTCTTGTATTCCTCCAAATCCGTGCGCTGCAAAGTCACTGTGCCTTTCGAATCGCAAACATGCAAATCCACAAATCCGTATGCATGGAGCAATTTTGCAATCGCAACCCCAGCCGCACCGGCGCCATTCACGACTATTTTTGCATTCTTTGCCTTTTCTCCTTCCCTTCCGCTAATTTTCAGGGCATTAATCATGGCAGCCAAAGCCACAATAGCCGTGCCGTGCTGGTCGTCATGGAAAACCGGAATATCTAATTCCGCGGCAAGCCGCTCTTCCACGGCAAAGCATTTCGGCGATTCGATGTCCTCAAGCAAAATTGCCCCAAATGATGGCGCAATTGCTTTCACAGCAGCAACAATTTCTTCTTCACCTTTGCACGACAAACATATCGGCACAGCATCCACGCCGCCAAATTCCCTCAAAAGCATCGCTTTTCCTTCCATCACAGGAAGAGCGGCAAGCGGCCCGATATCCCCCAACCCTAAAACCCTTGTCCCGTCGCTCACAACTGCAGCAAAATTATTCTTGCACGTCAGTTCGTAAGCAAGCTCCGGATTCTCTTTCACCGCCAAACATACGTCCGCCACTCCCGGAGTATATGCAAGCGAAAGCATCTTCCTGTCATTGACCGGGAATTTCGCCTTCAGTTCTATCTTTCCCCTATGCTTCCTGTGCAGCGCTATTGCTTCCTCTCCCAATTTTGCCGCCATCTGCTAGCCTGCCACGCACATGCACGTGCTCGAGCACACCTGCCCGGCTGCGCAAAGCATTGCTTCATTCCCGTCGCACTGCTCGTTGACCTGCCGTACGCCGTCCCCACACACTCCGCGGGTGCCGGTAACGCACTTGCAACTCGCCCCGCATATTTCACCTGAGTCGCAGTACGCGTCATCGTAGCCGTCGCATTCCTCTTCCATCTCATTTTTGTTGTTGCCGCATGTTGCAGAAGTCACGCTGCGGGGTATGCACGTGCATGTTGCCAAGTCGCATTTCCAATTCACGCCATAAACATCCCGGCAGTCGTCCTGGCACACTGGCAGGGTGGAGAATACAAAATTATTCT